>Ga0335072_10013262_pt1 | contig 11741 bp, 6 predicted proteins | sample Lox_Sample_21_FD_206725 | JGI IMG/M metagenome (GOLD analysis project Ga0335072, IMG submission 206725) | Soil microbial communities from Loxahatchee National Wildlife Refuge, Florida, United States - Lox_Sample_2.1 | ecosystem: Environmental > Terrestrial > Soil > Wetlands | place: USA: Florida...
TGGCGCCGCGCCGCCAATTGTCGCACCACCGCCCTCGCCGATACGATCCCCAAGCCGCAGCTTGGCCGATACGCGGGGATGCGCAGGATCGTGCACATCATATGTCCAAAGTGAACTTCCGGATGCTGAGTTCTCATCGCCAAGCCCAGGAACGCGTTTGCCTCCGACGATCGCACCATTGCGCGCAGCCGCGGAAGGATATCCGAATGGCGGAAACCGCAACGCGCCGAGGTGCTGTTTGTCGGTTCCTGGAATCGTCTGATACTCGAAGAGCCCAGTATTCGTGACATAGAGCCGGTTTCCATCCGGCGAAAGAGCAAGACCAAACGGATACCGTCCGGTGGCCACAGACCCAATCAGATCCAAGTTGTCGGCATTCAGGATGACGACGCGCCAATTCCCCTCGTCGATCACGTAGAGTAGCTTTCCATCTGCAGAAAGAACTAGAGCGGCCGTGAAACTGCCCTGAAAATCTCTCCCTCCAGCTTCTCCATCCATGTTCTTCTCTGCTTTCTGCTTCCAATCAGAAGTGGAATATTCCCTGATTTTGCCGGAATTCCCGGTGGAAACGTAAAGCCGCTTCCCATCCTGCGAATATGCCACTCCCGCATCCACCTCGACCGCCGGATCGTTCTCCGTCGAATCGGGCATTCGGCGCGTGGCCGGCTGAGAGGATCCCAGCCCATCTACAATGTTCAGCGCAAATGGGAATCCTATCGATGGAATTGCCGCCTGGGAGTCATCACCACGCACAGCTATCGAAAACGGGTAGGGCGCCAGCTCGATCCACGCACCCTCCGGCGCAATGCGGCGCCCATTCGGAAGAACCTGAGTGAAGCGCCGCTGCCCGACCGCATTCGTCGTAGTCGTTGCCAGCAGGATGGTGATGAGAAGAACACGGGGATGGATCATTGAATTCAGTATTGCGGAAGTTCGCGAACGCCGGTTCACAGAATTAGCCGCATCGGCAGAGCCAAGCCGATTAAGAACCGAAACCTAGAGAGCACTTCACAAGTGAGGCCGAGTCTTGCGCGCGTATCGCTCAAAATCAGATCTCCATCAAGAGTAGGGCCGAGCCAAGACATTTCCCATGAGAGTCCAGGCCAAGCGAGCGTGTGACAGATTGCGTTTCCGGGCGATGAAGAACGAAATTCAAAGCAGAGAGGTGCGGCAACGTGTAGCGAACTACGGGTTGGTCAATCATTCCTGCGAAAAGAGCGCTCACCTTTTCCGTCGTGACGTTTTCTTCCAGACGGACAAAATCCTCTGGGTGGTATGCGATAAGAGAAATCGTCACGATGTTCCCCTTATCCCCTGTTCGCGAATGAGCGATCTGTCTGAGTTGCATCTCAGGACACCTCGTAAGTGATGTTGTGCGCAACCATCTCGCGGGGGATGAGCGTTGATAAGATCGCGATCGTTCCGCGTGTCGAGCCGGCCACGCCCCCGCCTCCAGCCGGTCCATTTGTGTAGAGGGCCTCCACCTCCCGCGGAATCATCGAAGCGGCTTTCCTTGTCGAAGCTCTCCCTGCTACGCGCAGTCGTACTTCCATTGGTTCCGGCCGTTTTTTGGAGAGTTGCTTGCCGAGGATTGAGTCGATTCCAATAAAGTCACAGCGGAATTCGTGAAAGGCCATCCCTTTGACCCGCTCACAAAGAATCTCTCGCGCTAACTGAGCTCGCGCGAGAGCGCCGGGACCAGCGTATGAGATCTGGGCTTCCCCGACGTATCCATCGCGATAACCAACGGAAACCTTGAGAGTCTCGGGGCGCCGATGGCCCTTTCCACCTCTTATCTGGACGCGGTTCAGGGCAGCCTGCTCGATGGATACATGTGAGAAATCAGCAACTACATCTGGGGTTAGGTAAGCACTGGGGTCCTGAATTTCATAAAGGAGTTGCTCGCTGCATGTTGCTACAGACACCAGGCCTCCGGAACCTTCGACCTTGGTTAGGATCGCTGAGCCGTCTTGCGATATTTCGGCGATTGGAAAACCCAATCTGGCAAGGTCTGGGACATCCTTGTAGCCAGGGTCTGCGAAGTATCCTCCCGTGACCTGTCCTGCGCATTCCAATAAGTGCCCGTTCACCGTGCCTTGACCTAGGAGATCCCAGTCATCTCGGGACCACCCAAATTCATGAACAACTGGCGCTAGAAACAGCGACGGATCGGCAACACGTCCGGTAAGAATCACGTTGGCGCCGTCGGTCAGAGCTTCAACGATTGAATCGATGCCAAGATAAGCGTTGGCCGAAATGAGCCTTTCGGCCATCGATTCAGTGCAGATGCCATTCTCGTTGAGGGTGAAATGATTGCTCTCAAGCAGAGGAAGCACGTCATCACCGGTCACGGCCGCGATTCGCAGTCCGCGCAGTCCCATCCTCTGTGCCACTTCCCGCGTCTTCTTTGCGGCTGCCAAGGGGTTCGCCGCACCCATATTGCTGATTACGCAAATCCCGTTCTTTGCGCAAAGCCCCAGAACCGCCTCCATCCGCTCTTCTAGCAGCGGATCGTACCCGGCCTCCGGATCCTGTCGCTTTGCTTCCTGCGCCAGCGCGATCGTCCGCTCCGCCAGACACTCGAAGACCAGGTACTGAATTGCGCCCTTGGCTGCAAGTTCCACCGCCGGGTCGATCCGATCTCCCGAATAACCCGCGCCCGCGCCAATCCTCAAGGTTTTCATAGGGGAATCACCCGGAACAGAATCGCTGCTGCTGTCATCAGTAGCGAAGCGCCGAACAGGAACGGAATCGTAAAGCGTTGATGCTGTGCCAAGGTGATGTCAGACAGGCCAACTACCAGATAGGTCGCAGGCGTCAGCGGACTCACTGGGAATCCCGTCGTGTGCATTCCCAGTAACGCTGCCCGTGCAACTGTAACCGGGGCCACGCCGAACGCGCTGGCTGCACTCGCCAGCACCGGCAGCACGCCGAAGTAAAAGGAATCGGGATCAAATAACAGGCTCAGCGGCATAGCAATCACGCCCAGAATTACGGGAATCAGTCGAGCTCCGTGCTGCGGTAGATGCGCCACTGCCATGGAAGCTATGGCTCCCAGCATCCCTGTACCCTTCATGATCCCTGTGAAGGCTCCTGCCGCAAACAGGATGCTGGCCATCAGAATCGCCGCCGGTGCATGCGCACTCAGGCGCGAGTGTTGCGCCTTCAACTCAGGGAAGTTCAAGGTCAAGGCGATCACGGTTCCCAACATGAAAGCGACAGCTGGATCGACCCTTCCACTCAGCATCGTACCCAACACCAGCACCGTCAGCGCAAGGTTCACCCAAAAGAATCGCGGCAGCTGCATAGCACTTGATTCAGGCTCATCTGGCTCGTCGGTTGAGGCTTGGGCCTGGCTTTGCCCGAGCTTGCGCTCCTCGCGCCGCCCCAGCATCCACGCTGTTAGAAACACAAATGCGAGCCCCACGGCCTGAACGGCCATCATGGGAAAGAAAATCTGGGTCGCCGGGATATGCAGTGCCGCCGATGCACGCAAGGTCGGCCCCGTCCATGGCAAGAAGTTCACCCCTGCCGCGAGCGACACCACGCAGGCCAAAATGCGCCGGTCGATCCCGACCTTCTCATATAACGGAAGCAGCGCCGGTATCGTCAGGAGAAACACAACTGCACCGGAACCATCCAAGTGAACGAGCAGCGCCAGCACCGCACTCCCGGGTACGATTCGCGAAGGCCGTCTCCCAATCCTTCTGAGTAACCACGCAATCAGCGGCTCCAGCATCCGGGCATCGGTCATGATGCCGAAGAACAAAATCGCGAAGACAAACATCCCGATCACGCCGGCAATGCCCTGGATTCCCGTAAGAATAAAACGCCCCGTATTGAAACCGAATCCCGCGAACAGCGAAGCGGCCACCGGAAAACACACCAGTGCGACGAGCGGTGACACCCGTTTGCTCAAGATCGTCAGTTGCAAGCCGACAATCGTCCCTAGACCCAAGGCTGCTAGAGGCATGCTTTTGAACTCGGCCCTCTGATGCGTTGCGCCAAAGAAGTATATAAAAAGGAAGATCCATTGGGGAATTAAAGAATGGGACGCACCGTCAGTCGGTGATTACAGTAGGCTCAGGAGGAGACAAGCGATTGAAGAACACGTGCAAAGGCTGGTGCGGGATCTGGTGCATATCGCTATCTGCTGGAGGAAGACGCAACTCGCCTCATCAAGCAAGCGGAGGAGAGTCACGTCCTGTCCGACTCTGAAAGTGGCAAGGACACCAAGCAGATTGAGAGACAGCTTTGCGTGCGCGCCGGTTTTGAATAAAGAGAGCGCGTCGAGTTTGCGTGGTATTCGCGATGTAACATGCCGAATTCGGTGCTCTGACCAAAAAGAATGGAGCAGACAGGCTTCTGTCTGCTCCACCAGCACCCATCCATGAAGAGTAGCTAAATGGGAATTAGCTGCATCCTGAGGTTGATCCGCAGCTCATGCATCGGTAGCAGCTTCCGTTGCGGACCATAATGGCTCCGCACGTGGAGCAGCTTGGAGCGTCGCCCATTTCGTACATACTGCGCATGGCTTCGGACGCGTGGAACAGGCCGCGATCCTGCAATGCGGGTCCAGAACTTGAGGTCGAAGCCGAGCTGGTTGCGTCAGGCGGAATGCTTCCGCCGGGAGCTGAAGTGCTGCCCATACCGGTGTACGTGCGTTTGGACATCTCTTCGGCGAGACGTGAGAGCTGGTTGTGATCTGTTGCTTCCGGCTCATTGTCGGGCAGAATTGTGGGCGTCTCAGGCAACGGAGCAGCCTGCGGAGACAGCCCCGCGAACAGCGTCAATTGCTCGCCGGAAAGGAAGCGCAGATTCAGCCAGCGGAAGATGTAATCCATGAGGCTCTTCGCGTAGCCTATCTGTTCATTGCCCGTCCAGCCCGAAGGCTCGAAGCGGGTGTGCGCAAACTTCTCGCAAAGCACGCGCAACGGAACTCCGTGCTGAAGAGCCAGGGAGATCGAAGTTGCGAAGGCATCCATCAGGCCGGAGACGGTTGAACCCTCCTTGGCCATCTTGATGAAGATCTCGCCAGGCTGACCGGTTGGGTACAGACCCACGGTGATGTAACCCTCATGACCCGCAATTGAGAACTTGTGGGTAATGGAGGCGCGTTCTTCCTGCAGACGATGGCGGACGGCGCGCGGCGGTCCGTTTAGATCCTGCGGAGCCGGTTCTTCGGCCAGCACGGCGGTCATCTGCGGAACGCTCGTGGCCTTGGCGATTTCATCAAGCACGCGCTGGAAGGCATTCGCACTGGAAACCACCGACTTTGCCGTGACCTCAAGCTTCTCGCTAATCTTGGCTTCGAGCGTCTTCAGGTCCGCCTCGGCCGCGGGCTTGCCGGCCGCAAGCTGAGCCATGACACGTTGGCCGGCAGTATCGAGAGCCGTCGGTTCCTTCTTGGTCTCGATGCTGGTGTTCAGCGGCTGGGTTCCCTTCGATCCGTCGCGATAGATGGCGACTGCCTTGATGCCCTGGCGCCAGCTCTCAGCGTAGGCTTCCGCGATGTCCTCCACTGTCGCTTCCTGTGGCAGGTTCACGGTCTTGGAGATTGCGCCGGAGAGGAACGGCTGAGTTGCCGACATCATCTTGATGTGTCCCATGTAGTGAATCGAGCGAGTGCCTTTGGCGGGCTTGAAGCTGCAGTCGAAGACCGGCAAGTGCTCAGGCTTGATGCCGGGTGCGCCCTCGATCGTGCCGGTCGCGTCGATGTAGCTGACGATGGCGTCGACCTGGTCGTTGTTGTAGCCCAGCTTGAAGAGTGCCGCGGGCACGGTATTGTTGACGATCTTGATCATGCCACCGCCCACCAGCTTCTTGTACTTCACCAGCGCCAGATCGGGCTCGATGCCGGTCGTGTCGCAGTCCATCATGAAGCCGATGGTGCCCGTGGGTGCCAGTACCGTGGTCTGCGAGTTGCGATAGCCGTAGCGCTCGCCGTAGACGAGAGCCATATCCCAGCACTCGCGGCTGGCTTCGATGAGCGCCTCGAGTTGCGGAAGCATGAAGGGCTCGCCACTGGTCTTGGATTTGCCGATGTTGTTGACCTCGGCGCGGTGCATCCGGATTACGTTGAGGAACGGCTCGCGGTTGACGTAGAAGCCTGGGCACGCTCCTCCCTGCCGTTCGACGCTGGCGGTGAGCGGGGTGGCGGACGTCAGTGTCGGGCAATTGGCGGCGAGTACGGCTGACTGCAGATAGGCCTGTCCGCACATGATGGCGGTCAAGGCGGCGGCGAGATCGCGTCCGGTGGCCGAATCGTACGGAATGCCAAACGACATCAACAGCGCGCCGAGATTGGCATAGCCGAGACCCAGTGGGCGATAGTCATGCGAATTGCGGGCGATCTTCTCCGTCGGATATCCGGAGTTGTCTACCAGGATCTCCATCGCGGTGATGACGACAGAGATGGCGTGACGATATTCCGGAATGTTGAATACGCCGTTCGGCGTAATGAACTTCATCAGGTTGAAGCTCGCCAGGTTGCACGCCGAGTTATCGAGGAACATGTATTCACTGCATGGATTGGAAGCGTTGATGCGCGCGGTGTTCTTCGAGGTGTGCCACTTGTTGATCGTGGTGTCGAATTGCAGGCCGGGATCGCCACAGTGCCAAGTCGCATCGGCGATCATGCGCATGATCTCGCGGGCCTTGTGGGTCTGAACCGGATTGCCGTCCTTCACCGTCTTGGTCCGGTACTCGCCATCAGCCTCGTAGGCGCGCATAAACTCGTCGGTCACGCGAACGGAGTTATTGGCGTTCTGGAAGAAGATGGACGAAAAGGCCTCGGAGTCGGGGCCCGATCCGTCGTAGCCATTGCGGATGAGCGTGTGCGCCTTGGCTTCCTCCTTCGCCTTGCACTCGATGAAGTCGATTATGTCGGGATGCTCGACATTCAGGATCGCCATCTTTGCGGCGCGACGCGTCTTGCCGCCGCTCTTGATGACGCCGGCAAAGGCATCGAGACCACGCATGAAGCTTAGCGGACCGCTGGCGGTGCCGCCGCCGGTCACGCCCTCGTGGCTGGAACGCAGCGAGCTGAAGTTGGTTCCGGTGCCCGAGCCGTACTTGAAGAGCAATGCCTCGGTGCGGGCCAAGTCCATGATGCCTTCCATCGAGTCTTCGACGGAGTTGATGAAGCAGGCTGAGCACTGTGGGTTCTTGTAGCCGGTCGGGGCATGCACCACGCCGCCGGTCGCTGGATCCCAGTGCCAGTTCGCCCCGGAGGCGAAGGGTTCCAGCCGATCGCAACCCACATTGAACCAGACGGGCGAGTTGAACGCGACTTTCTGGGTCAGCAGCATGTGCGCCAGCTCATCGTGGAAGATGGCCGCGTCGTTGTCGCTGGCGAAGTAGCCGCCGGCAATACCCCAGTCACGAACCGTTTCTGCCACACGCGAGACGAGTTGGCGAACGCCGGTTTCGCGCTCGGGCGAACCCAGAGGCCCATGCAGATACTTGGAGGCCACGATGTTGGTGGCGGTCATGGACCAGTCGACGGGCACCTCCACGTCCTTCTGCTCGAAGATCGGGTTGCCCTTGCTGTCGGCGATCAGTGCCGTCCGGCGCTCCCACTGCACATCGGCATAGGGGGAAACACCCTCTTTTGAAAAACGGCGCGAGAATGTCAGGCCACCCTGGCGGTTAGGCGTTTGCAGGGCTGCATCGGTTGTCGTCTGAAGGTGGGCCTCGCTCATCGATTTCTCTCCATCGGCGTTTTCTTTGAATACCTGTCCCTGAGGCGTTTTACAACCAGATCTGGGGCGGGGTAAATCTTGCAGCGAACGGAAAAACGGGGGCTTTTTCTGCGCCGCGGTTTTTCTGTCTTGCGCAGGCTGCAACGGGGTTGAAATTCACAATCTGTTTACAGCCGCAGATGCAAAAATAGCGCTGTCTATAGGGCCTGTCAACCCTAAACCACAACCTATTGTATTTGGCTGTTAAATGCCACACCCGGCGTCCGAACCCGGGCTTTCAGCCTGTGGAAAGCGTGAAATGAGCCTGAAACTGCGACTTTTCGAGCCTCAGATTGCCCCAAATACAGTGCAGACGGGTTCTTCAACCCCGCACATCAACTGAAATACAAGCCTATTGCGCGGATGAGGCCCATTCAAGGTGCATTTCCGGGATTTTCCTTGTGCGAAATAGAGCAAAATGTGAAGAAGTAGCCCGTTACTTTCTAGGCACCCACGGGCTCGGGACGGCTGATACGCTTGAATCCGTGCCAGAGAACGAGAAGTTGTCGCAATGGAGAACGGCTCCGCTTCCCACCCCGCAGACACTTGACGGTCAATACGTCACCCTGCTGGGACTGAATGCCGAAAAGCACACGATTGACCTATGGAATGCCGTACGGGGGCATGACGAGGTCTGGGATTACCTCGCGGATGGCCCCTACAAAAGTGAGGCTGAACTGAAGAGGGCTCTCGGTGAAAAGCAGACTGGGATGAGCGCCGTGTTCTTTGCGCTCATTCCAAGATCGACGGGCCGCACTGCCGGCTACGCTAGTTACATGCGGATGGATCCGGCAAACGGAGCGATCGAGGTGGGCAACATCTTGATGGCGCCCGCTCTGCAGCGAACCACGGCTGCTACCGAAGCCATGTACCTGATGGCTCGCCACGTCTTCGAGGACCTCGGCTATCGCCGTTACGAGTGGAAGTGCAATGCGAACAACGCGCCATCCCGTCGGGCGGCACTGCGCTATGGGTTCACGTTTGAAGGCATTTTCCGGCAACACATGATCGTGAAAGGTCACAACCGCGATACTGCGTGGTTTTCCATGCTCGACTCGGAGTGGCCGGCGCGCAAAGCGGCATTCGAAGCGTGGCTGGATCCAGCGAATTTCGATGCCGATGGTCGTCAGCGCAAAAGCCTTGCGCAATTCCTCGGTACCGTCTCCTGAGTTTGCGTCGGAGTTGAGGCTGTCCTGCATACATCAATGACGCCATAGCCTCGCGGTCGTCTACCAGCCGTATAGTTATGTTCCTGGCCGTCCTGGTCCATCGCAGCGGATCAGAACGGCCAAGCTTCTCAGTAGTGCAAATCAGTGTCCTGCGTCGGAGCCAATTCTCATTCCATAGAAAGATTTGTGCACGAAGAACAGCGACACCAGGAAGAATACGACCGCCAGGATGTGGGCGAGCATCGAATTCCCTGCCCTGAGCGTCACTGCCAGCTCGACAGCAAGCAGCCCGAACAACGTGGTGAACTTGATGACCGGATTCATAGCCACCGATGAGGTGTCTTTAAAAGGATCACCGACAGTGTCTCCGACCACGGTTGCATCGTGCAGAGGCGTCCCTTTCTGTTTCAGATCGACTTCCACGACCTTCTTGGCGTTGTCCCAAGCGCCTCCGGCATTGGCCATGAAGATGGCCTGGTAGAGGCCGAAGGTCGCAATTGAGATCAGGTAGCCGATAAAGAAGAACGGCTCAACGAACGCGAATGCCAGCGTAGCGAAGAATACGGCGAGAAAGATGTTGAACATGCCCTTCTGCGCGTACTTGGTACAGATTTCCACCACCTTCTTGCTGTCGGTGACCGAGGCCTTTTCCACGCCTTCGAGCTTGATGTGGGTCTTGATGAACTCAACTGCGCGGTAGGCGCCGGTGGTAACCGCCTGCGTGGACGCGCCGGTGAACCAGTAGATCATGGCTCCGCCGGTGATCAGCCCGAGCAGGAAGGGCGCGTGTAGCAGAGAGAGGTTTTCTTTGCCAACGGTCAGTCCCTGGGTCAGGGCCATGATGATGGAGAAGATCATGGTGGTTGCGCCCACCACAGCTGTGCCGATGAGCACCGGCTTGGCTGAAGCCTTGAAGGTGTTGCCGGCTCCATCATTGGCTTCCAGCAGGTGTTTGGCACGTTCGAAGTTCACGTTGAAGTGGTAGTCCTTCTTCAACTCGGCTTCGATGCCGGGAACGTTTTCGATCAGGGACAGCTCGTAGACGGATTGAGCATTGTCTGTAACCGGGCCGTAGGAATCGACGGCGATGGTGACCGGCCCCATGCCCAGGAATCCGAATGCGACCAGGCCAAAAGCGAAAACCGCAGGAGCAAGCATGAGGTCCAGCATGGCCTGACCCGTACTGAAGTAATAACCCAGGCTCATGAGGGCGACCATGCTGAGTCCCAGCCAGTAGGCCGAGAAATTGCCGGCAACGAATCCAGACAGGATGCCCAGGGAGGCTCCGCCTTCCTGCGCTGACTTGACGACTTCCTGCACGTGGGCCGACTTGGTTGAAGTGAAGACCTTGACGAGTTCGGGAATGACCGCGCCCGCCAGAGTTCCGCAGGAGATGATGCAAGACAGCTTCCACCACAGCGAACCGTCGCCGAGAGTGGGGATCATCAGGTAAGAGACGATGAAGGTGAGGGCGATGGACAGGATGGACGTGATCCATACCAGCGAGGTTAATGGCGTCTCAAAGTCCATTTCGTCGGCGTTGCCGTACTTGGCGTGGGCGATGATGCCGTTGAGGAAGTACGCGCCGGAGCTGGAAACGAGCATTGCCACGCGCATGACAAAGATCCAGACCAGTAGCTGCACCTGCGTGGTGGGGCTCTTGACCGCCAGCAGGATGAAGGCGATTAGGGCCACACCGGTGACGCCGTAGGTTTCGAACCCATCGGCGCTGGGGCCGACGGAGTCGCCGGCATTGTCACCCGTACAGTCGGCGATGACTCCAGGGTTGCGCGCATCGTCTTCCTTGATCTTGAACACAATCTTCATGAGGTCGGAGCCGATGTCGGCGATCTTGGTGAAGATGCCGCCGGCTATACGCAGGGCCGCTGCGCCCAGGGATTCCCCGATGGCGAAGCCGATGAAACAGGGGCCGGCATAATCGCCCGGGATGAACAAAAGGATGATCAACATCATGAGCAGTTCGACCGAGATGAGCAACATCCCAATGCTCATGCCCGCTTTAAGCGGAATGGCATAGACCGGATAAGGCTTGCCGGGCAATCCAGCGAATGCCGTGCGCGAATTGGCAAATGTGTTGACGCGAATTCCGAACCACGCCACGCCGTAACTGCCGGCGATGCCCAGGAGGCTGAAAGCTAATATGATCGGCAGCGTGACCGCTATCGATTTTCCCGGCACCGGCGCCAGATATCCAAAGTACAGCGAAATGATTACGGCGATGAAAACCCAGAGCAGAACAATGAACTTGCCCTGCGTCACCAGATACGTTTTGCAGGTCTCGTAGATCAGTTCGGAAATGTCTCGCATGGTGCGATGGACGGGCAGATTTTTCAACTGCACATAGATCGCCAGGCCGAACAACATGCCACCGACGCAGAACAATAATCCCCACATCAGCAGCGTATGCCCGTTCATACCAAGAAAACTCACGCTCGACAAATCGGGCACCACCAGGTTGGCTTCGCCTCCGCCTCCATGTTCCTGCGCGGAAGCGAATGTGGGAAGAAGCAGCCCCAGGATGCCTGCCACGACCTTGTATTGATGTTTCAGGAGTGCTCTGCCTCTTTTGACTGCGCTGAGCAAAAAGTGGCTCCAACCGTACGTTGCTGTCACATATCCTCCAAGAGATTGTGTGATACCGAAAAAGCGGGAACTACCAAGACGCGCGACCCCAAGGAACCTCTGTTCGATCCCTGACGTAGAAAAGTGGCCCGCGAGGACCCGCTCGAAGTCACGGGAAGGCTATCATCCGTATCAAACACTGTCGAGTGATTGCAGTCACAACCATCGGTTGGGATGCAGCGCGGGG
>Ga0335072_10013263_pt1 | contig 11741 bp, 7 predicted proteins | sample Lox_Sample_21_FD_206725 | JGI IMG/M metagenome (GOLD analysis project Ga0335072, IMG submission 206725) | Soil microbial communities from Loxahatchee National Wildlife Refuge, Florida, United States - Lox_Sample_2.1 | ecosystem: Environmental > Terrestrial > Soil > Wetlands | place: USA: Florida...
TACAATCACATGTCCACGTAAAGCATCACTATGCTTATAACTTTATGAACTACATATTTATACGCGGTCTGGGTGCATCCACCTTAGTCATGGCAAATTTCGAATTTGTGCACAGGAAGGTCCACATTCCCAGACATTGGTCGTGGTTGGAATGTAGATGTACACGCAAAAGCAGATTTCCATTTTATGATACATCGAGAACTATTTACCCTCCTTCCCGTAACTTCTAGCAAGCAAACCCGCGCCATATGTCTGTTTACCCAGCCATCCGCCTTCCTGTCTGAGAGCCGCATCGGACTGTCGTGAGCAGGCCACATTATCATGTGAGATGCATTATGTAAAGGCACTGCGACAAAGCAGAGGGCAAAGTGCAACAGACCGAATCCATCGCTATGCAGAGAACCGGATCTCCAATCATCTCGTTTAACGCCGGTGGATGTAAGTAGGTAATGTAACAGTGACAACAACAAATCATGGCATTGTCGTCAGAAGGATTTAGGTGTTATGGCAAAGTCCGTATATCAAACAAGACTCATCTAAATGTTGTAGTCTGGTGGGCCGAGTCACCGTCCAGCAGTGGTAACTCAACCATCAAGGTCGCTGCGCAAACGCCGCGAATTGATCGCGAACCTGTTATAATCATATTAGCACTGACAGGAGCATTTGGAAGGGTAACCTACCTCAGGCACAGATTTGATGAAGGGCAGTTCAAAAAACATGTACTTCTCATTCTTGATGAGTTCGACGATGGTGACAATCAATCCCCATGGCTGTGGCCAGTTTCCGATAAGCCTCTCAAATAAGATCCGAGTGATCTGTTGACGTATGTCTGACTCCTCTTGATCGTTCATGTCATTCCCGAAGACTTCGAGCAGGGCCTGACTGAAATAATGCGTATGAGAGTTGGGAAACCGGAGTTGGTTGACTATATCACTGAGGAAATAGTACCTCGCCTCAGGACTGAGCTCGTGGATAAGCATGGTGAGAAGGGCAGCATCTGGAGAGGCCTGAATGAAAGTAGGTCCACCTTTTTGAGATGCTTTGGCAATTGAATGCATGCCAACATGTACCACGATAGCGTCAATGAGCTGCATATCCACGTTCACAGGAACGAAGCCAGCAGTAGTTTGATGACCAGTCTTGCGCTGAATTGCATGTGCAATGTGTGCCACAGCGTCTTCCGAAGGACCGCTTTGTAAGGCCTGGTCAATGAGATCCAATAAGCCAGCTTGTTGTAACGGAGCCTCAACATCGTAAGCAATCACTGGAGACTCTCGAATCTCCTCAAGACGATCGATCTTGAGGCCGGGCTGTAATGGATCCGGCATCTTTGACAACGCTGATTGATTTGCAGTAAGTACCATATTCTGGAGCTGGATGCAGTGTACCGGGATTGCCGCACAAAGCCTGGTGTGATTGCTCGCTAGGAATTCCGGAGAATCATGGAAGAGGACGACAAGAAGCTTCAATGCTCCACGGTAAATATCCTTAGTCACCAGCGCGACTTGTAATGGCTTGAGGAGTTCACCCAGGTAGAGCATCAAAGATTCTACTATTTTTAGTAGCAGGTCCCAACCACTTTGAGAGGGTAGTCGTAGAAGAGCGGGCAAGAAATGCCGATGGGACACAAGTGCAAGCCAGCCGAAAATGAACCCGGGGAAGCAAGAAGGGTTCAAGGCGTAAAAAGTCTCACCAAAGACGTAGAAGATCTGCTGCTTGTCCATATCGGTGAAATGATCAGCGACCAAATCAAACTCGCACAACATAGTCGAGAATAGCCTGAAGAAGACCTTCTGATTGAAACCCTCGCCACGGACCACATGGTGATGATTCAATACAAGTACCACCAATGAGAGGACGCTTTCGAGGTATGCGGGTTTGCTGTTCTTGACTTCGCCTTCTCCTTCACCTTGTTGCTTAAGTAGGCGGATAATGAGCTTAGACACCCCATCAATCGAGACATACGCGTCGCTCAGGAGCCCATTATTTTGTTGGCTGTACTCAAAGCGGTCAACAGAGATGTCGATACATAGTCGAAAGAAGAAGCACGAGATATCGGCGTCATTAAGGATCTGTTTGTTGTGAAGCTGATGAATGAACATAGTCAGAGCCTTTTCCGTGGCATTTGAGTTATTGACAAGGTGCAACCATTCCTCGAAGATATACTCCATCTGTACCCTTTGAGCATCGAATTGATCATTATTGCCATGGCTGATACTTTGTGGTAGTCCAGATGACTTGAGTTTCTGAATGAGCTGTCGTCCAAGTTCCAGACTAGGCTCATCTCTAAGCCATTGGTCCATAGCTTCAAGGCTTCTCGCAAAATCCGTGTACAATGCAATCGGCCGATCATTGAGTAGCACTCTGTCCATTAAGGAGGACAGAAATTCAAGGGCCGGTATTTTGTGTTGTTGCACTGCCCTTGCCGCAGCAAGATCAATACGCTGCCAATCTAATAGAGGAATTTCCGTTCTGATCAAGGCGATCGCAAGTGGAACACTTAACAGAGATTCGTCAGGCTGATGTGCGATGAGCATAACGACTCGTCTTGCAGTTCCACCAGGGAACTTGCACAGAGTCTCGAGCACATGAACCAAACTCTCTACTGCAAGGTCATCATCAACTTGCGAGAAGAGCATCTGACAGATTTGTTCTGCAGTATATCTCGAAGCCTCATCGGAGACTTGAGAATTTCTGATGATAAGAGAGATTAGAGCATCAACAATGTCTATGACCGGGTGGGGACGAGGCAGTTCCATATAATGCTGCTCCGGAGCATTGCTAGCCGTCCTGACAAGCTCATCCAGAAGCTCTCCGATTCTTTCAATCAAAATCCGCGGATCAACAGGTGGTGCAGGAAGCCGCCCGTTTGTCAATGGCACAGATTGCTGGACGTATGCCTGCTGCTGATTAGGAATATGTGGCATTATGGGATTGTCTGTGGGCGCTGGCAGAACTGGAACAGCAGGATACTGGTCCTGTAGAATATCATTTGCCATCGATCTTGTGGCATCTGATGACGATGGGCCATGAGCTGATGACATTCCAAGAGACGCCACACGTGGCTGTCTCGCAAATTCGTCATATATAGCCATTTGCTCCTGATTGAGCCCACCGGGAGTGCCTGGCATGAGTTTGAAGGGATTTGGAATTGTCAAGGCCCAGCGACTTAGAGCTGGGTCAACATAGGGTTCATTTGGTCTTGTTGCCCGATGACGACGACGGGCTTCCAGCTCATGCTCGATCATCTCCTCAATCTCTGGCACTGCACGTTCTTCTGCCTTCCTCTCAACCTGGCTACATGCCATGTCGAGATTTGCGTTGACACACATTATAATTGTGCCTTCAGCCAGTCCTTGAGGCAGTTCCCCAGAGAGGGATCGGATATAGTTCGACATACTTGCTCGGAGCGGCTCCTTGGAAGTAACAAGTGCAAGACTTCCAGCAGTCCGTTTTACCATATTGATAGCCGCTGAACGAACACGGTTTTCATCTGGTTCAGTGGCGAAGTCCTTATGAATCATTTGCGCCGTAGAGATAGCAGCGATCGTAACGGAGCGCTCGACAACTGGCGAGATGATCTCGTGGACTGCTCGAGTAATAGCAATCTTCACAATCTCTTGTAGTCGAGTATCATTGGCCAAGTCATTAGCTTGTGGCCATACCAATAGCGGGCCGAGGTCAGGGATCGAAGATGTTATCTCCTCAGGCGAAAATCTCCCGCTGCCAACGCCGCCCCCGATACCATTCAGAGATAAAGTATCGAACCTATCCACAACCTCAAGTGCAGTCGGCTCAGTGGGTTCGTCGATTGGTGGCAATCGAGTTTGTATATCAGTAGACGGCTCGATGCTCTTGTGGTCCAAATTGAGACCTTTGCAAAGAACCTCAATTTCGAACTTGAGGTTGAGTTTAAGCTCCGCATGGTGGTAGAGCTCAATGAGAAGGTGAATTATGTCCATAAGCCAGGGATTCGGTGGTTTGAATATGGTTGAATTTGCACCCTGCAGTAATACCTTGCATACGAAGGGGATTACAACAATTAGCCGTTGAGTGTCAAACGCTTCCATAAGCAGCTGCTTAAACGCAATGTTTCGGTGCTTGATTGGTTTATCACGGGCGAGGGTTAACGATCCAAGCCATCCACCAAGATTTTTGAGATGTGTGCGCTCCGTGGATGACTGCATTGTGGATTCGGCATTAAGCATGCGGATGACACTGACATATGTCTCCCGTAAAACTTCAGACCACAAAGACTTGTCTCCAAATAACTTCACAAGATCGAGGTAGAGCTGGTGATAATTCGGCTGCATTTTCGCTCTCTCTTCGACAAGATGCCCGGCGAACCATTGCTGGTACTTTTTTTCAATTACGTCTTTAAGCTCTTGGTATTTCATTTCAAGATTTCTTTCTGTGATATTATTCAGAACGAAGAGAACCTTTTCTTGCGTATCACCAGAAGGTTCTTCATAGATACTGTTGTAGGCAGGCTGATCGACGTTGATGGAGGTAAATGGAGGCGCTGAGGGTTCTGTTGAAAGCATATCATCAAAGTTTCCATTCATCATGGCCTCTCCGTTCATGCCTTCGATGTGAGACGTGATTCCATTGCCGTTATTATTACGAGATTTTTCTGCTTCTTGGCTTCGGATAACCTCTTCAGCCCTGGCCCAAGCATCGGTGCCTTTCAGCCCTGGAATCTGAACTAAATGTCTGCAGAATCCTGGCCATTCATCAAATAGATCAAAAGTCTGCTTCAGCGCCTCAAGTCCAAACTTGTACATCGCCTGATCTGACGTATGGTCCTTAACGGCATCCAGGATCATCCCGAGACCGATTTCAAGGGGTAGGATTGGAAGCAGCTTATGTCGAATGATGCCGCCAAACAATAGGGCTGTCGTCTTCAAGGCCTCTAATGGATAAGTGTGGTATAAAGTGTACTCATCGAAGAGGCCGTGTATCATGCAGGCGAAGACGTCTTGGTCGCCAGGATCAGTTGAATGTTTGTATCCCCGCAGCGCTTCCACAACAGCAACTACTTTGATTTCTTCACTATACATTCGCTTGTAATGTTCCTCCATCTTGTCATTCGCCTCCTTAGGTAGAGAGTTACCGTTCTGACCATTAGCATCGATAATATCGTCGAAACCTTCTCCATAATTGATCAGGCGGGGATAAGCAGTTATACACGCTCGCTGAACTATCATCGAGTCATCGGCATGGTTTTGAGGAATAATTCCAGTCAAAATGTTGAGCAAAGCCGAGATCGTTTTCACAGGAAGAGTTACACTCGTCGGCCGCTCGTCAGCACTCCGTTGAAACTGAAGTTCATGCTGGGCTTTGATGTTAAGGAATGTCAAGAGCATTTGAGCCAACTCATGATTATGCTGAGAATGCATATGTTGCCATCTTTCTAGATCGAGGATTCCACGAGCATGAGCCAAAGCCGCAAGATCCAGCCCGAAGCCGTTGAGGATAAGTACAAGCTCATCAAGCCATTCATATTTGATCGCGTGATCAAGTAAGATGGGCAATTCGAGGGGGTTTCTGGCATGCGCTTCAATAAGACGCTGCACAACCCAGTTCCTATCTTTTCGCCATAGACTGTATAGCACGAAATCATAGTTTGAATCGCTCTTGTATAAGAAGCGATCAAACAGCGAGTTGACAGTATCGTTCGCCAATTCAGGCCACGGCTTAGGTACACCAAAGGCAGATACCAAGAAAATGTCGAGGTATGGGACAACAACTTCCTGGAAGAGTCGTTTTGCTTCTATGGTACCAGATGCACTTGGCGATTGCAGGGCAACGTGAAATATAGCCGATAGTGCTACTTCCGAAACAAGCGGATGCCTGACTGCCTGTGCTGCCCGATCTTGAATAATTTGTGCAGCACCAGCGTATTCCTCTGTAGTGAATGATATCGAAAGACCAGGTATGGTGGTAGCGTCAAGCTGTTCAGCGGTTAAGGAAGTGTAGGCGCAGATAAAGGAGAGCTGCGTTTCAGGATACTGCCAATGGCCACCCCAGAGGCGTTGGATATCGAGGGGTGCATCACCTTCGCCTTCAGCTAGAGGTCGCAAGGCGTGATATAGTGCTAAGAATTGCTCGTTAGATACCCGTAGTTTTTCCTGGTCGAATTGCCCAATAACCTGTTGCCAGCTAAAGGCTTCTAGGACTACCTTTCGAACACTGCTCACAAAAATACCAGGGGAGAATTTCGGCGTACGGCTGATAACTGTATATAGTAGAGCAGCGCCAACTTGTTCCTCATCCAACCTGATAGGTCCAACGTTGCGTAGGAATTTAACACAAGCCTCTTCATCGGCTGTGAACGCTGAACCAATGCGTTTTAGATAGGTTACAAGAGGATTGTGTCCAAATAAAAGGTTCACAAGGTACAATGCTGCTAGGACTTCCGTCGGTGGGATATCTTGATCTGTGTGAGAATAACGATAGCCTATGGCCATATCAAGCTCTAGTCTTCCTTGTTCATTGAAGCTTGGCGGGTGTTCTTGGATAAAGCGGTCAACAATAGTGGCTACAAATGATGGCGTAAGATCTTCATGAACGTTTGCGCCTGGGTGTGAAAGGATTTGGAGGAATGTTTGGTAGTTCGCAGACAATATAGCGTCAGCTATAAATGTCAGCATTTTTACATCATAGCCGAAAGCTTAGTGTTTATACCTTTGGTCTTCAAATCTGGTCTCGATCCTGATTTGAACGCCAGCGCCAGAATTGTCTTCTCTAGCGCATCCATCTTAAAGTGTTCCATGAAGGTCGACAGATCGAAGTCTCGGAATAAATCTTCATTCGCCGTTTCGATAGACTCTGCAATCTTCCCAGCTTGTTCGACATCGTGGGAGATCTTGCGCACCTCATTCACAAGGATCTGATAATTCCCAGGATTTGCGACAGCCCTATTTGAGCCGGGGAAAATTTGAGGTGCATTGCCAACCACGAGACGGCTGAAGTATTTTTGAAATACTTCCATGCCGTGGTCATCGATCAGCTAAGATAAGGTCAGTGAAACAAGGTACCACAAAGCCTCTGCATTGAACTACCTTTCTGAGCTGCTCAGCTTGCTGTTCCCACTTTGTTCGATCTTTGTCCTCTCTGATCGTGCTGAGGAGCAGATAGACTTGGGCGACGACAATTTTTGTTAGTGAATTAGACCCCGTAGGGCTATTGCTGCTCGGACTGGCAGGCGTTGGAATGCTTTGCGCGGGCGAAGGTAGGAGTCTGACCATTTAGAGAGATCAGGTCCAACCTAGAAAGCCTCCCCTCGAACGTTACAGTTACGGAGAGAAGTGTCTAGGACGAGTACACATTGATATCGCGGGATTGACAGGAAGTGCGTGTTGGGCGGGAGCAGCTACCTGCAACGGAAAGATTTAGGGTGGAGGTTAAAGAGGATGAAGACATGGAGTAGTTAAGGTAGGAAACCATATTCGGGCGCGCTTGTCCAGCCGAAGGCGCGGCTACCGGGTTCCCCTACTAGCGCCGATGGAGTCAAAGGCAAACAGGGCTGTGCGAAAAGAGGTTTGATTTCAGTTGGCTCTAGTTCTACTTTAATATATATCAGATCTCCTATCAAACAACTCCCTGATAGCCATCATAGCTCTCGCTCGGTGTGGTCGCCGTCATACATACTACTGCTGGCCAGCAATGCAGGTACTGCCGCTGCCTCGCCAAACTGCCATAGTTTCCCATACTTTTAGGGAGACGATATGCCTTCAAATCTAACAAAAGTAATGCTATGAAGACCACTCTATGCATCTCTGATGCATCAAAAGGTGAAAGGCATGTCTCCGATTCCCGGAAACTTGCTCGTGGCCTCTGAAAGCAGCATATAAAAGGTACGCCGGGAACCGACTTCCCAAATGCATTAAATAACAGACTTCCATCCTTTGACTGCCATTGTTATCATGGTTAAAACAACAACGAGATTCGCGCAGAGATAATTGACAGATCTGTAGTCGTTTTGTCCTTCCAGACATGTCATGGTCCTCGGTGGGGCTTTGGCACGTGTCTGAGGAAGGACTTAGCGTGGTCGCCCAGTCAACGACCGGAGAGTCGGGAAGTAAATACACGAAGCACGCCTCGCACACTTTTGATCCCTGCTTCCAGTGTCACTACCGTACCCTTCAGAGTCAACTGTTGCTTTCTTGCTTGAAGTCACTCCTTAAGACAGTATCTGGATACATCTAGTAAATAGGGTTTCGCTACTGGGCCTGGGCATCATGCCTGGAACGGTGTCCGATGGACCTTCCGTCAGCTTGTCCTGTACGACTCTTTTGCAACATGTCCTGCTTTGACTAATTCTGCTACAGTTGCCAACAACTTCTGGGGACCAGCTGATGCCGGTGTTAACCCTCTCCTTCAACGGATGCAAAATGCGAAGCAGACGTGCGATGAGTTGAAAGCTTTCTACACAGGTATGTCTCAGCAGAAACCATGACGAGGCAAAACTGATACAAGCAAAGCCCGTGCCGCAATCGAAGATGAGTACGCCCGTAAACTGCTGGCGCTATCTCGAAAGCCACTGGGCTCTGAGGAGGCGGGTACGCTTAGAGCTTCACTAGATGTTACAAGGGGGGAGGTGGAGCAGATGGGCAAATCACATCAAAATATCGCAGGACAGATGAAGACTGAGCTAGAGGAGCCGCTGGCGGCATTTGCGGGAGCAATGAAAGAGCGCCGAAAGATCGTGCAGGGTGGTATTGAAAAGTTGCTGAAGACAAAGATCCAACAGACTCAGCACGTAAATAAGGTAAGCCGACTATCTGGCTGGGAACAAGGAACATCTCGCTGATCGGACCAGACTCGCGACAAATTTGAGCAAGAGTGCCTCAAGATTAAAGGTTATCTAGCCCAAGGACATATGGTAATGGGTCAGGAAGAAAGAAAGAACAAGGCGAAGCTGGAAAAAACGCAAATCAACGTGGCGACGTCAAATACGGAATACGAGGCCGCTGTAAAAGCTTTAGAGGAGACGACTGGTCGCTGGAACCGGGACTGGAAGGCTGCTGCGGACAAATTTCAAGACCTTGAGGAAGAACGACTCGACTTCATGAAGAGCAGCCTATGGAGCTTCGCAAATATATCATCCACAGTTTGCGTTAGCGATGATGCATCTTGCGAGAAGATCCGCTTATCACTCGAAAATTGCGAAGTTGAGAAAGACATCATCAGCTTCATCAAAGAGCGAGGAACTGGTCAAGAGATTCCGGATCCTCCGAAGTATATTAATTTCTGTAGAGGTGACGTCAATGACACCCAGTCTGAAACATCAGAAGACGACAGTTACTCCGTTGCGCAGTTCCAGCGGACCATAAACCCCGCCTTCAGGAGTTCTTCCCCACAGCCATCAATGTTAGAGTCGCATCATGACCCCAAGTCAAATCTCGCGCGTGAGATGGGTCACCACGAGCCAGACACCCCACCAAGCCGGGAAACAACACTAACCCCACAGAAAGTTTCCAGTGATAGATCACGTCAGCCACAGCTCGATTATCCCAAGGAGCCTAGCAGACTTCAGTATGAACAGTTTCAGCATGGTCCGTTGGCCGCCGTTCCTCATGATCCTTACCCCATGGATGGTATGACTATGCTCTGTCGAACTGGACCTCCTTCAGAAAAGAGCTCGGCCCACAGTGGACCAAGACCGTCAAGCCGTGATTCGCAAAGCGATTATTCGAACCCAACTTCATTCTCTAGTCAGGAGCCGCCAAGTGGGAAGCAGTCTCCAATCAAGCAGGATATTGTGCTATCGCCGACGGGCGACAAACAAGTCCAGAAGAAGGGCGGCTTCTTCCAAAGTCATAGTCCTTTCAGAAGAAAGAGCAAGCATGTCTCGGAAAGCCAATCGGCTTCGGCGACACCTGCAAGCAGAAACGCTTGGTCTGCTAGAGGAGCATCGAATAATCAGAACACGCCTACCCATCAGCGGCAGATATATGGACAGATTTCTCAAGATAATATGATCACTGATCGACCTAGTGATAGTCCAGAACCTGTAGATCCACGAGCAAGCTTCCAGTTGAACGTTGGTAATAACGTTTTTGACGTGGCAACTCCAGATAGAAGAAGTAAGACAACACAAAATACTCCTCAAGAGCTGGAGGACCTCGATCCAATTGCTCAAGCCCTGGCAGAATTGAAGGGAGTCACAAAACAGTCCTCCTTGAGGATGTCAGCCGATCACTACCACGGAATTGCAACGCCAGCTCCTGGTGCGATGGGCAATACACGGGCGACGCCATCTTCCATGACCAACGGTGCATTAACTGCTGGGATGCGAGGTACACCTCCTCCGTCATATGATCAACCTGTACAAAGACTTGGCCTTCCACAGCCGGCTTTCACCTCGAAGGCGATGCAGCAAACCAGCCAGAAATATATATCTCAAACACAGAACATATTCAACACTCCACAGAGACCTGGCTCGCAAGGCGGCTACAATTCGGGCTCCCAATCCCGACCTGGAACAAGAGGGAACGATGTTCCCCGAGCAATCTCTCCACTCCCTCAACGATCCGTCTCACCTCGTCCTGGAATGCAAGGCGATTCAAGGCAGTATAGATCCGCGTCGCCGAATCCATACGCTAGCAGCCAGCAGCGTGCTCGTCCGCAATCATCAGCACCCCAGAATCGCGGTTCAGATCAAACCTCGTACCGTCAAAATTCCTACAACGATGTTACCCGAGCAATATCACCCCTCCCATACCGTGACCACTCGGACCCCCCAGGAAGTAATCACAGAAATAGTGACATGTCTATTCAGCTTGCACCTGTACCTGATGATAGCTATGGAGGCTCTCAAAGAGGCCGAGGTGGCGGTGGTAGGACTGGCACAGTTGTGAATTCAAGACCCATAAGCGTTTATGGTGGTTATGGAGACCAACAGCAGTCCCAAACTGCTTTGAGGCAGCGAAGTAAGAGTGTCTCGGATGGAAGGCAGTTTAATAGAGATGGAAGACCGATTCTGTATTTTGGTATGTCAAACGAACGGTGAAGCCATGTCACAAGACACTTGCTAACCCGCATGTGTAGCACGAGCCATGTATATGTATCAAGCTGCTATTCCCGAGGAGCTTAGCTTTGCAAAGGGTGACGTACTTGCAGTCCTAAGACTTCAAGATGACGGCTGGTGGGAGGCAGAAGTAACTGGTAAGAACGGGAGACCAGGGTTGATTCCGTCAAATTATGTCCAACAGATTTGAAGGTAGCCGCACAGCTGGTGTGGATTTGGGACTATTTTTTTGGTGTTATGCATCTTGAATTTCTCTGTTATTGTATGGACTTGTTGAGCGACATGTATGTATCAAGGTTGCATGGAGATCGAGTGGGATCTATGCATTAGAAGAACATGGGTTTTCATTGGAGACAGTACAGGAATGATAAAAAGCATTGAAACCCCAAAAGGAAGATCAGACAACTGCCGTGAAGTACCGTAGAACCAAGGGAACACTGCATTTCGTACATAAATTAGCGGCGAGAAGTCTATCTCAAGTTCTAGCTCTGCAGATCCTGCCACTTCCGTCATGCCGCCGTATGCAGGGTCGATCGAATCAAGATCCGGAGGGTTTACGGGTTGCGTTAGTATTAATACAGTAACAACAACGTACATTTCCACCTCGGTATGCCGATGAAGACTCCCTTGTTCTTTGTGATCTTAGTGGATGTGGGGAACTATTCGACTCTAATAATTGGAAGGTCACTTGCCGATGATGGCGGTA
>Ga0335072_10013264_pt1 | contig 11740 bp, 7 predicted proteins | sample Lox_Sample_21_FD_206725 | JGI IMG/M metagenome (GOLD analysis project Ga0335072, IMG submission 206725) | Soil microbial communities from Loxahatchee National Wildlife Refuge, Florida, United States - Lox_Sample_2.1 | ecosystem: Environmental > Terrestrial > Soil > Wetlands | place: USA: Florida...
TTCGACGCCGTTGAGTCCAGTGATTTCCGTATCGGGCGAGCCATTTTCCAGGCGAAGGTTCAACGCAGAGGCGATTTGCGAGAGCTTCATGACGGGTTAGGAGAGAACGCGAATAGATCGTACACCACGAAGGAGATGGAAACAGCCTACCGCCTACCTTCGGAAGAAATACGCGTAGTAATTCGTTTCCCCAATTCGCTTCCAGGGCGTGTTCTCTTTGGCAATTGGTGGTGGATCCCAGGCGACCGCGGCAACCGCACCGGTGCGGCTAAGGCACTCGTAGGCTGCGTTTCTGCGCTGCTGGGGCAAGGTCCAAAAGGCCTGGAGCTCCAGCGGACCCGGAGCGACTTCCGAAACGATCCTGAACCGCGCAAGTCGCGCCCAGTGATTGTTCATTCCGTAGCCGACGATCGCGACCTTGTCCCCCGACTGCAGTCCCATGCTTCTGAGATCCACGGCCGCTTGCACCTGGTCGCGTGCTGATGCCTCGTCGCCAACGGTCAAATTGGCGTAGGTGATGTCGGCCACGTGTCCTAGCACCAACAGCAGTAGGGCAATTGCAACCGCCCCGGCCACGTATTCTGAAAGCCGTCTCGAGGTTTCATTCTCCGGCAGGCGGACGCCAGCCAAGACGGCTACCCAGAATAGGACGATCGATGCTCCGATGTAGCGTGGAATGACGAGGACAAACGAGTAAGCGACAAGCCCCAGGCCGGCGCACGCCAGCAATGGCCAGTTCGAGAGGATTGCCGCTTGCGTCGGCTTTCCTCCGATGAACAGAAAGATCAAGACCCCTGCCAGCAGTGCTGACTCCTCCAGGAGCAGGTGGCTGTAAGCGAGAGCGCTCTGGACCAGGACGCGGAGCTGGGAGCGCAAGCGGAAATTCCACCGAGTGCCATCATTCCAATAGGCAGGATCGTCCCAGGGAGGGTAGGTTCCGCGAATCGGCCTGGCAAATTCGAAGACGCTGGGATTGTCCATGAGCTTTCTGGTCGGATGCAACGGAACTCCACTGCCCGGAGGGTCACCCTGCCAATGAATTTGCGGTTTGTTCGGGTACACGAGAGCTGAGTAGACAAGCTTCCCCGTGTCGCCGAAGGTGAGCTTTCCTTCGGCTTTGGAGAGCGCGTAGATGAACGGCGAGCAGACCAGGAGAAAAGTTGCCACAGACAATAAGACGCCGCAAACTCTGGATTTTGATCGCTTCCCTTCCAGCAACAGGATCGCGAAGAAGCCAAACGCCAGCACGAAATTAATGCCTTTTGCAAAGTATGCCAGCGCATTCAGTGCGCCAAACAACGCGTACTTCGGATACGAATGGTGGTTTCGAAGCTCGATCAGATACCCGGCGATGAGGAAAACCATGCCTGCTGCCAGAAGATCGGGAGTGACCCATCCGACATCGATTAACACCAGCGAGCTGACGAGGAAGATGCTGTATGCCATGCCCAGGAACGCCCACTCCGGGAAAGGGAAAAGCTCAGCTGATCCTGCCGTTTCCTGCTGAACCGTCCTCAACACTGCGTGGAGAAAAAAACGAAAACAGAAGAGGGTGCCAATGTAAATCACCAGATTGACAAAATGAGCTGTAATAAACTCCCACCAGATCGAAGGCCTGAGAAGATACAAAGCCAGTCCTAGGCACCAGGAGTACATGGGACTCCAATAGGCGTTGATAGCGGCCGCCCAATCTCTTCTGAAGTACGCATCGCCGATGTCCAAATATGACACCCCGTCCGCAATCATCGAATAGCGACAGATCCACGCCTGCACCGCGCCCAGCACGATGCAGAGAATCAAATAGAAGCGTTCCGCGGCCAGAGCTTTCTTGAGCGTATTCATCGTTTGTTTTCCGCCGAGCTTATGGTGTCCTTGTGTTCGGTCGATGGGGCCAAGTTCACGCTCGATTTCCCCGCTTCCGTAATCTCGTACAGCAGAATGGTCTTTCCCACGCGCTGAACCGGCTGGTAGCGGCTAAGCCAGGCGAATGCGTCGGGAGGGTAGGCATCGTGAAACACATCGCCAAAGCGCAGCGCTCTCAGGCTGATGGCGAACCATCCTGTGACCGGCTGGTACGGCTGCGGAACATCGAAGGGCGGGAAGCCGAGTTTGCTCATATCCGCGCTGGTCCAGAGGGCGAGGCTGGCGTGAGAGACGTGCTCGGCGCGAAGTTCTCGCAAGAGGGCGAAGAGATCTTGGCCGCAATCGAGATCACAACCCGTTACTAAGACTTTGCTCGGATCTTTGCCGGCCAATTCGTTGAAGTAAGCGATGCAGTCGCCGCTGGCGCGCAAGGTGGAAACGCCCTGCCAAACCAGCAGCGCCGCTAAAGCGGCCCGTCCCCAGGGGACACTGTTGTTTTTTTGATTTGCCGCCAAATTCCACAGATAGGAGCAGCCGCAGCCTGCGACCACGGCGAGCAGAGGGAACACGACGAGAATGTGCCGCACGCCAGCGTCGTATTTCACCGGCATAGTTACGAGCAGGATCGCGGCTGCGCAGGCCGCCGGCGCCAGCGCAGTCCATCGTTTTTCTTTGACCAGCTTTCCGGAGGCCAACAAACCGATTCCCACCAAAACGAGAAACGGGATCGGCGACTTTACGGCCACACCCACCAGGAAGAAGTACCACCAGCCTCCCGGTTTGATGTGTCCGAGAAGATACGCTGCCGGACTGGTCTTGTTCAAAACCCAAACGATGGCCAATCCTCTCAACAGGGCGGGGGCCGGTAATTCCGGATCGGAGAGGATGAGCTTTCGGCCCACTCGCGCCAGAGGCGCAGGGAAATGCTGGAATGAGGGCATCGATGCTGCGGAAAGCTGCATGCTCTCGTTCACCCGCCCTACGGAAAATCCATAAGTCGCCCAAACCACCACACACGCGATCCCGCCTGCGAGGGCAACTTGCTTTGCTGCCCGCTTGTAATCCCACGGCTCTGCGAGGCGATTGGAACGAGTGACAGCCCACTTCACTGCCAACATCGCCAGAGCGGCGGCGGGCAGGAAGATGGATGTAGTCGCTTTGGCCGCCAAAGCCAAGCCCGCGGCTAATCCCAGCCATAGCGTAGAGCGCCGGGTTCGACGGTCGAGCCACACGGCTAAAGCCCAGAAAGCTGCCGCCTGGGTCGATGCCGCCACAATGTCTGTATAGGCCAGGCCGGAGAAGGCCAGGACAATCGGTAGCGTAGTGAAGAGAACGACAGCCATCGCGGCCGCAAAATCGCCGAACTCCTGTCGGGTCCAAAGAAACACAACCACACAGCCAAAGACCAGAAACGGCAAGACTCCCAGGCGGGCAAGAATCAGGTTGCGCAGGTAGTGTCCGCCATCGTAAAGAATGGCATTGCCGACGGCGTTGTAATTGCCGGAGTCGGACGGAGAAAGATTGGGGAAACGCTCCCCGGCAAGGTAAAGGGGAAGTCCGATGGCGATCCGGGCCAGCGGCGGGTGCACCGGATCGAGCTTGTACGTGCCCCGGTCGAGCAATTCGATGGCTGCGGCAACGTGGCATGGCTCATCGAACCCTTGCGCCGTGTGAGTGTAGTTCGAAACGATACGGATTACGGCGAGCAGGACGAAAAACACTGCAATCCCGGCATATTTCCAGCGAAGTTTCTCGACGGGGAAGGGCATTGCAGATTTTACGTAAGGGGGGATTTTACACTGCGGGATATAATGCGTCGCATCGAAGATGGATTTCTCTCCGTGCGGTTTCCTCCCCGTCATGCCGAGAACTGAAACTGGTCAGATCTCCGAATCGCAGGCAGAGGCTCAAGTTCTCCCAGCGAGCGAGGGTTGGGGATTTCATGCGCCGCCCGGCCAAACCGAGTTGCTGTTTTTGACGGCGCTTAGCGCCGCGGTGATGTGGATCACGGCTTTGCTGCTTCACCACACATCCAACCTGATCTTGAACTACGGGGACAACTCCGCATACCTGGCCGTGGCGAAGGCCATCCGCGCCTGGGATTTTCACCAGCTCAACATTCAGCACTTCATGGGTTATCCGTATCTCATCGCCTTGGTTTCGATACTGCTGCATATTCCTCCGCTTGCCGCGTTATGGCTGATCTCGGCCGGATCAGCATTGGTCTCGGTACTTTTCGTTGGTCGGTTGTTCGGCGGATGGGTTGCCGGTTACTTCGCTTTTACAAATTTGGCATGGATGCAGCTTTCATTTATCGGGGGTTCCGAGCCCCTGGCCATGGCTTTGGGATTCGGCGCGTTACTGGCTTTCCGCAAGAACCGGACGTCTGGGGCGGCTCTCCTGGCCTCGCTTGCGGTGACGGTCCGACCGCTTATGGTTTTCATTCTGCTGGGAATCGGCCTGGTCTTGCTTCGACGAAAGAAGTTCGGTTCGTTTCTGGTTGCGTTGAACACTGCTCTGGCGATTGCGGGCGCGTATATGCTGCCGCTGGCTCTCTATTTCGGCGATCCTCTACTGACCGTCCGCAGCTATGCCACGCGCGATTACGGTGGAGGCGGAATCGTCGGTCCGCATGGCCATCTATTTGGCTGGCCGTTTCACGGCATCGTGGCCGGAACGCTCGCCTATCCGGCGCCATGGACCAGCCTGCTGTTGAGTTTTTTCTGGATCGGCCTCGTACTTCTGGCCGTGGGCATGATGTGTTACAAGAACTTCCGAGCCTACGCCAGAAAGCATGCCAACGAGGCGATCTTCTGCGGCATGTATTTGTTGGCGCTGTTTTGCTATGACTATTTGATTTGGGCCCGCAGCAATTTCTCGCGTTTTTCAATCCCTGTGCTGCCTTTTGTGTTTCTGGCTTTGCTGCCTTTGTTGCCAAAGGACCGCCGGATTTTTTGGCTGTTAAGCGTGGTAACCGCTGTTCTGGCCATGTTCTCGGCCGTAGGCATTAGAAATGTATTTGGCGGAGGGTAGCCGCCGCTGAGTTTTAAGTCTGCCCAGCGAGAAACGGCGTTACTCCTCAAACATAGACACCTGGCGCTGGTCGGCGAGGCGGCGCCTGCGGCGCGTGCCCCCGATGACCGCTAGCACGGTCAGCGAGTCGAGGGCGCTGCGTGGAACGAAGATGCGCTGGGTGTTCGAGCGCTGGTCCGGAGGGGTAATAAGAAATCCTTCCGGCAGATTCTGCGTGAGATCACTTGGCATGAGGCCTTCGAGAATCTCATTGTCCCTAAAGCGCAGCCGTACCCACAAACCTTCAGCGCGAGGACGGGAAGTAAACGTCTTGCGCGTGAGCGACTCGGAGTCCCCAAACTCGCGTACGAAATAAACCCCTTTGATCTCCTGGAGATCGATCGCGACCACATTTCCGGAAGTATTGAGCAGTTCAAGTTTGCCCTCGTGGACAAATTGCGCCCCTACATAACCGGAGACCGAATCCCGGTCCATCTTGCGGACAACGACTTTCTTATGGGTCGAGGGCATAAACGCGGCTTCCGCCGCCCGGCTTCTGGAGAAACTTTAACCGTGATTCCGCCGTCCGCGTAGGCGTCTGTTTGTCTCCCCACCGGAAGCCGGATACCGGCAGCCGAGAGCCAGACAAGCGATTTTCGCACTATTCTGCAAGAAATCCTTGAGGCATCCACGATGGCAGTAGCCAAATTATAAACGTTGTGTTATTTCTTTAAATTGCTACGGCAGTCGGTCGGTTCAGCTAAGTGCTTTGTATTGAAAGGCTTGAGTAGCGCACGATCGATGCTCTGGCGGTGGACGCTGCGTCTGCCTGTGGGAATCCTGTGGAAATCTTGGGCTGATCGAGACCCCGGTCCGGTAGAAAAGTCTCGTAAGAGCAAGGGCCGGAAGGCCGCCTGAAAGCGATGGCCGATTACATCTACACCATGGAAATCCGGCTGACGCCGGACCAGATGAAGGGCGTCAACCTGGTTCAGGACGTGGCTCGCGCTGCCGGAATCACTCTCTATCTTACCGGCGGCGCCATTCGTGACATTATCAGCGGCTTCACCATCCGCGACCTGGATTTCACCGTCCAGGGCAATCCCCTTAAACTGCAAAAGGAATTCGAGCGGGCAGGCGCGCATATCTCCGCCGTTGAAGAGGACGCGCGCACGCTCTATCTCGTGCTGCCGGGCAATGTGCGTGGCGAGATCAGCATGGCGCGCTCCGAGCACTACGAAAAAGCCGGCAAGCCACCCATGATCACGCCGGCGAGCATCCAGGAGGATTTGCGCCGGCGCGACTTTACGGTCAACGCGATGGCCTTGTCGCTCAACGAGGGCTCGCGCGGACTTCTGCTCGATCCGTTCAACGGCGTGGCCGACATTGAAGCAAAGCTGCTTCGCATCCTGCACAACTATTCCTTCGCCGAGGATCCGTCACGGTTGATTCGCGCCACGCGCTTTGCCGCCCGCTTCCACTGGCCACTGGAGGAGCGCACCCAGCAACGTTACGACTCGGCGAAAGAGAACAACTACATTGAGCATACTTCGCGCAGCGCAGTGGGCCACGAGATCGCGCAACTGGCGCACGAAGATGATCCGCTCAACGTGGTGCGGGCGCTGGAAAAGGAAGGCTGGCTGAAAGTGTTGCATCCCCATTGGACAACGGCCAAGGTGGATAGCGCCGGCCTTAGCCAGTTGATGAAGACGCGCCAGCAAATGGTAGATCTGGGCTATGCTCCTGATCCGGCTCCCGCAGTCATGCATTTCCTGACGGCGCGACTTTCGGACAAGGAGATTTCCGACCTGCGGCGGCAAGTTCCGCGCAAGGATTTGGTGGAGGCCTGGCGGGACATCGAAGATCATGCCAAGGAGCTGGCTAAACGTCTGACCGGCAAAGAGGCGGCCACGCCGTCGCGCACCTGGCATCTGCTTTCGTCGGCGCGTCCGGAGATGATTCTGTTTCTGGCCGTAACCGCTCGTCAGCAAGCGGTTGTGCAAAAGATCAAGAATTTCTTCACCAAATGGCGGCAGGTCCAGCAACGGATTCCTTTACCCGAAATGGTCGAACTGCTGATTACGCCGCAATTGCCCGGGTACCCGAAGATTGCGCATGACGTCTTCATGCTGTTGCTCGATGGCAAGCTACGCTCACGGACCGAAACTCTGAAATTTCTCAAGCCGTTGGCCCCTCCGCCCCCTCCACCGCCACCGGCTCCACGCCGCGGACGCACCGCCAAAGCGGCAGCCGCCGCAGCAGGAGCCGTACCTACCGCTGCTCCCCCCCCGGCCGGAAAGGGCAAGAAAGGCAGACCGGCGAACCCCACTCCAGTTGCGGCGGCTCCACGGGACGCCGTGCCGGCTAAGCCTGCGGCAAGTCCAAAGATCGCGAAAAAAGAAACCAAGCCCGCGGCAAAGTCTGCAAAAAAGGCTGAAATGAAGAAAGTGGCGCCGAAGAAGGCGAAGAGCAAAGGCAAAAAGCGGTAACGGGAACATGTGTCTTAATGGTTAGGCCACGCGGGGTATAATAACTGTCATGCGTCGCCTTTGGGCCATTGCGACGTTCGGTTTCTTTCTTGCGGCGCTTCCTGCGCTGGCACAACGCGGCGGTGGCCGCGGGTTCTCGGGAGGCCATGGCGGAGGTTTTGCCGCGCGCGGTAGTTACGGGGGCCACTTCGGCGGAGCCCGTGCTTTTGGTGGAGTGCGTTCGGGCGGCTTCGGCCATTCATCATTCTCCAGGCCGTTCTCCTCGAGAGGTTTCGGACAAGGCTTCCAGCGCTTCCGCGGGCCATTCATCAGCAATTACAACAACTACGGCTACGGCCGCCGCCCTTGGGGCTGGGGATGGCCATGGTGGGGAGACTATGATCCGTGGTGGTGGGATTCCGATTCTTACTCCTCATATGATCCGGACTACGAGCAGCAGCTCCAAATTGCGCAGGAGATGAACCAGCAGAGTCTGGAAGAGCAGCAGATGCGCTGGCAGGAGAACCGTGAGCTATACGCAAACCGGACTCCCGAGCCTCAGCCTCAGCGCGAAGAGACACATGCAGAGTCCATACTGCCGCCAACCGTGCTGGTTTTCCAGGATCAGCACAAGCAGGAGATACAGAACTACGCCATCGTCGGTCGCACGCTGTGGGCTTTTTCTCCGCAACGCACGCAGAAGATTCCTCTTTCCGATTTGGATATCTCCGCTACCGTCAAGGCTAACGACGACCGCGGCGTGGAATTCAGTGTGCCGGGGTCGGGCGAAGGGCAGTAGAGGCAACCAGATCAGCGGGCGAGAAGCCCCTGTGCAAAACTCCTGGCGTCATTCTCCTTTCTCTTTGGCATAGAATCAAAGCCAGGCCATGTCCCAATTCGTCCACCTCCACCTACACACCGATTACTCCTTGCTGGATGGCGCCTGTGATGTGGAAAAGCTTTGTCAGCGCGTCGAAGAGCTCGGGATGCCTGCCGTGGCCGTGACCGACCATGGCAACATTTTTGGCGCGGTGCATTTTGTCAACGCGGCTCACAAACACAGAGTAAAGCCGATCGTCGGATGCGAACTCTACATCTGCAAAAAGGACGACCACAACATCGAGCGCACGCCCCCTGAAGGAGATACCTATAACCATCTCCTGGTGCTGGCCGAGAACGAAGAAGGCTATCGCAACCTGGTAAAGATTACTTCGGAAGCTTCCCTCCATGGGTTTTATTACAAGCCGCGCGTGAGCAAGGCATTTCTGGCGGAACATGCCCGCGGGCTGATCGGGCTTTCCGGATGCCTGAAAGGCGAAGTGGCTGAGCGGCTCATGGAAGGCGGCTACGAAGCAGCGCGCGCAGCCGCCGCGAATTATCGCGACATTTTCGGCGCTGAAAACTTTTTTTTGGAGATTCAGGATCAAGGCCTGGCGATGGAGCGCAAGATTCATCCCGGTCTTTTCCAACTGGAGAAAGACCTCGGCCTGCCGCTCGTTGCTACCAACGACAGCCACTATCTGTGCGAAGAAGACGCCCCTGCGCAGGATGTGATGGTCTGCATTCAGACGGGAAAGTCGATCCATGATTCGGCTCGCATGAAGTTCGAGGGTACGCAGTTTTTCGTCAAGAGCGGCGAGCAGATGTACAGCGTATTCAAGGATGCGCCGGAAGTTGCCAGAAGAACGCTCGATATCGCCGATCGTTGCAACCTGCGGATGGAAAAAGTCGCCACGCCTTTTCCACAATTTGACGTGCCGCCGGGCTACACGCTGGACAGTTATTTTGTGCACGTCACCCGCCAAGGTTTCGCCCGCCGCCTGGAGATGCTGCAGCCGCTAGCGCAGCAGGGAAGGCTCAAACACTCCCTTTCCGACTATGAGCAGAGGCTGGAGCGCGAACTGGCCATCATCCAGCAGATGAAGTTTGCCGGTTATTTCCTGATTGTCTGGGACTTCATCCGCTATGCGAAAGAGCGCGACATTCCGGTCGGTCCGGGGCGTGGGTCTGCGGCTGGTTCGCTGGTTTCGTATGCGCTGGGCATCACCGACCTCGATCCGTTGCAGCACGAGTTGCTGTTTGAGCGCTTTCTGAATCCCGAGCGCGTCTCGATGCCCGATATCGATATCGACTTCTGCATGAACCGCCGCAGCGAAGTAATCGACTACGTCACGCAGAAATACGGCCGCGACAACGTGGCCCAGATCATCACCTTCGGCACCATGGCGGCCAAGGCGGCGATCAAAGACGTGGGCCGCGCCATGGACATTCCCTACAGCGACGTCGATCGCATCGCCAAGATGGTTCCCACACAGATCAACATCACTATCGATCAGGCGATCGAGGAGTCTCCTTCTTTACGCGAGGCGATGGAGAAAGACCTGCAGATTCGCGAACTGATTGAGACTGCAAAGAAGCTGGAAGGTCTCGTGCGCAACTCCGGAGTCCATGCGGCCGGTGTGGTGATTGCGCCGCGTCCGCTGACCGAGCTTGTGCCTCTGCACAAGACCAAGAACGACGAAATCGTCACCGCCTTCGATATGGTGGCCATCGAGAAGATGGGGCTGCTGAAGATGGACTTTCTCGGCCTGACCACGCTGACCATCCTGACCGACACGCTCAAGCTGATCGCTCAAACCAGGGGTACCAGTCTGAGCCTGGAGCAACTTCCGCTGGAAGATGAGGGAACCTACGAAAAAGTTTTTCACAAAGGTTTGACCTCGGGCGTATTTCAGTTTGAGTCGCATGGCATGCGCGATGTGCTGCGCAAGTATCAGCCCAATTCGATTGAAGATCTCACTGCGCTCAACGCGCTCTATCGTCCCGGCCCGATTCAAGGCGGGATGATCGAAGATTTCATCGACCGGAAGCACGGGCGCAAAAAAGTCGAATACGAGTTGCCGGAACTCAAGGAGATTCTTGAAGAAACGCTGGGTGTCATCGTTTATCAAGAGCAGGTGATGCAGATCGCCAATCGCCTGGCCGGTTATTCGCTCGGCGAGGCGGATTTGCTGCGCCGTGCCATGGGCAAGAAAAAGCCGGAGGAAATGGCGCAGCAGCGAGAGCGTTTCGTGGAAGGAGCGACGCAGCGCAAATTTCCGCCGAAAAAGATCGAGAAGATCTTCGATCTCATGGCGCAGTTCGCGGGTTATGGCTTCAACAAGTCGCATTCGGCGGCCTACGCGCTTCTGGCCTATCACACGGCGTATCTGAAGACGCATTATCCCGTCGAGTTTATGGCGGCCCTGCTGACCTCGGTGACGGGTAGCACCGACGACGTGGTCAAGTACATCAACGAATGCCGCGAGATGGGCATCGCCGTGGAAGCGCCCGACATCAACGTTTCCGCCGCCAACTTCACTCCGCACGGCGAGGCGATCCGGTTCGGGCTGGCTGCCGTGAAGAATGTCGGCGGTAACGCGATTGAATCAATTGTTGCCGCGCGCAAGAAGCTGGGCAAGTTCCGGTCGATTTACGAGTTTTGCGAAAGCGTCGACTTGCGCCTGCTCAACAAGCGGGTGCTCGAGTCTTTAATCAAAAGCGGTGCCATGGATTCGCTCGGCCGGCGGGCGCAGCTCATGGAAGTGCTCGACAAGGCCATGGATCGCGCCCAGAAGGCTCAACGCGACGCGGAGTCCGGTCAGCATGGCCTATTCGGTGTCTTTCAGGCGGATGAGACAGAGGCCCACAATGACAAGCTGCCCGAGATTCCCGACTGGGATGAACACACACGCCTGGCCGCGGAAAAAGAGATTCTCGGTTTCTTCATCACCGGGCATCCATTGCAGAAATATCGCGACAAGCTGCAGGATCTTCAGGCTCTTAACGTCACGGAGATCGCGGCCATGAAGCATTCCACCGGCAAGGACGAAACCATCTCCACCGCCGGAATCATCAGTAACCTGCGGGTGCAGAAATCGAAGCGCGGTGAGTTCTATGCTCAGGCTCTGCTGGAGGACATGTCGGGGACGATCGATATGATCGTTTTCCCCGAGGCCTACAAGCGCCTCGGCGACCGGGTGAAGCTTGAAGTGCCGGTGCTGATCAAGGCCGGGGTGCGGATCGAAGAAGGAGCGAATCCGAAGATCACCGTCGCCGAAATCATGCCGCTGGAAGATGCCAGCGTGCCGTTGCCACGCGCCATCCGCATCCGTGTTCCTCTCGAAACCGCCGGCCAGTCGACCGTTGATAACCTGCACACGCTGTTCCTCGAGCGCCGGGGCGAGGCGAAGGTGTTGTTTGATGTGGAACGGCAGGGTGATTTCATGGTGGTGATGGAAGCGGAAGGCTATAATGTGCTGCCGGACCGCAATTTTATCGCTCGCGTGGAGCAGCTTTGCGGGCGGGGAAGCGTCCGCGTGATCAGTTGAATTCGCTACTTATGGCGGCGACCCAAA
>Ga0335072_10013265_pt1 | contig 11739 bp, 8 predicted proteins | sample Lox_Sample_21_FD_206725 | JGI IMG/M metagenome (GOLD analysis project Ga0335072, IMG submission 206725) | Soil microbial communities from Loxahatchee National Wildlife Refuge, Florida, United States - Lox_Sample_2.1 | ecosystem: Environmental > Terrestrial > Soil > Wetlands | place: USA: Florida...
TGTTCTCCGTCTGCCTTTGCCGCCTCCACCCGAGCTTTCTCTTCTCTAGCAAGTCTCTCCTCTCGTCGCTGTCGACAAAATTTTTGCAACCGAATGGTAGTATCCAAATACACTTCCATGTCTGCTTTTTCTTCCTCTACAAAATTTTCCTTAAAGCGCTTCCGCAGAATGACGGGAACGCTGCAACCGTACAATATACAAATTAGATCTTCTGGTCGAACATCTTTCCGAACGATGCCAAGTCTTTGAGATTTCGTTCGCATCAGTGACCTATTCCAAACGACGGCCTGAACTCTCCGAAAAAACTCTGCGACAACCGAGCATCTACCATCATTTATGAGCTCAGTAGTGTTGAGAGATCCGCTTGTTAACCCTTTGGTGATGGATTCTTTGCACGCTCTGGCGTAATATGTAGGAGGATTTCGTCCATGGCGGCCTCTATCAGCAACCAAAGTCCGCCAGAACTCTTCAGGAGGATCGCTGTTTATATAGTCTTGCCAGCCCCCCATTTCAACCCACTCTTCCGGTATATTGCCAGACTGAGAGGCAACTTCAACATTCTGTACCGTGTCAAGGATGAACCCAGACACATACATACTATAGTAAGTCCTGCGTTTCTTGAACCATAACGTCGTCAAGTTCACTTCCCTTGTTGCCGCTGCACTGTAATTCCTTTGACTGAGACTGGGCAGCCCAACAAGCGGGTCGGCGTTCTTCCGGCCCATTTTTAGCTCGGAGTTTGGATGCATATACATTGCGTAGGCAGCACCAGTCAGTTTCGGAATCCATGAAGGCATAGCCATCGTGTCTTCTTCCTTTTCAAAGCCGTCCAGTCCATTATGTGGTATTTTCTCATTTTCAGCCGTTTTCTTTTTCTCCTTAGGAGGCGGTGCCCAAGGCCTGCAGATAATGTCTAGAGCTCGTGTTTTATCGGACTGGTGAATAGAGAATAATATAAATTCCTTACAGATCTCAATGAATGACTGCTGATAGTCAACTTTGTAAGGCTTCTTCATCACATTCCGGGCCCAAGCATGCATACCGCGAAAGGCTAGATCACTCAATTTTGCCTCTTCAGGATCACTAGATAATTGGCTTGGTCCATGAGTTACTGCAATCGGCGAAGTGTCCTTTGCAATTGCCAGTAAAGAGTAGATGCTATCTCGTTCCTCTGTAACTTCGAACACAGACAAACTAGAGACTAGGTATTCGAGGCTAAGCAATGCCTGTCGTTTTTCACCCTTCGAAATCCGGAACAATGTACCGGTTGCGTCTACGAGGAGACTTGCGACAAGGGCCGACACATATTCGAACCATCCTGGGACGTGATAGAATTGCGGATCCTTCTTCATGACTTCTGAGAGTCTATGCGTTGCTGTCTCAACTTCGACGAAAAGCTGTACAGCGTCTGCGAAGTCCTTCCAAGGGATAGTATCTTTCCCGCAATAGATCAGGGCGTCATTGGCGAGCGCAATCTCTTGAACCACCCATCGACGCGAGAACCAGGGCCGTTTCATAACATTCAACATCGCATTCCACTTCTTGCTTGCACCCGGATCCTCGCAGATTGCGTCAAATTTTTGCAGCTTCAGGACCTCCTTGTCGATGAATTCAAACGCTATGTGGCTAGCGCCGTCTTCCTCACCAAGCCAAACACACACCCGCTTAGCACCTCCATATATACCAGACATCATTGGAACTTGCCTATTCTTCTCATCCGGTTGCATCTGATTGATACAAATAGCATCGATCCACAGAGCTCGAGGCTTCTTACGGTCGCGAAGAGCACTTAGAGCGGAGACAAGGCTTTGGGGGACTTTCAAGAACGCATCAGAGGGCTCCGTACGGATCCTAATCTTTTTATCCCATGGATCTGTTCCCCAGGCCCAGGATAATGCCTCATATTGACCTTTGACGTCTTTGAGATTCTTTTCGACTAGCTCGCAAACTATTTCGTTGGCCTTCTTTCTGCTGCCTGGTCGGAGCGTCAAGATACGGATAGAATTTGACGCGGTGAGATTTGTATACTCGTACTCGCCCAACTCTTCTTCTGTCTCTCCGCCATCGCTCGATATGGGCTCTTTGGCTGAGAGAACACTGGGCATATTTGAGAACAGATCGAGCCAGACGGCACCAAGAAGGCAGCTAGCAGTATGTGCGGCTATAGTTAGCAGGACATAAAGAGTGGCTGGGATCCAGCAGGACTCTGCGACCAAGCGATTATTATACTCTCAGTGGCGTGCGGCTCGAGGCGAAGCGCTCCTGTGTTATTGATAAATTTTGCATATGCCGGCAGAGGGACCAATGATGGGAGATGTTGCACCTCCATCACAAAATTAGGGAGTCCAGACACGGTTATGCTTGCGAGACTCGCCTCAACCTTGCGGAAGTGGTAGAAACCCAACCCGCACATCTCCTTCTCCGTTGATGGATTTTCACCTCCCGTAATGCAAGCCTCACTTGCGGAATAGGACGTGTATAGAAATTGAGCCTATGTCATGTTAATGAGTGTCAGATACGAAGTACGACATTACAAGGTGAAGGCAGCCCGAAGTGTTCAGAGTAATAGGATACAGTTGCCGGGTGCTAATCATGCATTTTCTTTTTTACGGCTGAGGTGGATGGCGTGACGAGATCGTTGTTGGGTCATAGGAGGCTGAGAACTAAGCGGGCCGCATTCTTAGCTCCTGTACTGTAAGTGGTAGGAATATACAGGTCGGTCAGTATGTTCCAACCTCCGACAATTTAAAACCATCGCTTAGCAAGAAAATTAAATTTAAAATGGAGAAAACACAAGCTAAAAGCAATATAATTATAAATCTTGAGATACTAAATGTAATTTAAACATTAAAATTTAAAATATACTGGATAATATTAAGTTTTTTATTTATAATTTCTGTCGTGGTGTTTAACCCCCAGGGTTCAGCGGCCGCTGGAGTGACGGCACGTACAAAATGCTATTCGAAGAAGGGAGCTTTGTAGATTGCACTAATCGAAGATACTAAACTAAGGAGGGGAGAACAGGAGAGAAGGGAGAAGAGTGGCTCTTATATACACAAGCTGTTACAGCCTGTCACAGGATTCCTATAAAGATTGCCATAAACCTTGCGCTGGCCCCTAGCTTGGGTAATTAGGGGTTGGGGTGCTAGTCTGAGACAGTAGCTGCTGTGTGCATGTGACGAGCCGCCACACATGGCTCGTACACGCATCGCATTGAGTCCACTATGGCTCTCTAGGGGCTGTTCACAATATACACAAGCATTTGACAAAGATCCTGTACTATTACTACAGCTGCAATGGTCTAGAGTTTTGAGCAAACGCAAGCTCGTTCAGTAACTGCACTGCACTTTTCCTATTATATATCAATATCTGGATAGGTCCACAATATTCATATCATCGTCAAAGACATCGTCATCCTCTGCCCCTAGATTCCCAATCCCATAATCAAACTCTTTACCCTTGTCTGGGCTTCTAAAGAAACTCATTGTGACTTTTCTATTTTGTTCACCCTTCACTGGCGTAGTAGTTTGAGAGGACGCGACAGCAGCCCGAATGATATATCGCATGTATGACGTAATCTGTGACCGCAACCATGGCAGATCCCATTCAAGAGTCATGCTCCGTGAAACCTATAATGAATTAGCCTCTGTAATTTAGCTTCATTGGCATAATACACAAGAACAAGAACATACCACGCTCTCATTGTCTATACGCCAAAATTGGAATCCATTTCCATCTGAACTAATCCCATATACAACAGAATTCAACTTTCCTTCCTGGCGCCTAGTTGTATGAATAATTGCTGTGAAACATTAGCATTGACTTTAGGACTTTACAAGAACAACTTACCCATGTATGCAACCAGTTGTGTAGCTGCTTCACTAAGCGCCTGGTGTTTTTTGGCCTCAACTACTACAAGATTGGTTCCCATTGATTCTTTATCGTCATACCATAAAGTGTAATCCGCGATTCCACTTAGCGTCCTTGCCTCCTTCTTGTATATCACTCGATGTTTGAGGGGTGTCTCGAACCGCAGACACAGATCAGCAGGTTCAGGAGGGTCAATAGTTGGTGTTGAAGGTCGTGTAGGGTCAGTAGAGGCTGCTGTAGAGGAGTTGATCTGCACTATTGAACTCGCCATCCTCTTCTCCTCAGCTACGCAACATATTAATAAGCTGTTGAGTATGCAGCAGGCGTACGCCTCATTCTTTTTCGATTTTTTGACAACAAATTCGGTCTCATCCAGCATGTTAGCTGTAGAATTGTTAATGTATGGTTTGGAGTTGCAAAGATGAGAATGAAGATGGCTTACTCATAAGCTTTGATGGGCTATAGAGATCATGCTCCTGAAGAGCCCATATTTCTTTTACATTTTTTGTCAAATTGAACATTTCGAACACGTCATCGTACTCAATACTCGAAGCCGGAAGCTAGGATATTTTAAATTAGAGCGACGTGATCTATCACAGCAGGTCTAACTTACAGCAGGGGCGGGTTCCTGAAGCTGATTGACGAAATCAATGGCGGACTGTAATTCTGGGCTATGAGGTATTGCAGACAACTTCTGCTTGATAGGGTCGATAATGGCCGCCCTTGATCGGTTCGACAACATGTTTGTGGTGGTGCGATAGTCTCACAGAAAACTAGGTATCGTTGTGTTGCAGATTTAGAGAAAGAATAGTCCAGCTTACTAATCACAAACTGCCTAAGGCATAGACCAAAAAAAGACGTAGGCAGCTCACGTGGTCTCGCTTCGGTGTTGAGGCTGCATAAAGCAACGCCGGATCCAGATCGGGAGCCCGAAATACCACAACTTGCTGTTTTTCTGACTGACTCTTAGCGCGTGTTGTGACTGCATAAAACAGTGACAAACCCCCCCGGATTCGGCGGCCGAAACACTAAGAACTCGGTTTATTGTATAAAATCTTGTCAATCCATTCTATCAATTATCTCTACGAGGTGTGGTAGGATTACGCGATCAAAACGATGTCTCTCGAATGCAGGAGGGCTAAGAACGTTGGCGATTTAAAGGGAAAAAGCATCTAAAATACCAGTAATGGCGCCGTGCAGGATTACTGTATAGCTTCACGGTGTCTTCGGTATCTCATGAGCCAATACAACGATGGAACAGAAATCCAGCGCAGGCTAGGAACTGGGCCTCGCTATTTCCTACGGTTTGCGGACCATTCCTAGCGTAGTGCCCTGTACAGTACTCACTGCTTCCTGATTTGGCAACTTGGATATCGAATTTTACGGCGTATTGAGCGATTCAAGGCATGGCATCGATTCCCACGGCCATTTTCCACGTTCCGGCGCCCAGGTCGAAGTTGGGCTTCTTATTCCTCATATGGCTAGGGAGGCCTCAGCTCCATGACTTGACGTCGCGATGCGTCCTCTTCGTCTTGACCTTCTGATCCTCTCTTATATTGCATATTGCGGGCACGGTAATTCCTTCGCTCGGTCGCAAGATCTCCAACTTCCTGTGGTCCGCTGCCCAAATGGCTCCTACATCTTCTATTTCAAGTTCAGGGCTAATGAACCGATTGTGGACTCACTTTGACGCTGTGAGAATTTCCATGGCCATCTGTAGTAGTTAACGGTTGTTATCGAGCTCGTTACGTTCGCTCAAATCCGAGGCATGAAATGCTGTTGCAAATCCATCACTTATTGTTGAGGCTACAAAGGGCATTTCAGAGTTTTCATTTCAACATCCAAAACAATGATTCTTTATTTAAGTATGTATTGCTTGCTCTCAGCTGCAGTAACCTCAGCAAATGAAGGTCTACCTTTCCCATGTGTTTCTTTAAAGAAGCTGCTCTTTGGTAAGCAACTCCCTGTATATATCATGGAGAATATCATAAGACTGGTCGAAAAGTAGAAGAATACATTGTCATCAGCGGAGCAGTCGATTCGAAGTCAAAGGACACCAAACCAGCAAACAGTGACGGTAACCTCATAAATGATTTGGTTAATCAACTGTTCGAGATTGCCAACAATCATGACCGAATTGGCGATAGTTAAGTCGATAATGGTCACAATACAGAAACAAGGAAGAAGGAAGCATCGCGGTGTGACCAAAGACGCCATGAGGAGTCGCCGATACGCGTTTCTCGTGGTAACTCACAAATCCAGAATGTTACTACATAAACTTATATAAGTTCGGACTATAGCTGAAATCAGATAAGCGCTGAGGATTTGAAGAGTGAACTGCTGCGAGATTATCTATTTCCTATCTAAGTCTCGTTGATCGAAGCCTAAGATCGTCATATTCATTACACGATAACATATTATAGGTGCTTGCTACTATAGAAAGTCCAAATAACCATAACATCCATTCAGCCAAGCATTAACCGCTCCTGACGTACTATTCACATCCAAATATTCCCACCTGCCATCGCCATTCAAATCCCCAAACTGGACCGTTCGCCCATCATCCCCAACCCCCGTTGCAATCACGCCCACCGGCGTCCAAGAAATGTTTCCACCCGTTCCCGGCTCATTATGCCACACGCTGACATTTCCGTTCACATATGAAAGCACACAATAATCCATCCTCCCATCCCCATTCATATCCGCAAACCTCGCTGCCGCAAGCGCTTGACTGTCACTTCCCACCGTGAATCCCGAAGCAATAATACCTGCTGACTCCCAGCCCACTTGACAGGCCGCACTCATATTATTTGGGTTAAGCGGCCCCGTGTTCAAGTAAGCCGTTACATCCCCGGAATTCGGATCAAGCCACAGGTAATCTGCCCTCCCATTCCCAGTCACATCTGCAAACACCAAATTAGTGCCATCCTTCCCTATCCCGTTCGCGACCTGTCCCTGTGCCAGCCACGACACCTTCGCCGCATCAGCACCATCATCCGGGCCGCCCAGATTCAACCAGGCATCCACACTCCCATCGTCATGCACCCACAGATAATCCGCCTTCCCATCGCCATTCAAGTCCGCGAATTGGATCTGATCTCTCACGCCCCCGAAGCCCGCGGTTATGACGCCCTGGTCCAGCCAAGAGACCTGCCCCGCGTTCGACGGATTAGGGTCTGACGAGCCGAGGTTCAGGTAGGCAATCACGGCGCCGGTGGCATTCACGTACAGGTATTCGACGCGCCCGTCGCCGTTTAGGTCGGCGAAGCGCACGCCCTCGCCGTCCAACCCTATTCCGAGGGCGATGGTGCCTTGGCTGATCCAATTTGGCACGGCTTCGGCACAATAGCCGGGCCTGAAGGAGCCCGTGGGTGTGGGAGAGGAGGCTGTGGTGGTTGCGGAGCTGGGGATTACAGATGTGGGGTGGCTTGATTGACTTAGCACTGTTACGGTTGTGTCAGGCCCGTTGTCACCTGATGATGTAGACGAGGCTTGATTGTTGTGTTTGGAGAGAGTGCCGCCTACGCCGCCGCCTACGGCTGCTGCGATTATGATGAATGCAGTGATGGCAAAGAGGATCCAGAATGTTTGTTGTCCTAGGCCGCATATGCGTTTGGATGTAGTAGAGGGAAGTTCTGACGCAAAGTGGTAGGTCCCTTGCGACGTAGCATAGTATTGTTTTTGCTCTGAGGGGGGACGGTAGGTTGGGTCTACGGGGCCTTGTGATTGATAAGATAAAGAGGAGACGATATTGAGGCCATCCGGAACGATTACTGGCTGGAGGCCATCATCGTAGTGCTAGAAGAGCACGCTACCCCATCAACAATCGGCTTTTATGAGTGCATGACGATTGTGAAGTTGTGGCTACTTTACCTGCTCATTTGAAGTCGCACCTGTCATTTCTGCCTCAAGGGCCATGATAAATAATCCAAGGTCGAAATTTCTGAGGGGGCATAAGGTTGACGATGTGGTCGGTAGCGGTGGCTTAATATAGAAACTGGGATCCCACCCGTGGCTAAATATATATATATGGCGTCCCGCCTTAGCGAACCAATAAATAATGGGCATTGACTGCCTCGACCGTGGTGACTCTTGTAGAGTAAAAAAATTAGGGGCGGAATGTATCGCAAGGTCAACACATAGCTAGGCTTAAGTTCCAGTAGGACTTTACTACTCTTAGTACAGCACAAAAGCCGTGTTCGAAGATGTAATACTAAAAGCCTCTTGCAGCAATATTGTCACCGAGCTCCCATCATATGTTGTTCTTGTCCTAGAAATGTCTCCTTGTCATTCAATACGAGGGTTTCCGTCCGAATAAAAGTGGTATCTCGTACATCTCTCAATTGATCAGCCAAAAAAAATAAAAATAAAAAATAAACGAGACTCGCGCTTCTCCTTGCGAGAGGAACTTTATGTGTATGCTCTTCATCCTTGACACTCACATCCATCATCGAGTTGTACATTGGCGCGGTGCAGACATGGAAGTCATTGTAAGTCTCAATTACACCATCATTGACAGAATGGGAGGGAAAACTGCGTGAACATATTACTAAAGCGAAGCTTTTTAAATCTATATCTGTCATAGATCTACTCAACCTGGCTCACCTATATAATCCCAAACGGCCAGAGCATGCGTCTTCACAACGCTCAAAAACTCCTCAATCACAACCCTCTCATCTCTCGCTGCCATCGTCTCGGGACTCACCCCAAAGCTATAAGCTGGCACCCCTACATATCTCCAAAATTTGCAATCCGTAGCTCCCAAGCTCGGTATCCCGAGCGGCTTACGTCCCGTCACTATTTCCGCATTGTGCGAAATGGCTTTCAATAGCGGGTGGTCAATCGCACAGTAGCTAGCAGGATTACTAGCTGCTTCTTGCACTGCAAGCTCTACCTCAGGGAATGATTTCAGCAAGGAATGGATGTGCTCTAGGACAAAATCAGCTGTGAGGCCTATGGGCAGCCGGATATCTGCTTCCATGACGCACAGGTCGGGAATCATATTGACTTTCAAGCCGCCATGCAACGTGCCAATATTAAGGGTCGGCTTCAGCGCAATATCCGCTGCGCCTTTGCCCATGATCTCGTCCATGACGGCGCGCACTTCAGGCTTCTGGAGGTGCTCTTTGATAGAGTCTGGGATATGCGGCGGAACGATATCCTCAACGCTCGTGAGGGCCGCGATGAGCCGCGCTGCTACGCGATTCGCGCCTTCGCTGAGATGTAAATACGCGCCGTGGGCTCCAGGAGTGCGGATCGTGAATGTCAATCGCAAAGTGCCTTTCTCGCTGAAGCGGATAGATTGCAGCCCACTAGGCTCCGCATTGATCATGCAATCCCCTCTCCAGGAGCCCTCCTGACGACCTTGATCCAGCAGCCATCGACTGCCCCACTTGCCGCCTGTCTCCTCGTCTGAGACGGCAGTCAGCGCCAGGCTGCCTTTCAGGTACTTCCTTCGCTCATGGAGGTAGCTGTAGGCGATACAAGACGCTGCTGTGCCGGCTTTCATGTCCACTGCACCGCGGCCGAAGATGTGCGTCCCGTCGTTGAAGCCTGACCACGGCCCGTGCTTCCAGTTGTCGCTGTCGCCGGCGGCAACGGGGAAGACGTCCATGTGGCCGTTCATTATGACGCGGGGTCCGGGGCCCTGGAGGCCATTGAAGTCACTGACGATGTTGGGGAGATGAGCCTTGGGGCCTATGGTCCTGGTTGGAACTCCGCGGTCATGGAGATAGTTGCGTACTGCTTCTGCTGCATGGGTTGTGTCTCCAGGTGGGTTGGGGGAGGGGGCGCGGATGAGGGCTTGGAGGAAGGCGATTTGGCTTTCTTTGTCGGCTTCGATTGCTGCGAGGAGCTCTTGTTTGTCACGCTTGTGCATTATGTTATTCTGAAAGAGACACAATTCATGGAATTGTGTTCTGTCGAGAAGCAAAGGGTGAGGTTCTCATCATCGACAATTTGGAGTTCTGCTACGTTACCACACTTTGTGTTTAGATCCTTACCTGGTTTAGTCGGAAGCGCCCGTCCCTCACGCCCGCATCAATAACACTAGAGATCCGATCCGCAGTGGATTCGTGATTCAGCCTTTCCCGATAGCGGGAGGAGTGAAAGTCAACATCTGCATCATATATCAGTTATATCAATTGTTGCATGTCAGCTGGTTAAAGATGGGTCTTGGGTTCAATGAGATATTGCTGGTGCAGGCTCAGCGAAGTGCTGCGCCACTATCAACGGGGCCATTAATATTTGCGGCTATACACGTGGGGCCGACACGGGTATTTGATTGGGGAGGGCGGTTATGGCTGGTGTCAAACCGTAAAGTGCACGTCCCCGTCCGCCCTACGAATCGCCCAGGACCAGGCTACCGGAGAGGCTCGCAGGGACACGCGAACTCCTCCATCCCCACAAACATGGGCTGGTCCATAAAAGGCGCTTTCCATGCGATTGTACTCGACACCCGTCATCGGCGTCAGAGAGCCTCACGGGAAATGACCTCTGGCTCATTGATTCATTTGACGGAAACAATAATGGAGAACGAAAGAGTGCCTTATGGTGAGGTCACTGATGCCGATCAAATGCTCCGCTTGCCGCATGCCCACGCAAAGGTATTTACTTGAACCCTCCAAGCAACTTGCCAGTTGTCGCTCACAATTGGAACACGAGTCCACTATCCACACTCACACCCGCACCCCCAGCCACTAAAGATTGCGTCGCCTGGTTGGAATCATCCTTGCGGCTCCTGGTACCCTACCCTTTAATTCTCTCTCACGGCCACTGTCCTTCCCTTCCGTTTTAACGTAAAATTTTGCGCTTCATCTACGAGCACACTCCATTGGCAACATCCTATCGCTGATCCTTCCCCCGAAAAAGCGCGGTAGCGCTCACCCTTGCTTGCGAGGCCCGCGCTCGGCTGCCTGATTCACAGCTACCTCCCTGCAATGACTGACGACATTGCCGCGCCGGTGAATGGCATTGTCAAGGCCTTCCACAAAGGTACTGAGCGGACTCAGAGGATCTGCAATGCCGCTAGCAGGAATCCGACGGCCTCACATGGCCTTCCTATTGTCGAGCAGGCACAGGCGCTTCGGAAGTCCCTAGCTGAGAGCGAGACTCAAGTTAGATATGCATATTCCGAGAGCACAAGGGTCCTGGGGACGCGATATTCAAGGGCTATCGAGAGTGACCGTAAGTAGACTGCTTTCCAAGCTCCTACTTCTGCTAACCTTCCAAGCTGCGATAATGAACACGCTTCAAAAACTTACCATCAACCTCCATGAGTACCTCGAGACACTCAGCGAATACCTCGAAGACCCCGATACTTTCGACCTTGGCTCGTTTTCGATGATACAGCGTGAGTCCGAACGATGTCGCGAGCAGGCCATACAAGTACTTGGTGCCTTACATCAACATATGCTTAGCATGCAGCAATACAAATTGCCTAGTGAGGAGGACCGAACACAATTGAGTAGTCAGCGAGCATGGCCGGAGTCACAAATCTCGCCCCTGCATGTGGAAGCTTCCCAGAGTTTTACATCACGTATTGCTGCGGATGAGAAGCGCCCGACAAATCGAATAAGCAGCCCTTCTCACTACAAGGTCAATATCCCCATGGAGATAAATGTCCCTACAGGCACGTCGTATAGCAGCTATAAGGGCGAAAGACGCCCTCCTGCTACAGGGGCCGAATCATCCGGCAGGCCGCGGGAAGATTCAGCAGTTCATCTCATTGATCGTGCAGAGGTAGTCCGCCAGATGACCTCGAACGAAGACTTCCTAGAAAAGCGCATGAGGTCTAGGCAGTCCTTCCGCCAGGGCATGGAGGATCTGCGACAAGCATCGGCTAGTTCAACAGCTGCGATGTCACCTCGT
>Ga0335072_10013266_pt1 | contig 11739 bp, 10 predicted proteins | sample Lox_Sample_21_FD_206725 | JGI IMG/M metagenome (GOLD analysis project Ga0335072, IMG submission 206725) | Soil microbial communities from Loxahatchee National Wildlife Refuge, Florida, United States - Lox_Sample_2.1 | ecosystem: Environmental > Terrestrial > Soil > Wetlands | place: USA...
GGAGCGGATCGAGGCTGATGACGGCATTGGCGAGCGTTGCGTGTAATCCGCCTTCGCTTTTCAAGTGCACACCGGCAACGGTAACAGCGAGTTCCTTCACGCGGGCTTCGCCGCGCAGCGCGTCCGGCTTTGCCAGCGGGCCCTCAACCGTTATGGTGCCGGCGAGTGCCGATTCTCCGTTCAGGCTCTCAAGGTGCGTCATGGCAAGCAACGCGCCGATGTTGAACTGGGAGAAATCAAGCTGTGCCGAGGTGAGGTGATCGCCGGAGAGCGCGGTTTGGCCATGCAATGTCATACCTGCGGCATGGACGCTTGTGACGGCCTCGAAGGTGGCGATGCGATTGGCGGTCTTCGCGTTGAATTCGAGGGGGCCGAGGGATTCTCCGTTCAGCGCGAGGGCGCTGAAGGTCGCATGGGCGTTGAGGCGCGGGTCTTTTATCGAGCCGGAGCCGGAGAGCGTGAAGCCCAGCCTGCCGCCGGCGCCGAGATTATGCCTTCGCAGCGCGTCGATCTGGGCAACGTCAATGGCTGAGCCCCGGGAATCGAGCTCGAATTCATTGTTTTCGAGGTTGATCTGACCTCTGGCGTGGATGGAGCCGCCGGCTTCATCGATTTCGGCCGAGGCGACTTTCATAACCTCATTGGCGAGGCTTCCCTCAACGTGCAATCGTGCCACAGGCTGGCCGTAGACATCGCCGTCTTTGAGCTCGGCCCAGCCGGATCCGGAGAGCGAGCGAATAGGGCCCTCGAGTGAAAACCGGGTGTCGATGGAGCCTGTGATGGGGAGTTCGCGACCGGCGAGAGGAACCAGTTGGGAAGCGGGCACAGCGGCGCCGTGAACGCGCAGGCGGAGCGTAGAGTCGTCGGTGAACTCGGGACTGTGCGAGGTTCGGCGGGAGCCGGCTGGAGCGGGCGGGGCAACAAGATCGCCGGATAGAGCGATCTGCGTGGGGCCGCGTTGGAGCAGGCCGTGCGTGATGTCGATCCGTTCGGCAGAGTACGAGCCGGTCGCTTCGACCTTGTCCCAGTGGACCCAGCGCGGCTGGCCGCCGGAGTCGCCGGCGACAGGGAGGGTTTCGATATTGAGCTGCGTGGCCAGAGCACTGCCGGAAAGGTGCGGATCGACAAGTGAACCGGCCCAGGAACCGTGAAAATCGGCCTCTCCATTGAGCGAAACCGGGAGCGCAGAAACGCCCGACTTCCCTTGCCGGCGAAGACCGAGGTTGCGCAGAAAAGTGTCGAAATCGCTGATCTGGCGGGAATGGAACTCGACGGCGATGGCGGTCGGGCTGGTGGTCGGGTATGCTCCCAGATTTCCGCGGGCAACAAGTTGCCCGCCAGGCGTGTTGAGCTCGAGGCGCCGCAGATCGACAGAGCCGTTGCGCTCAGAATAGGTGCCGTCGACCGAGCCGGTGGCCGGGACTTCGCCGGGCACGGGCAGTTTGCCGGGTGCAAGACTGAAATTCGCTCCGACAACGAGGGTTGCGGTATCGCCTTTGGTCCAGGTTGCCGTGGCGGGGCCGGAGAGCAGCGTGTTAAAGCCGAGGCGCTGGAGCGGCGGTTCACCGACTATATCGAGCAGAGTATCGAGCGAAACGCCGCTGAACTGCGCCGTGACTTTGCCGTTGACCGGGATGTCGATTTGCGGAGGAAGGATGCGAGTCATGGGCATGGAGCCAGGTGCGGCGCGCACGCCCGACTGGCCGGCGCGCTCAATGGCCGCGGCACCGGGCAGCGGAGACAGCCAGGGCGAAAGCGCAATTGCGCCCTCCATGCGGCCGCCTTGCCGCAAGCGCACGACAACAGAAGTCAGGAGGAGCTGGGCGGCGTCGGCATGCACATGGGCATCGATGCCCACGCCGACGGCAGTAACGCCGTTGGCGATATAGGAAGCGCCATCGACATGAACGCCGCCATCGACGCGGAACTGGCCCGCCTGGCCAGCACCGGCGAGATCGAGGCGGGCAATCCCCACCGGCGCGTCAGCATAGCCGGTGACAGGATCGAGAAGGCGCAAATCGATCTCGCCGTTTGCCTGGCCGCGCCAGCGCGGATGGGAAAAGTGTTCCAGCGCACCCGCGATTTCGAGCGCGAGTTCTTTGGGTCTCTCGCTCCCAGTCCGGCTCTGCGAGGAGATATGCAACGAACGCACGTAGAGGGCGTCGCGCGTCAGATCGAGCGAGGCACGGAAATCGCCGCCCGCCTTTTGCACCTTTACAGGCGCGGCTCCTCGTGTGACTTCGAAATCACGAGCGTTGGCGTCGATGCGGTAGCGCTCGGGATTGCTGCCCTCCGCGGCGATGTAGCTCATGTGCAGCGAAGCGTCGCTGAGCTTGAAGTCGAAGAGAGCATAACGACGCTGGAAGTCGAAGCTGGATGCACGGTCCTCGTAGTCGAGGAAGCCCTGCGCGATGGAGATGCGTCCCGCCTCGAGGTCAAAGATGGAATCCATGAAGGGCTGCTTCGCATTGAGCGGCTTTCGCGGATGCGGCTGGTTGGTTGAGCCGTCTGGATAGACGATGAGATGGATGCCGGGGCGAACGATCTCGAGGTCGCGAAGGAGGATGCGAGGGCTCCAAATATCGAGAATGCTAAGGCGGGCGCGAACGCGCTCCACTTGTGCGAAAGGTTCTTCTCGCGGACCTTCGAGTCCATGGACGACAACGCCGCCGGCCTCCCCCTCAAGACTGAGCGGACGCCAGTGGAACTCGTGCACCTCAGCGCGGCCGCCGATGCTCTGATCGAGCTTGTCGGCTAATCTCCGGCAGACCCACGCTTCGAAGCGGGCAGAGCGGGTCCAGGAGAAGAGTACGGCAACGGCGGAAAGCAGGACGGCGGTGAACGAGACAAAGGTCCACACGACGAGCCGCAGACGCCGGCGCCGTGAGGGACGGGGCGATACCGGTTCGCTCATGGGGTTCCCTCCCCCGGACCCGGCTGCGATTCCGGTTTTTCCAGCGCGGGGTCGAGGATCTCGATGTCGCCCTGGCGGCGCAGATTTGTGAGCCAGTCGTCGAATAGCGCGTTCACCTGCTGCTCGAGCAGGATCTGCTCGATGCGCGGCGCGACCTTGGCCAGCGGCGGTACGACGGCCCCGGTGGCGTAGCTGGGAATCAAAGTGTCGCGATAATAGGTCTCCACCTCCCGCGGGGAGACGCGGATGCCCTGGCGGAAGCGCTGCTCGATGAAACGCAGGATCTCGATTCGATTGCGCAGATAGGTACGGACACCGTCAGGCGTGAGATTGCGCGCGGCGAGGTAGGCGCTCCAAGCGCGCTCCGCATCACACTCACTCTGGGCGCAGCCGGGTTGCCCACGTCGAAGATCGCTCAGGCGGGCGGAGACTTCGTCTTCGGTGGGTGCTGCATTCTGGACGTCTTCCTGGCGCATCTGCTGCTGGATGAGCGTGCGGCTGATCAGCTGTTCCAGAGCACGCGCCGGGGTGAACCGCGCGACGCCATTCTGGCCGGCATCGAGGTCGGCGAGGCGAATTTCTTCATCAACTTCGCTGGCCAGGATCGCCTGGCTGTTCACGACCGCGACGACGCGGTCGATGACAACGGGAGGAGGCGCGGGTGGTGACTGGGTGGACGGCGTTGCGCAGAACCCAATCGCGCAGCCGGAAGCGGCGACGACCGCAGAAGCCGCGAAAAGACGGATTTTGGGTTGCAGAACCATCAGAAAGTCTGCCCCAGGCTGAAGATGAAGTTGAAGTGGCTGGCTTCTCCAACGCGCTCCTGCGAGTCGGGTTGCGAGAGCGAGTAGTTGTAGATGATGGGAAAAATGGGCGGGTTGAGGTTGTAGCTGAAGTCGAGGCGGATCGGTCCCACGGGCGTATGGTAGCGCAGGCCAAGACCGGGCGCGTGGGAGAAATAATCGAAGCTGCACAAGCCGTGCACGCCGGTCGAGGTATCCGGTCCCTGCGGCGGAGCGGGCTTTGCCGGCGGCGGCGGAATGGGCTCGAGCACCTTGCAGGCGTCGCGGTCGGGCTGGCGCACGCGGAGCGCGCTAATCCAGGCTTGGGATGCGTCGCGGAAGATATTCCCCATGTCTTCGAAGAGGACGAAACTGAGGGTGTTGCCCAGCCACGGCAGCGTGGGCGGAGGCAGGCGCAATTCCGTGCTGTTGATGAGCGCGCCGGCGCCGCCAATGGGATAGCCGGTTTGCGGATCGCGAGGGCCGGCCGCATTGATGGAAAATCCGCGCAAGGAAACAGGACCTCCGGCATAGAGCCGTTCAGGAAGAGGAATGAGCTGCTGGCCGCCGTCGCCGAAAGCGCGCTCCTGACCATAGCGCGTGTTCCTCGCCAGCACGAAACGCCCCTTGTCGAAGCCGTAGTAGCTCGAGTTTGAAACGTCGACGCGGTTGAATTCAGCCTGTGCGCCAAATTGCTCGTCGGACAGGAATTCCTGGAAGCTGGTATAGGTGCCGCGGTGCGAATCCATCGGAGAGTCGCGGGTATCGCGAATCCAAGTGAGGCCGGGGCCGGCCACGCGCACGGCCGCGGAGAGAAGAGGGATCTCCTGAGGAAATACCTGGAGGCTGCCGGCTGCGACCTTCACGCGGCGGAGGTCGAATTCATAAATAATCGTGTTGGCCTTTGAGGGTCCCCAGCTTGAACCGGTGAAGTGCTCCGTCACTCGCGCGCCAACATCCAATTTGGAAGCCACGTAAGTGGTCACATCCTGGCTGTTGGCGTATCCGCCGGTGAACGTGAGACCAAACTCGCGGTTGCCGTGGAAGCGCGGATTTTGGAAGACGAGGTTGATGTTCTGCTCGAGCAATCCGTAGGTGCCGCGAATGCTGGCCGATTGCTCGCGGCCGAAGAGGTTGTTGCGCGTCAGGTCTCCTAGCACTCGCGGGCTGACTCCGGTTTTGCCTTCGGGATTGCATTTTTCGCCGCTGGAGATGATGCCGGCGCAGTTGTTCTGCGGCTGGCCGGTCTGCGCCTCGAAGCCGAGGCCGTAAGTGAAGACCCAGCGGCGCGCCTCCGTGGCCTGGATTAGCACGGTTTTGTCCGTTTCGCCGCCAGTGGGGTTCTGGATAGCGGTCTCGACCTCATTGAAGAGCGCAAACTCGTAGAGATTGCGTTGGGTTTCGAGCAGAGCGGTCTGATTCAAGGGATCGCCGGCATGAATTGTGATCGCGCGGGTGACGGTGTCGGGCCGTGTATAGTGCAAGCCGCTGAGCAGTACCTTGCGGACGAAGATCTGCTTCCCTTCGGTGATGCGGAAGGTGACATCGACTTTGGACGGATCGTTTTCTTCGGGGTGGGAGACGACATCGATGCGTACCTGATCGAAGCCGTGGCTGAGGAATTCGGTGAGCAGAGCGTCGCGGTCGCCGGCGAGACTCTGTGGTGAGAGCAGCTGGCCGGACGCGGTGTTCATCAGAGGAATGAGCTTTGCCGGATCGATATGTACGGCGCCTTCGATGTTGAGGGTGCCAACGCGCTGCTGCGGCCCCTCATCGATGTGGTAGACGACGTCAAGCGGGATCGACGGCTTTCCCGCCGTGCGGGCGTCGGTCCGGCCAGCATTGGTGACTTCGGTGACCGTCACCTTGGAGAAGCCATTGTTGCGGTAGACCAACTCGAGTTCGGCGATATCAGCCGCGACCATGGCCTGGCTGAAGGAACCATGGCGATCAAGCGCACCGGCGGTGTGGACGGTGAGCAGGTCAAGAAGCGTGTCGGCGCTGAAGTAGTGGTTGCCTTCCACCGAGACCTTGCCCACGCGCTGGCGCTGGCCGAGGTTGACGTTATAGACGATGTTGACGTGGCTCGCATTGGCGGCCTGCTGCTGGTGGTCGACTTTCACGTCAAAATAGCCGAGCCGCTGGTAGTAGTCGCGCAGGCGGCGATTCCCTTCGTTGAGCAGGTCGTCATCGACGCTGGCTTCCTCGAATACCGGGATAAGGCGCCTGAGTCGCTCCGGGGATATGCTTGCGCCTTCGACGAGGACTCTGACGGCGGGTCCACGGTTGGCAGTGAATTGGAAGCGGGTGCGGTTGGTTGAGCCGTCATACTTCTGCGAATCGAGCTTGATTTCCGCCTCGAGGCGGTCCTGCCTCTGGTAGTGGCGAAGAACGCCGTCGATGGCGCGGTTGTTCGTATCCCGGTCAACGTGCGCGCCTGCGCGGAGATGGGCATGGCGGCGGAACTCGTTCGACGTGAGACCGGAGTCTCCGGAGACATCGACCGCGCCCACGCGAGCTTGCGGTCCGGAAACCACGTGAAAAGCGATGTCGACGAGTTGTTCCTGGGGATGCTCGCTCAAGACGTGTTCGATTTTGCCCTGGTTGAAGCCGTTGCGAGCCAGAGTCTGCTGCATCTCATCGAGAGCGCGAGTCAGCTTTGCCTGTGTGAACCGTGTTCCCGCGGCGAGTTGGCTGGCGCGCTCGAGCTGCGTATTCACGGTCGCGCCCTTTGCACCGTCGACAGTGACTGTTCCGATGAAAGTGCGGGGCTGCCCGTAGAACCGGACAGAGACTCCGGCTCCGTCGCGGGAGCCTTCGACCTGAATGCTGTCGAACAACCCGGTGGCGTAGATCTGTCGCAGGCTCGTCTGAAGTTTCTCCAGTGTGAGGGCAGATCCGGCCGCGAGCGCGAGTGAATTTTTGACGGGCGCAATGCGATCTGGGGCAACCCCGTCAATGACGAGGCGCGTCACCGTGAGCCCCTGAAAGGAGGAAAGGGCCTTGGCTTCAGCAGACTGAGCGATCTGGCGCGATGGCCGCACAGAGGATTGGGTGGGGAGCGAAGCCGCGGTCTGGACGATGAGCAGATGCGCTGCGGCGACCGAGAAGACGAGGAGTGGCGCGGGCAACTTGCCGCGCCCATTGCCGCATCTGATCGCGGACATTGTCTTCAAGACCATCACTCCGACTCAACACGGGAAAATAACCCCCGTTGCACAACGTAAAGCGGGCACGGCGCATCCACTCAATGAGCGATGCCGTTACTCCGCTGAAGCAGCCCGAAACCGATTGCATCTCTTATACTAACGAGTAAGGAAGCGCTGGAGCACAGACCAGGTTTCCTTGCCCACTCCGCCAAGGAAGCGCATGTCCCACTTCCAATCCCCCAAACAGCCGCCCGAGTCAGGAACGACCGAACCGGCGGCGGAGAGTCCGCTCATGGCTCCAGCAGCGACAGCCGCTCCAGCCCCGACGATTTCCCGTGGCGTGGTTCACGGCTCGAGCGAAGCCACCGTTCTGACGCAAGCGCAGAATGGCGACCACTTTGCATTTGCTCAACTCTACTCCCTTCATAAGAGGCGAATTTACTCTCTTTGCCTGCGCATGGTCGGGAACGTCGCCGAGGCTGAGGATTTGACGCAGGAAGCGTTTCTCCAGCTGCATCGGAAGATCTCGACATTTCGCGGCGATTCGGCGTTTTCCACATGGCTGCACCGGCTGGCCATTAATGTGGTGCTGATGCATCTGCGGCGCAAGGGACTGTCGCTGATTTCGCTGGACGAAGCGATGGATCCGGCGCCCGACGAGGGTCCGGGGCGGAGCTTTGGCGCGCCGGATCTCACGCTGGCGGGGTCGATCGACCGGCTGGCGCTCCAGCGCGCCATTGACGATTTACCGGCAGGTTACAGGCTGATCTTCGTGCTGCACGACATCGAGGGCTACGAGCATAATGAAATAGCCGCCATGCTCGATTGCTCGATCGGCAACAGCAAGTCGCAGCTGCACAAGGCGCGGCTTAAGCTACGCGAAGCGCTGCGCACCTATCCCCGACAGGAGGGGAAATAATGACAGGTCAAGGTGATCGGAACGACATGACCTGCGAGCAATTCCACGCGCTGATGCCCGAGCTGATCGGCAGCGGCGAGGACATCAGCCTGCATCCGCACATGCAGAAATGCGAGCTGTGCCGCGCGTTGATCGCGGACCTGGTTGCGATCCGCGATGCCGCACGCGAGCTGTTCCCGACGGTTGAACCGCCCGATGATCTCTGGGCCGACATTGATGCGGCCATCAAAGCGGAGAAACCGGAGGCGGATCCGGAGGACCCCGAAACGGGAGCGCCGGATCCGGAAAAATCGCCCGCGTAAAATGGGCTTGCAAGCCCATGCCTCCTTCGGCGCCATCCGACAAGAAACACACATCGGGACCAAGCCCGGCCACGCAGCGTGCCTGCGCGTGCCGGCGGATCGTTCTGACCGGCTTTATGGGCTCAGGAAAAAGCACTGTGGGGCCGCTGGTGGCTTCGCGCCTGGGCTGGAACTTTGTGGACGCCGACGATGCGATCGAGGCGGAAGCCGGCGTTGCGATTGCCGAACTCTTTGCAAGAGATGGCGAATCAGCGTTTCGCGAACGTGAGCGGCGAATCATTGCCAGGTTTGCGGAAGGCGAAGGACTGGTGCTGGCACTGGGTGGGGGCGCAATCGAGCACGAAGGAACGCGAGCATTGCTGCTGGCCTCGCAGGACACGCTGCTGGTGCACCTGGAAGTGGGTTTGGCCACAACGCTGGCGCGGTGCGCGGGGACCGAGCATACGCGACCGGTGCTGGCCGACCGCGCGAATCTCGAGATTCGTTACCAACGCCGGCTTCCGCTCTATCGCACGGCCCACGTGTCGATTTGCGTGGACGCGCTGACGCCGGAGCAGGTTGCGCAGGAAGTCGTTCGGGCGGCGCAGATCGGCTGACCTTCGCCGATTCCAGGCTCGTTTGGACGCAAAGACTGCTTACCGGCCTTGATGGGCGAGAGGGGCCGGCTTCTCGTTCAGCTTATGCGTTTCAACTTTTCCGGGAGGTGACGGCGGAGAACGCGGTCACCAGCTGTCCCACGTTCTTGCTGCCGCAGTGGGGGCAGGCCACACCTGCCTTTTCGGCCTCGGAGATGTGGAGCTGAAGGGTGAACTCCTTATTGCAATCCTGACAATGGAAGACGTATTGTGACATGGCCGTTCTCCCGCCGGAATTATAGCCTTTGTTCCGTCCCTCGGAGAGGGGAGGCGCGTGGAGGCGGCTTCAACCGGTTTGCCCGGCCCGCGATTGCAGCCATGGGAACCGACCCGCGAAGTGGCTTCTCTCTGCCGGCGCATCACGGGCGGCAAATCTCGGGCCACGAAGAAACCGGGGCCAGTTGATATCATCTAAGGAGCGTGCGGCCCGCTCGAAGCCGGCCGCATTTGCTTCACCGGCTTCCCGATGCAATCCATGCCGCAGACCGCCGCGCCTGTCGCCGCCAGCACGCTTGACGCTGCCGTACACAATGCGCACACTCTCCACGCGCCCAGGCCGGGCGCGACGGCTCGACTGATTCACGATTGCCGCGAACTGTTCAAGGTTCGCGTAACGGGGATGGTGGTCATCACCGGTTGGGCGGGTTTCTACCTTGGGTCGCTGCAGTCGGGGATTTCGAGCCTGCAGCGCGGACTGCTGGACACGATGGTGGGCATCGGGTTGGTTTCGGCCGGCGCGAGCGCGCTGAACCAGGCGCTGGAGCGCACCACCGATGCGCGCATGGTCCGCACCGCCGACCGGCCCATTGCCGCGGGGCGCATCTCTCTCGCAGCCGGGATCTTGGCGGGACTGGGTGCGCTGGCGCTTGGCGCCACCTGGTTGCTCCTGCATACCAACCTGCTGACCGTGGCACTGGCGCTGCTCACCGCGTTTACTTATGTCGCGGTCTATACGCCGCTAAAGCGCGTGACCACGCTGGCGACATTCATCGGCGCATTTCCCGGAGCCATGGGGCCGCTGCTTGGGTGGACCGCGGCGCGCGGGCGCATCGAATGGCCGGCGGTCGCGCTGTTCGCGATCCTCTTCGTATGGCAGTTCCCGCATTTCATGGCGATTGCGTGGCTCTATCGCGAGGACTATACGCGGGCCGGCATCCGCATGCTTCCGGTGGTGCAACCGGATGGATTGTCGACAGTGGTCGAAGCGTTATTCTATGCGGTACTGATGATTCCGGTAAGCCTCGCACCGTGGCGGCTCGGCGTTGCCGGGATTACCTATGCGGTGCTGGCATCGGCGCTCGGACTTTTCTATCTTGGGTATACCATTCGCTTCGCGCGCGTGTTACGCGCGAAAAGCGAAAGTGAAAGCCGCATGCTGGCTCGGGATCTGTTGAAGGTCAGCGTGATCTATCTGCCCGCGCTGCTCACCTCGCTCATGCTTTGCGCGGCAGCAAGGGGATAACGCGATGACCACCGCCGTTTCGCCGCGATCGAGCACCCGCCCGGCCATCGTTGCCATTCTCGGCGTCAGCCTGGCCGCGACGCTATTTTTATTCTGGCTCATCTACGTGCATCCGGCCGCAGACAGCGCGGGAGCTCGTTACACGTTCCTGCCCGCGCTCAATGCATTCTTCAATGGCCTGAGCGCGACGGCACTTCTGATTGGCTTCACGTTCATTCGCGCGCGGAAGATCGTTGCGCACCGCGCGTCAATGATCACAGCGTTTGTGTTCTCGACGCTCTTTCTCGTCAGCTACATTTTGCACCACGCACTGCATGGCGACGTGCGCTACCCGGCGCATGCGGCGCTGCGGCCGGTCTACTTGCCGCTTTTGGCGAGCCACATTTTCCTTGCCGTCGTCACGTTGCCCATGGTGCTGGTCACATTCTTCTTCTCGCTCACGCGCCGCTTTCCGCAGCACCGCAAGATTGCGCGCTGGACGTTTCCGCTCTGGCTTTACGTTTCCGTCACGGGCGTCATCACGTACGTGATGCTGCGGTTGGCGCAGGGGTAAGACAGTGCCGGCAAGCGGAAGAAACGAAGGTGCGGCACGATCCGGTTCCGCTCAAACGAACGACGGGACGCGCGAACTGCTGCAATGGGGCGGCTCGATGCTGGGCGCAGGCGTGCTATCGGGCCTGCTGCTGGTCACTGTGCTGGGCGGATTCACGCACACCGGCGCCAGCACGAATACCGGATGGTTTGCGCTGATCGTGGCTCTAATGTGTATTCCGTTCGGAGGCATGCTGCTCACGCTGGGAATCGGCAAGTGGCTGCGCAACCGCAGGCTGCGACAGAGCCGCTGATTCGGGAATGAGCTTCGAGAGCAGGTCGGCGATGGAATCGGCGCGGGATTTCCGCGTGTCTTTCGGGAACGCATGTCTGCTATTCTCTTCGGTTACTGGAGCACAAGAACATGGCCAAAAGCGTCAACAAAGTCATTCTTCTGGGCAACGTGGGCAAGGACCCTGAGATTCGCTCCACTGGCGGCGGCACCATGGTCGCCAACTTCGGTCTGGCAACTTCAGAGCGATACAAGGACCAGCAGGGCAACTGGCAGGACCGCACAGAGTGGCACAACGTGGTGGCCTACGCGCGGCTAGCCGAAATCGTCCGCGATTACGTGAAGAAGGGGCACAAGCTCTTTGTTGAGGGGCGGCTGACGACGCGCAACTGGGACGACAAGGAGACGGGGAAAAAGGTCTACCGGACAGAGATCGTCATCAACGATCTCTCGCTGCTTTCTGGACGCGACGAAGGCGCAGGCCCGCCGAGTTCCAACCGCGGCGCATCGACCGCGAGTTTCGACCAGCGCCCCGCTGGAGGCCACGACGAGTTTTCGCAATCGGCTGAGATTTCGGACGAGGACATCCCGTTCTGAAGCGGCAGTTTCCGCGCCGCAGGTCAGAGCCGAGCGGAGTCTCCGCAGTTCGAAGAGGGCATCGAGGTCTCCGGGCCCGGAATCGTTCGATTCCGGCTCTCTTTCTCCTGTCACTGGCTTTTTACCAGCGTTTCGATCAGCCGCTCCTTGTGCTGG
>Ga0335072_10013267_pt1 | contig 11738 bp, 8 predicted proteins | sample Lox_Sample_21_FD_206725 | JGI IMG/M metagenome (GOLD analysis project Ga0335072, IMG submission 206725) | Soil microbial communities from Loxahatchee National Wildlife Refuge, Florida, United States - Lox_Sample_2.1 | ecosystem: Environmental > Terrestrial > Soil > Wetlands | place: USA: Florida...
TCAGATCATTCCTCCGTTGGTTCAGCCGGTCGATCGATCTTTTCACCGCGGCAATCTCTTCCGGAGATGCCTGCGGATCCCGCGCCTCATCCTCCTCATGCCACAGATCGAAATTTGCCCGGTGCTGGCCAATGACCAGCTCATCCAGTTCACTCTCGGCGACCGGCATCTCTGTAGGTCCGTGCCACCGCCGCGTCGCTTCTTCCTGCAAGCTCACGATATGTGCCGCTTCCAACATCAGCAGTCACAAGAATATCGCGGCTACACTGGAGCTCATGGCTGACGATATCCGGCGTGTCCTGGTCTACCGGCTTGGCAGCCTCGGCGACACCCTCATCGCTCTGCCCTCCTTCCATCTCATTGCCCGCGCCTTTCCTCACGCCGAACGCCGCCTCCTTACCAACCTTCCGATCGCCTCCAAGGCCCCGCCGGCCGCCGCCGTGCTTGAGCACACCGGGCTCATCCACGGATATATCCGCTATACCACTGGAACGCGATCCGTCCGCGAAATCCTTCGGGTGGCCGTCGAGATCCGCCGCTTCCGGCCTGACGTCCTCGTGTACCTCGCCGGTGCACGCGGCATCACGGCCGCCCAGCGCGATGCTAAGTTCTTCCGCCTTGCGGGCATCCGCCGCCAGGTCGGCGTCCCCCTCACCCCCGCCGCGCAACTCAACCTCTTTGGAGGCGAAGCTTCCACCTCCCCCGACGACGACCTCGAATCCGAGGCCTCACGCCTCGCCCGCAACCTTCGCGAGCTGGGGGATGCCCAACTCGACACGCCCTCCTCTTGGGACCTCCATCTCACGTCCGAAGAGCACGCCACGGCCGCCCGGGCCATAGGCTCCGACGCCCTCCAGCAGGAGCTCCTCGCCGTCTCTGTCGGCACCAAAGTCCAATCCAAGGATTGGGGCCGAGACAACTGGCGCAATCTCCTCACGCGTCTCGCCCTCGCCTTCCCGAACCATGGCCTTCTGCTCCTCGGCTCCACCGAAGAATCCGACGCCTCCGACTTCGCCGCCGCGCAATGGCAATCCTCCGGGGGAGGCCCTGTCGTCAGCCTTTGTGGTCGCCTCACGCCGCGCGAATCCGCCGCTGCCCTCGCCCGCGCGCGCCTCTTTATCGGCCACGATTCCGGCCCCATGCACCTCGCCGCCGCCGTCGGCACGCCCTGCGTTGCCATCTTCGCCGCGCGCAACATCCCGCGCCAGTGGTTTCCCTACGGCCCCCAACACCGCATCCTCTACCACCGCGTCGAATGCGCCGGCTGCGGCCTCGAAACCTGCATCGAACAGCAAAAGAAGTGCATCCTCTCGATCACCGTCGACGAGGTTCTCGCCGCCATCCAAGCGTCTTTGAGCAACTCCGCGGTCAAGCGATCCTGACCACCCAGAGAATCTCCATCCGCAAAATCTCCCCGGCAAATTGCAAAAGAGAAACTATTTCAAAATTTCTTGACAGCTCAAGCTGGCGACTGCTAGCTTTGCGTCCGCTATTTGAAAGTGTTTCTGTAATGAACAGCGGGCTCATTCTTGCCTCAGCCTTTCTTCATCATTTTCAAAATCACACCCTGTCGAGAGCCGCCGCGTTTGACCTTTGCGTCTGGCCTCGAGATAGTCAGCCCACAATTCGATCACACCTGTTGGAGGAAACATGCGCAGAGTAATTCCACGACTCATGATGGCTGTGTTTTCGATCGCCCTCCTCTCATCCGCGGCTCACGCCACCGACATTCCTGCCGGATTCGTCAGCTACGACGTCACCGGCGCGAACGTGGCCGAGTTCGACATCTTCAATTTCACCGGTCCGAACTCATCCGTCTATCCCGACACCACCTTTCCCATCACAACGCCTCTCTCCCTCTCCGATCTCTCCCTCACCGTCAGTTACAACGACGGCACCACCGTCGTCTTCGGCTCGTCATATTTCACTCTGGACTCCGACGGCCTCTCCTTCGACGGCGAACAGCTCTCGACACTTTCCGGCCCGCCAACAGGACTCTACGGCGCAGATTCGGCAACGTTGACGGGACTCTTCAGCACAGGTTCCATCGTTTTAAACGACGGTTCTCTCGAAAATATCTTCCTCAACTTCAGCGCAACCATCGACGATCCCAGCGGACTCACCGATGGTGATTTCGCCGTCATCAATGCAACCCAGACACCTGAACCTTCCACCTGGCTGCTCCTCGGCACCGGCCTTCTCGCATTCCTGGCCTGGCGTTTTGGCCCGCTAAACCTCGTTGAAAAACGCAGCGGCAGCCATACCATTGCTCTTGGCATCGGCATGCTTGCATTCCTCTTCTGCGGAATGAAAGCCGGGGCCACTACCGTGAAACTCAACGCCGTAACCAGCCCGAGTTCCGGTACCGCAGGAACCTCGACCGTCAGCGTCACCGGCACAGGCTTTCCATCCGGAACAATCTCTCCCGCAAACGTCACGGTGTCGCTCGCAAGCAGTTGCGGCGGCACCGGAGCCGGCACAGCTGCGAGCGCAGTGCAAACCATAATAGGAACCACCGACAGAATCAGCTTCACGATTCCCGGCTCACTCTCAGCCGGGAATTATTTTGTCTCTGTCAGCGGCACCAGCAACAGTGACGTCGACTTCAACAGCGGCTCCAGTTGCTCCGCAATCACCGTATTGGCCGGCGCGTCGCCAACCCTCAGCATCGACACCACCAATCCCACAGACTGGATCATCAAGAACGGCGCGCTCACCATCGACTACAACTCCACCTCCGGCGCCATCTGGAGCATCGTGCCCACCGGCACCCAGGATCAGCTCATCGACTTCAATCCCGGCAACGCCACCGTCAACGGCAGTGTCTATGACCCCGCAGACGGCGAAAGCGCGATTGGCGGAACATCGCTTCCCACTGGCTGGAGCGGTCCCTCCGGCATCCCGAATCTTCCCGCGACCACCGCGAACAAGGAGCCCAAGGGCTTCTACATGGACAACTCCGGCTTCACCTCGGTCACCGCCGTACCCGGCTACTCGCTCACCTCGTCCTATCTCGACTGGTGGGTTGCCTACCCCGCCTCCGGCGTCTCGCCCACCAACACCACTGAGTACGAAGAGCATTTCGTCGTCACTCCCAACGACCCTGGCATCCACATCTACTTCGCACTCAACCATCCTGCGCAGGTCACGAACTCCAGCGGCACCCTCGTCAACAACGGCTCCGGCACCATCGGCGGTCAGGTTCAGTGGATCTGGCGCGGCAACGTCTACGAGTTCACAAACTTCTACCAGAAGCTCGCCGACCTCAGCATGGTCAACTCCGTCATCACGCCGCTACCATCCACCGACGACTGCTTCTCCTCTGACAACGGACGCAACGACCAGGACGTCACCGGCCGCGACACTATCGACCTCCATCCGCAGGTCGGCGTCGAGAATGCCTTCTCACCTCCCGGCGATCCCGCCAGCCAGATCCCCGTCGGTTTCCACCGCCACTTCTGCGTCAAGTATGACTACTCCAGCTACGAGTACATCCACCAGGCTCACGGTCTCTTCGGTAATACCTACGGGCAGTGGGTCGTCTTCACTCCCGGCCATGACACGCTCATCGACGGCCCCACCAAGGAAAACCTCGCCCTCACCGGCAACATCCTCACCATCGAACCCAACTCCAACCACTACCGCACCGGCGGCGTCGGCACTACCTCCATCCCCGCTGGCACCCAAGCCAGCCGTCTCTACGGTCCCTTCTACGTCCGCATCAACCACTTCGGCATGTCCACGGATTCCTCCATCGACGGCGGCACCATTCGCACCCCGGATGACATGTTCAACGACGCCGTCCTCGCCGGCGGCAGCTTCACGCACTTCTACGACAACGAAGCCACGCTGCTCTCCAAGGGCTATGTCCCCAGTACCGCACGCGGCTCCGTCTCCATCCAGGTCACCGGTGTCTCCGGCGCTCCACGCACCGCGTGGGCCGTCCTCAGCCAGAACGCCGTCAACCAGGAAAACAGCACGATGAGCGATCAGTACACCATCGATATCAGTGCTAACGGCACCGGCACCTTCACCAACGTCGTCCCCGGCACCTACCGTCTCTCCGTCTGGAACTTCGGCCAGTGGGGCGAGTACCGCCAGGACAACGTCGTCGTCACCGCCGGCACCAACACGCCGGTCTCTGCCATCAACTTCGCACCAGAAAACTTCGGCACAGTCGTCGGGACCATCGGCAGCCCAGATCGCTCCTCACATGAATTTCTCCACGGCGCATACACTCAGAACTTCCAGGACGGCCCAGTCGGCTACGACGACCGCGAGTACTACGGCGCCTGGAACTACTGGGCCGACTTCGCCAGCACCGGTGGCGCTCCCGTTTACTACCTCACCGATGGCCCCGGCTACACCGCCACCAACAACCCGCTCGCCTGGAACTATGCTCACTGGGGTGGTTTCAACCCTGGCCTCTACGGGGGTGCCTGCAACGCGTCCGATGACACCACCGACGCCTACCAGACCTACGTCGGCTGCACGTCGCTCGGCGACAACGTCGGCATCCCCGCCTACGTCAACACGCTGCCCGGACACTCCGGCACCAACGGCGCAAACACGCCCACACCTCCCTGGCAGATTCACTTCGCCACGCCCAGCGGAGTCACCCAGGCTTACGTCGTCCTCTCGCTGGCTCTCTCTTCATCGCAAGGCCGCGAGACCGTAACCCTCAACGGTCAATCGCTCTCCTACTCCCCGCCGTCCGCTTTCAACAGCGATGCAGTGGAGCGCTCCGGACTCAGCGGTTATACCCAGTGGGTCGCCTTCCAGTGGCCCGCGTCTCTCCTCGCACCTGCCGGGCAGGACAACGTCATCACCACCAGCGTCTCTGGCGTCAACTCCAACGACAGCGACGACGCGATCCGCCTCGAGCTCTCCAACCTCGGAGCAGACCCCGCCGTCACCGGCTTCCACGACTACTATTACGTCACCAGCGGCAAAACCACCGCCTCCACCGACACCGTCCCCAACCCGTAATCATTCACTCCGAAACAAACCATGCGGAGAGAGCCTCAACTCTCTCCGCTTTCTCTTCACCACCGCTCATAAAATGTCCGATCAGATCGTCTCGCTTTCGCCTCGCCGCAGCGCAATTGCGAGCCGCGCCACTGCTCCCAGCATCAACGCCGCAGCCAGCCATGGAAACCACGCACCAAAGCGGCTGAAGATTGTGTCCTGATGCTGCACCGGTACGTCAACGAGCAGAGAGGCAAAGGGCACGCTGCTGCTGCGCACTTCACCAAGGATGCGTCCGCGGCTGTCAGTGACCGTCAGGAAGCCATCCTTTGCGGTGTGCGCAACGGCGAAACCGTCTTCAACTCCGCGCATGATGGCGATATGTCCATGCCACGCACGGTCGACATTGAAATCCCATGCCGGATCGAGCAACAGCGCCGCTCCCGCACGACCGTAGTCCAACGCCGGTCGAATGAAGTCCATGTCCTTGCAGATCGCGACGCCCACCATCGCCGAAGGCTCCGCGAGGAAAGTAAGCGAACTTCCGGGTGTCAAGTCCGATTCAAACGGCGGTAGCATATGCTCCTTGTCATACGTCGCGATGGTCCGCCGAGGCTGATAGATACGCGCTTCGTTGAACTTCTCATCCCAGCCAACGCGCAAGACACCAATCACCAGCGTCGCTCCTGTCTTGTCCGCGACCGCCTGCAGCACCTCGTCTGCAGCCTTCGCGTTTCGCTCGAGCAGCACGCCGGTCTTCTCCGGCATCACAACAATGCGCGCACCCTGCCCCGCCAGCCGCTCGGCTTCTTCTGCATAGCTCTGAATCAGGTCCTCGGTTGCCGCTTCCGGCTTGGCGATCTGCAGCTTGTCCGTATCCAGCAGACCTACTTTGATCGTCCGGCCGGAGCTCGGGGTTGCCAGCCGCACTACGCCGAACACGAGCACAACCGCGAGGATCGCGAGCACCGTGACCACCACACGCGCCGCCCTCTTCGCTGACACACGCCACACATGAAGGGCTGCGGCTATCGCGCTCGGGAACAACAGCAACAGAAAACTGATTCCCCATAACCCGGTCACCGACGCCACCTGCAGTACCGGCAGAAACCGCAGTTGCGTATATGCCAGGCTGCCTGCAGTTCCATTCGCGGGAACAAAACTGCTCACGTATTCACCCATTGTCCAAAGCGCAGGCAATGCAATCGCCGCACTGAAGAGCGCGCCTCGACGCACCAGCGCGCGGAACAGCACTACACCCAGGGCGAACAGCAAGGACGCGACGGAAAACGGAATGAACCACGCGAGGATGGGTAGACCAAGAGCGCTGTGCAAGTAGTACAGCATCGTCAAACTACCCAGCAGTAGCGCCAGCGCAGACGCAGCGCCCGCCATCCACCAGGAAGCAGCCTCGGCAGCGAACACCAGCACAGGCAGCGGGGCGATCCACATAACCGGCCACACCGGGTTCATGCCGTTCCCAATCGACAACAGGGCGGCTGTGAGAACGACAGCGACAACACCTGCAAACAAAGGTCGTTTATGAACGAAGTCCATCGAGATATCTCCGGAACGAACGCTGGTAAAGCTGCCTGAACTTCCTTTCGGAAAGACCAACACGCCCACCCATGTACAGCACAATCAATCCATGCGAGATCGCGCTCAACTCGAACGCAATCTCTACGGCGTCGTCACGACGCAGTTCGCCTCGCTCCATCGCCTCTTCAAGCACGCGAACCGTCGGATTGAACGTCGGCGAACGTCCCGCCACGAAATCCCTCGGATACTGCCGCGCCCCTTCGCGCCGGGTGAGGAACATCAGCTCGTAAAGATGAGGGAACCGGATTGCTGAGTCGAGAAAGATATCTGCGATCTGCAGCAGGCGTTCTTCCACGCTTCCTCTCAGCCGGACTGCGACGACGCGCCCTGCCAGCTCCCGAAAGCCCTCATCCGCGATCGCGTTCAACAGGCTGGCACGATCTGCATAGTGCCGGTAAATTGCCATCGGCGTAATCCCGACTCGGTCTGCCACCGGGCGCATCGAGACCGCCGCGGCACCTTCACGGTCCAGAAGCTCACGCGCTGCCCGCCGAATTCGCTCTCCGGTCGCTTCCTTAGTCGAGTATCTGTCAGTAGATGCCATGAGTGTATACGCTGTACACAAAATGTATACACCGTATACCATGATTGACGCAACACCTCTTCTGCGCCTCATACGAAGCGCTCCACCGACTGCTTCTCGAAGTACGTGTCCCTGCGGGATAAACTAACCCCTGAATGCTTCCCGAACTCCACCGCGTCCTCGGTCTCCTCGAAGGCGGCTTCCACGACATCCGCGTCCTCGTCGTCGGCGACCTCATGCTCGATCGCTACATCGTCGGCGACGTCGACCGCATCTCGCCCGAAGCCCCCGTCCCCGTGCTCCGCCACGCGCACCGCTATCAGCGTCCCGGCGGTGCCGCCAACGTCGCCATGAACCTCGCCGGCCTCGGCTGCCATGCCCTCCTCGCCGGGCTCTGGGGCGCCGACGCCGAACAGCGCGAACTCGCCGCCGCTCTCGAGTCCGCGCACATCGACACCACCGGCGTCGTCACCTCGTCGCTTCCCACCATCTCCAAGACCCGCATCGTCGGCCGCACGCAACAACTCCTCCGCCTCGACATCGAATCACGCGACCCCCACTCCGCGCAGGAAATCGAGCACCTTCGCGACCGCGTCCTCGCGCTCGTCGAAAAGGTCCACGCCGTCATCCTCTCCGACTACGCCAAAGGCGCCCTCACCTACGAACTCTGCGCCTCCACCATCCGCGCCGCTCGCCGCTGCGAGATCCCCATCCTCGTCGACCCCAAGACCTCCGACCTCTCCAAGTACTCCGGCGCCACCATGGTCTGCCCCAACCTCAGCGAGCTCTCAGCCGCCACCGGTATCGCCGCTCACAAACTCGACGACCTCCTCGCCGCCGCCGAGCACCAGCGCGCCGAGCACAGCTTCGACTACCTCGCCGCCACCATGTCCGAGCGCGGCATCCAGGTCCTCTCCGCTGGCTCCAGCTTCCACTCCCCCGCCCGCGCCCGCGAAGTCTTCGACGTCTCCGGCGCCGGCGACACCGTCATCGCCACACTCTCCGCCTCCATGGCCGCCAACCTCAAGGTCGAAACCGCCACCGACCTCGCCAACCTCGCCGCCGGCGTCGTCGTCGGCAAGGTCGGCACCGCACCCATCGCGCACCACGAGCTCGTCTCGCTCCTCACGCCGTCCTCACCACTTCCCGGCGCCGACAAGATCCTCGACCGCACACAACTCGCCGCGCGCATCGCCGACTGGCGCGCCTCCGGCGAAACCATCGTCTTCACCAACGGCTGCTTCGACCTCCTCCACGTCGGCCATATCACTCTGCTTGAAGACTGCCGCAAGTTCGGCACCAAGCTGGTCCTCGGTCTCAACTCCGACGCCTCCGTCTGCCGCCTCAAGGGCCCCACGCGCCCCATCGTAGGCGAGAACGAACGAGCCCGCGTCATGGCCGCCCTCGCCGCCGTCGATGCCGTCGTCCTCTTCGCCGAAGACACGCCGCTCGAGCTCATCCGCGAAATCAAGCCCGACGTCCTCGTCAAAGGCGGCGACTACACCATCGAAACCGTCGTCGGCCACGAAGACGTCATGGCCTACGGCGGCCGCGTCGCCATCGTCCCCACCGTCGAAGGCTTCTCCACCACCAACATCGTCCGCAAACTCACGGGCCAGGAATCCAATCAATGAGTCGCACTTGCGACTTTGCTCTGTCCTGTTTGATCGTGGCATGGACGTTTGCCGCATCAGCACAGTCAGCCGAACCCAAGACACCGAGTAGTCGTCCCGAAGCCGCAGTAGAAAGCCTCTATCGGCAGGTGGTTCGCCGCGCTCCATCTGGTCTTCTTGAGGGAGCAGATAAAGAAATATTTGCGCCCTATCTCAGTAGCGCGTTGCGTCGAAAGATGGATGTGGCTGCTGCCTGCTACAGTGATTGGCTCCGACAGAATAAAGGGCAGCCAGTGAAAGCACCATTTGCGTGGTCGGAGTTCGGCTTGTTTTCGGGAGGAAATGAACGGACTTCGCCTGCCAGCTTTCATATCGAAAACATTCACAAAACAAATGCTGGGCCTTTTCGGATAGCTGTGAGTATGTCGTATCGGCCCGTCGATGGTTCCGGGTCGTGGCACGTGATCGATAGCGTGATACGAGAGGACGGCCGCTTTGTCGTAGATGAAGTGATTTTCCCGAAGGAGGAAGCGGAGAGCGAATACACGCTTTCTGGAATCCTTTCTGAAGGATGCAAGGGACCACATTGGGTTGATCTGCGCTGACCTTCAACCCCGTTCAGCATCACAACTACAGCTGGTGCGACGGCCGTCTCTCCGATCCACGGACATTACTGGAGATCGGCCGCCCGCTCAGTTGAAATTCACATCCTGTTACGGCCTCACTGCGGGAAGCGTCGACGGGTCCGCCGTGTTGATGCACGTCGGATGACCGAATCCGCCCTTGCTGATTCCTGTCCCTCCGTTCGGATTCGGCGTGATGTCGTAGATGATGTTGTCCGGCCGCGCCGCGTCGCCCGAAACCCCACCTACTCCCTGCAGGTGATCGAGCTTCAGATTGTTCCGCGTGCGCCACGCGATGTCATGGTCCGCGCAGGAAGTATCGCCGCTGACACCAACTGCACCAAGCAACACCTTGCCCTGCCCGTACAACGCGAGCCCGCCGCCAAACACATTCACACCGCCAATCTTCTGTCCAACCATCGGGTCGCCCGGCGTTCCATACGTTGCCGAAGGCCCCTGATACGCCACACCTGTATCGACAGGATTGCTCGCCTGCAAGCCATACAGGCTGCCGCCCGGCTGCGTCGCCGAGTACAGATTCGCCGTAGACAGCGACAACCCATTCGCCTGTCCCGATCCTCCACTCGCCGACGAAGCATCCAAACTGAACGCATTCGCCGTATTTGCCTTCTGTGCCGAGATCACCCTGCTCCCCGGCCACTGCGCCCCGCGATTTACTCCCGTGAACGCAACCGCGCACACCACGCCATCGCGATCCACAATCGTTCCCCACATCTGGTTGTTCAATCCGCTCGACTCCGTCGCCGTGGCCGCGGCCAGCGCCGTCTGCAACTGAAAGTAATTCGGCAGAGCCGAACATTCGTTACCTCCACCGCCGCCTGCGTGAACCACACCTCCCGCAGACGTTAGCGCGAGAGCCAAGGCGGCCGTTGCCGCCCCATACAGTATTCGTTGACGTGACATATCAGACTCCTCATGTTGGAGTTACAAAACTCGACAAAATTTAGGGATGATTTAGCCCGCGAGAACTAGGCATGAACTAGACCCGACAGAGTCTCTGCGATACATTGCGCCCGAAAGAATCAACCAAATCTACGCGGAACCACCACACCGCGCAATCAAACGTCGTAACGCGCATCAAGCTCGATCGACACGCTCGCCTCGGCACAAGAAATGTGGGGCGGATCGACTCCGCCCCACTCACTTCTTTCATGGAAGGAACATCACTGGAAATTCACAACCATCGGCTGACTCTGCTGCGACGTCTGTCCGTTTGCATTGCATGCGAACCGCACCGACAGCGGATCCGTCATGTCTGTGCTTGTGACACCCGGATTCAACGGCGGATTGCCAACGCCGTTGTTATGTCCCAGTGCACTGAAATAGGCATCCGCCATGACGCCTGGCTCTGTGCTCACCTTGCATCCAGGCGCCGCCGCCGAACCCTGCCGCGTCTGCGGACTCGGTGACCACGAGCTGTTTGTAGGAATCGCCGTATTTCCATCCGGCACCGGAATTGTCATCGTGTACGAGGTCCCATCCAGGCAGCTCACATCTGCCTCAACGTAACCGCCCGAGAGCGATACCGTCGATGCATCATGTTTGCCCTTGACTGAGAACTGGTATCCCGTATTCACAGTGTCGTTGGTACCGATCCGAACCGAACCAGGCAGACCTATGAAACCCAGCAGACCGTCAACGCCCCGCAGGTCCATCACAAAATTCCCGCCCATCGTCCAATCGTTCGGGAACGTTGGATTCGTGTTGGGATTCGTTCCCCACCACCATGTCCACCTGCTTGTGTCGAGATTCGCATACGCCGTCGGGAACACTTCGACATCGCTGTTCGTGCCCGCCTGGCCCAGCATGAACTTGTTTACGAACGCCGAGATCGGCGCCGCTTCCGCTGGGAGTGTTGCACAGTGTGCGTGTCCGCCATCGATATAGAAACCAAATCTGTCCCCTATCCCGAACGCGTTGTAGATCCGTTGTGTGGCACGCGACGCGACCAGGTTCGACCGGTTCGATAGCCAGTAATAGTCCGTGTTGCCCGTTTCCAGCAGAGCCCTCGGCGCTACCAGGGCCATCAACTCATCATGATCGGTCGGCAGCTTGTAGACGTTGTCGCCCGCGAACTGCAACATTTGTCCTGACCACCAGTCATAGTTCGTGTCGTCGATGTCCTCCACCGTACCCTGTGCCTCGATCTCGTGCGACACACGCCACGATGGTGCACCCCCGCCGCCGTTTTCCTGCGCAATCGTCAACGCCACCCGCTCGTCGAGTGCACCCGAAATCAGCGCCATCTTTCCTGCGTAGGAGCAGCCCGTCACACCTATATGGCTCATGTCGATCGGCATCGGATTCACCGACTGATGCGTTGCGATCTCCATGCCGTCGATCAAACGACTGACGCCCCACGCCCATGCAGCATATTCGCTTGAATTGCTC
>Ga0335072_10013268_pt1 | contig 11738 bp, 9 predicted proteins | sample Lox_Sample_21_FD_206725 | JGI IMG/M metagenome (GOLD analysis project Ga0335072, IMG submission 206725) | Soil microbial communities from Loxahatchee National Wildlife Refuge, Florida, United States - Lox_Sample_2.1 | ecosystem: Environmental > Terrestrial > Soil > Wetlands | place: USA: Florida...
GGGCGTGATCTCGTCGTTCGGATCGCCCGTGTTCCTGGTCGGCGGGTGGACGATTGCCGCGATGCTGCAGCCGCCGCGATTCAACCCGGTGGTGGACACCGTCAGCGCCCTCGCCGCCATTGGCGCCACCGACCGGTGGTTCATGACGCTGGTGTTCCTCGTGGTCGGGGCCTGTTACACCATCACCGGGCTAGCGCTACGGCCGGCCGCGCCGGCCGGCCGGCTGATCCTGATCGCCGGCGGGATCGCGGGCATGATGGTGGCGCAAGCCCCCGAGCACCTCGGCGGCTCGATCGTCCACGCGGTCTGGGCGGCGATCGGATTCACGGCCCTGGCGGCCTGGCCGGCCGGGGCGTGGCGCCGCGATCCGTCGGCGCCGTTCGGCCTTCGGCCAGCCGCCTGCTTCGGCGCCGTCGCCGTCCAGCTCGTCTTCCTGGCCTGCTTCGTCGCGGAGCTCGTCACCGGCGGCCGGCAAGTCGGCCTGGCCGAGCGGGTACTCGGCGCGGTCCAGGCGACCTGGCCGCTTGTGGTGGTGTTGTCCGCCATCCGGCACGGATCGTTCCCATTGCGATAACTTGCTCCTACGTGCCGGCGCCCGTGCCAGGAGGTCATGCCCCGTGCGAATAGGTGTGCTTGGTGCCGCCCGCATCGCCCCCGCCGCGTTGATGAAGCCCGCCCGGGCCGTCGATGATGTCGAGGTGGCCGCCGTCGCCGCCCGGGACCGCGGCCGGGCGCAGGCCTTCGCGGCCCGCTACGGCGTCCCGGCCGTGCACGACTCCTATGCCAGCCTGCTAGCCGATCCCTCGCTGGACGCGGTGTACATACCGCTGCCCAATGGCCTGCACGAGCAGTGGACGCTGGCCGCGCTCAAGGCGGGCAAGCACGTGCTGTGCGAGAAGCCGTTCACCTCCAACGCCGCGCAGGCCCGCGCCGTGGCGGCGGTCGCCGACGAGACGGGCCTGGTGGTGATGGAAGCGTTCCACTACCGCTACCATCCGCTCGCCAGGCGGATGGCCGAGATCGTCCATGGCGGGGAGCTCGGCGCCATCCAGCGGGTCGAGACGGCCATGTGCTTCCCGCTGCCGCGGTTCTCCGACATCCGCTACGACTACAGCCTGGCCGGCGGGGCGCTCATGGACGCCGGCTGCTACGCCGTGCACGCCCTGCGCCTGCTGGCCCCGGGGGAACCGGAAGTCACCACGGCCCGCGCGCTGACGATGCGCCGGGACCGGCGCATCGACCGGGCGATGACGGCGCGGTTCACGTTTTCGGGCGCGACGGCCGCGACGGGCGAGAGCGGCGCGACGGGCGAGATCCGCGCGTCGATGTGGTCATCGGACCTGCTGCGCATCCGGGCCCGGGCCGTCGGCGAGCGCGGCACGCTGACGGTGACCAACTTCGTCGCACCGCAGGTCTGGTCCCGCTGCACCGTGACTGTCGACGGCCGGCGCCGGCACGAGCGCTTCGCCGGCGAGGCGACGTATGTCCATCAGTTGCGGGCCTTCGCCGCGGCCGTGCGGGGGGAGGCCGCTAACCTCACGCCGCCGTCGGACTCGGTCGCCACCATGTCCCTGATCGACGACATCTACACGGCGGCCGGGCTCCCCTTGCGGGGGGAGTAAACCCTCATACCCCCGCGAGGCGGGCGATGGCCGAGGCCGCTACCGGGCTTGCCTCGCGGCGGTCGAGCTCGCAGTTGAGCGTCACCGCGGCGTCGATGAGGGCCAGGTGAGTGAACGCCTGCGGGAAGTTCCCGAGCTGCTCCCCGGTCGGCCCGATCTCCTCGGAGAAAAGCCCGACGTGATTGCCGTAAGTCTGCATCTTCTCAAACGTCAGCACGGCATCGTCGAGCCGCCCGGCCCGGGCCAGCGCGCCGACGTACAAGAAGGTGCAGAGCGAGAAGGTGCCCTCGTTGCCGTGCAGCCCGTCGGGGGAGTCGGCCGGGTTGTACCGGTACACCAGGCTGTCCGAGACGAGCTGGCTGTCGATCGCCTGCATGGTCGACACCCACAGGGGATCTTGCGCGTCGATGAAGCCCTCGATCGGCATGAGCAGCAGCGAGGAGTCCACCACCCCGGTGTCGTAGTGCTGGGTGAAGGCGCCGACCTCGTCATTCCAGCCGCGCGTCATGACCTGCTCGAACACCCGGTCCCGTTCGACGACCCACTTGGCCAGGTGGGCTGGCCGGCCGGCCCGTTCGGCCATCCGGATCGCCCTGTCCAGCGCCGCCCAGCACTGGAACCGGCCGTAGGTGAAGTCACGGCGACCGCCGCGAGTCTCCCAGATCCCCTCGTCGGGCTGGTCCCAGTTGTCGCACACCCAGTCGATGATCTTGGTCAGCTCCTGCCAGCCCCGGTAGGCCATCAGCAGCCCCATCCGGGTGCCCTGGTATAGCGCGTCCATCGCCTCGCCGTAGATGTCGAGCTGCAACTGGTCGGCCGCGCCATTGCCGATGCGCACCGGCCGCGAGCCGCGCCAGCCCTCGAAGTGGCCGAGGGTTTCCTCGCTGAGGTCGGAGCTGCCGTCTACCCGGTACATGATCTTCAGCGGCCCGGACGCCCCGCCCACGTGCTCGGTGACCCGGTCACGGAGCCAGCTGCCGAACCGGCCGACTTCATCGACGTAGCCGAGGCTGGCCAGCGCGTGCATGGTCAGCGACGCGTCCCTGATCCAGGTGAAGCGGTAATCCCAGTTCCGCTCGCCGCCGACCTGCTCGGGCAGCCCGAAGGTGGCGGCGGCGACCGGCGCTCCCGTCGGCTGGTAGGTCAGCAGCTTGAGCGTCATCGCGGACCGGGTGACCGCCTCCCGCCACCGCCCGGTGTACGTCGAGCGGTTCAGCCACCGCTTCCAGTACGCCGACGTGTCCTCGGCCAGCCGCCTGAGCTCCTCCGCCGGCAAGGGCCGCGGCTGGCCCCCCATGGATTCGAGCACCACGCCGTGGCCACTGTCGCCCTCCCGCATCGTGACGCTGGCCCGTAGCCCGTCGCCAGCCCGCTCGGTCGTCGACCCCTGATCGCTGGTCAGATGGTCGCGCCCCGCGAGGTACGCCGTCAGGTGCGTTCCGTTGTCGGCCCGGAAGACCGCTCCGCCGTCGTGCAGTTCAACCGTGTGGCCGACGCGGCCGTAGTCGAACCGGGGCTGGACCTCCATCTCGAATCGCATGGTGCCCCGGGCCACCCGCAGGAACCGGACCAGCCGGTGCCGGTCGGTCGGCTCGCCCTCGATGACCGGCATGAAGTCGAGCACCTCACCGACGCCCTCCGGCGTCATGAACCGGGTGATCAGCATCGCGGTATAGGGGAGGTACAGCTGCTTGGTGATGTAGCCCTCGGCGGCGGGCCTGATCGAGAAGTAGCCGCCCTTGTCCGCGTCGAGAAGCGACGCGAAGATGCTCGGTGAGTCGAAGCGCGGGCAGCAGAAGAAGTCCACGGTCCCGTCGGTACTCACCAGCGCCGCCGTCTGCAGGTCGCCGATGATCCCATGGTCGCTGATGTTGGGGTAGCGTTCCACGAACGTCGCCTCTCGCTCGGATTGGCCCGGGGCACGGGCCTTCACAGTCACCGTCGCCCGCGACGCGGCCACCGGGCATCCTCCCAAGGGGACGACTAGACGGGACAGACCCGCGCGACCTGGTCCAGCCCCGCCGAGTGCCGCTTCACCCGTTCCGGATGAGGCGCGCCCCGCTCATCCCAGGCAATCCTGACGCTATAGCCAAGCCCGGGGCGAAGGCCGCTAGCCGCCGCGGGCCAGACGTTCTGGGGTCGCTCCGGAAATTGGGACATGAGCGATCCGGAAAGGAAAGGACATGGAAGCTGAACGCTCCGTCGCGAGCCGCCGCTTTGACAAGTTCCCCATGTCGCACCTGGGCTGGGGCGCGTCGCTCACGATGGGTCTCGTCACCCTGGTCATCGGGGCAATCCTCGTCGCCGCGCCGACGATGTCCCTGTCAGTAATCGCCATCCTGCTGGGCGTCGTCATGGTCGTCAGCGGCATCTACTACGTTGTCCGGGCGATTACCGGACGGGAAGAGCACGCGCGCGCGTGGCACGGCGTGGCCGGCGTGGTATTCGTGCTCATCGGCCTTACCCTGCTGCGGCACCTGAGCTTCAGCCTCGCCCTGATCGGCCTGTTCATCGGCTTCGCCTGGGTCATTCAGGGCGTCATGCTGCTCATGGAGAGCTTCTCGGGCCTGCGCAGGCATACCGGAGGGGCGGGCTGGGCGATGGTGTTCGGCCTCATCAGCCTGGCCGCGGGAATCGTCGTCATCGCCACGCCCATAGCGTCCCTGATGGTGCTGACGCTGTTCCTGGGCTGCTGGTTCATCGTCATGGGCCTCCTGGAGATAGCAGGCGCCTTCTTCTTGCGGCGGGCCGCCCGCAGCGCCGCGGCCGAGGGCGGGGTGAGCGTCCCTCAGCAGCGCCCCAGCCAGGCTGGCGAGGCCGCTACCAGGCAGGCCAGGGTGGACGCGGCGGACACCGCCGACCGTACCGCCGACAGTGCCGCCAATAAGGGCGCGGCGATCCGGGACACCGCGGCGGAGGAGCACCACGTCAGCCATGGTTCATCGGCCGGCGACTCCTGGCCGACGAACCGGGATACCCGAGGCTGAGGCGTGGGCGCCGGGGGCCGGGGGCCGCCGACCCAGGGGGGGGGCCCCCGCGGCCGGACCTCCGTCACCGTTGCGCGGAAGCACGAGGGTGGTGCTCGACCATCGTGCCTGACGAAGGGAAGAACACGCTTTCGTGCCCGTCCTCCCAGCGCACCAGGTACGGCGGAGCGCCATCCGCGCCGTGCACCTCCACAATCACCCCGTGCCGGGCCTCGTCGCCTTGCCGGCGCCCCTGCACCGTCAGTCCGTCGCCAGTTTCCGCTTGCATGACTGACCTCCTTTTACCTGCGGTTACAGGGTTCAGGCTGCCCCCGGGGGCCGCCCGCAAACGGCCCCGCAAGGCACCTGAGTCCCGCCGTTCCGCCGTTTATCCGGGCACTGCCCGGGTAGGGCTCGCCACACCGGGCCCTGCCCCCGACGGGCTAGCGCCGTTAGCCAATCTCCGATGGTCGAAAGAGGCATCGTCATGTCCCACGACCCGTTCGGGCCCGGCGATTTCGGTTCCGGGCCGTTCGATGACTTCATTACCCGCTTCTTCGGCGGCCAGGTTCCCGGCCGCCGGGTCCAGCGGGTGGACATCGGCCAGTTGCTGACCGAGCAGGCCAAGGAACTCGTCAGGGACGCGGCGACGCAAGCCGCGCAGTGGGGCGATCCGGACCTGGACACCGATCACTTGCTGTGGGCCGCGTGCCGCCAGGAGCCGGTCCGCCGCCTGCTCACCGCGACAGGCGCCGACCCGGACGCGATCAGCCGGGATATCGAGTCACGGGCCAAGACGGGCGAGCCCCGCGACGAGCCGCCTACCCTCACGCCGTCGGCTAAGCGGGCGCTGCTGGACGCGCAGCAGATCTCCCGCGCGTTCGGCACCACGTACATCGGACCGGAGCACCTGCTGTTCGCGCTGGCCGTCAACCCGGAGTCGGCGGCCGGGCGCCTGCTGCGCGAGCTGCACGTCACCCCGGAAGCACTGCAGAACGCAGTCACCGGCGGGCGGCAAGGCGCCGGGCGACCACAGTCGGAGACGCCCACCCTGGACCAGTTCAGCAACGACCTCACCGCGATGGCCGGGGACGGCCGGGTTGACCCGGTGGTTGGCCGGGAGCAGGAGATCGAGCAGACCGTCGAGGTGCTCTCGCGCCGGACGAAGAACAATCCCGTCCTTATCGGCGAGCCCGGCGTCGGCAAGACCGCGATCGTGGAGAGCATCGCGCAGCGCATCATCGACGGGGACGTCCCCGACACGCTGCGCGGCAAGCGCCTGGTGCAACTCGACCTCGGCGGGATGGTCGCCGGGACGCGCTACCGCGGTGACTTCGAGGAACGGCTGAAGAAGGTCATTGACGAGATCCGCGGGCATAGCGAGGACTTGCTCATCTTCATCGACGAGCTGCACACCGTCGTCGGCGCCGGAGGAGCCGAGGGCGCGATGAGCGCCGCGAACATGCTGAAGCCCGCCCTGGCCCGGGGCGAGCTGCACATCATCGGCGCCACGACGATCAACGAGTACCGCCGTGATATCGAGAAGGACGCCGCGCTGGAGCGGCGCTTCCAGCCGATTCTCGTGCCCGAGCCGTCGGTGGCCGAGACGATCGCGATCCTGCACGGGCTGCGTGACAGCTACGAGGCGCACCACGAGGTCCGGTTCACCGACGAGGCGCTGGTCGCCGCCGCGGAACTGGCCGACCGCTACATCACCGACCGGTTCCTGCCCGACAAGGCGATCGACCTCGTCGACCAGGCGGGCGCCCGGGTGCGGCTGCGCACGATGACGCCCGCCCGCGGCAGGCGGGAGGCCGAGCACCGGCTGGAGCAGTTGCGGCGGGAGAAGGACGAGGCGGTAGCGGAAGAGGACTATGTCCGGGCCGGCGCGCTCCGCGACGAGATCGCTGAGCTGACCGCGCGGGTGGGCAGCGACGCCGAAGGCCAGGCCGAGGTCAAGAAGGTCCCCGAGGTCACCACGGCCGATATCGCCGAGGTGGTGTCGCGCGCTACCGGGATCCCGGTCGCGCAGCTCACCGAGGAGGAAAAGGACCGGCTGCTGCGCCTGGAGGAGCACCTGCACCGCAGGATCATCGGCCAGGACGAGGCGGTCGTGGCCGTGGCCGAGGCGGTCCGCCGCTCCCGGGCCGGGCTCGGCGACCCGAACCGGCCCATCGGCAGCTTCCTGTTCCTCGGGCCGACCGGCGTCGGCAAGACCGAGCTGGCCAGGGCGCTGGCCGAGGCGCTGTTCGGCGACGAGGACCGGATGGTCCGGATCGACATGAGTGAGTTCCAGGAACGGCACACGGTCAGCAGGCTCGTCGGGGCGCCGCCTGGCTACGTCGGCTACGAGGAGGCTGGCCAGCTCACCGAGGCCGTGCGCCGCAGGCCCTACGCGGTCTTGCTGCTCGATGAGATCGAGAAGGCGCATCCGGACGTTTTCAACATCCTGCTGCAGCTCCTAGACGACGGGCGGCTGACCGACGGCCAGGGCCGGACGGTGGACTTCAAGAACACGGTCGTCATCATGACCAGCAACCTCGGCTCTGACGTGATCGGCGGGCGGGCGCTCGGCTTCAGCAACACCGACGCCCGGGTGAGCGACGAACCGCTGCGGGACCGGATCATGGCCCGGCTGCGGGAGGCCTTCCGGCCGGAGTTCCTCAACCGCATCGACGAGATCATCGTCTTCCGGCACCTGGACGAGGTGCAGTTGCGGCAGATCACCAGCCTGCTGCTGGAGGAGACGATCCGGCGGCTGCACGCGCAGGACATCACCGTCGACTTCACGACCGAGGCGGTCGACTGGCTGGCCCGGCGAGGCTTCCAGCCTGAGTGGGGGGCCCGGCCGTTGCGCCGGACCATCCAGCGGGAGGTGGACAACCCGCTATCGGCCATGCTGCTCGATGGCAAGCTCCAGCCCGGCCGGCACCTGACCGTCGCACGGGACGGCGATGAGCTGGCCTTCCGCGTCCCGGCCACCGTGGAGTAGCCAGTCGCCCTCACCCCGGCAACCCCCGTTGCCGGTGTCGCTGTGCCCGAAACGTGCGCCCGCTGCCTTCCCTGTCGGCCTGCCCGCCGGATGCGGGAAAAGCTGGCTTGTCGCCTGCTGTCGTCCATCGTCACCGGGCCTAAATGATTGACGAAGTGGTGGTGATTACCACCACTTCCTGAATCAGTTAGGCCCGTCGAGCGTCGTCGAATAGATATGACGGATAACGCCCTTGCCTCCCGTCAGGCACGCGGTGCCATGGCCGTACGTAGGATGGGCGGACGTGACGACATCGGCTGACGAACGCATCCGCCCGTTCCGTATCGATATCCCCCAAGACGAGCTGGACGATCTGCGCGAGCGCCTTGACCGCGTCCGCTGGCCGGACGAACTGCCCGCGGCGGGCTGGGCGTACGGGGTCCCGCTTTCCTACCTCAAGGAACTCGTGGCGTACTGGCGGCATCGATATGACTGGCGGGCCGCCGAAGCCAGGCTCAACGCCTGGCCGCAGTTCACCACCACGATTGACGGGGCGAATATCCACTTCGCTCATATCCGCTCGCCCGAACCGGATGCGACTGCGCTGGTCATGACGCATGGCTGGCCGGGCTCGATTGTTGAATTCTGCGAGGTCGCCGGTCCGCTCACCGACCCGCGAGGCCACGGCGGGGACCCAGCCGACGCCTTCCACCTGGTGCTGCCGAGCATCCCCGGATTCGGGCTGTCCGGGCCCACCAGGGACGCGGGCTGGGAGTTCCGGCGGGTGGCCGCCGCGTTCGCGGAGCTGATGGGACGCCTCGGCTACAAGCGGTACGGAGTACAGGGAGGTGACTGGGGAGCAGCCATTTCCCGTGAGCTCGGCCGGACCCGGCCCGACCGGGTCATCGGCGTGCACCTGAACCTGCTGCCGAACTCGGCCGCGACGCGGCAACCCAGCCCGGATGACCTGGCTTCGCTGGACCCCGCCGAGCGCGAGCGCACGCTGGCCTCGTGGCACCGCCATCAGGAGTGGAGCCGGGAGCGTCAAGGCTACGCGGATATCCAGTCCACCCGGCCGCAGACACTGGCCTACGCCCTGACCGACTCGCCGGTGGGCCAGCTGGCCTGGATCGTCGAGAAGTTCAAGGAGTGGACCGACTCCCGGGACCACCCGGAGGACGCGGTGGACCGTGACCAGATGCTCACCAACGTGATGCTGTACTGGCTGACCGGTACGGCCGGCTCATCCGCGCGCATCTACTACGAGCGAGCGCACGCCGACTACTGGGGCACCCCGCCCGAGCCCTCCACGACGCCGACCGCTCTGGCCGATTTCCCGCACGACAACTTCATCCCCCTGCGGCACATCGCGGAGCAAACGAACACCATTGTCCAGTGGACGCAGTACGCGGCAGGCGGGCACTTCGCGGCCATGGAGCAGCCGGAACTGCTGGTCGGTGACATAAGGACGTTCTTCGGGAAACTCCGCGAGCAGGCCCGCGGCTGACCGCGGCCAGGCGGGCCGGGCCTCCGGCAGGGTGGCCTGGCTGGCCTGCACCACGCACTGGATGAGCGAGCGCACGTGCGGCAGGCTCTCGTCCCTGCTCACCGACTGGGGTGGTGGCGTGGCGTTGCGCCGGCCGCGGCTGCGAGTATGGTTTTGACATCAGTGTCGGTTCTCAACGGGAGTTCAGCTATGGACGCGCAGCCTCGCTCAGCCAAGGGACGCCGGACACGGGCGCGGCTGCTGGCGGCGGGCAAGGCCGTCTTCGAGCGCGACGGGTTCCTCCAGGCCCGCATCACCGACATCGCCGCCGAGGCGGAGGTGTCGCACGGCTCCTTCTACCACTACTTCGATTCGAAGGAATCGCTGTTTCGCGAGATCGCCGAGGAGGTCGAGGTGCGCCTCGTCTCCATGGACGACATCCCGCACCACGTGGACGTCGAATCCGGCCCGATCGACCGCATCCGCGCGGCGAACAGGTCGTACCTGACCGCCTACAAGAAGGAGGCCCGCATCATGCGGGTCATCGAGGAAGTCAGCCGCTACGACGAGACCGTCCGCAACGTGCGGACCAAGCGCGATGACTATCTCGCGGCCCGCCTGGAGTCGGCCATCGCCCGCCTGCAGGCCGACGGCAACGCCGATCCGCGGATCGACACCAGGTACGCCGCCATCGCCCTCGGCGGCATGGTCGCCCGCTTCGCCGAGATGATGTTCATCGGCGGCCAGGCCTTCGACCTCAATGAGGCCGTCGATCAGCTCACCCTCCTGTGGGCGAACGCCCTCGGCATCAGCCACAACACCGCCCGCACCCGGGCCCGGGACAGCGTCGCCTAGCACCCGCCGCCGGGCCGCCTGCGACGGCAACCACGCAGTTGCTGTCGCCAGGGCGACAGCAACTGCGTAAGTGAGGGCGCTTTGGCACGGCAGCGATCGCGCGGTTGCTGCTGTGGAGGCGGGGGCCGTGAGCTGGGCGCGGTCAGCCGTTGAAGCGCCGGCCGAGCGCGCCGATCAGGTCGCGGAAGTGGGCCGTGGTGATCCGGGCGGTCGGCGCCATGTTGAAGCCGTGGAACCCGCCCGGATAGACGTGCAACTCCGTCGGAACGCCCGCCCGCACCAGTCGCCGGGCGTACTCGATGTCTTCCTCGGCGAACAGGTCAAGCGAGCCGACGCATATGTAGGTTGGCGGCAGCCCGGCCACGGACTCCACGCGGGCCGCCGAGGCGTAAGGGGACACCTCGGCACCACCCGGCTCGTGGCCGAGCAGCGACGTCCAGCCGAACCGGTTGCTGGCCGGCGTCCAGATGAACTCCCCGACGTACGGCCCGGGGTCGACGGTGCTGGCGGTGCGGTCATCGAGCATCGGGTAGACGAGAAGCTGGAAGCTGACCAGGTACTCGCCGCGGTCCCGGGCCAGGATGGCCAGGCAGGCGGCCAGGCCGCCACCGGCGCTCGCCCCGCCGATGGCCACGCGGCCCGTGTCCACCCCGAGGGACCCGGCGTTCTCGTGCACCCAGCGCAGCGCGGCGTAGCAGTCGTGGACCGGGCCCGGGGCGGGCGTCTCCGGGGCGAGCCGGTAGTCCACCGAGGCGACGACGGCACCGGTCTCCGCCGCCATGCGCCGGCACGCCAGGTCGTCGTCCGCGGCCTTGCCGATGACGTAGCCGCCGCCGTGGATCCAGACCATGGCGGGCGCCGGGGTGGCGCGGCCGGCTGGCTTGTACAGCAGGACGCCGACATCGGGGTCGCCGTCGAAGCCCGGGATGGCGTGCTCGCTGCGGGTGACGCCGGGGTACAGCTCAGCCGGGTCGGGCAGGCCCGCCTGTCCCAGGCGCAGCCCTTCCCTGATCGCGGGGAGCGTGGCCAGGCTGAACTCAAACGGCTCGAAGGCGTCCAGGACGGGCGCGGTCTCCGGATCGACGAGGTGGCGGGTGCTGACGGTGGATGTCATGAGTTCCTCCCAGGGGTGAGAGCGAAGCCGGGATAGCCGCTGGCCGCGACCTTGTCACATTCTTCGCGGTACCGTCCCATGCCGCCGGCGTACGGCATGAACACTCGTGGCTTACCCGGCACATTGGCGCCCATGTACCAGGATGCCGCCTTCGGGTGCAAGGTGGCGGCCCCGAGCTCGGTGACGTGCCCGGTCCACCGATCCTCCGCCCGAGCACATCATGTTGACCAGCACCGACGGGCTGCCCGGCGCCGTGAGCAGTAGATGGGCAACGGGTCGCTCATCGCGGCGGGCGAGAACGGGTCGTACTCGAACTCGTCGGTCATGAAGGGCAACCTAGCCGCGGTCCTGAGCCGGGCTCCAATGCCAGTTGCCATTACCGAAGGGCATGATCAGGCCGGCCGTGCACGGCCAGGACCGCCTCGTCCGCCGGGGCGGGCAGGCTCCGGAACACCTCGACGCTGCCGGACGCCTCACCGTGAATGTCGGCCGCGGCCAGCGCCTGGGCCTTGAACGCGCGAGCGGCGATGCTGAGCTGGTGCCGCACCGCGGCCGTGCCCCGGCCGGCCATGGTAGGGCCGGCGCCGCCCCAGAGCCGCACCTCGGCGTGCCCGGCGCCGAGGGCGTTGGCTGCTATCTGGCGCACCCGCTCGTCGCGGTCGTACAAGTCGGCCGGCACCACCATGGCCTGCAGGCACGGCCCCAGGGCGACCGGGCTGGCGAG
>Ga0335072_10013269_pt1 | contig 11737 bp, 7 predicted proteins | sample Lox_Sample_21_FD_206725 | JGI IMG/M metagenome (GOLD analysis project Ga0335072, IMG submission 206725) | Soil microbial communities from Loxahatchee National Wildlife Refuge, Florida, United States - Lox_Sample_2.1 | ecosystem: Environmental > Terrestrial > Soil > Wetlands | place: USA: Florida...
GAGATACGGCTTCCAGCTGTATTCAACGGCGGGTGCGACAGAGCAGGCATCGCTCCAGCCGGAGTTCAGCGTGACGGACGCCGGGTTGCCGAGATACGAGCCGGTGATGCGCGTGTTGCTGGTGTTGCGGTAGGTAATGTCGGTGGCGAGGACCCAGCTACGCGTGACGCTGTACTCCCAGGAATTGTCGAGGTAAAAGGAGCTGCCGGGATGCGCGGTGCCGCGGAAGCCGGCGGTAGTGCCGTAGACGCTGGCGTCGTGGACGTCCACCGCATGGGCGAATGCGTCGGAGAGATCGAGGCGGGTGCGCAGAATGCGGCGGTTGGGCAGCCAAAAGTACATCTGCGAAAGGACCGCAGGGTTGGTGGTCCACGCGCCGCCGCCCAAGCCGTTGTTAGCACGGCTCAGGTGGTCGTAGGGGCCGGTGGGCAGGGTTTGCTCGACATTGACGGAGAGGATGGGCGTCTTCCCGCAGGGACGGAAGGTGGTGAGGCGTCGCTGCAGGAGCAAAGTGAGGTCGCCCATGCCGGGACCGGCGCTGCTGGGTTCGCCTGTTGCCGTGGTGTAGCCGAAAGTGGGGAGGATACCGACGCCGGTTTTGTCGGAAAGGCCGTAGATGAGGTACGTCAGCGAGCCGTAGCCGTTGGCGTGCGGTACGGACCGGCGGGAGCCGGTGGCGGAGTAGGCGCCCTGGGTGGTGACGTCGTAGAGATAGGTTTCAGCGAGGGAGTGGCCGCGGGGCGCGGTCGCGGGCGTGTTGGCGAGCATGGGGCCGGTCCACCATGCATCGTTCATAGGGTGGCGCTGATCGCAGGGAATGGGTTGCTGGAGCTGGACGGCGCCGGCTGTTGCGGCGAGAGCAGAGGAGCCGAGAACCAGCACGAGCGCAGCGCCCAGGGCTGCCGTGCGTCCTCGCGTCGCGCGTAATCTGCCAGGCACGTTCATGAAAGCAGGTTGCGGATGAGGCGCAGGACGCCCGCTCGGTTGGTTGCGAGACTCGACGGCGCGGGTTGAGCATGGCTGGGTCGGGGAACCTGAGAGCGCCAGAACGGCGTTGTGTCGAGACAGAAGCGGTGCGAGCTCGGAGGAAGAGGAGCTTTGGGCTCCAGCGGACCAAAACCAGTGCTGGCGCCGATCCCGCGCAGAGCCGGTGGAATGTGCGTGGCCATCAGTCGCTTCCCTTCTCGCTGACGCGCGTGTAGGTGTTGATCCAGTTCGTCTCCCAGGTGGCGCCGCCATCGTCGGAGAAGGCCTGCTCGGAGTGAACTTCATTGGCGGAGACGGGCCAGATGGAGAAGCGCACGAGGATGTTGCGGCCGTGATAAAGCTCGGAGTCGTAGAACTCACCGCGGCCATCGGTGAACCCGCCAACAGCGGGGACGCTGAGGATGGGAGAGCCGTTGTTGGCGAAACTGAGGTTCCACTGGTGGGCGCGGGGATCGTAGAGACGCAGGGAGAGCAATTCCAGGTGGCCGGTGGGGCCGTCGGCTTCGACAGTGGCGAGATTGGCGCGGCCGTTCCAGATTTTGTTGGTCACGGTGGTTCCTTCCATTTCGGTCCACTCGTCGGAGCCGGTGAGCGGATGGAGACGGCGGCGGATGTGCATCTTCCAGGTGCCGAAATCGAAGTCGAAGTCGTGCTGACCGTCGCGCGCCGTGGATCCGGGGGGAGGCGCAGAGCCCGCGGGCTGTGTGCTGGGACGGCCGGATTCGGGCTGTCCCCATACAGCTTCGCCGGTGCGGGTTTGGTTCGTCAGCCAGTTCACCTCCCAGGTTTTGCCGCCGTCGGGAGAGAAGGCCTGCTCGAAGTGCGGCGTGCCCGAGGCCATGCGGGTCCAGTCGAAGCGAATGAGGGTGGTTTTGCCGTTGATGGTGTCGGTGGTGTAGAAGTCGCCGTGGCCCTGGCGAAAGTCGCCGACCTGGGGCGGATCGAGGCGGCCAATGCGGCTGTTGGCCCAGTAGAGGCGCCACTGGCGTGCCTCGCGGTCATAGAGGCGGAGGGTGAGCCCTTCCATGTGGCTGCCGCCGGATCCGTCGAGCTCGATGGTGTCGAGCTGAGCGCGGCCATCCCACACCTTGTAGCAGGCACCAGTGCCGTCCATGTCGATCCAGTCGGGGGTGCTGGTGAGGGGATGCAGCATGTAATGGAGGTGGAAGGTAAAGTTGCCGAGGAGCGAGTCGAAATCGTGCGCGCCATCCTGAAGCACGGCAGCCTGAATCGCGGGCGGATTCGACTGGGCGGGCGCTGACGGACCGGAAGTGAAGGCCAGGAGAATCGCAAAAGGGTAGTGTCGCCAGCGAAGAAGCATAGGGAATCCTCCGAACCAGGTGACCGCGCACGACGGGGCGGCGCAGGTGCCATCTCCAGATTGACGCCGTGCGTGGCCTTCCGGCAGAGCCACTTTTTGCTCAGGACGTGATACCACTTATGTCATGCAATGGGTGATGGCACTGACTCGCGAGGGAGAGCCGCTGTTCCGGCAGGTGTACCGCGGGCTACGCCAGGCGATTCTGAGCGGAACGGTGGGTGCGGGTGAGCGGCTGCCCTCGACGCGCGATCTGGCAGAACAGCTGGGCATCTCGCGCACGGTGGTGCTGCTGGCGTATGAGCAGTTGCTGGCGGAGGGATTCATCGCGGGGCGGGGCGGCTCAGGGACCTATGTTGCGGATGGGCTGGCGCGCAATGCTGCCTCGGCTGCGCGGAAGCAGGCGCGGCTGCGGCTCTCGCGGTTCGGCAACGCGGCGATGGGATCGACGGCAACGGTCGACACGCCTCTGCCGCGTCCGGTAGCGCCGCGTTACAACTTCATCTACGGGCGCAGCGATCTGGAGACGTTTCCCTTCGCGCTGTGGCGGCGACTGCTGGCGCGGCAGGCGCGCAAGGCATCGACGCGGCAATTCGACTACGGTTCGGCGCTGGGAAATGCGGAATTGAGAGCAGCGATCTGCACGCATCTGCGACGGGCGCGCGCGGTGGTGTGCGATCCGTCAGAAGTGATCGTGGTGAACGGGTCGCAGCAGGCTCTGGATCTGGTGATGCGGGTGCTGGTGGATCCGGGAGATCCGGTGGCCATCGAGGATCCGCAGTACGACGGCATCGGCCAGGCGCTGCGCGCGGCGGGAGCGAGGCTGCGGCCGGTGCCGGTGGATCGCGACGGGATCGATCCAGCGCGGCTGCCGGACGATGCGCGGCTGGTCTTCGTAACGCCGTCGCATCAGTTTCCAACGGGAGCGATTCTGCCGCTGGAGCGGCGGCTGGCATTGCTGGAGTGGGCGCGGCGGCGCAACGCGGTCATTGTGGAAGACGACTACGACGGCGAGTTCCACTACGAAGGCCGGCCGCTGGAATCGCTGCAGGGGCTGGATCGCGAGGGGCGCATCGTCTACATCGGGACGTTTTCGCGGACGGTGTTTCCGGCATTGCGCATCGGGTATCTGATTGCGCCGGCTTCGCTGGTACCGGCGCTGACGGCGGCAAAATGGCTGAGCGATCTGCATTCGGCGTCGCTGGAACAGCAAACGCTGGCGGAGTTCATCCGCAGCGGGATGTATGAGCGGCATCTGCGGCGCCTGCGGCGGAGAAACACCGCGCGACGCGCGGCGCTGCTGGATGCGGTAGCGAAACATCTCGGCGATCGGGTGGAGGTGACCGGCGAGGGCGCGGGCGCACAGGTGATGCTGTGGCCGCGCAGAAAGGTCGTGGAGGCGACGGTGATGGCTGCGGCGGCGCAAAAAGGTGTGGGCATCTATGGGATTGCTCATTGCTATGCGCGCCGGCCGGCGAGGCCGGGATTCCTGCTGGGGTATGCGCGACTGACGGAACGCGAGATTCGCGAAGGCATCCGGTTGCTCGGAGAAGTTCTGTAAGAGCTGCGGGAGGAGGGGTCGCGGAAGTTGCGCCTCGTATACTTCTCTGTCGGATGCGAGCGATCTGGATGAGAGTGTTGGGGCGGCAGCGATGAGCCAACGAAAAGGTTCCTTCGTGAAGCTCCCTGCGTCGCGAACGTCGGGCAATCCGGCGGTACAAAAGCTGGTAGCGAGCGCGGTTGGCGCGCACCAGGCGGGACATCTGGATGAAGCCAGGCGGCTGTATCTGGAGGTGCTGGCGCTCGATGTGAAGCATGCGAAAAGCCTGTTTGGGCTGGGGCTGGTGGAGTTTCAGCTGGGCCGGTATGAACCGGCGGCGCGCATGATGGAGCGGGCGATTGCGGTGGACGATGGGGTGGCGTTGTATCACTCGAGCCTGGGCGCGGCACTGCAGATGCTGAAGCAGCTGGACGCGGCGGCCGCGGCGTATGAGCGTGCGCTCGAACTGGAATCGAAGAATGAAGACGTGTTCTTTGCGCTGGGCAACGTGTTCCTCGAGCAAAAAAAGCTGGATGCTGCGCGGGAGCACTATACGAAGGCGCTGCGCCTCAAGCCGGATCGTGCCGATACGCACAGCAATCTGGGGAATGTGCATCTGGAGCTGGGTGCGCTGGAAGAGGCACGAGCCTGCTACGAGCGCGCGCTGGAACTGCAGCCGGATTTCGTCGAAGCACAGACGAATCTGGGCACGGTCGATCTGAAGGAGGGCCGGCTGGCGGAGGCGGAGCAACACTATGCGCGCGCAGTGGCACTGGATCCGAAGCGAGCAGAAGCGCACAACAATTTAGGAAATGCTCTGCGCGGGCAGGGGCGGATCGAGGAGGCGAAGGCCAGCTACGAACGGGCGCTGGCTCTGCGGCCTGACGATGCGAATGCCTGCAACAATCTTGGCGCCGCGCTGCAGGGGCTGGGCCGCATGGAAGAAGCTGCTGCGGCGCACACGCGCGCGGTGGAATTGAGTCCACAGGACGCGGGAGCATGGAACAACCTCGGCGTGGCGTGGCGGGAACAGGGACAGTTGCAGAAAGCCGCGGCCTGCCATGAGCGCGCGTTGGAACTGACTCCGGATTACCCTGAGGCGCACAACAACCTGGGGGTGGTGTATCGAGACCAGGGGCGGCTGGAGGAGGCCGCGACCTGCCATGAGCGCGCGCTGCAGCTGAACCCTGGATATGCGGATGCGGAGAGCAATCTGGGCAATGTGCGGCGCAGTCAGGGACGGCTGGCGGAGGCGCGCGCCTGCTACGACCGGGCTCTGGAGATCAAACCGAATTCGGTCGATGCGGCATGGAACCGATGCCTGGTGGATCTGCTGGAAGGAAAGTTGGAGGAGGGATGGCGTGGATATGAGGTGCGCACGCGCCGCAAGCGGAATGCTCCGCGCTTTTTTGATGCGCCGCAATGGCGGGGTGAGGAGCTGGCGGGGGCACGCATTCTGCTGCATGCCGAGCAGGGACTGGGGGACACGCTGCAGTTCCTGCGCTTTGTGCCACGAGTGCAGGCGCAGGGCGGGCGGGTGGCGCTCGATGTGCAGGGGCCGCTGCGCAGGCTCGCAGCACAGTTGCCGGGGCTGGATGCGGTGACAGCGATGGGCGAGGCGGTAGGAGAGTTCGCGTGGCAGTGCCCGCTGATGAGCCTGCCGCGGGCATTTGCAACCACCATGGATACAATTCCGGCGGAGGTTCCGTATCTGACTGTCCCGGAGGCGGCGCGGCGGGTCGCGGCGGAGCGAAGCTGGCCGGATGGAGTGCGGGTGGGTCTGGTGTGGAGCGGAAATCCAAAATACAGCGACGACCAGGCGCGATCGATTTCGCTGGAACGGATGGAGCCGGTGCTCGCGGTGGAGGGCGTGCATTGGTTCTCGCTGCAAATGGGAGCGGCGGTGGAGCAGCTGCGTGGAGCGTCGACGGCGCGCAGCGGCCGAATCACGGATTTGAGCGAAGCGATCGGGGACATGGCGGATACGGCGGCGCTGGTCGAGCAACTGGATCTGGTCATCACCGTGGATACCGCCGTGGCCCATCTGGCCGGAGCGCTGGGCAAAGCGGTTTGGGTGCTGCTGCCGTTTGCGCCGGACTGGCGCTGGCTGCTGGAGCGTGAGGACAGCCCGTGGTATCCGACGGCCAGGCTGTTGCGGCAGCCACGGCCAGGGGACTGGGGGAGCGTGATCGGGCGGGTGGAAACGGAGTTGAGGAAGATGGCGGGATCCCACTCAGGCCAAAAGCGGCTTGAGCGAGGCACGCGAAGCTGAGGCTTGGAACCGGGAGGGGGCGCGATGGCAGGGGCGAAGAAGCGGTGCGCGTGGGCGGAAAGCGATCCGCTGATGATGCAGTATCACGATGAGGAGTGGGGTGTGCCGCAGTTCGACAGCCGCGAGCTGTGGGAGATCCTGATGCTCGAAGGGTTTCAGGCGGGATTGTCGTGGATCACGGTGCTGCGCAAACGCGAGGCGTTTCGGAAGGCATTCAGGGGGTTCGATCCGAAGAAGGTGGCGCGGTTCGGGGAAAAGGACGTCACGCGGATGCTGGAGGATCCGGGCATTATTCGGTCGCGCGCGAAGATGGAGGCGACCATTGGCGGGGCGCAGGCGTTTCTGCAGATGGAAAAGCAGGGGCAGAGTTTTGCGGACTGGGTTTGGAAGATGGCGGGCGGGCAGCCGATCCAGAACACCGGGCCACTACGGGCGACGTCGCCGCTGGCGGAGACCTTCTCGAAGGAGCTGAAGAAGAAGGGATTCAAATTTGTGGGGCCGGTGATCGTGTACGCGTGGATGCAGGCGGCGGGAATTGTGAACGATCATGGGGAAGAGTGCTGGCGGCGGAAGATCGTGGCGCGAATCCAGCGCAAGGGATGATGACTTCGGTGTGATGACCAAAGAGTAATGGCGGCCGGTCGAGGTCACGTGCAGGAATGACGGGTCTGTTGAGCACTTGCGGGGGTTCGATGGCTGCGCGCGGTGGAGAGGGTTGTCATTCGCTGCTTCTGTCCAGCGTGTGCGTAGTGGCCTTAGCGGTTGGGTCCGCTTTTGGTCAGGCCGTTCCACATCCCGCGTGCGGCAGACCTTCTCCGGTTCTGGCTCACGGCATCACACCTCCGGACGACCAGGATTGGCCGGGGCAAAGATTACTTACGAGGCTTCATTAAGCTCTATGCGCTGGAACAGCGCGATCCTGCCGAGAGGACGCGGACCTACCGTAAGTACGATTTCGTGAAAATGCTCCACTTTACTCCTGATGAGGACGGAGCGATCCGTATGATTCTCGATGATACCGGTGAGAAGAATCTGGAGCTGGACGCGGACTATCGCCGCCGATACACATATCCCGCTCATTTCCATCACCCTGACGACGCGCCCCGATCCTCTTCGGCGTGCTCATGTGCTGCAGCCGATGACGCATACGAGGAAAGAAACCGCGCGCTCGTTTTCCGATATCAGCACCAGACACAAAACGTGCAGAATGCGATCGCGGAACTGAAGGCGGCGTTGGGCGAGAATGACTTTAAGCTCCTCGATTGGCAGGTTCGCGGTGCTTACGGGAGTCCACCGACTCGCTGAGCGGCAGAGATTCCCCGAAGTCGTCTTGGGATAGATAGAACGCCGATGAGGGTTCTTCTCCGGGCCTGAAGGCCCCGATCTTCCAAAACGAGCAATTCCACGGCCTGAAGGCCGTGGCTTCTACCGTCGTGCCGCTTCGCGGCCCCTCACGCAGGGGCTGTCCTGGCGACAGACGGTGCTGTGGATCGGTTTCCTTCCGCCGTATACTCGGATGTTTGCTGTTGATGAGGTGAAGCGATGAGTGCCAGTGCGGTTGGGTATGCGAAAGAGAATGCGGGGCGGTTTCTCGACGAGCTGAAGACGCTGCTGCGGATTCCGTCGGTGTCGACGACGCCGGAACACAAGGGCGATGTGGAAAAGGCGGCGCAGTGGGTGGCGTCGGAGCTGAAGCGCATTGGGATGGAGCATGTCGAGGTGATCGGCGACGGGCCGCTGTCCAGGACGGGCGGGCATCCGCTGGTGTATGCCGACTGGCTGCATGCCGCGGGCAAGCCGACGGTCCTGTGCTACGCGCACTACGACGTGCAGCCGCCCGATCCGCTGGACGAATGGGTGTCTCCACCGTTTGAGCCAAGCGAGCGCAACGGCAATCTGTACGCGCGCGGTGCGGTCGATGACAAGGGGCAGCTGGTATCGCAGCTGAAGGCGCTCGAGAGCCTGATGAAGAAGGACGGCAAGCTGCCCATCAACGTCCGCGTGATCTACGAAGGCGAGGAGGAAGTGGGCGGGGAGCGGATTGCGGCGTTCGTGCGCGAGCATCCGGAGCGGCTGAAGTCGGACTTCGCACTGATCTCGGATACCGAGATGTTTGCGCCGGAGCTGCCCACGCTGTGCGTGGGGCTGCGGGGAATGATCTACACGGAACTCGAAGTGCGAGGCGCGAAGAGCGATCTGCACTCGGGCATGTATGGCGGAGTGGCGCCGAATCCGTTTGTGGCGCTGGCGCAGATCATCGCCGGGCTGAAGGATCGCGATGGGAAGATTTTGATTCCGGGTTTCTATGACGATGTGGCCAGGCCGAGCGGGGATGAGCTGAAGGCGTGGAAGGCGCTTCCCTTCGATGAGAACGAGTATCGGGAGAAGGAAGTGGGCGCGATCGCGCTGGTCGGCGAGAAGGGTTTTTCCACGATTGAACGCACATGGGCCCGGCCGACGCTCGACGTGCACGGCGTTGTCGGTGGATTCATCGGGACCGGCGCGAAGACGGTGATTCCGGCGAAGGCGACGGCGAAGGTGTCGATGCGGCTGGTGCCCGACATGACGCCGGAGAAGGCCTTCGCGCAGTACAAGGCCTGGGTCGAGAAAATCAAGCCGGAGGGCGTGACGGTGGAGGTGCGGCTGATCCACCAGGGTGAGCCGATCGTGATCGGGACCGACAATCCCTATGTCAAAGCGGCGACGAAGGCGCTCAGGAAGGTGTGGGGAAAGGACACGGTGTTTATCCGCTCAGGCGGATCGATCCCGATTGTGGGCGACTTCGAGAAGCACCTGAAAACCCCCTCCGTCATGATGGGTTTCGGTCTGCCCGACGACGGGCTGCATGCTCCCAACGAGAAATTCCATATCGCGAATTTCCATCGGGGGATCGAGAGCCTGATTGAGTTCTTCGATGAGGTGGGAAGGTAGCGGACAGCGGGCAGCGAATCAGCACGTCAGCCTGAGTTGCGTCCAACAGGGAGATGCGGAACCCCTGGAAAAAACGGGAAGCGGTCCTGAGGCCTTGGTTGGGGGGGAGGCCCGCTTCCCGGCGAAGTGACCCGGTTGAACTTCCCTGGCGACCCGGAGATCGCCCAGGATGACTGCGAATCCCGGCGAGGAGACAGCACCTCCCACTCCCACGAGTGCAGTTGGCGCTGCAGACCTCGCCGGGCTGCTGGCGGCTGGGGGTCGTTCCGGTTGGGTTCGTTCCCCCGCGCCAGAGTCGGTCAGGAGGCCTTCGGCTTCACGATCTCGGCGAGCCGTGGGTCTTTCCAAAGCGGCGTGAAAACCGGATCATCCCAAACCGTGGCAAGGTTCTTGAAATTGTCCTGTTTGGCACGACGCAGGTAGTCCAGCGCACCTTCGAGGTTGCCGCGTTTCACGTAGGCTTTGGCGATCATGAAGTCGACCATCGCGCGCTGTTCCGGCGTGGAGATTTGCGCGAAGACCCCTTCTTTATCGGTGCTGGTAAGGATGTCGGCATCCAGCTCAAGCGCGCGGGCATATTCGTTCATGGCGCGGTCGATCTGCTTCTGGCCCATCCAGGCCTCGGCGAGGTTCAGGTGGGTGACGGCCTTGCTCTCGTCGAGGGCCAGCGCCTGCTTGAGGTAGCGGACAGCGGGCCGGTACTTGTGCTGGAGGCAATAGACTGCGCCGAGGTTGTTGAGCGCGTCGACGTTGGAGGGATCCACCTTGATCCCCAGCGCGAAGTCGCGCCGCGCCTGGTCCATTTGGCCGACTTTCATCTCGGCGATGCCAAGCTTGTTGTAGAGGCCAACGTCGCGGGTGTTGTAACGAATCGCCAGCAGGTACCAGTTGACGGCTGATCCGTACTCGTCGCGGGCGCGGGCGATATCGCCTTTGTCTTCATAGTTCTTGGCAAGTTGCTGGCGGGTATCCGCGGTGACCGTATTGGGCGGCAGCAGGGACTGCGCTGCAGCCTCGATACCGGAGCCGGGGAGGGCAAAGGTGGCTGCGGTGGCCAGCATCAGAACGAGAGTCTTCATACAAGTACCTCCCGCGGAAGGGGCCTTGTGGGCAGTTGGGCAAATCTTCCGCATTTCGAGGTTGAGTACACACCGGCAGCGGGGGAGGCACAACGCTATAGCGGCTACCTGAGCGCAAATTGGGGTTACATCAGGCGAGCGTGGAGACACATGCACAAATCACAGGACTTATTCCCTGGGGTGAAACAGGCGCGGTGGGGGATCGGCCGGTTCGGGCGGGGGGTTAAATCCCGTTACAGTGGAGTCGGGGGTGCTGGTTTGACGGTTAAGGGGCACCGGCCTTCCGTTACAAGCGTATAAAGAAGCCACGAGAGCGGCCCTGAGCGGAACGGGGAATGAGGCGGAACCGCAAACCCAGGGGGTCCGGTGATGGCGATGGCGGCGATCGAACGCACGGGGCCGGCGGAACTGGAGGCGTGGCGCGAAGAGCTGCGCACCGTCCTTGAATCGCGCGCATTCCGTCAGGCGCCCACGCTTTCTCATCTGCTGCGCTACCTGTGCGAGAAGCTGTTTGCGGGAGAAAGCAGCCAGATCAAGGAATACTCGATCGGGGTGGAGCTGTTTCGCCGCGGCGATTCGTTCGATCAGGAGACTGACTCGATCGTGCGGGTCGAGGTGAACCGGCTGCGGAAGCGGCTGGCCGACTACTACACTGGCGAAGGCGCAACGCACCGGTTGCAGATCACCATTCCGGTAGGGCAGTATGTTCCGAATTTTGTGAGCGTGGCGCGGGAACCGGAACCCGCACCGGCGATCGCCGTTGTGCCGTCGAAGGTCGATTCTCCCCTGTGGAAGCAATGGTGGGTGTGGGCGGCCGGACTGGCCGCCGCGGTTGTGGTTGCAGCGACGGTGGTGCTCTTCCTGCCGCATCCCCAACCCCGGCCCGAGGCGGCGACGACGCATCCGACGACGCCATTGGCGGCGGAGCCTCTGATGGGACCCCCGCCCGGGGATGAGGTACGAATCCTGGCTGGGTCGACACGGAGTTATGCCGACCACGCGGACAAACTGTGGAGCGCGGATGCGTGGTTCAGCGGGGGAACGGCGGTGAAGAATGACGCGCGCTACATTGCGCGGACGCTGGATCCGAGCTTTTATCGGGCCAGCCGCGAGGGGCAGTTCCGCTACGACATTCCGCTGAAGCACGGCGTGTATGAGGTCCATTTGTACTTTACCGAGACCGAATACGGCCCGGAGAACACCGGCGTCGGTGGCGAGGGCAGCCGGCTGATGACGGTGCGGGCGAACGGGCAGCCGTTGCTGGTCCACTTCGATGTGCTGGCCGATGCGGGAGGCGAGCGGATCGCCGACGACCGGGTCTTTCCGGGGCTTTCACCGGGCAGCGACGGCAAGCTGCATCTGGAGTTCGTGGGAGAAAACGGCGCGAATGCGACGCTGTCGGCGATTGAGATTCTGCCCGGCGTCGGAACGCGGATCCGGCCGGTGCGGCTGCTGGCGCGGCAGACGCCGTATTACTCCAACGACAGCCACTGGTGGAGTCCGGATAACTATTTCGACGGCGGACAGATGGCGTCCTATAGCGAGCCGGTGAGCGGGACCGACGATCCGGAGCTGTACGAAACGGAGCGCTGGGGGAATTTCTCCTACGC
>Ga0335072_10013270_pt1 | contig 11737 bp, 10 predicted proteins | sample Lox_Sample_21_FD_206725 | JGI IMG/M metagenome (GOLD analysis project Ga0335072, IMG submission 206725) | Soil microbial communities from Loxahatchee National Wildlife Refuge, Florida, United States - Lox_Sample_2.1 | ecosystem: Environmental > Terrestrial > Soil > Wetlands | place: USA...
CGGCAAGGACAATTTCGCCGTTGACCGTGAGGTGGCCAGGGCGGCCGTCGCGGCGATGGGCGACGACGGCAACGGCGCGCGGCTGAACCGGGCGGCCCTCGGCCGGGCAGTGCGGTTCATGGCCCGCTCGGGCATTGACCAGTTCCTCGACCTCGGCTCGGGCCTGCCAACGGCGCAGAATACCCACGAGATCGCCCAGGCCGTCAACCCGGCGGCCCGCGTGGTCTACGTGGACAACGACCCGAGCGTGTCGATCCATGGCCAGGCGCTGCTCGCGGACGACTCCTCGACCCGCGTCGTGCTCGGCGACGTGCGCAGCCCGGCCATGCTCCTGGCCGACCCGCGGATCGACGGGTTCCTTGACTACGACCGGCCGCTTGGGCTGATCCTCAACGCCGTCATCCACCACGTGCTTGACGAGGAAGACCCGTATGGCATCGTCGCCACCCTGAAGGACGCGCTCGCGCCGGGCAGCTACATGCAGCTCACCCACTTCAGCGACGCGTCCCCTGAGGCGAAGGCCAACGAGGAGGTGCTGCGCAAAGCCCTGGGCCGAGGCCAGGTCCGGACGAAAGCGGAGATCACCGCGCTGTTCAGCGGCCTGCAGATCCTCGCACCCGGCCTCGTCTTCCTGCCCGAATGGCGGCCCGACGAGCCGGTCGCCTACCCGCTGGCCCCTGGTGGCACCCTCATGCTCGTGGGCGTGGGGGCCAAGCTGTAGCTGTGCTGGCCGGGCTAGGCGGTGTTGGCGTCTTGCCAGTTGCCGGTTAGCGGGTCCGGGACGATCTCGCAGGACGCGATCTGGTAGCCGCCGCTGGCGGTGGCCCTGGAGATGACCCGGCTGCCGACGAGGATCTCGCAGGTCACCGAGCCGCTCCCGTTGAGCTGGGCGTCGATCGCGTAGTAAAGCGGGGCGGAGGCCGGGATCGTCACGGTCTTGCGCATCGGCACGGAGCCGGTCGCGTCGCTGCCCGCGGGGCCATAGGTCACGTTGGCGCGCGACCCGGTCACGACGTAGGTCACCGTTGATGGCGCCGCGGTGGCGGAGGCTGAGGTGGGCTGGTCGGCCGGGAAGGTGACACCGGGCGCGCTTGTGGCCACGGCCGGGGCGGGCGACTGGCTGCCATTGCTGCTCAGCGCGACCACCAGGATGATGAGCAAGACGGCGGAACCGATGATGATCGCGACGACCCTCCCGGTCCCGTTCTTGCGCCGACGGGAGCGTCGGGGGCCGGGCTGATAGGGCGGCGGGTAGTGGCCAGACGGCTGGCCCTGGTAGCCCGGCTGGAAGAGGGGCGGCGGCTGCTGGCCTCGGAATTCCTGCTGGCGGCGCGCGTGGGCGAAGTGCTCGTTCGGGTCGTAGCGCTCAGGGCGCCACTGCTGGGCTGCTGGCTGGCTGGGGTATTCCTCTGGTGGCCACTCCTGTGACATGCATGCTCCCGCTAACACCTTTACCGGCTGGAGCGCTGCGGGAGTCCGCGGGCCGTCCACGGGCGCGCTTGTAGCCGACGCTAGCGGGGCATATGGCGTTTTTGCCGGCTTTGTTGAGGATTGTCAGTGAAAGCGCTCTGAAGTCTCGCAGGCTGTCGGGGCCTGTCTGGCCGAGTGGCCGGCCGTCGCGCCGGCCGCCGGGCCGGCAGTCATGGCAAAGGGACTTCGGTGCCTGACAACGCGAGTACTGTGTCATTTCGTGTTCTACGGGGACCTCCATATCCACTCGCGGTACTCCCGTGCCTGCAGCCGGGACTGCGACCTGGAGCACCTGGCCTGGTGGGCCGGGCGGAAGGGCATCGGCGTTGTCGGGACGGGCGACTTCACGCACCCGGCGTGGACGGCCGAGTTGCGGGAGCGACTGGTCCCCGCCGAGCCCGGGCTGTACCGGCTCGAGCCGTCCCTGGAGAAATCGGTCCTTGACCGGCTGCCGGCCAACTGCGGTCGGACCCCGGCACGGTTCCTGCTGTCCTCGGAGATCTCCACGATCTACAAGCGCGACGGCCGGACCCGCAAGGTGCACCACCTGCTCTACGCGCCCTCACTGGACGTCTCGGCGGAGATCACCGCCCGTCTGGGCAAGATCGGCAACCTTGCTGCCGACGGTCGGCCCATCCTCGGCCTGGACTCCCGCGACCTGCTGGAGATCACCCTGGAGGCAGGCGGCTACCTGGTGCCTGCCCACGCCTGGACGCCCTGGTTCGCCGTGCTCGGCTCGCAGTCCGGCTTCGACCGGGTGGCCGACTGCTACGCCGACCTGGCCGACCACATCTTCGCCATCGAGACCGGGCTGTCGAGCGACCCGGAGATGAACTGGCGGGTCTCCTCGCTGGACGGCTACCGGCTGGTCAGCAACTCCGACGCACACTCGCCGCCAATGCTCGGCCGGGAGGCTACCGCCTTCGACTGCGAGCTGTCCTACGCGGCCATCGAGCGCGCGCTGCGGACCGGCGACGGGTTCGGCGGCACCGTCGAGTTCTTCCCCGAGGAGGGCAAGTACCATCTCGACGGCCATCGGGCCTGTGACGTGCGCACGACCCCGGAGGAAACGCGGGCCGCGGGCGGCAAGTGCCCGGCCTGCGGCAAGCCACCGACCGTCGGCGTGCAGCACCGGGTGGACCTGCTCGCCGACCGGCCCGAGGGGTTCCGGCTAGACGGAGCGGCCGGCTTTCGCTCGTTCGTGCCGCTGCCGGAGATCATCGGCGAGATCGCTGGCGTCGGACCCAAGTCCAAGTCCGTCCTCGCGCAGGTCAGCGCGATGGTCGAGCGGTTCGGCCCGGAACTGTCGATCCTGGGTGACGTGCCCCTCGACGACCTGGCCGCCCAGGCCCCGTCCACGGTCGTCGAGGCGATCTCGAGGCTGCGGCGCGGTGCGGTCCGCCGCGAGGCTGGATACGACGGCGTCTACGGCACGATCCGCCTGTTCGAACCGGATGAGCTGGCCTCGCGAGGGGCGGGGGCGCTGTTCGACCTGCCTAAGCCCGAACGGAAGCCTCCGGCTCCGGCCGCCGCTTCTGCCGCCAGTGTTGCCCCTGCGTCGGCTGCGCGCCCGTCGGCTGAGCCCGAATTGGCGGCCGTGCCCGCTTCGGGTGCAGGCCTTGACCCCGACCAGGCGGCCGTGGTGACCGCCGAGCGCGGGCCACTGCTCGTTATCGCCGGGCCGGGCGCGGGCAAGACTCGGGTGCTGACCCACATGATTGCCCACCGGATCAGCGCGTTTCACGTGAACCCAGGCAACTGCCTGGCGGTGACGTTTACCCGCCGGGCGGCTAGCGAGTTGCGAGAGCGACTCGACCTGCTGCTTGGCCCGGAGGTCGCCGCGCGGGTTACCGTCGCCACCTTCCATGGCCTGGGACTGATCATTCTCAGGGATCAACTCGGCAGCGAGTTCCGTGTTACCGACGACAACCTCGACGAGCTCATCGCGGGCCCGGTCGCGATGCTGTCCGAGGACGACGCGCTGGCCGCCGGGTACCGGCAGCGGTGGACGGACGTCTTCGTGGACGAGTACCAGGACGTCGATGAGATGCAGTACCGGCTGCTTCGGCTGCTGACCACCGATGACTCGTCCGTGACCGCCATTGGTGACCCGGACCAGGCGATCTATGGCTTCCGAGGCGGCGACGTCGGCTACTTCCTACGATTCCGTTCTGACTATGGAGAAGCGAGGGAGGTCCGGCTAGAACGGTCCTACCGGTCGGCGCCGACCATCGTCGCCTCAGCCATGCAGCTCATCCGCCCCGGCACGCTGGTGCCCGGGCGGCGCCTGGTGGCGGCGCGCACCGACATCCCCGACGGGCCGGTAGTGCTGCGGCGGTGCGAGGGCGAGCGGGATGAAGCCGAGCACGTCGCCGCGACCATCGAGACGATGCTGGGCGGCACCTCGCTCACCGCCTTCGACAGCGGTGAGGTCGACAGCCGGTCCGGGGTCGCCCATCAGCTGTCCTTCAACGACTTCGCCGTGCTCTACCGCACCTCCCGGCAGGCCGCCGCGGTGGGCGAGGCCCTGGAGCGACGGGGCTTCCCCGCCCAGCAGCGGTCCCACACGCGGCTGGCCGACATGGCGGGCGTGCCGGAGATCGTGGCTGCTCTGGACGGGCAGTTGTTCGTCGGAGACGCGCTGGCCGGAGAGGCGGTAGCCGGGGACACGGTGGCCGGCCAGGTGCGGGCGGCGGTGGAGATGGCCGTCTCGCTGGCCGCTCCCGAGACAGTGCCCGCGATTCGCTCCGCCGCCGAGGCCCTCATGCCGCTGGCCGACCGGAGCGCCGACGATCTGGGCCGGTTCCTCGCCGAGCTGGCGATGGGCGCGGAGGTCGACACCTGGGACCCGCGGGCTGACCGGATCACCCTGCTCACCCTGCACGCGTCGAAGGGCCTGGAGTTCCCGGTCGTCTTCATCGTCGGGTGTGACGACGGCCTGCTGCCGCTGCGTCCCTGGCCGGGGGCCGACATCGACTACGCCGAGGAGCGCCGCCTGCTGTTCGTCGGCATGACCCGGGCCACCACCCGCCTGATCCTGTCTTCTGTGGAGTCGCGGCCTCCGTCACCGTTCCTGTCCTCCATCAGCCGGGACCTCCTGGACGGCGGAACCGGCTCCGGTGACCGCCGTAAGCGCCGCCCAGCCGCCCAGCAGCTCACGCTCCTGTAGCTCGCGTCCCGCGTCCCGCGCCCCGGCCTCCGCCTCCTGCCCGGCCAGCGTCAGCGCGTCCCGGGCCACCGCCTCTCCGGTCCAGCGTCAGCGCGTCCCGGGCCACCGCCTCCCGGTCCAGCGTCGGGGCGGCCCGGCCTCCCGCCTCCGCGGTCAGGGTCAGTGCAGCTCTGGCCGCCGCCTCCCAGGCCAGCATCAGCGCGGTCCCGGCCTCCGCCTCCCTGGCCACCACCTCCCCGGCCGGCCAGCGCGGCTCCTGGGCTTTCTGAGGCATTACGGGTCCTTTGGGAGCCGGTCGCGGGTTTCGGGGCGGGGCGCGGCGGGGATTTCGCTCGTTTCTCGAAATGACGTGTCAAAATGGTCGTGATAGCGACCATTTTGACATGGGATCATGAAACCTGCGGGTCCGTGGCTGGTCGGAGGGCCATCGTCACGGTGCGGACGGGACAGTCGGGACCACAGGGTTTCAGGGTGTCGGCGGACCAGTCGCGGGCGATGAGGGCCCGGGCGAACTGCTCGGCTTGCTCGCAGGGCCGATTCGCGACTTCCTTGAAGCCATAGCGGAGCGTGTCGACCCCGGCGGCGATCTTGGTCTCATTGTCGCGGCGCCGGTCCCTGTCGAGATCCTCCGGGGGATGGAAGGCGAGACCGTCAAGCTCAACGGCCAGGTTGTAGGGCACGTAGAAATTGTCGAGGTACCGAAGACCGTCCGCGCCATCGCGCCTCGACTGCCGGCTGGCCCGCGGCAGGCCGTGGGCACGCTCGACGTCGTGGGCCCACCGGCGCTCGAGCGGAAAGTACACCCCATCGCTGACGTCGGTGAGCGCGTCCTTCAGCCAGGCCCGTCGGGCCATCTTCTTGCGGGCGGGAAGGGCCGCGCCGATCATCGCGGGGGTCGTCGTGTTTCGCGTGATGGCACGGGACAGCCACCCGAAGGCATCGTCGAGCGTGCCAGCCGAGTCGACCAAGTCAAGGACCGTCGGCACGAGCGGGACATAGGGCAGGCTCAGCAGCTCTTGACGGTATCCCGTCCAGTCGGCTCTCCGGTGCACGACTACGTAGGGGAGGTCCAGATGCCGAGCTGGGTTGCTCTTCCCGGGCATGGTGACGTGCACCTTCCCGTCGAGGGTGGGCCTGTCTCGGCCCGCTCGGCCGAAGTCCCAGAACTCGGCGGCCGTCTCATGGCTGAGGGCCGCGTCGTCCCCCAGTCGCAGGATGACCGCCCAGAGCCGGGCCTCCCAGGTGAGCTCGCCGCTGAACGTCGCATATACCCCGTGGTGGACGGCCTGCCAGTGGCCGCGATTGACCTGCCAGCGTATGTAACCGCGGGGTATGCCGACCGCCTGGGCCTGGGCCATGGAGATCATCTGCTTCTGGAAGTGCAGGATCTTCCGCTTCTCGACCTCAGGCCAGGCGTTATCCGGTTTCGGCACGTACAGCATGGGATCAGAGTGACCTTGAATGCCGTGAAAGGTGGTCAAAACTCGGCAAGTTTTCCGAACCGGTCGGGCGCGGGCCGGACGGATACCCCCCTCAGTGCATCCGTCCGGTCCTAGCCGATTCCCCATGGAGGACCCCGCGGTTCCCGTGACGGTTCGCCCCCCTCAAAGCTCGCCGTCGCGGGTTCCGCTGCTCCCCGTCCGTCCGCCCCCTGAGTCATGGGCGGCAGGGACACCAGCAACTTCCTTGCGGGCCTCCTGCTGGCCAAGGTGAAGGCGGCCTGAGCACATCCTAGTCACTATGAGTGACTCGCCGATTACGTTTCAGCATGTTGCGGATGTAACAGTCCTGCAGCGTTGGCAGTAACCCGTGGGACGTGGCGCAAATCTGGGATGGCAGGTGGCCGTGGCCGTGGGGGCCAGGCGGTCAGCGCGTGGTTCCCAGGCCCGTCGAGGCCGAGTGAGCCTCCGTGAGGGCGGCGGTCATCATGTCGGCCGCCTGGCTAGCGGCGGCCAGCGCCTCAACCACATCGGTGATGCAGGCGTCCGCGTCCTGCCCGTCCAGCTGCTTAACCTGCCCGTCCTCATGCTGGATCACAAGGAACCTGGAGAGCTGCTCGCACAGCTGCGGCAGTCCGTGGCCGATCAGCTCCAGGCTGGCCACGATGCGCTGGACATCAGCCGCGCTGGTGAGCTCCCCGCCCCCGTGCGTCACCTCGTTAAGCGCACGGATGGCATCCGCGGCCTGACCAGCGATCTCGCACGGCGTGAACGTCGACGTCAGCTCGGTCACTGTCCGACCTCGGTGCTGCGTCGATGTGGCGCGCATGCCTGGTTCGGCATCCGTCTCCTCGGGGGGTTCTCTCGCGGGCTTCCCGGGCGGGCCTTGAGGCCGCTCCCAGGTGAGGGCTTCTTCTCTAACGATACGAGACCGTAGGCATTGATTACCCAGTCAGCAGCAGGAGATATCCGATCCCACCAGAAGTTCGCCTAGCCGACAGCGTTGGTTACCGGGTGTCATGCCGAGTGGCCAGCTACCTGGGGAGCCCCGGGGCGGCGGCCACCGTAGATGGCGTAGTCGAGTTCCCTCCAGTACACGTCCACGCCCTCGAAGCCAGCCGCGCGGAGATAAGTGACCTGGGAGTCGAGCGAGACCATGTAGCGGGTGTGGTTCTCCCAGCGCAGTTGCTCCTCGGGCGAGCGATGGTTGCGCTTGTCAGCGGCTGACGCGTCCCGCCGGTCCTCGACGCGATGCCAGGCCGCCTGGACCACCGGGTCGGCCGTAGCAACCGGGTCGTAGTTCAGGAACCAGCCGCCGGGCGCGAGGTGGTTCAGGATCTCACCGAAGAGCTCGCGCTTACGGTCATCGTTCAGGTGATGAACCGCCAGCGACGTGACCACGGCGTCAACCTCGGCGGGGATGCCGCCCGGCCACGGGCCGCCCTGGGCCAGGTTGAACTCGACGTACTCGTAGCGGCCCGCGTAGGGCGTCAGTTCCACCGCGCCCTGGGCCATCATCTGCTCGGAGTAGTCGGCCAGGATGGCTCGAGCGGCCGGAAAATAGTCCATGACCGTACGGGCGGCGGCGCCGGTTCCCGCGCCGAGGTCAACGAAGGTGAAGGTCTCGTCGGCGGCGAAGGGCAGCAACTCGGCCAGCAGGATCCGGTGGGCGGCCCGGCGACGCTCCCGGTCGGCGGCCGTTGCCTTCCAGAAGGTCACGCCGATGTCGCTCTTCCAGATGGCCTCGTTCGTGTCCTCCCCGGTGGGAGCGTTCCCGTGCGGGTGCGTGTTGTCGTGCTCCAGCATGGACGCGATGCTAATCCCGGGCCAGCCTTGGGGGGAACGGTGGCCCATTACGCCTATGGCGTAGGCGAGCCGGACGCGGGCACGGGGGCGGGCCTGACGATCAGCGTGGCCGGGGGAATGACGGCCTCCAGGCCGGGGTTCAGCGCTGGCATCGCGACGCCCGCCCGGTCCAGGGCGCGCCGCTGCTGGCGACTCTGCCTCAGCGTGGGCAGCCAGGTCACGTTCCAGGCCTCCGCGTCCCCGCGGGCCGCGTCCCAGACTTCTGAGCCGACTCCGCTGAGGGCCTTGCCCACCGCCGACATCAGTCCCGCGCCCGATATGCCGACGCTGCCGCCGACCCACAGAATGGACGTCCAGACCTGGCTAGCCCCGTGCAAGTTACTGATCACGATCGCGAGGACGCCACCGATCACGACCGCGATGAGCAGCAGCAGCCACCAGAACCGGCGCAGGACTGACACGGTCACGGTGCGCGCTGCCCGTACGACCGCGGAACTAGCCTGCAGCCAGGCGGTCATGCTGGGAGCGCCGCTGGTCTGCGGGTCTCCGACTAGGACCGAATGCCAGGTCATCGACTGAATGTGCAGGGATTTGATGATCTGCGTGGCGTCGGTGCTAGCTTTCCAGTTCTTCGAGATCGACGGCGAGTTGACCTCGATCCAGTTCTGCCAGTTGTCCAGCGAGTGGCCGATAATGCCGGCCGAGCCCGCCGGGATGGTATCCCCGGCCGAGGCGAGCCAGGCCTTCAGCGCGGCGACCTGGCCACGCTGGAACATGACCATGAACGTCTCCGCCCCGTCGGCCACCGTAGGCAGCCAGCAGGTGTCGCTGAGCATTAGGCCGAGCTGGTAGCCGGCGATCTGCTGATCATCGGCGACGAGCTGGTCGAGGATGGCCTGGTGCAGGTCCTTGAGGGCGGCCGCGAGCTGGGTCTCGTTGCCGGCGGCCGCCTTGACCGCGTCAAGCTTCTCGTGGGGCACGCCCGAGGCGACATCGCCCAGCAGGTCCCCGAGGTCGGCTAGGGCCAGCTCCCTGCGCCTGGCCAGCTCGAGGTCGGCGACGAGCGGAAGCTGCACTACTGGGTTGAACGGCGGGCTGAACAGCTCGTCGATCGTGAGTCGGCGCGCGTCAAAGAGTTGCGCCATCACCCAGCCAAGCGAAAACGGGGAACCCGCCACCCCATAACCCCCTCGTCCACGAGTGGGCTAATCGTGACAGTCGCGAAACGGGCCTGTCAACGTTATCGGGGTGATCCGGTGAGATCTGGTCACACCGGACAGGGCGGCTCGCTACCGGTCGCGGCGCGTGCGGTTGAACTCGCCGAGCTGAACGCCACCGACGAAGGCGTCCCACTCGGCGGGGGTGAAGCTCAGAGTGCCACGGCGGGGATTCTTGCTGTCACGCACCTCAATGACCTCAGCGTCGAGGCCCCTGACCTCGACGCAGTTGCCGTTGTGTATGCTCAGCGAGCTCTTCACCCACGTCGGTGAAGGGTTGCCGACTGAACGGTACTTCCTGCCACTTGCGGAGAAAAGCCTCATCAAACCCGCCCTACTGATCCCGACGTTGGAGTCTACGCCGCAGACCTTAGCGGAGATGGAGCGGCAGCGCACGGATAATCCTGCAAGCGGAAATGACCTGTGAGATAATGTCGGTCTTGTCCATGGCAATTGCCCTCTGAGCAGTCATGATGCCCTCTAGACGGTGCGGTCGGCCGTAGTCCTTAGCAGGAGCTTCGAGTCCTCGGGCGAGAGCGCTGCCTCGGTGAACGCATCGAAGAAGATGCGGTACAGGAGCAACTCCGTTTCGCCTTCGATGTAGACCTCGCTCTTGAGGCTCTCGATGTTGACGACGTCGCTGAGAGTGCTGGACGCACCAGCAGCCCTGGAGCCGAAGCTCAGCATCGCGAAGGAACTTGTTACCAGCATGATCGACCGGTCAAGTGGCAAGATGCGCAGGTCGACGTTGGGCAGGTCAGCGACCTGCATGAGGTGCTTCAGTTGGGCGCGCATCACGCCACGGTTCCCAATCGTTCGCAAGAGCACAGCTTCGTCGATCACCGTAAACAGTTTGAGCACGGGTTCGCGGGTCAGCCGTTGCTGGCGAATCATCCTGACTCGCACAAGCTCGTTGATGACGCGGGACGGGGTAGGCATCACGCTTTGGTAGCCAACGCTCATTTGCCGGGCGTACTCCTCGGTCTGCAGGAGGCCGGGAACCACGTCAGACTGCCAGTGGGAGATGGACGTCGCCTCGGCCTCGAGGCCGATGAACTCTAGGTACTCAGGGGCGAGGACATCGGCATAATCGTCCCACCAGCCCCGCTGGACCGCGTCCTCCGCAAGGCTAAGCAGTTGTCCCCGATGGGGCTCGGTGACGCCGTAGTAGTCGAGCAGCTTCTCCACCTCGGGCGGGGGGAGGCTCTCCCGGCCGGACTCGGCGCGGCTGATCTTGGTGGGGGACCAGCCGATGGCGCGGGATACCTCAGTTCCTGTGCGATTGCCCCTGAGGCGTCGCAATTCAACGGCTAGCCGTCGGCGTCGGACCGTGGGACTGCCGGATGGTGGCATCTCATCATCCTCGCTATCACCCTTGGCCGTGTGTGGTCACTCTGCGGGAGCGAGTGCACGCAAAATTCATGTCGGGAGTATTGATGAAAATTTTGCTAGCACTCACAATCAAGCTAGCAGACAACGAGAGCCTTCGAAGGTTGAGGGGCTGACAATGGGGACGAGACGGGGAAATCGCTCAGTCTCCAACCGTGCTGCTTGCGGCCCCCGCGCTCCGCCGCCCTGAGCCTGGCGACACTCACCCTGAGAAACCGAAGGGAGAGACGATGCGCCAACATCGCCTCTCCCAAGCGCCGGACTCGCTCAAGCAAGCCCCTGTTTCAGCTAGCTACGTTACTCGGAGATCCGTCCGTTGCCTACCCCTCTTGGCCCAGCCATCTGGGATATCCCGGTCATCGGGACAGGTTCGGGACCTCCGGGCCAGCGATCCGGTGCGTCTCATTCCCGACTGGAACGTCAGGAGACGCACAATGTCCAGCCACTCACAAGACACCCTGACTGCCATCGCGGTCCTCGCTATGGTCGCGGCCGTCGTGGCCGTTGCTTACTGGCGGACCGTGCTTCGGGTGATCCTCATCGCCGCCATCGCCCTCGCCGTTTATGGTGCCATCACGGTCCTCTACGGCCTGGCGTCGGTGATGGGCTCACATCACGGCTAACCGTCGCTTGGGCGGGGGGACGGCGGATGCCGTCCCCCCGGGAGATCACTTCGGCTGGGTCAGGTTGTAGACGGTGACCCCGCCCACGGTCTGCGCCGTGTAGTGGGCCGAGACCCAGGACGCGATGGCTGAGGAGCCGCTGCCGCCGCCAAAGCTGTTGCTTCCGCGGCCGACGTAGTAGTGGATCTCGTGCTTGGCGACCATCGACTCGAACTCAGCCAGGCTGGGCGCCGGGTCCGTGCCGTTGAAACCGCCGATCGCCACCACCGCGTCGCCGCCGGTGGCCAGTTCGATCGGGGCGGCCTCCTGCGATCCCTCGGTGGCCGCGATCCACTTGTACTTCGAGGCGTCCGTCTCAAGCAGCTTGATCAGTGCGCTGCTCACCTGGGTGTTGCCGGACAGCCCGCCACCGCCACCGCCGGCGAAGCCGCCGCCTCCCCGTCCGGGGAAGGTGGGAGCCGTTCCGGTGCCGGTCCGGCCGGTGCCAGTGCCGCCCTGGAAGCCGGATCCTGCCGGAGTGCCAGTGCCGCCTGAGGTGCCAGTGCCACCGCCTGAGGCACCTGTGCCGCCGGTGCCGCCTGGAACGCCGGCGCCGTTGCCGTTGCCGGTCCCGCCACCGAAGCC
>Ga0335072_10013271_pt1 | contig 11737 bp, 3 predicted proteins | sample Lox_Sample_21_FD_206725 | JGI IMG/M metagenome (GOLD analysis project Ga0335072, IMG submission 206725) | Soil microbial communities from Loxahatchee National Wildlife Refuge, Florida, United States - Lox_Sample_2.1 | ecosystem: Environmental > Terrestrial > Soil > Wetlands | place: USA: Florida...
GCCGGCCTGCAATCCGACGTAGCGTTTCTTTAATTGGTCCCAGCGGTCAGCGTATGCGAATGTCTCGGTCTGCCAGGTGAGACGAGCTACGCCGTCTCGCACAGCTTTGAGGAGTACATCTGGTTCTTTGAGACGCGGAAGATAGAGGTATTGGGCAAAATCCTCTACTAGTTGTTTGACGCTCACATGGTCTCCGCGCCAAAGGGGTACGCGATCAAGTTCCATGCGAAGTCGTATCCCGGAAAACTCAGTCATGAGCAATTCGCCCGATTTCAATTTCTTGCCTGCGCGAATCGCAAGAGTTTCCTCGCCCTGCTGTCGGACTTCCTGCCATTCAAGGGGGCCGTTCGTCTCAGATTGACCGGGAACGAGTAACCATTGGTACGTTTCAGGTATGCGAGAGTGGACTGTTTCTTCGGAATCCGTGAGTTTTTTCTTCGCCTGATTCCCCTGGAAGGCATCCAGATTTAACACTTCGTGATCCGCGTCAATGGACTTCCATGCTAGCAATCGCCTGACAGCTTGTTCCAAATCCGCGAGGCGAGTCTTGTCTGCCGCCGCGAACACGATTGCGTTTCGATAAATTCGGGGACTGGCTCCGCGAGACTCCAGGATTGAGGAAGCCATTTGCCTGGCAGCACTCTTGTCATCCTTCGATGAATGGGAGAATTCGGGACTGAGAACGACCAACCGAGTTTCAAGTTCATCGGGCACATCCCCGCCTGAGTTCGGGCAGGGATGGACACCTGAGAAATAATCTCCCCGGATTTTGGCCCCCTCCCTAAGACGCTTGCGAATCTCTTCGGCGACCTCGTCCGGTGAATACTGAAGTGCGCGATCCTCAGCAAGACGCGTGACACTAGGTTGAGTTGAATACCAAAAGCGGCTGCCGTCTACATATAGATAGGTCGCGCGGTCTGTCAGGCGGCGAAGAGCATCCCCGAACGTGGCGACAGCTTCACCTGGTTGAACACATCCCAACCTAACTTGGCGATCTTCGAGACCGCGGTGCGCAGCGCGCAGAGTGGGAGCCGAGCCCAAATAAATCGTTCGTGAAACTCGGCGGCACGCTGAATAGCGCCCAAGATTTGGATTCTCTCGGTCAAGCTGAAGGGGAAGTGAATGCGGTCCGTCCACATCTTTTTCAATTACAGGCATCCAAGGGTCTTCCAGGTAACGAGTCAATTCGGATTGCACAGCTGGGTCATCCACAGGGATATTGGCGGGCAAAATCACGAGGCTTCTATCCTCTCGCTCCCAGAGTGTGTGTATGACCGCTGCCATAAGGCGCAAGACTCCACGCGTTTGCTGGAATCGTTCCAGACTCGACCAATCCTTATAGAGGCGGTCGAACAATTCTGGATGTATCGGGTAAGCACCCTTAAGTCGGCGCTCGTAGTCACCCTCACGGCATTCCGGTGGGAACTCTTGATGTTGGGAACGATACATGTCGCCGAACGCCCGGACGACATTGTCTCGCGCGACAAACAGGGTGGGATCTGCAATCGGCTGGAACAGTCGGCGACGGACGATTTCAAATCCCTCTTCCGTGCTCGCGGGCCGCCACGGAGAGTGAACGCGCCCGATAGCGTTTCGGAGCCTGTCCAGTGCTGCCTTTCCACCTTCTCCGCCAACTTCGGCCTCGGAAACAGGAATGCTGACGACGAGAAGAGTCTGGGGAACGGCCTTGGCTGCCTCTGTCAGTGTTTGAGCGAAAGTGAAGTGCGTATCGAAGCTGCCTGCTGGAAGATCGGAGATGTGAAAAAGCTGTCGAGCATAGGCAACCCACTCATCAATCAAGATGAGACACGGTGCATATTTCTGAAAGAGCTTGCGGAGAGAATCGCCCGGATTCGTCGCAGTTTGATCTGCTTCCTTGACGAACGCGTAGCCTTCCTTCCCGCCGAGCTGGTATGCCAGTTCGCCCCATAGAGTTTTGACCACTGTGCCGTCGGCCTTTTTCTGAGGCTGTCCCGGAGGAATTTTTGTGCCTACAAGAACGGCACGTTTCACAGTGGGGAGTTTGGAGACTCCAGACTCGGCCAGCAAAGAATCGACACCTGTCAATTCGCCGAGAGCCGTCCCAGAGAAGAGGTGGTACAGGGCCAACATTGAGTGGGTTTTTCCGCCCCCGAAATTTGTTTGAAGTTCAATGACAGGATCGCCGCCCGTGCCGGCGATTCTTTGAAGTGCACCGACGAGAAGTCGGCGAAGACCCTCGGTCAAATAGGTTCGGCGAAAGAACTCGGTCGGATCACGGTACTCGCTGACGCCCTCCTTTACGTAGACCTGCCAAAGGTCTGCGGCGAATTCGGCTTGTTGATAACGACCAGATGCAACGTCGGGATGAGGTGTGACAACTTCCCGCCATGGTTTCAAGCCAGCCGCTGGGGCTCCTTCTACTGGAGCCACTGCTACCTTTCTTCGTTCGCGGCGAGCTTGCTCCTCGAAACGTACGCGAAGAAGTTCCTGTTTCTGCTTTTCCACTTCGTCTGCTTCTGGTGCAGAAACCGCCTGAAGCAATCGAACCGTACTATCAAGTGCTCGGTAGGCATCGTCAGTTGAGAATGCTTCCTGGTGGGCCCATTTGTTTCGCACTTCGCGTAGTTCGCTGACTAATGTGCGCTCGGCACGCCCGAGAATCTTCTTGAAGACGGCTTCCCACTGGTCCCACATGACTGTGAGGAGGGCTTGTGCGTCCCACTTAACTTCTGTGCCCTTTATGGCGGATGCACGTCCTTGACCAAAACTCTGACGGGCTGCTTCAATCCAGCGATCTCCGAGTACCGCCCGCATCTCGCGCTCGACAAATGGGCGTAGCCCTCCTCTCAGGCTTTCCATTGCACTTCCGACCCGCTCCAGGTTGCTTTGCGCCATCCGAAATCCCCCTTACAAACTGAGCTTAGTCTGTTGCTCGTAAGGCTTCTCGCTTCGTGCGAGGCGCGAAATTTCCGGCCATGCGACAACTAGACTGTTGTATGCGACTGCCTCCTGCGTCCGTTTATTTCGTTCGCAAATGTTATAAAGCCTATACGCCAGATCGCGCGCGACTTCACCGAGGGAACCGAGCTTCTGTAGCACTTTTGCGGCGCTGTCCTCACCGTTCTCTTCAAGTGCACGGATCAGGTGCTGTGTTACCTCCCAGACAGTAAGGCGAAGATCAGTAGTTGGGTCCCAGTCCTTTGACATCTCGCTTCGCTTCAAAAGCCTGACCTTACCTGCTTTCGTGGCTAGAATGCCAGCTTCAACGAGTCCGTTTACCGCAGTGTTCTTTGCTTTGGAAAGCGTCTCGGCAACTCCGAAGGGTGCTTCCTCCATTCCGAACTGCTCGAACCACGCAAGCGCCCAGCGAGTATCAGCATCGAATTCGGTTTCCATCTCAGCTAAGACTTCGTCTAGAACCTGATTGATGAGCGACAGCGCCGTTCGCACGCTCATTGATTCGCCACTTGCCTCGACGATTTTTGAGTACCTAGAGAAGATTGCCATCCCGGGTCCGATTGCTGCCTGGGCGAGATCGACAGGCGCGATGTTACCTTGTTGGAGTTTTCTCAGTGCATCGGGCAGTTCTGCCTTCAGGGCATTCAGAAACTCTCGTCGTGTCGCAAGTGGCGCGTCTGCTGATTTCGGACGACAGACCAGAAGGATTGAAGATGCGAGGGCACTGGTTCCTCTTGCAACCGCACGTCCTGCACTTTCGGTACGCATTGGCCAAGTGCCTGTGATAGAGAATTGAGACTTCAGGAGTCCTTCAAGCATGGTTTCCCATCCGGTCGAAGCCACCATGGGACTGTCGCTGCCATTTTCGTCTTCGTCCTCGTCGGTTTCGGTCTGCTTGAATGCGTAGAAGAGGGTCAGTGGGATACCCGGATGTTGCGCTTTGCGCATTCGTTCAAAAGCTTCTCCTAGCCCTTTCTCGAAGAACTGCTCGGCTCGTTCCTTGCTTCCCTCAAAGCGGTATGGGTCCGCAATAAGTTCCTGTGCCTTTGGGGTGAGGACCGTACTGAAAAGATCTGGGTATATTTGGCTTAGGGAACGTCTTAACCAAACATAGAAGAAATCTGATAAGTCAGAATATCCGATATTGTCGTAGTAGGGGGGATCGGTGCAGATGAGTGGACGGTCTACTCCGTTCACCGCAGAAGTCGCGTCCAATTGCTTGCAGAAGCCAGGCCTTGTGATCGGAACGAAACTGATTCCGTCGGCAACTCTCTCTAAGAAGAGACTAATGTTTCCACCTGAGTCGCTGAATGGATTCGCCTCCGCAAAATCCCAAACCATAGGAATCGCCTGCCGTGCAAACGTTTCCCGCATGGCACCACGGTCGCTCATCCAGCTGCTAAGCGTCGACCAAAGATTTGACCCTTTGCTTACGGCAAACGCGAGGTATGTTGCTACTGCATCGCCGTAAGCGGTAGCACCGGTACCCCCGTCGTTTAAGCCTTTTCCGTCGTCAGGTAGGCCGGCCGAACTAGCGTCGGCCAAAGCTTGCCGACGAGCTTGACCAACCAAGTCGCTGAACGTTATCAACGCAACTAGCTGTCTTGTGGTGAAGTAATCTGCAAAGGTCTTGAAACCGTAAATTCGGCCCTGGGCGTTGCTTGCGAACGTACCGCGTGCAGGTTCGGTTGGTACTTGTGGGCGAGACGATGAGCTTGCTAAATATTTCTCAGCATCGTGAGTTGCGGCGAAGGCCTGTTTTTGTTCAAAGGGAAGGTACACGCGACCATGCGGACTCTCTGCTACGATCGCTAACGGCAGATAACTCAGTCTTCCATTGTCTGCCTCGGCGTCAATGTACTCACCTTTGGCTATCCCTTCCTTGCATGATGCACATCTGAAGGTTGCTTTAACTTTCTTGCCTTTGTCATTCAACAAGCATGTCCCTAATCCAATGGTCGTCAACCGTGATACGTCTGGCTCTCCGGACTTTACTTCAAAACGTATAGTAGCGTTGACTTTGTCGACGGCAGGTTCCACCCATGCTCTCTTGCCTGGCTTGCTCGAAAGCCAGAAGGACCGCACGAGTGGCATCCGTGCCCCACAGGCGGGATTAGGACACTTAACAGTGCGGGCCCAAAGCCATGCAATAACCACGGCGTTTCCGTCATTTTTAGCAGTCAGCTCAACCTTGGGATAAAGGTATCCAATTCGCTTCTCTGCTTCGTCGCGCATCCATTTGCCGTAAAACCGTACGTCTTCCGTCAATCCTTGGGGACCGTGCCAGCGTTTGGAATGATCCAGCTTTTTTCGCGCGTCAGGATTTACTGGAGGTTTGTTGCCAAACCTTGATGGGATTTCGATGAGTGCCTTGGTAATCAGAACTGCGACAGGATTAAGGTCGCTCGCATGCGCCTCCAAGCCCAAACGCTGAGCTTCAAGTGGAATGGAACCACCGCCACAAAACGGGTCCAGTAGTGGAGGAGGATTATCCCCCATCGAGATACGAATCTCTTTCCGAGCCGCCTGAAGAACTCCCTCGTTTGTCGTATTCTCCCATTTGACAAGCTCCTCAATGATTCTGAACAGTCGCTGGCGCTCTTTCTCCTGCGCATCCTCCGTGGGGAACTTCTCTGGATGAGTTGAAGGATCATCTACAAGCGAAGCAAATATTACTGCTCGACAGGCTGCTAGCGGCCTGCGAGCCCACCAGAGATGCAAGGTCGACGGGTGCCCGTGGCGAATTGACTTTTCCCGTGCCGATTCGCGGTTAATCGCTTCAAGCGGCAGCGCGACCTCAATTAGCTTTTTTCGAGTTACTGTCATGGAGTACCTGCTGTTGGTTGCGGGAATTTCCGCTGCGCCTCGCTAGGCACACTGACAATGTCAGAGAGGAGGTCGAGGACGGCCAATTGCTGTTGGGCACTCGACGTTCCTGAACCTTCCGCGAAAAGCTTTGCATTCTCGACGACTATTCCGACCTGGCGATCTACGGCTTCAGTCATTTCCCTATAGTTTCGTGAAAGTGCGTCAACTAACTGCCGAATGCCCTCCGAAATCATCTGTTCCGAATCGTCAAACATTACTTGCGAGACGTGATTCACATGGTTTGAGAGCGACTCGATGATGCGTTGTTTCATTCCTGGTCCCGATTCGTTAGCCGCGCGGTCGAACGCCGGAACCATCTCAGAGCGAATTCGTTCAGGGACTGTTTCATAGAGTGACCGGCGGACCTTATCTATTTTCTGCTGCATTTCGGTTTTTGTTTGGCTCAAAAGTTCGCGCAAAATTTTCTCGGTCATCTGACTGATGTGATTGGCTTCGGAAGTATCGGTCGGTTCAGAACGAACTGTCTTGGTCAGTATTGCCGCGACCTGGTTGCAATGCTGATCGGCTTTGAGGAGAAGGCGGTCAGTCCACTTATCGAGGGCAGCGCCAAGGCGGTCACCAAAAAACTCGGCCCAGGCGAGCACGATTGGGTCAAGGATCGGCCTAGCGAGATCACCCGGAAAATCGTGGGTGCCCGTAGACCCCACAAACCTCCCTTTGCGACGAACGACAGCGCGAAGGGTGGCCCAATGCATTCGGGACCAACGGCTAAGAACATGCCCTATCTCGTAACGAGCGCGCTGGGTGGACGCTTTGAGCCTTTCCCGAAAAACCTCTTCATCCGATTCCAGATTCTGGATAAACCGTTCGTTGAGGTCTGCGATGTCGGTTCTGAGAAATTTCTGGGCCGCTTGCGCGGCCTCATGCACCTCTTTCCGCTGAGCAACTGACGTTTCCGCCATTTGTTCGAGGCGCAACCGTTGCGATGCAAGTTCGCGACGAAGCTCGTCTTCGACAACATCGATTTGTCTATGAAGCGACGCTGAATGGGCTTCGACGCCATACTCGGCACATATTTTTTCGAGATGTTGCCGAAGTGAGGGGATTTCGGTGTCTTTCTCGCTGTTGAGAATGACGGCCTGCGTTTTGGAGAGTCCGGCTATTCGTAAGTATTCTTTGGCCGAAACTGTGAAGACTCCTGCCTTGAGGAATGCGGAAGTCAATTCCTCGGCCCGACTTCCATTCTCGCCTGCATTTGATACCAGGCGTGACGAGATTTCCCGTAATTGTCGTGCGACAGCCTTGCGAACCTCGGTGTTTCTCGCCCGGACAACTTGAGCCTCCGTGGAATCCTCGGACAAGTGAAATTGTTCAATGCCCGCGTCTAAATCGATGTCGTCAGATGCCGTTCCAACGAATGACAGTGCACCGACCCGACCGTCCATGACAACTTGTCGGACAAAGTCCGCAGACAGCATCAAGTTCCAAATGTCACGTGTGAATAGGCGCTTGATGTTGAAGATGATCCACACGAACTTGCAAGTCTTCAGATAGGTGCGAGTGATTCTTTCACGGGCCTCGTTTGGGTCGTTTAAGCCTGGCAAGTCAACCAGTTTTGCACCACACGCCAACGCAGGGAATCGGCCCCGAACGCGCACCACCTTCACAATTGGCCAATAACGATGGCCGGAGTCCAGGTACTCAGCGATCCATTTGCGGAATTCCTTGAGATCACTGGTTTCAGTAAGCTCTTTACCGCGCTTCAAGGCTCTCGCAATGTCGGGAGGCTCTTCGAGGTCATGGAAATCAAAGTCAGCAGGCTCTGCGTCCTCATTCGGGCGATAGACGGCCCATAGTTTTTCGCGCGCCTCGCGAACCAATTTCGCGGGCGTCTCGCTATCTGCTTGCGTGTCGTCGAGTGGATCGCCCGTCCCCGATGCTTCCGCGATATCTCCGAGTAGATTTTCCTTTTCTCTCTTCCACTCCTCTGGGCTGACGAACTCAATCTCGGCCGAGTAAAAAGGGCTTTCGGTGTAGGCGACCTCGGAGATGGCGGCGGTACATGCCAGCATCTGATTGACGGGCAAAAGCCGCACACCAAGAATCGCATTTAAGAGGGTGCTTTTACCCGCTCCAGTTCCGCCGACAAACGCCGTAACGACTTCTGGCCGTCGCTGCGATTCGTCAGCAATGTGCAGAAGGCGTGATTCCCAATCGGACCACAGTTGCGAGAGACGGGAATTGCCAGTGCGGGAGATGGCGTTGCCCAGTTCGAGGCGGAGCTTATCTGCTCTCCCCTTAACTGTCTCTGGGGTTGGTTCTGACTGCCTCACGAGGGCTCCGATGAGCGGGCGTGCAATTCTTTCAAAGCGTAGGTCACGCTGGTTACACCGAAATCGGGTTCGCGCTGGAAGGGCCGGCGAACATAGCGAGGCATCGTTGAATCGCCGTCCACTTCAACGAGTGCAAGAATGAACTCATCTGGCTTATTTAGTGCGGTGAGGATCTCGTTTTTGGTGACGGTTACCGTGTCCGCTCCTCGCGCCCGTCCCTTGACTTCAATGAATCGAAGCCGCCCGTCTGCGCCTATTTCGGATTCCACGTCGTATCCGAGATTCTGCGCGCTCACGTCGCGGGGTGAGAATCCGAGACGGCGCTCGGCTTCGATGACCGCGGTCATTGCAAGTCGCATCACGCGCTCACGTTCGCGGGCGAACTGAACGGGGTCTGCATGGCGTTCGCCTCGCAGTCGAGCCAGTAACCCCATCGGCACGATCAGAGCGCCGCCGATCACAACCGGCGGCATCGGGGAGAGGCGCCGTTCTTGCTCAAGTTCCTCAAGCCTTTTTTGGAGGCGAGCCTGGAGGTCATCGGCCCTCTGTCGAGCTTTGCCAGAGTTGAGGCGAGGTGTTCTGCCCGCGAGCTCCTGTGCTTTGAGTTCTTCGGCGCGATGATCCCAATACGTGATTTCCTTTGTAAGCCGATCCTTGACCGCTGCCATCGTTTTTTCGACAAGTTCTTCTTTGCGAGTCTTAACTTCGTTGAAGTGTTCTGGGACCAAGCTCTGAACTGCGTGCTCAAGCACCCTGCTCTCCAAGTCCTTTTTCAGCCAATCCGGTTCGAGCGATGGCGCGATAATGGGTTTCTCCTCGGGCGTGATCGCGCGATAGTCAAGGTACGGGGCATATCCGGCGTTGCGGACGTTACCATTAGCGTCGATTTCGATGAACTGCATCCGGCGAGAGACAACGCGGCGATTGCCGGATCGGTCCGTGCGTGCGTCCTGGATAGAATGCTCCAAGTAGAAGAGTGTTCGCAGTTCTTCGGTCGGATCGTCAGGCGCGACCAAAGTGGCCCCGCGCTTGAGCAAATCTCGATAACGCTCCAAGATGAGGTCTATTGTCGCGTCCAGGAGTGGATGTCCTGGGCAGATGAAAGACGCGAGGACTTGCCCCATTGGATTTATCAGTTCGCGCTCGAACGTAATCCGTTCGTAGCGAGACAATACAGCCTCGCCGGTACCAATAATACGGTCGCGGTTGCGGATGAGGGCAGGAACGTGCGAAATCTCGTACCGCTTGGGTTCGCGCTCATGGATTGAGCCGCCGAGCAAACGAAACGCTTCCAGAAAGAAAGAAGAGATAAAGTGTGGTTGAAGCCGACGCGCCTCGGCACGTTCCATTTCTTCCCGAATCTCGCGTACTCGGGATGCGCTCATGGAATCGCGGGCAAGCGCGCGCTCTTCTAGAAGCTCGCGGCATCGTTCTTGATCGGCGATATTGTCCACAATTGTGAAGAGGCGTGCGCGGACTTCGGGACGATTGCCGTAGCGAATGGCTTCGATCAGAAGCTGGCGAAGTGACTGGTCACGAAACATCTTGCCCAAGATGTCGAATACACCGCCGCCCAGCGTGCGTCGTTGCTCTTCGAGCTTTTCGAATAACCGAACAAATACGTCGCCTTCCCGCGTCTCTTCCGCAACAAGATTCCACAGGTGGCAGACTTCCGTTTGGCCGATGCGATGGATGCGTCCAAAGCGTTGTTCGAGTCGGTTGGGATTCCAGGGAAGGTCGTAATTGACCATTAAGTGCGCGCGCTGAAGGTTGATGCCTTCGCCAGCGGCATCTGTCGCAACGAGTATCTGAACTTGCTTGTCTTGGGTAAAGGATTCTTGGGCGTTGCGACGCTCCTCACGCCCCATTGCGCCGTGGATCGTAACCAGAGCTTCAGGTCTGCCGAGGACTTTGCGAATTTGTTCGGCTAGATAGTTGAGCGTGTCGCGATGCTCGGTAAACACGACCAACTTGAGGCGGTGCCCCTCGGCGTCGAACATTTCTGTATTGCTCTGCAAGAGGTTGCTGAGCTCTTCCCACTTCTTGTCCGTTCCACTATGGCGAACTTTGTAAGCCAGCTTCTGCAAATCGTCGAGGATTGCGATTTCTGCTTCCAATTCCGCAATCGTGCTGGCCGCCGTCGCCTGATCGACAACGCGATCCTCAGTTTGCTCGACCTCGGCGTCGGGGGCATCATCGAGGTCCTCAACATCATCAGGTGTCAGTCCCGGCAAATCTGGGGGAGGTTCAATTCGGGCTTCTGCACCGCGCTTCAGAAGCTTTTCTTCTCGAAGACGCTTTTCAAGCCGCTCCTTGCGGCGTCTCAGTGATTGGTAGATTGCCTCGGGGGAGGACGCAAGACGACGCTGAAGGATCGTGAGTGCAAAGCCGACAGTACCCTTGCGGCCTTCGTTATCGAGAGCATCGGCACGATTGAATTCGTCGCGGACGTAATTTGTGACACGCTCGTAAAGTTGAGCTTCGAGGTCTGACAGCTTGTAGCGAACGGTGTACGCAAGGCGCTCCGGGAAGAGCGGGTGTCCGTCAAATTTGAGCATCTGCTCTTTTACGAGGCGGCGCATCAAATCGCTTGCGTCAGTGACGTGAACACCGTCGCGAAACCGACCCTCGAATCGGTCGCCGTCAATCAACGCCATGAAAAGCTGAAAATCCTCTTCCTTGCCGTTATGAGGAGTGGCCGTCAACAGGAGGAAATGGCGAGTGATACTGGACAGAAGTCTTCCGAGTTTGTACCGCTTAGTCTCTTTCACCTCTCCTGAGAAGAAGGAAGCCGACATTTTGTGAGCCTCGTCGCAGACAACGAGGTCCCAATCGGTAACGCCGAGTTTCGCCTGAACCGATTCGTCTCGGCTGAGCTTGTCGAGCCGACAGATGATAAGCGGGTTTTCTTGAAACCAATTTCCAGTTCTCGCCGATTCGAGTTTGTCGTTTGTGAGTATTTCGAACGGAAGCTGAAATTTCCTGTACAGCTCATCCTGCCACTGCTCAACTAGATTTCCAGGCGCGACCACCATACAGCGATGGAGATCACCGCGCACCAAAAGCTCCTTAATTAGCAGGCCGGCCATGATGGTCTTGCCAGCGCCAGGGTCATCAGCCAACAGGAACCTCAGGGGTTGCCTGGGAAGCATCTCGCCGTAGACGGCGGTGATTTGGTGCGGGAGGGGCTCAACTTGCGAAGTGTGAAGGGCCAGATACGGATCGAAAAGATAGGCTAAGCGGATTCGGTAGGCTTCGGAAACGAGACGGAGCATTGCGCCATCGCCGTCGAAGCTCCAGGGAGCGCCCGCAGAAACAATCTCAATTGTGGCTTCGCGGTCGCGGTAAAGCAACTCGCTGCCTAAACGGCCCGAAGGGTCTTTGTAGGTGAGCTCAACAACCGCAGACCCATGCCACTTCACGTCAACGACTGTTACGAGGCAATCGGGAAGGATGCCTTTGATTGACGCGCCTCGGGTTAGGTCTTCCAATCGTGCCATCAGTTCTGCCCAGGAAGGAGAAAAAAGGCCTGTATTCAACAACTTGTAATGAGAACTCGCAAATATACCACAGGGGAGACGCGACTGCTGCACCGCCCAGCTGCGGAGCTGACACCCGACGAGAGGCCCGTCTTA
>Ga0335072_10013272_pt1 | contig 11737 bp, 12 predicted proteins | sample Lox_Sample_21_FD_206725 | JGI IMG/M metagenome (GOLD analysis project Ga0335072, IMG submission 206725) | Soil microbial communities from Loxahatchee National Wildlife Refuge, Florida, United States - Lox_Sample_2.1 | ecosystem: Environmental > Terrestrial > Soil > Wetlands | place: USA...
CATCATCAGGCCCAAAAGCACACTCAATCCCTCTGCTTCCCCTTGGTCACCTCCTTCTGCTTCAACAATTATTGAACCCAAAGTCCTTAGATCCGCACTCAAGCTTGCTGCCTCCATCATGCCTCCTCCTTTTACCTCGCCCATTACTGAGCTCAAAGTCCTCAAGTTCGCAATCCCTGGACTAGCCGAACACATTGTACCTTAAGAGCACAAATGGGATCAGGAGGCCTTAATCCTTGCACCTCAAAACTTCTCGGCAGTTCTCTCCTTGAAGTTATTATTGAATTCGGCGACAGCACGCCTTCTTGCGTTCCTGTTTGCAAGCTTCCTATTATTATACATTCCTATTGTTGCCGTCCATGATGCTGTCGTAAAAGTCTTTCACTAGCTGCAAGAAGTCATCGTTTGTCAAGAACATCCACATATATATCTTGGCAATTGCCTAACATCATCTCCTTGACAGCGACGAGAGCGAAGTGGCAGAGTGGTACGAGTCCAATCACCCCAGGACAATCTGCATTAATGGGAATCAAGCGACATCGGACGCAACACAACAACGCGCAAAATCAAAATCAACTCTTGGATACGAATCGAGCGAAAGTAAAATCCATTGTGAATGATTTCCTAGTTGGGGCCCCTGCAAAGGATCCTAGTGTCTTTTGTCAAGATTTACAGGCGGAGCACATGAACATGAGGATTATGGATTGTATTAATTGCTATGTTCTCATGGAAGAGGGACCAGCCCATAGACTTATAGCAGTGCTCCACCCTCTCGGTGCAGACCAGGGGTAAGCCAGCTATCAAACAACCCCTTAACAGGGTTATATCGTGACATCTTTTTGCCCTTGCCACTTTTGGTGATTAGTTTTGCTTTCTCTTTTACGAGAGTACTCAATGCTACTCGTCATCATTGCCGTGATTTGCCTTAGACTTCATGGACGAAATCTGATTGTAATACAATCCAACTAAGATTTGACCTGTGGCACCTTCCCCAACCCCATATTTCCGGTCATTAACCGTGCTTCCGCAATATGAACCCTGTACATGTGCCAAACATTGGCGCCAAATTTATCACGGATATTTCTCGGGGTTTTTTTCTGGTAGACCTTTCAGTCAGGGGATGATGTTTTATTTCAAAGTATATGTTCTCGTCATAAACAGCAGTGATTGCCTATCTGAAGTAGTAGTTTGGTATTACGTGAATACGGAAAATGGGCTGGGCCAATTGGGAATTAACTACTCACTCTTCTACCTGTCTGTCACGTGCTCGGAAGGCTGCCGTCGCGTCAGCCAGCGATGTTGCACTCAACAAAGCCCTACCATATGTATAGAGAAGGCTGAACGCCTAAATATCTTCTTCGCATCTCCTAATTCGCGTCCCATTCGTTTTCCATGCTCTTCTCGCTCTCTGAAATTGTAGAACACGTTGCGTAATAATGGAATATATCAGCCGCATCTTCAACCCATCTCAGGATCGTAACGTGACTTATATCATTGGTGCAAGCGTCATCACTACGTTTGCTGTTCTCAGTATCTCGAGAATCGCGTTTCAAGGGAAGCAACGGAAGATCATTCGAAGTCCGCGCGAGACGTTACTTCCTAAACTCACAGAGGCCGAGACAGCTGCGTTGCTCTATCCCCCTGATGTCCTCCCTGGCGGAAGAGACGTCGACAGTCCTGTATGTGTCACCTTGCCAAGCCTTGCCTAATGTCTCGTGATTCAGAGTGGCTGACCTGGCATAGTATGGAACAGTTAAGGTATATGAATGGGGCCCTGAAGAGGGGAGGAGGGTGCTGCTTATCCATGGGATCACCACTCCTTGCATTACACTTGGAGCCGTAGCGCACGGTCTGGTAGAGCGAGGATGCCGCGTCATGTTACTAGTAAGCTGGCTCCACCTTTATATTCTTCATGCTAATACAATACTCCAGGATCTATGGGGCCGAGGCTACAGCGACAGTTGCGCTGACCTCGAGCATGATGATCGCCTCTACTCAACCGAGATCCTCATCGCCCTGACATCCTCCCCCCTTTCCTGGACTGGCGGCCCCAACGGCGGCTTCAGCCTCATAGGCTACTCTCTAGGTGGTGGTATCGCCGCCTCCTTCGCCAGCTACTTCCCAGGCATGGTGAAGTCCCTAATCCTCGTCGCCCCAGCAGGCATCATCAGACCCGAACACATGTCCAATCGCAACCGCTTCCTCTACTCCACGGGCTTCGTCCCCGAAGCCGTAGTCAACTGGATCGTGACGCGACGCCTAAAAGCGGGCCCCATGTACAAAGATGAAAACAAAGCCAAGGGGGTCAAGGCCCCAAAGGCAACTGTTGGCGGGGTCGTCACTGCTGAAGTCGAAGGACACGCTGCGTAAGCCCCCTTCTCATCTCTTACTTGCCGCAAATCTCTCTCTCTCTCTCTCTCTCTCTCTCTCTCTCAGTCTTCTCTCCCTTCCCATCCTTCCCTAACACGCCCCAGCACCACCAAACCGGCGCCCCTTTCCAAAGTCCGCCCCAATCTCACAGTCGAACAATCCGTCGCATGGCAACTCGAGTACCACTTCGGCTTCACACACAGCTTCATGTCCTCCGTGCGCTTCGCGCCCGTAACCGGCCAACAGGCAGTCTGGAAACGCCTCTCCCTTCGCCCAGACAAAATACTCTTTTTTGTGGGGGAATGGGATCCGATTATTATTCCTCAAGAGCTGAGGCCAGATGTGGAGGACTTGCTTGGGAAGGAGAAGGTCGAGTGGAGGCTTATTGAGGGGGCGCATGATTTTCCGATTACGGACAGTGGCAGGGTGGTGCGGGAGATTTTGGGGTTTTGGGGCATGTGATTGTGGTGATGGACGGTGGGGTTGAAGGGGTTCATTATCCAGGGAAGGAGGGGAGACGGTAATGGTAAGAGTGGTTAGACTTAGAATGTTAATTTGAGACGAGAATGTGAGATATTGAATAATCAGATGGAGTGAAGGGTAGTTGAGTTGTCGCTGTCTATATATAGTAAAACGATTGAGGGGCTGTTTCCCTTCCATATCTAGCCATAACCATATGTACATCAGTAAGTTAAACACAGTGGTATCACGCATCCGAAACGCCACAAGTGCTAAAATTACACGCGCTGCGCACAATCCCCATCCATCAAAACTAGTTAGTACCTACCATCTACCGATCCAAAGCCTGAGACTGACACATCTGATAATAAACCCCCTTCCTCGCCACCAACTCCTTGTGGCTCCCCTTCTCTAACACCCTCGCCCCGTCACCCGTATTCCCTAGCACGAATATAATATCCGCATTCTGCACCGTCGCAAGACGATGCGCCACGACAACCATAGTCCTCCCCTTGCCCGCTCTCTCAAACGCCGCTTGCACCAGCTTCTCGGACTCGCTGTCTAGACTGGACGTTGCTTCGTCGAGGAGTAGGATCCGCGGCTTGCGGATCAGCGCGCGAGCGATAGCTAAGCGTTGTTTTTGGCCGCCAGAGAGGGCGACGCCTTTGCTGCCAATATCGGTGCCGTAGCCTTCTGGGAGGGAGGCGATGAATTCGTGGATCTCGGCGTCGCGGCAGGCTTGGTGGAGGTCTTCTTCTGTGGTGCTTCCTTCGTCGACGGCGAGCAGGATGTTTTCGCGGATGGTGCCTTGGAATAAGGTTGGTTCTTGGGCTACCAGGGAGATGGCTTTGCGGTATTCATTGATGTCGAGTTCGTTGACGTTGATGCCGTCAAGGGTTATTTTGCCTTGGTCGACTTGGTAGAATTGTTCTATTAGAGATATGATGGTGGTCTTGCCGCATCCAGAAGCGCCGACTAGGCCTGCGAATTGACCTTTCTTGATTGTCATATTCAGTCCATTAAAGATGGGGATATCACGGGTTGGATATTTGAAGTGGACGTCCGAGAAAGTAATCTCCGCTCCACCTTGGGAATCACTCCCTGGCAGGACAGTCTTGGGCACGTTTTGTGATATCTTACTCCAGTCACGTAAGCTTAAGATACGATTTGCGGCGGCAGATGCTTGTGCCATATCTATAAACCGTCAGAATGGTTGCGAACTTCTAAGAAACGCAAGTACGCTGTGCAAGGGGGCATTTCTTACTTGGACCAAAACTACACCATGTGCCAGTAGATTCACTTCCCTGCCATGGTTGTTAAATCTGGCAAGTTGGGTTGGATATTGATACTCACATTGATGACAGCTATGTATACGACTAAAAATTGTACAGCCATGTACTCACCGGTTGTTAAAAGGCGTCCGCCGTACCTGTTCCATCCATTGTCAGTATGGCACAGCGTAGATGAGCAAGGTCTTATCTACCAGAAAGTCAAGGCCATACAAGGGAATACAATGCTGTCGCTTAGTGCGAATACTAGTGTAGTATAGCGCGCTTTCCGTCTGGCTTTGTTGACTTGGTCTCGAAGCAAGGCCGCATACCGATTGCAGATCATGTCCTCCAAAGTCAATGCCGTTACTGTTCGAAACGCACCAAATGCTTCCGCCGCAAACTGCGAGCTCTCGGCAAAGACAGCCGCATTTAATTTCTCGAACTGTCTTTCATATCGGACCCGATAGAAACTCGCTAGAATAACATATAAGTTAGCATTATTTCATGTGTGACGATGATACTCGCGGCATTCTAGAGACTTGCCAATTGTTATGAGCGGCAGAGCAGGTACCGCGGAAACGATAGTGAGCTTCCACCCAAATGCGAAAGCCACTGCAAGGCATCCAATGATGCCGAACATAGCTATCAATACCATTGACATATTGATCCCCATCATCTCTTGGAGTTGGGTTGGATCATTTGCTACCCTTGACGTGAGTGTTCCAGAAGAGTTCTCATCAGCGTCGTAAAATTCTATGGGCTTTTTCGTAATGCTTTCAAAGTACTCTAGTCTGTACGTGCATGCAACATGCGTCGAAAGGGTACTTGAAGCCCAGCCAACAATTAAGTAGGTAGCTCCGATGGAGAGTGCTAGAATGAGGAACATGAGAGCCCAATGTGCAGAATCATCCGATATCTGCTGGCCCCGCGGCTCCTGAAAGACGGCAATCAGTTGTGCAAATAGATAGCTCTGAATGGGGAGCGAGGTAGCGCTGCCAATAGCCCCGGCAATCGTTAAAACGAGCCAAGGCATGTGATTCTTCTGTTCAACAAGTAGAAGCCCGAAGCTCCGTAGGAATCCCCTTAGTTCATAAGGTTCTTCCTTCGCTTTAGTGGCAAGAAGTTTCTCGTCCGCCACAGAATCTTCGGCCGTCAGATCTGATGATGGGACTTTTAGTAGCTCCTCTACATGTGTATCCATGATGAGACTTTGGGCATGAACAAGGTTAGAATAAACACCATCTTCCTTTGCCAATAATCCGTCATGGGTTCCCTGCTCAACCACCTTTCCTTTCGCAATAACTATTATCTTATCAGCTTTCTTGATAGTCGATAGTCGATGCGCGATGGTAATCGTGGTTCGGTTCTTAGCCACTCGATCCAAAGCCTCTTGCACTATTCGCTCTCCACGAACATCAATCGCGCTTGTGGCTTCATCGAAAATCAATATCATGGGTCGCTTTATAATGCTTCGAGCAATTGCCAATCGTTGCCGTTGGCCACCACTTAGCTTGATACCGCTGTCACCAACTTTAGTTTCGTAGCCCATTGGAAGTCGATTAATGAATTCATCAGCAAAGGCTTCATTGCACGCTTCTTCTACACGATGCCTCTTCATTTCATCATCCTCATTCTCAAATTTGGAGCCAACCAAGCCATTGGCAACGTTGTTGTATATAGTGTCGTTGAAGATGAAAGGTTCCTGCTGCACTAAGCCGATCTGTGATCTCCACCATTTCAGATCCAGGTCTCTCAGGTCTCGGCCTCCCACTGTAATTGTCCCTGAAAGAGTAACAGCTAATTTATCATCGGCTGGGCAATTTTCGGTGATGTTTTTCTCCTCACCAGCTGACGCCGGCTCTGTATCCAACCCAGCCTCCGCAGTTAGTTCGTACCAACGCTCCATGAGACCAACAATCGTGCTCTTCCCAGAGCCAGACGGTCCAACAATGGCGGTCAGCTTTCCCGCCTCGAAGCATACGTCAAGGTCATCCAGAACCTTGACGTGCGGTCGACTAGGGTATGCGAAGGTGACGCCTTTGAATGAAATATCCCCATTAGCTGAAACATCCGGTTCTTTGAGGCCTTCTTTTTTAATTAATGGAGCATCGATCATGGCAAAGAAGCTTGAGGCTGCACCAGCGGCTTTAACTGCAGCATTGAGTGGGGCAACAATATTATTGATTGAGAATACACTCATCATAACAGACATGAGGACGCTATAATCGTGTCAGCCTGAGGTGGTATGGAAAGAGAAGCCTGCAAACTAATCGGATATTCTTTGACATATCACGGAGCACTTCGGCGCTACATGACCGCCTTTATCATTAAGAAGCGTATACTTACATCAATACAGTTGAGACACTGTCTAAATGATACCCATTATAAAGTTTAACACCGAACCAGAAGGTAAGAGCCATGTCCGCATATATGGCAAAGAATACAGGCGCAAATTGTATACCAATTACAGGAGAAAGCTTTAGGCCCCTCCGCCTTGCCTCATCGATCCACTTCGAGTATGTATTAACAACGCGTTTCTCAGCGCCACAGGCAACAACCATTCTGATCGAACCAATGACTTCGCTGGCGATTGAAGATGCCTTTTCATTGGCATGATCTACGCTCTTTTGAAATTTGATCGAGATGGGCAGGATGACTCCGAAGACCACAAAGATGAAAAGTACGATTGAGCTCGCAACTAGTGTCAATTGCCAGTTGTACATGAAAGCAACAATATAGGCCGCGATCAGGAGAGACGTAAATTGGAGACAGGTTGAGAGTTTTTCCGAAATGCCAATCTGTAAGATATTTGCAGAAGCCGTGATCATGCTAGCGGATTGACCGGGCGGTAGCTTGTCCAAAGAGCCGATTGATTGTGAGAATAAAGCCCGTAGATATGCTAGGCGTATAGCTGCAGAGAGGCGAATGCCCGTAATACGAAATGCGTACTGCCATCGTTAGTCGGAATTGATCAAAACGTCCGGTCCGCCTCACCAGGGATACGTAAGAGAGTGCCAATTTTGCGATGAAGAGGTAAACCAGGTACAGGCTACAAACTGTCAGCTCTGGAAGAAGAATGAACTTGCGGTTCTAGGTCGGCGAAACGAACGCATTTTTGTTGACACTCGATGTGAAATCGCTAGAAAGCAGAGTTGAGCCATAGTCATTAAAACTTCCCACAAGTTTTCCTGGGAATGACTATTCAGTGCTGGATCAAAATGTGACGATTGGCAACTCACCGAATATAATGTTCACTAGTGGTAAAGTCTAATGATGCAGCTGATTAGTGCCATAGCACACCGTTGCTAAGAGGGAGGACTGACTATTCCAGCCCCTATGGAGGCAAAAGATCCCAAAAACAATAATACAAAGTCCAATTTTGTTGCATATGAGAAAATCCGCTGCTCGTCAGATAGAGATTAGTTTAGCCATTAGCATGAGATTGGTTGTGAATGCGTACGAGATAGTCGCCCAGCTTAACTTTCCCTTCTGGCTGGCTTTCATACTTCTCCTTGTCCTTTTGCTCTGCTGCAACATTCGACGCCGACTTATCGTTCTCGTCCGCTTTGGTGGCAACGTCTGCGGGAGATTTTGATTCTGCCATGATCTTGATTGTCTATGAAGAACCCAGCACGGGTGCGACAAGATAGGAATGGATATTTGTATACAGGAGAGCCTAAGCAAAGAAATGACACGACGAGAAAAAGTTATAGCGATGAAAAGAAAGGAAGAGGCCAGTTCTGCGTTGGATAGCCGTCCAACTGAATGAAATGTCGTACGTGGCATGGGAAATTATTCACCACATATTACAGTCAAGTCGGCGGAACAATGTCCCGCGATTGGCCAGATATGTTTTAGGTAGTCATCAACAGACAAAAGAAAGTTGAGTTATGTCCTTTAGGCAGTATTATTCTTTGACCAGGGTAATGAAATTGTTTATGTACGAAGCACCTTATTTATCATATTGATGTTGTATCCAGATGGTCCAGAACGGATTCAGGTTGAACCTGGGGTATCTGTCACCTGTTGGGACCCTCCTACTAGTTAAGTCACGTGAAGCATCGGCTAATTTTCCTCGCTTGGGTGCTTCAGGAGGCCAAGTTTCAATGGGTTTTGACGAAATGCTTTTTGCGTTACAGCAGTAAAGGAAGTTTCAAAGTCTCCCATTAGTTAGTTGTAGCAAATCAGGCCTTGGAAACGAGGAATGGCAGAGGAACTGTTTACGCACTGATGAAATCTGTATTGTTAATGCATATTAAGTCTTCTTCACTGAATGCACGTGCTAAGACCTTGGTGGAGCATCAAAACACAAACTGTTCCACAGGGAGCTTAGGTGCGTGTGCCAACCACACATTCGTAGCTGACAACGGTGCGCCGTTCTAGTTCTATCTATCATCACACTGCGTACCATAATGGGACAATATTGTACGGCGCTACCATAAACTGGTGTTGAGGTTGTTCCACCAGCATTGATGAACGGCGACGGGGTTTGCTTGGATGGCACCCTTGAGTGGCGCCGGTTCACTCAGCTTGCGACAGCGATGCGCCACAACTTCCTTCCTGGGACAACTTGTCTGGCTTTATTCTGTTGTTGGCAAATCAAGCCTGGACGCGCCGCTCGTTAAAGGCTTAAAGAAGCCGCCTCCCCTGCATAGTTCCAGGGACGGCTAGTTTCATGTCTTCGTGAACCGACAATCCCTGCCCCGTTGTGCTCCACTTGTGCATGTTTCTCGATCTTTCCTGCTCGCTTTATCTAGCTATTTCTCCTTGCCTTGTATATCCTATTTTCTTTCTCTATCCTCGCTCTTTCTTTTCTTTACGACATCAATCCCCACTGCGTCGCTGTCCCCTCTATAACCCTCGTTTCATACGTGTGGCCGGGCCACAATCGTCCTTCGTTCTGCAGTTCAAACCACTCCGCTACATAGAATCTGCCTCAATCTATACTAGAATTCTCGAAGTCATCGTGCTTGGAACTCCCACCCAGCTTCAATATTCATTCGTTTCTTTCCAGGTTGATCCTCGGCCCTTTTACAATTGACAATGTGCTCTTGAGAGCCACTCATTTCGCATTCTGAATCATATCTCTTCCTCATCAATTGCTCGAGAAAGAGCAACGAACATATCAAGATTTCACGCCTTTACAAGAAAATCTACGTGCAATATTGGGTACACGAAGTTACGAACAATCTTTTACCAGAGCTAGACTCTAGAGACCCAGCGTCTTCAATTCCATATACATTCTGCCCCTTTGTCTCCCCAACATCTAGAGCAAGAAAGCTTCAATTTCGAGATGAAATCATGGCAGCTTCCGAGGTGGACTCTTGTCTCTCTACTCGCATTTGGAGCTCTACCGGCTAGGGTTGTAGGAACTCAAATCCTCCAGACCTCAGGCTTTAGCACATGTCTTGACAACAGCAATATCACCGTTAACTCTGTTGATATACAGTACAACAATGACAACAAGACTGTCAGTTTCAATGTTGCTGGAAGCAGCACTGTTGCCATGAATGTCACCGCCGTACTAAATGTTACGGCATATGGCAATCCTGTTTATTCGAACAGTTTCAATCCTTGTGATGTCGCTACCTTTGTATCGCAACTTTGCCCGGGTATGTCCAAAAACTCTATATAAGACAGACTGCCCCACCACTAAACGACCAAATTGCAATCATCTCATGCTAATGTACACCTAGTTCCTGCTGGCTCTTTTTCCGCTCAGGGTGTCCAAGCAATTCCTGCACAATACGCCTCTCTTATTCCTGCAATTGCCTTCCAAGTACCCGACATAGCCGCCGAAGCCATCTTAGAGTTGAAAGCCACCGACGGTGGACAGGAAATGGCTTGCATCACCTCCGCTGTGAGCAACGGAAAGACGTTCAGCGTCCCTGCTATATCATATATTGCTGCTGGTATTGCTGGGGCTGCACTTGTAATGGCCGGTGTTTCAGCCATCGGTGCTACTGCAGCAGCGGGTGGAGGTTCTTTAGCAACAGGCACTATAAGCCCCAGTTTTGTGGAGGTTTTCACATGGTTCCAAGGAATCGCCATGAATGGCATGCTTAGCGTGAACTATCCCCCCATCTATCGGAGTTTCACAAAGAATTTTGGATTCGCAACTGGAATCATCCCTTGGACCCAATTGCAGACATCGATTGATAGCTTTCGACAAATGACGGGAGGCAATCTTACTGACAGTAATGTCCAATTCCTCCAGAATGCCACACTTGCATACACGGACGGATCGAACTCCACGGCAATACTCAAGAGGGGCCTTGCAGATCTTGCTCTGAGTTTAAGAGACATCACCACTAGTGTCAACTCCTCTGCAAGTGCAACAACATCTAATTCTGCCTTATCGCAAGTTGAGGTGAAGGTATCCGGCATCGGTGCGTTTGTTGAGTCGTTAGGTGTCCCACAGCAAAACACTTTTATGACAGTTCTGCTTGTCGTTGCTATTATAGTTGCGGCAATTGTAGTTGGTGTCCTGTTGCTCAAATTGATTCTAGAGGGATGGGCACTCTTTGGATCCTTCCCTCAATCTCTTGCTGGCTTCCGAAAACACTACTGGGGAACAATGGCCCGCTCGATTGTACAACTAATCTTGATTCTCTACGGCGTCTGGGTTCTGTATTGCGTATTCCAATTTACGCATGGAGACTCATGGGCGGCCAAGGCATTAGCAGCGGTCACTCTGAGTGTGTTCACCGGTATCTTGATGTTCTTTACTATCAAAATCTGGCAAGCCGCCAAAAGGTCTAAAGAGGCAGAAGGTGATGTGTCACTCCTTTACGAGGACAAGCAGATCTGGATCAAGTACAGCCTGTTCTACGACGCCTATAAGAAGAACTTCTGGTGGACCTTTGTCCCAGCAATTGTTTATATGTTTGCAAAAGGCTGCGTCCTTGCCGCCGCCGACGGACATGGATTAACCCAAACAATAGCTCAACTGGTAATCGAGGGCCTCATGCTCCTCCTTCTCGTCTTCGCCCGCCCCTACGAGCGAAAATCGGGCAACGTCATCAATATCTTCATCCAAGTCGTGCGCGCCCTCTCCGTCGTCTGCATACTCGTCTTCGTGGAAGGTTCGTCCCTCTTCCAGGCCCATCCAGACAACTTACTAACAACCCACAGAACTCGGCATCGCGCAAACAACCCAAACCATCACAGGTGTCGTCCTCATTGCCGTCCAATCCGTACTAACCGGGCTCCTCGCAATCCTCATCGCCGTCAACGCCATCATCATCTGCTGCAAGGAAAACCCCCATCGCAAGCGCCGCAAGGAAGCCGAGAAGCTCAGCCGCGACCTCGACACCCTCACGCCGCTTGACGCGCACAACTCTCTGCTCTCACGCCCCGGGCATGCAAAGACGCCTTCCTCGGTATCGATGCTGAACAGCACCATCTCACATGACGCCGAGCCGAAATTACCTTTACATTCCAAGTCAGACAGTCTTAGCAGCGTGTACAGTCAACAATCTGTTACGCACGGCAGTGGCCTTGGGAATGGAAGGACCCCAACGACGTTCAGGGCTCTTACGCCACAGCCGCCGAGCAGTAGGGAGGGGCTGGTGCAGGGGGCTGCGCCATTTGCAGGCGGTCCTTTACCGCTGCAGGGTTATGGGAGATCGGAAGAG
>Ga0335072_10013273_pt1 | contig 11737 bp, 10 predicted proteins | sample Lox_Sample_21_FD_206725 | JGI IMG/M metagenome (GOLD analysis project Ga0335072, IMG submission 206725) | Soil microbial communities from Loxahatchee National Wildlife Refuge, Florida, United States - Lox_Sample_2.1 | ecosystem: Environmental > Terrestrial > Soil > Wetlands | place: USA...
ACGCTGCGCGCCGAGGCGGTCGAGATCCTGCACGCGCTGGATCGCGCGCGCGAGAAGCACTAGCGGCCGCTACCATCCGCACCGATGGTCACGCTCCTCGGCATTCTTCAGGTATTCGTCTGCGTCGTCCTGATCTTCCTGATCCTGATGCACTCGGGTAAGGACGCAGGGCTGTCGGGCGCCTTCGGCGTCGGCACCGGCGCGGGACCGTTCGGCGGCGGCTCGCTCGTCGAACGCAACCTGAACCGCTGGACGATCGGTTTCGCGGTCGTGTTCGCGATCAACACGATCGTCCTGATCAAGATCAGTTAGCGACGGCCGGACGTGTGGCATCTGCGCGCGCGTGCGCGGGTGACTGGGGGAGCCCGGGTGGCCCAGGTCGCGCCCTGGGATAACGTCCCAATCGACCTCCGTCCGACGCGCGATGGGATGTTGACCGCGGTGAGCGCGGCTAGCGTCCCGGAGCGGTCTCAGATGACCGTCGCGTGGGACGTTTCCGGCCCCGGCCCCGGCGTCGGCGTCCCGGTCGACTGTGGCTCGCGCGACCGCGCGAACAGCGGCCGCAGTGCCGGCGGCAGCCGCCCGTCGGTCGAAAGCCACGACCCGGCGAGGATCAGCAGCAGGCCGGCGACCGCACCGGTCCCGGGCCGCTCGCCGAGCACCGCGACTCCCAGCGCGAGCGCCACGACCGGGTTGATGTAGGTGATCACGGTCGCCCGGCTGGTGCCCGCCTCGCTGATCAGCACGATGAAGATCACGAACGCCACGGCGGTGCACACGAGCCCGAGGAACACCACGGCGGCAATCGCGCCGACCGTCGGCGCGGAATGCGGTCGGTCGGCGATCGCGGGCGCCAACAGGATCAGTGAAGCGATCGCGAGGCTCGCGCCCATGGTCGCCCGCGGGTCGAGGTCGCGAAGCCGGTGCTTGACCACCATCGGGCCGATCGCGTAGCCGACGGTCGCGAGCAGGATCGCCCCCGCACCGATCAGCTCCTTGACGTTGCCGGATACGTCGATGCCCACCAGGACCACGACGCCGCCGAACCCGACCATCAGCCCCAGCGCCCGGACCGGCGTGGGCCGCTCGCTCTCGTCGAAGCGGATCGCGAGCACCGCACCCACAAGCGGCACCGCCGCGACGATGATCGCGGCCAGCGACGAGTCCACGTGCACTTCGCCCGCGGCGATCAGCGGAAACGGGATCGACATCTCGACGACCGCGAGCGCGACGAGCCAGCGCCACCCGCCCCGAAGCGTTGGCAGCGTGCCGGCGCGCCAGGCGAGCGCCAACAGCACCACCGCCGCGAGCGTGACCCGGCCCCAGGCGAGCGCGAGCGGCGGGACGCCGCCGTCAACTGCGATCTTGATGAACAGGTACGAGGCGCCCCAGATGATCGACATCGCGGCGAACGCGACCCAAGCACGCCGGCTCATACGAGCCCAAGCTACAGACTCTGATCGCTGAGCCCGTCGACGAGCCGCAGCAGGTCCAGCGGACTGAACGGCTTGGTCAGAAACAGGTCGGCTCCAGCCTCCTCGGCGTCGCCCTGCACGGTGTCGCTCTGGGCGGCCGTAAGCATCACGATCGTGGCGTTTCCGGTCGTCTCGTCGGCACGGATCCTGCGGCACGCCTCAATGCCGTCAAGCTCGGGCATGTCGACATCGAGGAACACGATCGCCGGACGCTCGCGGCGGGCCACCTCGATCGCCTGCAGGCCGTCGGCTGCCTCGTGGAGGTCGAAGTCGGTCACGTCCTCGAGGGTGGTGGCGATCAGCTTGCGGATGAACTGATCGTCGTCGACGATCAGCACTCCGCGGCTCATCCGCGGATCCCTCGAGGTGCGCGGTCGCTCATCTGAGCTCGCGGCGGATGTTCTCGAAGACCTCGTCGTCGATCGTCTTGAACGCGTCGATCACGCGCGGATCGAAATGCGTTCCCGATTCGGCCACGATCATCTCGCGCGCGACGGACATCGGCGAGGCCGACCGATAGGGGCGGTCGCTGGTAAGTGCATCAAGCACGTCGGCGACGGCAAACACTCGTGCCGACAGCGGGATCTCGTCGGCGACGAGGCCGTCGGGATAGCCGGTGCCGTCCCAGCGCTCGTGGTGGTGGCGGACGATCTTCGCCGACTGGCGCAGGAACTCGATGTGCCGCACGATCTCCGCGCCCACGACGGGGTGCTCGATGATCAGCGCACGCTCGTCGGCGTTGAGCCGGCTCGGCTTGTAGAGGATCGAGTCGGGAATCGCGAGCTTGCCGATGTCGTGCAGCAGGAAGCCGAACTCGAGGTCGGGCTGATTGGACACGGGTGGGCCGTAGGCCTTGGCGATCTCGAGCCCATACGCCGTCACGCGCTCGGCGTGCTTGCGCGTATACGCATCTCGCGCCTCAACGGCGTTTGACAGCGCCCGGACGGTCGCCATGTATGAGCGCCGCAGTTCCTGGGCGCGGGCACGCTCCTGCTTGAACGTCTCGCGCAGGTCGGTCGCGTAGCGCTCGAGCTGCCGTTCCTTTTCGGCAGCTTCACGCTCTCGGCGAGCGAGTTCCCTGCGAAGACGTTCGAGTTCCTCGATCAACCCGACATCGCTCTGAACAACCATTTTGCCCGTGAGGCTACCCTTCCCTCTCGCCTTTGAGCGCTGCAAGCACCGCGCCAGCGGCCTCTTCGGCCGGGACTACCTCCATGCCTAACCTGTTCACTCCAGGCGGAGTGGGCGTCTCGCTGTCGGAAAACAGTATCACCACCCTGCGTACCCTCCGGCCACGAAGATCCAAAGCTTGCAAAACCGCCTGAGGGTTGCGCACGCCTACGTCGACGAGCGCCACCTCGAACCGCCGCTCTTCGCAGACGCGCGCGGCGGCGGCCCCCGTGAGCTCCCACTGGTGCTCGATGCCGAGGTCGTCGAGCGCCGGCTCCACCAGTGATTGCAGCTCCGGACGGCCGACGACCAGGACCCGCGAGCGTCCCGCACGCACCGCGGCGCCGAGCACGTTGCGCAGCTCGTCGGCGTCGATCGGCTTGGTTACGGCCCACTCCCCGGCTAGCTCCTGCTGGCCGGAGAAGACCGAGACGAACACGATCGGCGTGTTGCGCAGCTCGGGGGTCTCGCGGATCTGCTGCAGGACCTGAAAGCCGTCCATCCCCGGCATCAGGATGTCGAGCGTCACCGCGTCGAAGCTGTCCAGGCGTAGAAGCTCGATCGCCTCCACGCCACCGTGGGCGATCGTGACGCGCACGTCGAGCGGCGCGAGCTGCCCGGCGATCAGCTCGGCGATCTCGGGCTCGTCGTCGACGACTAGCACGCTGCGGCCGCGGATCGCCTCGAGCGACGCGGCGATCTCGATACCGGTGACCGCCGCCGGCAGCCGCACTCGGAACGTGCTGCCGCGGCCGGGCGCGCTCTCGACGCCCACCTGCCCCTGGTGCAGATCCACAAGGGACTTGACGATCGAAAGCCCCAGGCCGGTTCCGGGTGTGGAGCCCTTGCGTCCCCGGTAGAACCGGTCGAACACGCGCGAGGCCTCCTCGAGCGTCATGCCGACTCCGGAGTCCTCGACCACGATCTGCACCCATGCGCGCTCGGGTTCGACCCCGACGTGGATCCGCCCGCCCTCCTGCGTGTACAGATGGGCGTTGGTCACGAGGTTCGCGACGATTTGGCGAATCCGTGCCGGATCGGCGAGCGCCAACGGCAGGTTGGGGGCGACATACACGCCGAGCTGCTGGTGCTTGGCGGCGATCCGCGGCCCCATCAGCTCGACGACCTCGTGGACGGCCTCGCCGACATCGATCGGGCGGCGGTTGATCTCGACGTGGTCGGCCTCGATTCGCGCGACGTCGAGCAGGTCGTTGACGAGGTCGACGAGGCGGTCGGTCGACTTGAGGATGATCTCGACGAACTCGCGCTGTCGGTCGGACATGTTCTCCGACGAGCGCTCCAGCAGCTCCACGAATCCCTTGATCGACGTCAGCGGGCTGCGCAGCTCGTGCGAGGCCGTCGCGACGAACTCGCTCTTGGCCCGCTCCAGCCTGGCGCGCTCGCTGATGTCGCGGACGGTCCACACCACGCCCTCGGACTCGCTGCCCAGCCGGGCCGCGGTGACCGCGAGGGCGCGGTCGTTGTGTTCGATCACGGTCTCCCCACGCAGTGCCTCGTCGACGGGAGGGAGCGGACTGTCGTCGTCGTCGACGTCGTCGCCAACCACCAGCTCGGGCAGGAGCTCGCCTGCGCGCGGGTTGACGGTCGCGATCTTCGCCGAGCCCGGCTCGGTGACGATCAGCGCGTCCCCGAGGCTCGCCACTGTCACCGCGAGCCGTCGCCGCTCTCCCTCGAGCTGCTGATAGGCGGCCACGAGCTCGTCGGCCATCGCGTTGAACGCCCTCGCGAGCTCCTGCAGCTCTCTCGGCCCTGCCGGCTTCACGCGCGGCCCGAGGCGACCCGACACCAGGCCTCGCGTCGCCTTCACGAGGTCGTCGAGCGGCGCCTGCATTCCGCGGACCAGTCCGGCGACCAACGCCAGCGCGCCGACGATCGCGAGCACGCCGGCGATCGCCACGAGCAGCAGCGCCCGTCGCGACGACGACCTCGCGTTGGCGCGGGCTGTCGCCTGGCGGGCCAGCTGGCGCGCCTGGAGCTGATTGGCCAGCGAACGCGCCTGGGCAAGGGGGCCCGACGGCGCCGTCGCGACCGAGGAGCGGCCCTGTGCCGCAAGTTGCCGGGCCCGCGTCTCGGCGGCGATCTGAGCTTGCGCGAGGCGCATGCTGACGGGATCGTCCTGGGCGAGCGACATGACATTCCGCGCCGCGGCGGCGAACGTGGCAGCAGCCTGGCTGCGTGCAGCAGCAGCGCCCGATCCTCGGGCGTCACGGAGCACCTCCTCCTCGGTCACCCCAGCGCTGCCGAGGTTCGCGGCCGCGGTCGCCAACGATGCACTGCTGACGAGCTTGTCCTCGTAGTGCTGACGCGATGTGTAGAGGCTCGCCACGCCCACGGCCGCGACCACCGCTAAAGCTACGGTGAGGCCGACGAGCGCCAGGCGGAGCGAACGGGCAATCGATAGGCGCTGCATGACATTTGCGCGGGCGAGTTGACCTGCTCCGACGGCTGATCGTACCCCACGCAAGACAGCCAGCCTACTGGCGAAAAATGCGTTGTATGCGGGTAGGATGCGCCCGTGATCCTCGTGCGGGCGTGGATTAGGCAGGCGTTGGGCGCGTCAGGCGCTGCGGTAGCCGTTCCAGCGGCGATGCTCGGAGTGCTGGCGCTGCTGACGCTGTCCGGTGGGCTGGGACGGATCGGGAACATCGGCCAGGCGTTCTCGGGTCCCCGGTTGCCGGCGACCTTGGTGCCGACCCCGTCGAGCAAGTCGAGACGCACCGCCGGCCCGGATCGGCTGCTCGCTGAGCTCGGGAGCGGTCGGGTCCGCGCAAGCGTGCCCGCACCCGGCCAGACAGCCGGTAGAGGGGCGTCGAGCGGCGCTTCGAGCCCGTCGTCGGGCGGATCGGGATGGCACGGCGGTTCCAGCCGTCCAGGCCGCGGGCCGGGCGGTACCGGCGGGCCTGCCGGGGGTGTGCCCGCCGGCGGAGGCTCTGGCGGTCCCTCAGCCGGTCCGGCGGATCCGTCGCCCTCACACCACCCTTCGCCCGGGCCGAGCCTCGTCAGACGCGTGACGGACACCGCTGCGTCGGCCGCGGGTCGGCTGCCTGGCCCGCTGGGGCCCGCCGCGGCGCAGACCATCGAGACCGTCGGATCCGCCGCCGGCGGGCTGGTGCCGTCGGGTGCACAGGCGCCCGTGCAAGCCCCGAGTCAGGTGGTCGCCCGTCTCCCCGCGTTAGCCTCGGGCCAATGAAGGCCCCGCTGATCGCACGCGGGCTGTGGGTCGTGTGCGTGGTGGTGCTCGTGGCCTGTGGCGGCCACGCGAAGGCAGCATCGACGTCGCGTTCCACGACCTCGGGCGCGACCACGACCGCCACCGCTGCGGCGAGTTCGAGCCCGGCGCCGACGGCAGCGCCCGCCGCAGTCCGCGGCGATTGGCTGCGGTTTGACTACAACGCGCAGCGCAGCGGGGTCGGCCCGTCCAGCACCGGTATCACCAGCCACAACCTGGGTCAGCTGAAGCTCCAGAAGGTGCGCGTCAACGGGACCGTCGACTCGTCGGCGATCGAGCTGCACGCGATGACCGTCAAGGGCCAGACGCGCGACGTGGCGATCATGACCACGACCTACGGGCGCACGTTCGCCCTCGACGCCCGCACCGGCGCGATGCTGTGGGAGTTCACCCCGGCCGATATCCACTCCTACGAGGGCAGCGCCCAGATCACGACCGCCACGCCGATCGCCGACCCAAATCGACGGTTCGTGTACGCGTCGAGCCCAGACGGCCGAATCCACAAGCTGCGGATCGCAAACGGCCACGAGATCCGCTTCGGCGGCTGGCCGACCCGCGTCACGCTGGATCCCACCCACGAGAAGATCGCCTCTGCGCTGAACATCAGCGGCGGATCGGTGTTGGTTACGACCGGCGGGTACATCGGCGACGCACCCCCATATCAGGGCCACGTCGTGACGATCAGCCGCGCTACCGGTCGGATCACCGGGGACTGGAACTCACTGTGCTCCGACCGTCACCACCTGATCCAGCCCTCGACATGCTCGGCAAGCGACTCGGCGATCTGGGGCCGCGCCGGCGCCGTCGTCGAGCCGGGGAGTGGCCGGCTCCTCGTCACGACCGGAAACGCCCCGTTCAACGCATCGACGAACTGGGGCGACAGCGTGCTCGAGCTCAGCGCCGACGGGCGTACGCTGCTGCACAACTGGACGCCTGCCAACGAGGCTCAGCTGAACGCCCAGGACGGCGATCTGGGCAGCACCTCACCGGCGGTGTTGCCGAAGTTCCACAGCTTCCGGCTGGCGGTCCAGGGCGGCAAGGACGGGATCCTGCGCCTCTTGAACCTCAACCGGCTCGACGGCACGGCGGGTGGCGCCGGCTCGCGCCTCGGCGGCGAGCTGCAGCGGATTCCGTCGCCTGGATCGGGGCTCGTGTTCACGGCGCCTGCGGTGTGGAAGCACGGCGGGCGGATCTACCTGTTCGTCGCAGACACGTCGGGCACGAGCGCGTACCTGCTCGACGGCAAGCAGCCGCGCCTTCACGTCGTCTGGAATGACTCGGCTTCTGGGACGAGCCCGATCGTCGCCGGGGGCCTGCTGTACGTGTTCGACCCGGAGGGCAGCCTGAACGTGTACTCGCCGACGACGGGTCAGAAGCTGATCTCGCTGCCGGCCGGATCCGGGCATTGGAACAGCCCGATTGCGATCGGCGGGCGGGTGATCCTGCCAGTCGGCAACGCCAACGATCACGCGACCAGCGGCGTCGTCGACATCTACCACCTTCCGGGCCACTAGTGGCCCCTTTCGCAAATACGACGACATTCGAGCGGTCCCCGGCGGACGTCTGGCGGCGTCCTCGGACCTCGATGTGCCACAGGCACACCTTCGGCCCTGCGTCCTTGCCAGCCGCCGCCAGTGACCACTCTCGGTGTCGCCGTATCCACGAAAGAGACCACTGACCTCGCGGCCGTCCGCCAAACTCCTGCAAATCAGCTGCAATTTTCGATTCACGTCGCTCGCCGGGTGGTCGCGGCGCCGTCGTCCCTGGTAGCTTCGCCCGCGGTCTGAGACGCAGGAGTGTCAAAGCTCGTCGTATCGCGTCGGTCGTTGCGCTGCAATCAGTCGCGGCGACCGCCGCAGTCGCGCTGCTGGCGGGATCCAGCAGCGCTGACCTGTCGAGCCGTTACACGACCCACCAGCACCAAGCCAACCAGCTGCGGTCCGCTATCCAGGCCGATTCCACGAGGATCCGCGGGTTCCAGGGCAAGGTCGGCGACCTCGAGCAGCGCCTCCGCGGACTGCAGAACAGCATCGCCGTGCAGGAGCGACAGCTGTCCGACGTTCGGTTCCAGCTCGGTGCCGCTCGCACTCGGCTGACCCACCTCCAGGCGCAGTACAACCGCGGGCGCAAGGTCCTCGCCGCACAGCTCGTCGCCGAGTACGAATCACCGCCGCCGACGCTGATGAACGTCGTCGTGGACGCGCAGGGTTTCAACGACCTGCTCAATCGCCTGAACAACATGCGTGCCGTGGAACGCCGCAACGCGCAGACGGTCGCGCTCGTCAACAACACCCGCAGGGCGGTGACCGCACAGACCCAGCGACTCTCCCAGATCGAGGGCAGGATGCAGCGGGCCGTCACCACCGTGCTCGTCGAGCGCGACAACGTTGCGCAGGTACGGCTGTCGATCGTCAACCAGGAGTTCGCGGTGCTGCGCGCCCGGGGGCGCAGGTTCGCGCAGCTGATATCGCTGCGCTCGACGCTGACGCGTGAGGCGAAGGTCCTCGATCAGCGCGCCGCTGCCGCCGCGGCCCGGGCAGCGCAGTCGAGCGGCGGCGTCGTGGCCGCCCCTGGATCGTGCGCGAACACGCCGTTCGTCGCCCACGGCGGTCCGTACGGCTTCTTCCCCGCTGCGGGTACCGACTACAGAGTTGGCGTGGAGCCGATCATCGCCGCGCGGCTCGACCAGCTCGGGCGCGCCCTGCAGCTGCACCTGATCGGCATCTCGGGGTATCGCACCCCGGCGCACTCGGTCGAGGTCGGCGGCTTTGCCAACGACCCGCACACCCAGGGCCGGGCGTCCGACACCCCCGGGATCGAGGGCGTCCCCGAGGCGACGCTCGAGAAGTTCTGCCTCACGCGCCCGTTCCCCGGGGCGCACGAGGCCGATCACATCCAGCTCTCATAGGCCGGTTAGAGCCGGCGTGCGACCTCAGAGGCCGCGCGCTCGCCCGACCGGACGGCGCCGTCCATGTACCCGTTGAAGGTCTCCGCAGTTTCGGTCCCGGCCCAGTGGAGCGGGCCGATCGGGTCGCGCAGCGCCGAGCCGAAGTCGGTCCAGACACCGGGCGGCATGTATCCGGCGTAGCAGCCGCGCGTCCACGGATCCGCCGACCAGTTGCGCTCGACCAGCGTCGTCGGGTGCGCGGCGCGCGCGCCGAACAGCCGCTCGAACGACGCCAGCACGACGCGGCGTCTCGCGCCAGCCGACAGCTTCCACAGGCGCCGCGCGTCCGCGCCCTCGGCGAACCCGAGCAGCACCCCCGGCTTTCCGTCCGGAGGCGAGTTGTCGAACGTCACCGACACCGGCGGCCGGTCGCTGTTGGCGTAGCCGTTGAGGCCCTGGGCGCGCCAGAACGGCGTCGGGTAGACGGCCTGGTACTTGATCACCGACCCCTGTGGGACCCGCTGAGTGAGCCCGTCTCGCAGCGGCGGCAGCGCGGGCTCGTAATCGATCCGGCCGGCGAGCATCGGTGCCATCGCAACGATCACCCGGCGCCCGTGCCAGCTTCCGGAGTCGGTCTGCACCGTCGCCCCGCGCCCGTCATAGGAGATCCGTCGCACGGGCGACTCCAGGAACACGCGGTCGCCGAGGCGCTGTGCCATCAGGATCGACACCAGCTGCGAGCCGCCGGCGAACCGCGAGTCCTGCGCCCCGCCGGATGTGCTCGCGAGATTCAGCACGCCGTTGCCCGAGTGGAAGTAGAACATCGCGTGCAGGAGCGACACGTCGCGCGGCTCGGCGGCGAGGATCGCCTTGGTCGCGAGATCGAATACGAAGCGGGCGCCGGCCGTGCTCGAGTTGGCGAGCTTGAACGTCTCCAGCGTCTGCGAGTCGAGCGCAGCCGCGTTGGCGGCCGTCCATGGCCTGTCGAGCGGCACGGTGTCCTGCAGCGCGACGATCTTCGAGAGCAACCGCCCGAAGTCGGTTGCGTCCGGCTCGGGCAGCGGCGGAATCAAGCCGGTGAAGTGCGTGACCTTGCCGCCGTAGTCGAGCACCTGCGAGCCGCGGGTGAAAGTCTTGAAGGTCTTGATCCCGTGCGCACGAGCGCGCGCGAGCACCCGGTCCTGTCCCGGTCCGACCCATTCGCCGCCCACCTCGATCTCCTTGCCATGACCGACGGGGTGGTTCAGCGTTCTGCCGCCGACGCGATCGCGCGCCTCGAGCAGGGCGACGGTGTGTCCGGCGCTGTCGAGATCGGTCGCGGCGGTCAGACCGGCGAGACCGGCACCGATGACGACGACGTCGACGCGACGAGTGGGCCTCCGTGAGCGCGCCTTTGCGCTCGCCGATGCCGCGTCGGCGATCACGCCGCCGGCGGCGGCCGCCGCCGCGCCCGCCAGGGCCTCGCGGCGCGAGATCCGCGTCATCGTCCCGCCATCAGGCAACCGGGGCGGTTGCGGTCGACGGGGAACGGCAGGTCGGCGATCACCGCGGTCTGCACGTAGTGTCGCGACCCGCTCCCGGCCGCGAGTGCAGCGCCGACGCTGCGCAGCGCCGGGCGGGGACCGTCGGCAACCACCCACGGCGCAAGCGCGAGGAACTGTGGCTTCGGACCCGCGTAGGGGGCGAACCGCCCGAGGTCATCGCCTGACACCACGGCGCGGTTTCCGACGTAGTGGCAGCCCGCTCCGTGCCGCCCGCGCTCGAGGATCGCGCTCTGTCCGTCAAACGGCGTGTCTGCCAGGTTTCCGACCATGAAGGGGTTGACAGCGTATGCGAAGTGGACCGACGGGTCTGAGACCGCGCGATACGCCGATCCCATCCACGACAGCGGCTGCCACAGCTCCATGCCGTCGGCTCCCGACCACGCGCCGTCGTTGGCGTCGGCCTGGATCATGACGTTGGCACCCAGCTTGTCGAGGCAGCGCATGTACGTGACCGACACGTCCGAGCATTCGTGGCCCGGGGCCGGCGACCCGTACTCGAAGGCCGGCAGGCTGGTTGCGAAGCCCAGGCGCGCGCCGGTGCCGGGGACCGCGACCGGCTTCAGGTTCGCGGCCGCGGCCGGGCCGGTTGCCGGTCCCTGCGCGAAGCCCAGCGCTAGCTCGAACCCGGTCAGTGGCACCTTGCGGTTGATCCGCATCAGGTTTGCCAGCGGCGGGGCGGCGTGGCGGTGGATGACACGCGGCCCCCAGATGAACGTCTGGTCGTACGCGAGACCCCGGGTGGGCGCATACACGGCGTGCACGTGCTTTTCAGCGGGGTCTCTGAGCGCCGCGACCGCTGCCGGGTCGCGCGTCAGCGCGAATGGCGCCTGCGTGTTGGACGCGACCACGTACACGCGATAGCGCAGCGCCTCGGCCGCCATCGTCGTCATGAACGTGCGCACGAACTGGTCGGTGGCCGCCACGAACGCGCGGCCCAGCTGGTCCTGGAGCCCCGGGAACGTTCGTCCCAGATACGTCAGCGCGCGACCGTAGCCCTGGTCGATCGCCGACAACGTCGCGAGCGTGGCACATGGCGACGCCTGTCCGCTGCACGAGGCCACGCCATGGCGCAGCAGCGCGCGTGCCTTCGCTCCGCGCGATCCCGCCGCCAGCGTCTCGAGCCCGATGTCCTCGTCGAACACGACCAGGTTCGGGCGCCCGCGCGCGAGGTGAGGCGCCACCTCGGTGCGCATCGCGCAGTCGATCGCCCGCTTGAAGCTGTTCGTGCTCGTCATCGCCGCGGGGTCCTGGCGAAACTGGATCGCGAACACGCGCAGGGCGTGGGGGCGAGGATCGGATGCGACCGCCGGGCGGCCGAAGTGACCGCACGCAGACGCAGCGTGCGCGTTCGCCGCCGCCGCGAGCAGCGCGCACAAGACCACGGCGATGCACCCTCCTCGACGCACGGGCG
>Ga0335072_10013276_pt1 | contig 11736 bp, 13 predicted proteins | sample Lox_Sample_21_FD_206725 | JGI IMG/M metagenome (GOLD analysis project Ga0335072, IMG submission 206725) | Soil microbial communities from Loxahatchee National Wildlife Refuge, Florida, United States - Lox_Sample_2.1 | ecosystem: Environmental > Terrestrial > Soil > Wetlands | place: USA...
TCACCAACAACCTGAAGGGCGCCACCCCCGAGTCCACGACGCTCAGCCTCAACCCCGAGAACTGGTATTTCGTGAAATAGCGCCTCGCTGGGGGAAGAAGAGGCTGAGCACGACGACGAAGGCCACGACCTTCGACGCTGCGTTGAGCGCAAAGGGCAGCGGGGAGGATGGGTAGCCGAATCCGAAGAGCGCCCAGACCGCAAAGATCAGCAGCATCAGCGCGAAGGCGAGGAAGGCCGCCCGGGACAGCCGCACCAGCGGAGAACTCGAAGACCACGGGCGCGGCTACGGCGCCGATAAAAGCGCTGCCCACCCGGGCCTCCTCGTTCAGCGAGCGACCCACATACATGATGCCGAAGAACAGCGCGATCATGCACCCGACGGTGATCGGGAAGACCGGTTGCCGTGGCCTCGAGTGGACCAGGTGCTGCTGAATCAGCAGGTGCGCATAGCTTCCGAGGCACACCAGGTACGCCGCGATCGCGGTCGCCCAGCTCGCCAGCATGAGCTTTCTGGCGGTCCGGCCGGGATGGCGCAGCCGCACCGGAACTCGCAGCCGGAACCCCACCGCTGCCACCCCTGCCGCCATGGCCACGAGCACCACAGCCAGCACCACCTTGGCCGCGCCGCCGTAACTGAACCACCCCAGCCGGCCCGCCGGGGCGTGTACCTGCGCTGCGATCACATGTAGCTGCCGAACGGCGCGCACGCGCTGCTCCTTGACACCGGGGAACTCGCTCGGGTCCGCGGGCTCATGTGCGCTCCTTCCGCTCATTAGGAGCAGCTACTGGCTGTGATCTTCGGCTAGGGATGTACCGATGTCACGACTAGCTCGAAGAACTTTGAGGCCCTTTCGGAGCCTTGGAGAGCCGGGCCGCAACGTGGGCGAGCCGCTCGGGGTCGAGGAGCGCTTCGATCTGCACGATCCGCCCGCTCGTGACGGTGAAGGCCATCACGGCCAGGACTCTGTCTGTGGTGGCTACGACCGCGCCAGCCGTCCCGTTGACGACAGCGTGCCGCACGAACGGGTACCACCTGGAGTAGGTGGCGGTGTGGGCGGCGACCGCACCGGCTCCGTGGAGGACGCGCGAAGCCTCCTTGCGGAGGATCCCACCGTCGATCCTCAGTTCAACCTCGGGATCAAGAACCGCCAGAAGCGCCTCGAAGTCCCCGTCGCGGGACGCGGCGAAGAACGCATCGACCACCGCTCTTTGCCGTCCAAGATCGGGGTCTGGTTCGGGCATACTCTGCACACGCCGCCGCGCCCGGCTGGCCAGTTGCTGGACAGAAGCTTCGGATCGGTCGAGAACTGCGGCTATTTCCGAAAAAGGCACGCCGAAGACATCGTGGAGGACGAAGGCGAGCCGTTCAGCAGGGTTCAGTGAGTCGAGCACGACCTGCAACGCCAACCCGACCGAGTCCGCGATCAGGATCTGCTGATCGGAGTCGGCGGAGCCCTCCAGCCCGATGACGGGGTCGGAGACGTGCACGTCCCAGGGCACGGCGCGCCGCCGCCGGGAGCGGAGCATGTTGAGGCAGACGCGGCCCACGATCGTAGCGAGCCAGGCCTGCATGTTCTCGACGCTCGCCGGATCTTGGTCGCGGATTCGGAGCCAGGCTTCCTGCAAGGCGTCATCGGATTCGCTCACCGAGCCGAGCATCCGGTAAGCCACGCCCCGCAGGTAGGACCGGTGCTGCTCGAACCGAGCCGTCAGCCAGTCACGCTCATCCATCGGCAGCAATCCTCCGCGATCTCGCCGTCGGCAGATGGTCTCACCACTGCAGGTGGTAGCCGATGTCCGTGACCAAAGCAGCCACGGCGAGGAGAAGGAACGTGATCGCGCCACCGACGTTGCGGTCACCCACTCGAACATGCGCACCAAAGGCACAGATGAAGTAGGCGACGAGGCCGATCGCGGCGGCGGCGCCGAGGGCGGGCACGGCAAAGCCGACCACGAGCCCCACAGCTCCGGCGCCCAGGAGGATGCCGAAGGGCACCATCCACCTTTGGGACACTCGAACCTTGCCGGCGATGACCTTGACGAACTCGGCCCCGATGAAGTTCATCAAGGCGGCATAGCCGTTCATGAGCGCCGCCAGGCTAGTCGCGGCGAAGTAGGCAATCTCCATGCCTCTGAGACACCTGGGCAGCCCGGAACCTGACGCAGCCCCAGGGCATCAGCGGCCCCGGGATGGCGCCAGTCAGCCTAACCGTGCTGGATCGGCTCGTTCCCTGCGTCCCGCGTTGCGGGGGCTGTTGCCGGACGGGCTGCCAAGGAGCGGGAGAGCGCCGCCCTGGGCGGCTTCGCGTTCGGACTTGTCCGGCAGTCCCCGCACCATCCCGATGATCATGACGGCGATCGCGGCGCCGATCGCCGGCCCGGCGATGTAGACCCACCAGCCCGCGTAGTCGCTGCCGACGATGTCGGGCCCAAGGGAGCGGGCCGGGTTCATTGAGGCGCCGCTGATCGGGCTGGCGAACAAGCCGAGCAGGGCGATGGTCGCGCCGACCGCGAGAGCGGCGTTGTGGCCGATGCTCCGGCTGCCGGTGGCCGTATTGAGGATGACGCTGACCAGGATCGCGGTCAGCACGGTCTCCATCACCAGCGATCTCCAGTCACCGCCTTTGGTGGTGATCGGGTAGGTCCCGCCCGCGGCCACATGCCCGAACATCCCTTGCAAGAACAGCGCGGCGCAGATCGCTCCGCCCAGCTGAACCGCCCAGTAAGGCAGCACCCACTGAGACGGGAACACCCCGCGGCCGGCGAAGGCGGCCGTCACTGCCGGGTTGATGTGCAGCCCGGACAGCGGGCCCCACGCGTAGATCATGGCCATAACGACCGCACCGGGCGCGATAACGGCCGCGGTCCGGCTGACCGGGCCGCCACCACCCACGTAGTGGTTGATCACCCCAGATCCGGCCGCAACCGTGACGAGCACGAACGTGCCCAGGAACTCGATAATGAGCCGGATCCACAATGGCCGCTGCCGCAGGGTGTCCTCATCGAACCGGATCAGGTAGCGGCGCCCGAGAGACTCTTCGTGCTCAACCTCGGGATCGGAGGAGCCCTCTGCCATCGCCCCAACGTAGGTGGCCGGGCCAGGGCCCGCGTCACCCGGCGCAGGTGAGGGGCACTCCAGAAGGGCTTCCGGGTCCCGGCTGAAGCCCTATTCGATGAGTGGCGGGCGGCCGACTGAGGCGAGTTTGTCCGGGTTGCCGACAAAGTAGATGGATGTGATGAAGCCGCTCTCCGACGTCACCGCCATCACCTGTTCGACCGTGCCGCCAGCCGAGAGGATGGCACCGGCGGAGCCGCCCACGACGGCGGGCCGGGTTGCCAGGTGGCGGAAGCGGCGGGCCACGCTTGTCAGAAGGCGGGCCACTTTGGCGGAGCCGGCGACGGGGCGGCGAGCGGCCCGGCGGCTGGGGCCGCCGTCGGTAATGCACACGACCTGCGGCGCGAGCCGGGCGACGACCTCGTTCACGTCGCCGGACGCCAGCGCGCGGAGCAGGCCGCTGACGAGTTCGCGGTCGGCCGCGGCGGCCCTGCTGGGCTGCTTGTCGGGCTGCAGTCTGCGGCGGGCCCGGCTCGCGATCTGCCGGCAGGCCGCCGGGGAGCGTCCCACCGTGGCGGCGATCTCGGCGTAGGGGACCTCGAACACGTCGGCCAGCACGAACACCGCCCGCTCGACCGGTGCCAGCTGGTCGAGCAGCACCAGGAAGCCGAGGGTCAGGGAGTCGGCTAGCTCGGCCGCTTCCTCCGGACCGTCGGTGACGACGGGCTCGGGCAGCCATGGCCCGGGGTAGGCCTCCCGGGCCCGGGCCGCGGAGCGGAGGCGGTCGAGGCAAAGACGGGTGGCCGCGGTGACCAGCCAGGCCTCGGCGTTGGCGATGTGCGCTCCGCCGGCCGCCTGCCAGCGCAGCCAGGTGTCCTGGGCGACGTCGTCGGCATCGGCGAGGGTGCCGAGCATCCGGTAGGCCAGGCCGCGGATCCGGGGCCTGGCCTCCTCGAACGGATCCTGGCTCACGTCGCGGTTGCGACCGGGCAAGCTTGCACCGCGCCCAGAGCGGCGGCCTGCCCGCTGGCCAGGGCAGCGTCGGCGAGGAGGCCCGCCGGCCCGACCCAGTCGCCGGCCAGGTAGACGTCCGGCAGCCCGGTGGCGTCGACCGCCGGGCGGCCGGCCAGTCCGCCGCGCGCCGCCGTCGGTGCCGCGCCAGCGACCACCATGCGAGCAAGGAATCGGCTGGTCACGACGTCTTCCTCCCGAACGCCGGCGCGCGCCAGGTGAGCGCGCAGGACGGCCCGGTCCGATCTGGCTTCAGCGGCACCATAACGGACGGCACCGACGACCGCCTGGCCCGCGAGAGCCTGGCGCGCAGGCGGCGACTGGACCGTCGCGTACACGGGGTCATCAACACCGAGGACGTAACCCGGGGCGGGCACCCGCCGCAGGCCAGCGTCGACGCAGGCGGCGGTCACTTCGGGGCCCAGGTCGCCCCATCCTGGGTCGGCGGGCAGCAGCCTGATGGCCGCCGCCGGGCGGCCCGCAGCGATGATCACCGAACGTGCGGCCAGCGGACCGCTGCCCGTGGCCACCTCGACCCGGCCAGCGGCGGGGGCCACGCCGGTGACCTTGACCCCAGGGCGCACCTGGCAGAGGGCGGCCAGTCCCGAGATCAGCTGCGCCCAGCCTGCGTCGAGGTAGAGGACCCCGCCCGCGGCACGCTGCAACTGGGCGACGGCGGCATCGGCCGCAAAGGTATTCAGGTCCGAGGCGTACGTGGTCAGGCGGACCAGCGCTGCGACGACAGCCGCCGCCGCTGGCCCCAGGTCGGTGCCGGCGATCCACTGCGACACCGATGCGCCGGCGTGCCGGCGCGGATTCAGCAGAGGCAGCCGCGCCAGGAACGCGGCAAATGCCTCCTTGTCCTTACGGCCGAGCAGCGTGGTGCGTCGCAGCGAATCGGTGGTCGTCGGCAGGAGGTGAAGCTCACCGCCGGCAAGGGCCTGGTAGCGACCCAGTGGCGGGGGGCTGCCCTGGGGCTCGATCCCCAGGCTGCGCAGAACGTCCCACCCGGCGCCGCCCCTGTAGAGAGCGTGAACCCCCCGGTTGAACACGAAGCCATCCCTGTGGGTAACCCGGGCCCGGCCGCCCGGCGCGTGGGCATCGAGCACGAGCGTCGTGGACCCGGCCCTCGCGGCGGTGGCCCCGGCTGCCAGTCCTGCCAGGCCTGCCCCGATCACGATCACGTCCCAGTCGGCCCTCATATCGCATAGACGAGCGGGCGGATCAGACTGTGACAGGAAGCGGCTAAAATACCGGATCTCGTCGTAACACTCGCGGTAGTCACACCCAAAAAACGGGGCAACAGCCACCGCAGATTCGGTCCTGGGCCCAGGAACGGGTATGCTCCCGGTTCACGTGGCGTGATCGCGCTGCGGCATGGCCGATAAGGGATTAGAACAGATGGCAACAGGAACAGTGAAATGGTTCAACGCCGACAAGGGCTTTGGTTTCATCGCCCCCGATGACGGGACGGCGGACGTGTTCGTCCACTTCTCCGCCATCGCGACCTCCGGCTACAGGTCGCTGAACGAGAACCAGAAGGTCGAGTTCGACACCACCCAGGGTCAGAAGGGCCCGCAGGCGGAGAACGTCCGCCCGCTCTGACACTTCACCGCCCGTGACATCGGGCGGCGCGCTGGCGGGCGGCTGATCTGCCGGATGGCATCAGCCGTTCGCCCAGCGGTCAGCGAACGACGAGGACCGTCTTGCCGGGACGTCGGGTTCCCGCGCCGCTTTCGAAGGCGTTGCGCCCTTCGGCCAGCGGGAAGGTCTGACTGATCACGGCTCGCAGTATTCCCGTGTTGGCCAGCTGCGCCAGCCCGGCGAGTTCGCCAGCGTCCGGTTCGACAACGAAGAACGTCGCGCGGATCTTGTACCGGGCCGCCACATCCTGGTCCGGGGGCGCGCCGAGGGGTTACCAGCCGGCCGCCCTCGCGCAGCAGGCCGTAAGAGCCCTCCAGCACGGCGCCGCCGACGGTGTCGATGACGACATCGAACCCGCCCGGAGCCTCGTTCCTGCGGGATCAGCCCCGAGCGACAAGTGACGCCGCCTCCGCTGCGCCGACCACGCGATCGTGAAGGTCGCCGCCCACCTCGAGCCGGCTCGACTGGTCGATCCCGCCAGCCTTCACCGGCTCGAAGCCAGCCGTCCGGATCAATCGCTCCACCTCCTCGCCGGCCCGGTCATCGTCGGTGACGTAGAACAGGGCCGCCAGCTGCGGCGACCGGTTGCTGGCGGACGTGAAGATACCGGCCGACATGCTCCCGAACGCCATGGCCAGGTGCGCTCCCGGCGGCAGCCAGCCGGCTACAACCTGGCCAGAGGATTGCCCGTCCGGCAGGACGCGGTAGACGTTGCCGTGCGCATCTGTGCTGAGCGGGTTGCTCGGGACGACGACGACCTTGCCGGCCAGCGGTTCGGCGATCTCGTCTATGACGCTCTTCAGCACGGTAAAACGCAGCGCAAGGACGACGGCGTCGGCGCCCTGCAGCGCGTCGTGATTGTCGGCGGCGGCGACCGCAGCGCTACCGATCTCTGCAGCGAGCGTTCGTGCCGACTTCGTGTCCGCGCTCGACAGGCGCAGGGTCTCGCCGCCCGCGGCGAGCTGGCGGGCGATGACCGAGCCGAGCCCTCCGGTGCCGATGATCGCGGTGGTCACGACCGGACCCCGGCCTTCACTCAGAGTCGCCGGCGCGCGAACTCGGTGGCCAGTGAGCGGGCGTCCAGTCGCCTGCCGGGTCCGTGGTCTGCCCCACCTCGATCAGATGGCCGTCGGGATCGCGGATGTAGCAGCGGATCTCGTACTGGTGCTGCTTCGGCGGCGTCAGGAACTCAGCACCCCGGGCGCTCCACTCCGCATACACGGCGTGGATGTCTTTGACCCGGATGTTGACGAAGCTGCTGACCCGGTCGGGATCGCGTGGCGCCTCCAGGATGACCGTCGGCTTGTCGTCGGTCGGGCCTCCGCCGACGTTGATGATGATCCAGGTGTTGGCGAGCGCGACGTAGGTCAGCCCTCCGGGGCCGGAGTAGACGACCCTGCCGCCGAGAACCTCGGTGTAGAAGCGCCGCGAGCGCTCGACGTCGTCCGACACGATGAAGTGCGCCAGCACAATTCCCCCTGGCGGTGGTGGGAGCTCGGCCATCTGACACCTCCACTGGGTGCGGAACCTCACACCCGCCGACGACGGGACCTGAGGTCAACTTTATTAGGGGCAAGCGTTCGTCCCCAGGGGCAGCCCCGAGTTCGGCGGAGTCTGATAAATACCGATTCGGATGGATAATTACCCTTGCTTGCCGGTACCGCTCGGCGGCATGGTGAGGAGAACGCTCTGCGCGGTGGCCGTCACATTGTCCCTGTTATCGCGACGCAGCCCGCCCGAATGCCAACCAGCCCGTGATTCTCGCGACGCAGGTCTCCGTGCTCGACGGCCTGAACGCGGCGATGACGGGCGCATACGCCATGCGCTAGCCCTGGTACCGGATCCTCACGACGGCGGCTGTTGCGGCCTTGACGCTCAGGCCGATTCCCGGGCGCGACTCGGCCAGGGCGGTCCACGTCCCGTTCCAGGTGGTATCGCCCGTGATGGTGGCGCCGCCGAACGTCGCGCTGGCCTGTGCGGGGTCTCCGGGTGGCTCGCTGGTAAGCGTCATGAGCTGTGCGCTTGGGCGGCCCACGCCACGCGGGATGATCGTGACGTCCGCGTCCGCTGCCTGCGCCCCGTGAGTCTTGTTGATGACCGTGACGTAGTCCTCGCTGGCGGCGCCGACGCAGTAGGCGGTCAGGTTGACGCCGTCGGCGTTGTCGATCGCGACGGGCCGGCACTGTCCCGCCGAGCCTTGGTTGAAGGCCTTGATGCCGTACCCCTTCGGGGTGGTCATGTAGCGTGCGCCGTTCGTGGCGGGATCCGGCACGATCGTGTCCGTGTACAGCCACTGCTTGTTGTGGAAGTTCACGCCGGCGGCGCCGTGCGCGGCCCACCAGTGCAGGTAGTCCAGGGCCCACAGCGCGGAGGCGAAAGCGTTGCTCGCGCCCGGGACGCCGCCGAGGTAGTCATTTGATTCGGTGAGCCGGTAGGGCTGGCCCGCGGCGGCCACGGCGGCGAGATGACTGCTGAAGAACCAGGGATACGGGGTGTAGGTGGTCTGGGCCGGCTGGGTCCCGACCTCGGTGCCGTTCACCCATTCGGCCGACAGCATGTTGCTGATCGCCTGCGCAGCGGTGGTCTTCCCCGGATCTCCCCCCACGTACAGGTGCTGGGTGACGTCTGTTATCCGGCCGCCGGCGCGTTCATCGCCGGCAAACCGCTGCGTCCAGGCAACGCCGGCGTCGGGGCTAGGCGTCCAGGTGATCGGGCCGTAGGCCCCGGTGTCCGGGCCGGACAGCGGGGCCCCGGGCGCCGCGTTGGTGACCACGGCGGCCAGGGTCCGCCAGCGGGCCAGGTAGGACGAGTACGCGCTGCCCGGCACCCCGGAGATCTCCTCGTAGATCGCCGGGTCATTGGGGTGACCGGCGTACGTGTGGAAGGCGTGCCAGTCCGGCTCGTTCCCGATCGCGAAGCTGGCCAGGTTGTCGCGGTGGTGGCGCCAGATATGCCCGGCGACCTGGGCATCGACGCTCTCCAGGTCACGGATCGGGTTTGTGCTGGGGTTATGCATGCGGAGCGTGTAGATGATCCTCACTCCGGCGGCGCGGGCAAAGCCGAACAGGTTGTCGATCCCGGTGAAGTCACCGTCCGCGCCCGCCGGGAACATGTTGTCCACCGACCCGCCGCCGAGCCGCAGGTTGCGCAGTCCCAGGTTGCGGAAGAGCGTGACCAGCGAGTCGTTGTCCGGCCTGAACAAGTAGCCCGCGACTCCGTGATTGCCCGGGTTGAGAGGCCCCCGTTCGAAGCCCAGCCCGGCGAAGTCGTCGGGCACCGCCGGGCCGGGCGACTCGGCGTCAATCCTCACCGTCACCCTCATCGGGGCCACGCCGGACAGGAAAGCGGGACGCACCTCACCCTCAACAGCATGACGAGGTCGTGCCCGCAGCGCGAGCAGCCATGCCTGTGCCCGTGTCTACGTCGGCGTGAGCGCCGGATCGATGATCTTCAGCCGCTATCTCAACGAGCGCGGTTTGAGCCCTAGGACGCGTGTTGTCACCCGTGTGATAAGCCGTTTATCAGTTCTGGATATACCGCGGTACGGAATATTGCCGCCTTCGTGGCGCCGGTTTCTCATCGAAGTAGATCACCGGCACCAGGGAGCGGCCATGCACGTTCGGTTCAGCAGATCGCGCCTCTTCGCCATCGTGGCGGCCGCGCTGTGCGCCGTGCCGATGCTGGCGGCCGGGGCCGCCTCGGCCCCCGCGGCGCAGGCTGCCACGACGCCGGTGCTCCCATCCCAGGATCCGTTCTACAGCTACACCGGGTCGACGCCGCTGTCGCAGATCGCGCCGGGCACGGTGCTGAAGGAGCGCAAGGTCAGCCTCTCGATCGAGGGCCTGACCGTCCCGGTATCCACCGAGCAGGTTCTGTACCGCACCACGGGCGAGCAGGGCCAGGCGACGGTCACGGTGACGACGATCATCAAGCCGCTGATCTCGTTTATCGGCACGAAGATCGTCGCCTACCAGACGGCCTACGACGCGCTGGGGGCGGAATGCGACCCGTCCTACACGCTGCAGGGCGGCAACCCGAGCGACTCCACCGCGCAGGAGGAAGAGCTCGCGATCGCGGCCTATCTGCTGGCTGGCTTCACGGTCACGGTGCCGGACTATGAGGGCGAGAACCTGGACTGGGGGGCCGGCCAGGAATCCGGTTACGGAACGCTGGACGCCATCCGGGCGACAGAGAGCTACCTCGGAGCCTCCGGCTCCACCGAGGTCGGGATGGTGGGTTACTCCGGCGGGTCCATCGCCACCGAGTGGGCGGCCGAGCTGGCGCCGAGTTACGCCCCCGGGCTGCACATCGTCGGCGCGGCGGCCGGCGGAGTGCCGGTCGACTTCGCGCACAACCTCAGCTACATCAACGGCGACGACGACTGGTCGGGCGTCATCCCGGCCGTCCTGGTCTCACTCGGGCGCGCGTTCGGCGTCGACATCACCCCGTACCTGTCGTCGTACGGCGAAGAGATCACCAGCCAGGTCAGCGGCGAGTGCATTGCGTCGTTCGCGAGCTCCTACCCCGGGCTGACCGTCCAGCAACTGCTGCTTCCGCAGTACTCCAACCCGTTCGATGTCCCGGTCCTGGTCAGCATCCTCAACCACCTGATCATGGGCACGTCGGGCGGCACTCCGGCTGAGCCCTTGCTGTTCGGGGTCGGCGACTCCGGCGGAACCGGCGACGGGATCATGATCGACGGGGATGTGGAGGCGCTGGCCCATGAGTACTGCCAGCGCGGCGTGCCGGTTACCTTCACCGTGTACCCGGGGCTGCCCCACAGCGACGCGGCCGTGCCCTTCGAGGCGCAGGCGCTGACGTTCCTCGAGGGGCGGTTCAGCGGGGCCGCTGCACCGAACCGCTGTGCCTCGATCGGCCAGGGCAACTCCCTGGCGCCGCTGCCCCAGCCCTCCTCCTAGCTGCGGCGACCTGGCGGTCACAGCCGTATTCACAGCGGGGGTGCGAGGGTCTGCTTTGGGGCGGGCATCGGGACGAAAGGAACGAACGCGATGTCAGCAGACGTGGGCATCTTCCCTCTGCAGCGTACGGACGAGCGCAGGCTGGCCGCAGAGGCACGGTATTTGCATCCCGCGGCGCTGCCGCACTGGCGAGCCCTGCTCGGGTGCCGGTGGCAGGAGCACCGCGCGAAGGTCGCCGAGCTCGGCCGGGACGGCCGCGATGCCGTCCGCGCCGCTGGCGAGGCCGCCAGCCCTGACGCACACCAGGCGGCCCTGCAGCGGGCCAGCGCGATGTGGCATCAGGCGGTTGCGGAGTGGCGCGCCCTTGGCGAGATCGAGGCCGCGCTGTCGCGGCTCGCGGCCGGGCGGTTCGGCTGGTGCCAGCAATGCCGGGCCGCCATACCGTTCTCGAGGCTGGCCGATGTCCCGCAGGCCCAGTACTGCCCAGCCTGCGACCAGTGACCGCGCGGCTGAGATCGATACATGACCGTAACCTGCAGTATTCGAAAATAGATAGCATAGCGAGCCATGTCACGATAGTATGTTCGTATTGAATCGATCTGGCGGGCAGGGAGTGACCAGCGACGGAACCACGTAGGCGGGACGGCGAGCCATCCGGCGGCGAGATGCCGCCCGGCGGCACCCCGTATCTGTGGGAGGACGAGGCTGAGCCCGGCGACCTGCTGACTCCCGAGCAGGTCATCGCCCTGGCCAGGGCCGACGGCTCGTTAGACGGCGAAGGCCAAGATGACCCGGCGTGGTATCCGGGCGCCGGCGCGGCTGAGGACGCGCCGATCATGCCTGGCGCCGGGGTGCCTGAGGTGTGGGAGGCCGGGTTCCTTCATAACGTGCCGGGTGAGCCTGGATACGGGTTTGCGTCCGGGGGCGTGCTGGACCGGATGCTGCCGGGCCGTGAGCTCGCGGCGTTCACCGGGACCGCGCTGCGGGACGGGCTGGGCCGGCTGGATGATTTCGAGCTGATCGGGTTCTTGTGCGCGGCCCGGCGTAACACCTCCTGGCAGCAGGCCGCGCAGCTGGCCGCGGTCGCGGACCTGGACGCCCGCCG
>Ga0335072_10013277_pt1 | contig 11736 bp, 12 predicted proteins | sample Lox_Sample_21_FD_206725 | JGI IMG/M metagenome (GOLD analysis project Ga0335072, IMG submission 206725) | Soil microbial communities from Loxahatchee National Wildlife Refuge, Florida, United States - Lox_Sample_2.1 | ecosystem: Environmental > Terrestrial > Soil > Wetlands | place: USA...
ACCGGCGGCGCTGCCACGTCCGGGACCGAAGATGATACCTTGGTCTTTACCCCAGTTGATGAAGTCCTGAACGATTAAGAAATAACCGTTATAGCCCATCTGGTCCATGACGCCGAGCTCGTAGTCTGCCCGCTCAATAAGCTCAGGTGTCAGCGTCTTCTTGGCATCTGCAATGGACATCGTGTCGCGATCTTCAACAGACACACCTCCGTAGCGCCAGGCGAGCCCCTGCCATGTCAGCAGGTGCAGGTAGCTCTTTTCGTCTTCACCTTTCGGCACCGGAAACTTTGGAATCAAGATCTTGCCAAGCTCAATCGAAACATCGCACCTATCCGCAATCGCCTTGGTATTTGTGATAACCTCGGGATGTTCCTTACCCCAGCGCGCAATGATTGTGTTTGGGTCCTCAACGTGGAGCGGGTAGTCCTTAAGGGTCATACGCTTTTCGTCAGCTAAAAATGCACCGGTACCGACGCAGAGGAGGATCTCGTGGGCTTCCTGGTCTTCGTGCTTAAGATAGTGGGCATCACACGTCACTACAACGGGAATATCCAGCTCCTTGCCAAGGGCTAACACTTTCTCATTAATGGCCCGCTGCTCAGCCGAGTGCAGGGGATTTTCCGGGTGACCATGGTCCTGGATTTCTAGGTAGTATCGGTCGCCGAATACTTTCTTATACCAGGTAGCTATTTCCTTTGCTTTTTTGAGATCATCTGACTTTAAAGCATCGCCAATCTCGCCGCCCATACAGGCTGAAAGCGCAATGAGGCCCTCGTTGTAGCGTTCAAGTAGTTCGTGGTCAATACGGGGAAAGTAGTAAAACCCCTGAAGATTGGCGGTGGTGCTGAGCTGCATTAGATTCTGATAGCCTTTGTTATTCATGGCTAACAGGATCAGGTGATAACGATTTTTATCCTTTTGGGGGTCTTTGTCGGTGTGCTTTCGGGCGGCAATATATGTTTCGATTCCAATGATTGGTTTGATACCGTTTGCCGACGCCTCTTTATAAAACTCGATGGTGCCCGAGAGAGTTCCGTGGTCAGTCATGGCCACAGCCTCCATTCCCGTGTTTTTCGCGAACGCTATCAGCTCGGGAATCTTCGTTAGACCATCGAGCAAGCTGAACTGAGTATGGTTGTGCAGATGCACATAGTCGCTTGGCCTGAGACTTGCCATGCCGTTATATTACCCTCGTGCTTTCTACTACAAGTATACCCTAAGAACGGGACCGCGGGTGGTCCTAAGATTTACAACAAACTGAAAGCGTTGACTTACTTTTTTAGGAAGTCGCGTAAGTGTTCAATGGCGCTCGTAGCTTCCTTTATGGCGTTCTTCAGGTCTTTGTCGTCAGCTTCGCCGTCGTGGAGAGTGCTTAAAACTTCTCGAGCCTTCTGCTTGGCGTCCTTACCCCTATCTAGGGCATCTTGGACACCCTTGCTATCGCGGAAATTTGCGACATGGTCGCCCACTTCGTCAATAACGTCAGTCAGTTCAGTATGCAGCTTTTTGAGTTCGCGCTCTGCCGCTGCGTACGTTTTCTCTGCCCCTGATCGTATATCTGCCCGAGTCTCCTTGCCGCTCTTCGGTGCGGTTAAGATGCCGGCAATGTAGCCGAGGGCAGCTGTAATGAGTGCGCCGATCGCAAACGCCTTAACAACCCGACCGCGATCTTCTTTAGGTACCCTTGACATAACTTAGTCCTCCCTTCTATGTTTCCGTGCATGACTCAGTAACTCTGAGAATGCCCGAACAATGGTCACTGCGCCAGCATGCTTACGCAATGTTTCGCCGATTGCCTCGGCGTTATCGACGATCTGTTCGCCCTTGCTGACAATGCGCCGGAGCGCCGCAACCAAACGAAGTATGAGGACAGCGGCGATAATGGAGAGAATCAGAAAGATGCCAAGCAGGCAGCTAAGAATGATAACAATGATATCAAATGCTGTATTCATTATTCCTTAATATAGCACAAGGTGTGTCACAACCTATTCACTAAGCTCCCCGCGCAGGTATTCGCGTAGCTCTTCGCCGAGGTCCTGGTGACGAAGTGCGAAGGAGAACAGTGTTTTTAAGTATTCAATCTGTGTACCAGTATCATACCGCTTGGCATTTTGGATGCTATAGGCATACATGGGGATACCGTCCTTAAGCATAGGCTCGACTGCTTCGGACGTAATCTGAAATTCTTTGCCCTCTGGGAGATTCTGCAGGCCCCGCTCCAAGTATTCAAAGATTTTACCGTCGGCAAAGAGGCGCGTTCCGGTGCTCGCAAAGTTTGATGGCGCCTGCTCGCGGCCTGGCTTCTCGGCAATGCCGCTCATCCTGAGCAGTCCAGGGCGAACCTCTTCGCCCGCAGCAATACCGTATCGGTCATACTCGAAGTCCTCATAAATATCGAAGCAAGAATCGACTCCGGCATTGAATTCTTCATAGATAGAGATCAATTGTTGAAAGGTATTGGGGCTGGCAATCGTCAAATCGTCAGGGTAGGTGTAAATGAATGGCTCGTTGCCGAGCAGGGATGCGGCATTCATAAGGGGTGTCGCGGTACCGTACGGCCCTTTTTGGCGAAGGTAGATAAAGTTCGCCATACTGGCAAGTCTCTCCATAGCATCGATGTACTTCTGTTTCGAAGGTCCGCCGGCACGAAGATTGGCCAGCAGATCCTCATTGGGAAGATCGAAATGGTCTTCGATCGCCCGCTTGTTACTTGAGCCAATGATGATAATATCTTTGATTCCCGCTTCTACCAGATCTTCCACCACATATTGAATAATCGGCTTATCGATCAGCGGTAGCATCTCTTTGGGCATAGCCTTGGTTTGAGGGAGGAACCGGGTGCCGAAACCGGCGGCAGCGATGACAGCTTTTGTAACTTTAGCCACGGAGTTTCTCCTCCATGTAGGCCCGCAGTTCGGAGCCAAGCTCTTCGTGTCCGAGACCAAAGTCAACAACCGTCTTCAGGTACTCAAGCTTATCACCGGTATCATAGTAGGTTCCTTGGATGTTCAGGCCCCAAAAGTCATGACCATCATTCATCATAGCTTGCATGGCGGGCTGAATGTAGAACTCTTCACCTTCCTCCAATTCTTCCTCGGCGCGTTGTAAGTACGGAATAAGCTTAGGGTCGAGTAAGTAACTACTAACGCTCGCTAGATCGGAAGGTGCATTGTCCTTGCCGGGCTTCTCGATAATCTTATCGACTTTGTAGAGTCCGTCCTCCACTTGTTGCCCACTGACGATGCCATATTTGTCATATTGTGAGTCGTGTTTGACCTGCATACACGAGATCACTGAGCCGCCTCGCTGCTCATGGAGTTCAATCATTTGACGGAATCGGCTCTTTGGCCGCCCCACGAAAAAGTCATCGGCGAAAGTGTATATGAATGGTTCATCGCCGAGTAGGTGAGCCATGTCCACGACCGGTGCGGCATTACCGTATGGAGCCTTAGCTCGGACGAACACAAAGTTAGCAATCCGCGCGAGATCGTTCACCTCCTTGATGAGTGACGCTTTCTTGGGACCGCCTTGTTCGAGATTTGCAATCAGGTCCTGGCTTGGCAAGTCGAAGTGATCTTCAATTGGACGCTTATTGCTACGTACTTGAAGCAGGATGTCCTCGATCCCGGCTTCAACCAGTTCCTCGACCACGTACTGAATAATCGGCTTATCAATCAGCGGCAGCATCTCTTTGGGCATAGCCTTGGTTTGAGGGAGGAACCGGGTGCCGAAACCGGCGGCAGCGATGACAGCCTTAGTTACCTTGGTCATTGCGTGATCTCCTTGAGCTTGTCATGAGCCATATGGGCTATCCTTCCTTTGCGCGTGATTACGGTCGCCTATTTGAGATACGATTGCTTCCAACGTGGGATTATATTCGATGGTCGTGTCAACTTCTATACGTTCAGCTCCAAAATCAAGTGGATCGACAACTAGGGGGTAAATTTTCTTAAGGTGCCCCATGTGCTCCTCTAGCCAATCCGGTGCCTGCCCAGCATTGCGAGCAAGTTCCCTGGCATAAAAACGCCCTGCCTCGTCTTTACTTCGGCAATGAACATTAATGATACGCGCATAAGGCAATAGAAACTTCTGAATGTCTGGCTCCGACTTGCCCTGGTACAGCGTCGCATCCGTCACAAAACTGACCCCTGCCCTCAGCATAGTCTGCATGGTGTCGTAGTACGTCCTAATGCCAGCTCCGGGTCGGTCGACGTCTTTGCCGTCGGCGGTATAGCGCATACCCCACATGAGTAAGTCACGCTCAAGGTGCAATAGGCGCAGACGTTTTGCCACCGCTTCAGCCAGTGTCGTTTTCCCAGAGCCAGGAGCGCCGCTGACAATGACGAGCAGCGGTAAGGGATCTTGCGGCATTTCAGCCATTTAGATTCCAAGTTGTTTCTTTATCAGTTCCGTGGCCAAGGCGGGATTCGCCTTACCCTGGGATAACTTCATGACCTGGCCTACGAGGAATCCGATGGCACGCATTTCACCGTTCTTTACATCCGTAGCGGCCTTCTCATTCTCGGCTAGTACCTGCGTAACGATCTTAGCAATCTCGCCTTCGTCGCTGACCTGTAGAAGGTTCTTCTCAGTTGCAATCGCCTCAGGGTCATGTCCGGTTTTCAGCATTTCAGCAAGTACTTCCTTGGCGGCCGTACTGCTCAACTTGCCGCCTGAAACCATTTCGGAAAGCTTTATAAGCTGCTCATCAGTGACCTTCAGTTCAATGTCAGTCCCTTCCTCGTCCTCATCCGCAGGCTGAAGCATCCAGAAGGCTACACGCCTCGCATGTTCAGCGTTACTTGCAGCTAGAACACGGGAAACCAGTAGAGCCGTAGCAGGAACGGCTATGATATCGGAGATCACACCTTTGTCTATGCCAATACCTTCAAACTCGCGGCGGTAGTCATCCGGCAGTTTTGGCATGCTGGCTTTAACTTCATCAATGTAGCTCTGCTCAAGCACGATCGGGGGTAGATCCGGGTCGGGCATGTAGCGGTAATCGTGGGCATCTTCCTTTGTCCGCTGCGAGAAAGTCTTCTGCCCCGCGTCGTCCCAGCCACGCGTTTCCTGCACAATGGTAGCCCCGCTCTCTAGCTCTTCGATCTGACGCACGACTTCATACTCGACCGCCTTTTCGACGCTACGAAAGCTATTCAGATTCTTTGTCTCAGTGCGGGTACCGAGCTCATCGGTCTTACTGACGCTGACATTGACGTCGAAGCGCATGTTGCCGTAGTACAGATTTGCCTCGGAAACATCAGCGTATTTCATCCGCAGGTACAGTTCGCGTGCATAGGCTTTCGCCTCTGCCGCAGAATGCATGTCGGGTTCAGATACGATCTCAAGGAGTGGCGTACCAGCGCGGTTCAGATCAACAAGGCTGTAATCGGCACCTGCTGGGTGGGTACTCTTGCCAGCGTCGGCTTCCATGTGTGCCCGGGTAATGTGTACTATTTTGGGCTGGCCGTCCACTTCAATTTCAACCTCGCCGCCAAGAACGATCGGCTCGTCGTACTGGGTAATCTGGTAGCCCATGGGCAAATCTGGGTAGAAGTAATGCTTGCGGTCGAACTTGCTGAACTTCTGAGGCTCACTGCCGAGCGCAAATGCAGCCCGACACGCGAGACGGACGGCTTCTTTGTTCAGGACCGGCAGCGCACCGGGGAGCCCAAAGTCGATGTGATTGACAAGCGTATTCGGAGCGGCCTCACGGGCATCGTTGTCAGCGCCGCTAAAGAGTTTAGTCTTCGTCTTGAACTGCACATGGCACTCAATACCAATCGTCACGGTGTACTGCTTACGGAGCTCTTCACTCACCATCTTACAGTGCCCCCAGGTCTTTTAGGGCCGAGCGAATACCGATAAGAGCCTCTTTGACGACCTTCTCAGTCAACTTGACGTTGCTCTCATGCACCAGGCGATTACGTAGTTTGTGCCCAAACCAGACACCGTCATTGTCGGTGATATTCCGCTGAGCACTCACGAGCCGTTCGCCCATAGTCTTACCCTTATAGTGCAGACGCTTAAGAGCGTCGTCCAGCAGTTTGTCGGCATCGATAACCGCCAGTGGCCAAGTCGACTTGTCCTTTAGTAGGCCCTGCAGAGTCTGCCAGCGTTCCTGGTAGTAGTCTTTGTTTAGCTGTTTCGGTCGCCGCTTCAGCCACATGCTGCTGCCGAATATGAGCACGAGGATAATAACGATAGCCGCAACACTAAGACTCAACTCGTTCATGCCAAGACTCCTTCTGTTGCCATAGCGATCTCAAGCAGCGCGCGATCAGCCCGCTGGGGCGCGATAATCTGCAAACCAACCGGCAGGCCATTCGCCGTTCCGCACGGAATGCTGATTCCCGGTACACCAGCCAAGTTGACCGCGACGGTCATTACATCAGCTAGGTACATAGCCAGCGGATTGTTGGCGTTCTCGCCAATTTTAAATGCCGTTGTCGGGGCAACCGGACCTACGAGAAAATCAACCTGCTTAAAGGCCTCATCGAACTCATGAATAAGCTTGGTGCGTACCGTCTGGGCTTTTTTATAATAGGCATCATAATATCCGCTGCTCAGTACATAGGTGCCAATCATGATGCGGCGCTTGGCCTCTTTGCCAAACCCGAATTCACGGCTCTTTGTGTAGCTTTCGCTCAGGTCCTTCGCATCAGTGTAACTGTAGCCATAGCGCTGACCGTCATAGCGGCTGAGGTTGCTACTAACCTCAGCCGGGCACAGGATGTAGTACACGGCAAGTGCTAGCGGCACTGATGGCAGGCTGACTTCAACGACATCGGCACCAGCCTGTTTCATTTTGGCAACAGCTGCTTCTATCTGACCACGCACATCCTCGGCGAGACCGTCGCCCATATATTCCTTTATAATCCCGACTTTCTTACCCTTCAGATCGCCAGATAGATCGATATAGCCTTTTTCCTCACGTTCAATTGTCGTCGCATCTAACGGATCACGGCCCGCCATAACGTCGATAATAAGCGAGGCGTCCTTAACATCACGAGCAAACGTGCCGACCACGTCCAGGCTGCTGCCCATCGCCACGATACCGGAGCGGGACATCAGGCCGTACGTTGGCTTGTAACCGACGACACCACTGAAGCTGGCCGGCTGCCGGGTTGAGCCACCGGTGTCAGTACCGAGCGCAAACGGTGCCATCTCAAGCGCCACGCTGGCCGCTGAGCCGCCTGATGAGCCTCCCGGGACGCGTGTTTTGTCGTGCGGGTTCAGGGTCGTAAAGAAGTCGGAGTTCTCAGTCGATGCACCGTGCGCAAAGGCGTCGAGGTTGGCCTTCGCGACGCAGATAGCGCCTTCCGCTTCAAGCTTTTCAATAACGGAAGACTGATAAGGCGGGTTGAAGCCTTTTAGGATATTGCTGGCAGCGGTCGCTTCCGCGCCAAAGACAAGGAAGTTATCTTTCGCAATAAACGGCACGCCAGCCAGGCGCCCTTTATTTTGGCCCTCGTCCACTTGCTTCGCCCGTTCTCGAGCCCGATCGGCCGTCACTGCGATAATCGCCTTGTATTCTTCTTTCTCGGCGATCGCACGTAGAGACCGTTCAACGAGGTCAACGGCCTTCAGATCGCCACTTCGTACCTTAGCCGCAATTTCGGCCACCGGTTCCCAGGCAGCCATACTACGCTATCATCCTTCGGACTTTGAGCTGGTTGTCGGCAACTGCAGGCACGTTCCCTAGAAGCACTTCCGGCACATAGCCGTAGTCTTTGACTTCGTCATCACGCATCACATTTGTCAGGCCTGTTACCTGGTTGGTCGGCTCTAGGTCGCTGACGTCAACACTCGAGAGCTGCTCAACATATTGCAGAATGGCGCTCAGCTCTTCGCTGAACTCATTCACTTCGTCGTCACTTAAAGAAATGCGCGCAAGCTGAGCCAAATGTAATACATCGTCCCGGGTGAGGTTTGCCATTTGTACTTAAGTATACAGAATATGTCGTGCCATTTTAAAGTGCTGAACGTTAGAGCTAGAGGCGAAACTTTGCTTTTAGCTATAACTTCGAGATAATACCGGTAATGCTTAGTAAGCCTATCTCGATTTATGAAATAAATACTGTCACCTGGCTGCGCAGTTTAAGCGAAAAACAAAACCGCAGCGTCAACCTCTTCACCGTGCCGCCCGAAGAATGGGATCGTATCGCCTCCTATGGGTGTGATGTCGTCTGGCTCATGGGCGTCTGGGAGCGGAGTCAGGCAGCGATAGCCATCGACAAAGCGAACGATAAGCTTGTCATGGAGCTGAGCACGTTGCTGCCGGACTTCAGTATGGAGTTCGATCTCACCGGCTCCGGCTATAGCATCCGAAGTTACACCGTCGATGATGCATTCGGTGGTGACCTAGCCCTGACGGTTGCCCGCCGGGAACTGAAACAGCGCGGCATGAAGTTACTCCTTGATTATGTTCCCAACCATGTCGCCCCTGATCACCCTTGGGCGAGCGAACATCCCGAGTATTTCGTCGGTGGTTCAATGGAGGATATGCAGGCCTCACCTGACGCATTTTTACAGGTTGGTCCGAACGTTTTGGCTCGTGGGAAGGACCCGAACTTTGCACCCTGGCCGGACGTGCTACAACTGAATGCATTCGCTCCAGAACTACGGGGCGCCATTAAAGACCTTTTTGCCTCGCTTATGGATAAGTGTGACGGCGTACGGTGCGATATGGCCATGCTCATGAATAATGCCATCTTCAGTGGCACCTGGCAGGGGCGCGTAGGGCCGCCGCCTGAAACAGAATTTTGGACCGACATTGTATCCAGTGTCCGTAGCCACCGCTCTGACTTCTTGTTTATAGCCGAGGCGTATTGGAACACTGAGCCCGAACTGCTCAATCTGGGCTTCGATGCCTGCTACGACAAGGACTTTTACGACGATCTCGTAAGCGACTATGCTTCCAAGCTTCGTGAACACCTGGCAGCGCCGCAGGGTACGCAAATGCATCAGGTACGGTTCTTGGAGAACCATGATGAACCGCGTGCAGCGGCCACACTGCCTGGCGAGAAGGGCCGGATGGCAGCCGTCATCCTCGCAACTACCCCAGGTTCACGACTCTATTACGAGGGGCAGTTCGCTGGCGCGACCATACGCACTCCGGTGCAGCTCGGACGAGATCCGGCTTATACGCCCGACGAGCACCTCGAGACCTTTTATAAAGGGCTCATGCAGCTGATGCGCGAGATTGAACCTTCGCCCGACACCTGGACCGTATGCGCTACAAGCGAAGATACGGTGCTCGCCTGGACCTGGCGAAGCCACGAAGATAGATACGTAACGATTGTAAACTTCGGACTTGAGTCACGAGAATTTAAGATTGATCTCGGGAATGACAGTGGGGTGACTGGTGACTCACATGTCACCTGCCAGTTCGCAACAACCCCCGGTGTCGAGTCTGCCGCGCACGCCGACGAGAATACACTGACCGGGAAATTGGACGGCTTCAAGGCCTTGATACTTCAGGTCGGTTAAGGCTTACTCGTAGCGCAGTGCTTCGATAGGGTCTTTACGGCTGGCCCGCAGAGCCGGCAGCGTACCAGCCAGGAAAGCCAACAGCATGATACCGATGATGACGGTCAATATCGTACGCGGCGGGAATGTCAGTAGGTTCAAGCCCGGGAAGTTCTTAAGGAAGCCGTGTTGACCGATAGCATTGATAGCCTTACCGACAAGCGAAGCAACTGCCACCCCTAACAGACTACCCCAGAAGCCGATAAGGACAGCTTCAATACTAAAGAGTAGGAATATGCGGCGCGGGTTCATGCCAAGTGCCTTCATAAGCCCAATTTCCTTCGTGCGCTCCTGAACTGACATAAAGAGCGTGTTGATGATGCCAAATGAGGCTGCCAGCAGCGCAATACCACCGAACATATCAAGCACATCGATGACTACGTCAATGGCATTAAAGATTGTGCTTTCCTTATCCTTGATGGTCGAGCCAGTGTAGCCTTTGGCTGTTAGCTCACTCTTCAGATGATTTATCTGAGCGGTTGTATAGTTGCTTGGGAAGATGGCGTAAGCCGTCTGGAACGTATCTGCGAGCGCTGCAGGGATACCCTCGTTCTGCGTGTTCTGAATCTGGGTGGTAAGGGCGTTATTCGCGTACAGAGTAGATTCGCCGAGCAAGTTGTTCTGCTGTACACCAGTAACCGTTGCCGTTACGGTCGACTGAACTCCGTACGCGTTGGTGACGCCAAATGTAACCGTCTTACCAATAACGGCCGCGTTACTACGGTAGCCAAGCGGCTCCACATAGCTCTGAGGGATACTGACCTGATTTGCGCTTGAGCTGTTACTAACACCGTTACCAGCTACCATGGGAGCAGTTGTTGAGCCGTACTGGGGTAACATAGCTACCTGATATTTGTCTCCGGTACCTTGGACGTAGTCAGGGGATGGGGAGTGTGCGGCTGTCACGTCTGTTAAGCCGGGAATACTACCTATGACTTTGAGATCCGCCGATGTCATCATCAACTGTACTGCAGCCCTCCTGCCTCCGCCCCCGGATGCCACCTGCGAATTAGCGCTGTAGGTATACTTTTGCGGGCCGCTTGAAGGAGACGCACTCGGAGCACTCAAGGTAATGAACAGGACGTTGGTGGCGCCAAGGTTACCGAGCTGCTGGTTGAGATAGCTTTTAATACCGGTACCGATGCCGTTCGTAAGCGTGATAGTCATGGCCCCGATGAAGATGGCAATAATAGTCAGGAACGTCCGTATTTTGGAACGAAACATATTGTCACTCGCAGTTTGGAGTAGGTCTAACAAGTTCATACGTTGCTCCCTTTGGTCAGCCGACCATCCTTAATGTACAGCTCCCGCTTGCAACGGGCTGCCAGATCGGCGTCGTGCGTCACAATAATAAGAGTTATTCCCTGCTCTTTGTTCAGTTTAAAGAGCAGATCTTCGACTAACGCGCCGGTATGACTGTCGAGGTTGCCGGTCGGCTCATCTGCAAAGATAACGCTTGGATTGTTAATAAGCGCCCTGGCGATACAGACACGCTGTTTCTGGCCGCCACTTAAGTCTGCCGCCTTGCTGTTCGCCTTATCCGCCAGCTCGACTGCCTCGAGTGCCTTCAGGGCTTTCTCCTTACGTTCACGGCGCCCCACGCCTGCAATCTTGAGCGGAAGTATCACATTGCTAAGGACTGATTCATTGGCATTTAGGAAAAACTGCTGGAAGACAAAGCCGTAGCGTTTGTTGCGGAGGCCATCTATCTGTCGACCGCTGAGGCGCGCGGCATTCTCGTCGTTAATCAGTACTTCGCCGTTGCTCGGCTTATCGAGCAGGGCCAGCACGTGCATGAGCGTGCTTTTGCCCGAGCCACTTTTGCCGACAATAGCGACAGATTCGCCGGGCTTAATTTGTAATGAGACATCCTGGAGGGCAGAGAACGCGGCCTGACCTTTGCCATACACCTTCGTTACGTGATCCGCCTTAATCGTTGTTTGTTGATCCATACCTATTTAACCCTTCGAGCCCATTCTGCTTAGGTTTACTGAAGACCGACTGGACGGCCGCCGCTTTTGCTAAGGGTATTGTAGCACTCGCAACATTTAAAGCTCGCGGAGTACCTCACGTAAATCGTGGATCCGATAATCACCGCCCTCGGTTCTGAAGGCGTAGCCTGGATGCGCATACAGATATGACGTAGCACCATGAGCAGCAGCCAGCCGCAGATCGGTACCCGAATCACCTATCACCACGACGCTC
>Ga0335072_10013278_pt1 | contig 11735 bp, 10 predicted proteins | sample Lox_Sample_21_FD_206725 | JGI IMG/M metagenome (GOLD analysis project Ga0335072, IMG submission 206725) | Soil microbial communities from Loxahatchee National Wildlife Refuge, Florida, United States - Lox_Sample_2.1 | ecosystem: Environmental > Terrestrial > Soil > Wetlands | place: USA...
GCTCTTTTGGAACAATTTCGAGTTGTCACTACCGCACCGGTCTATCAGCCACCAAACAGCGGAGCCACCGGCCCCTTCTGTCGTCTAGGCCGTCGGGGCAGGTGACGCGAGCCAAACCATAGGCCCAGCACTAATAGTGCCCCACCTGCGAGGGCCACCGGGTACTTCGACTCCGGCAAGGCAGTGTTGCTCGAGAGCGGTTGCCAGTCAGGCTCGCTGTATACACCGCCTGAACCAGGCGACGTCTGAGTCAGCACGGTTGAACTGGGGAAGGTGTCCCAGGTCCCTGTCGACGAGTCGTAACTGACTGCCTCAGTCTCTACTTGCGTGCCTGACTTCGGGTAGACGAAAGCTATTGCCGTGGTATCGGGCGAAAACACGGGTTGCGTGGTGTTCGTGGTCCCAGTCGGCATGGCCATGTTGTTCCAGATCGGCGCGGCTGTCGGAACGGGGGTCCCGGCGTCCCAGTTGAGGTCCATGATGAACAGGGTTTGCGGCCCCGTAGTCGGCCCAGTGCTACTGCTGTACGACCGGTCCGAGTTGAACACTATGTAGTTGCCGTTCGAGCTCCAGTCAGGGTTGAAATCCTCGCCGCTCGAGCTGCCGTAATTGGTCCCGTTGAAAGCGGCAGCAGAAAGGTCCGTGTAGGTGAGCGCCGTTTCACCGCAGGGGTTGGTCCCCGACGGGAAGGTGATCCCGCTCACCAGGATCAAATGGTCCTGAGAGTCGACGTACACGAGGTTGCTCGGGTTGGCCGGGTCGAACACGGTACGGTTCACAAACCCATCGCTCCCGGCCCCAGAAGCAAGGGCGTACCCGCCATACAGCGGGTCAGAGGCGGCATTGAGCGCACATACAGAGCTAGATCCGGTAGGTGCCCAAAGGGTGTCGATCGAGTCGTTGTCGCGGTTGAAGATGACGACGTTGCCGTCGGGCGACGGCCCGTCGCTAGGGGCGTAGTCGTTGTCGGTACCCTGGCAACTTGACTCGGACAGCTCAGTCACCGGTGAGCTCGACGACTGCGGCACAGAGTAGATGCTGAAATTGCCCGAAGCATTGTTGCAGCGGCTGCTGGAAAAATAGACAGTCGAGCCGTCGGGGCTGTAGAAGGGCTCTACGTCGCCAAACTGGTTCGTGAGCTGCGTAATCGTGCTCGATGGGTTGGACGCCTCAGGGTTTACTTGCTCAATGCCTCCGGTAGTGGCTGAATAAAAGGCGATGTCGCCGCTGTAGGTTGGGAAGGCAGCTTGCGCTGAAGGCAAGGCCCAAACCATGTTGGCCAGTAGTACCACCGCCGCCGCCACTGAGGCTCTACGAACCGTACCGAAGGACATATCGCATTATCGCCTCTCCGAAACCGGTCCGGAAGCGTGTACGTGGACGCGCGAGTGAACGAGAAGGGAATACTTCCCGAACGGAACTGGCGCTTCCCCCTCGAGCCATCATGGCAGGCTTGTCCGGCCCGATACGGGTCGAGTATCGTGTCAGCGGTGGACCAATCAGGCCACCTGCCGTCGCCGGCATCCGTCGGTGCATTGCGGCTCAGCCTCCTTGCTGCCGAGCAGCGGGTGCAGCAAGCACGCGAGAAGCTGCAACTGGCCGAGGAACTCGAAGCTCGCTTGCTCGCCGTGCTGGAGGGGCCCGACGTACCCAGGGACATCCCAGCAGAGCCTTCGCCCGCTCGAGCCGCAGTTATGCGAGTAGCGACTGAGGTGATATTGGCCGCCGAACTACAGGCCGCTGCCCTCCTTAGTGCCGCAGGCGCTCAGCAAGACGGATTGCTACAGGGAGAGCTCAGCGACACGGCGGTATCTACGATTCGAGGCCAAATGAGCCAACTCGCCCAAACGGAGGACCAGCTCATCACGCTGGGCGCACAGGCTCTGAGGGCGATGGACGACGAACGGGTTGCGGTTCCGGTTGATATTGCGGCCGGACGTCTACAGCGACGGGCCCGCAGGAGAGCTTTTGCGTTAAGACAGGGCGACGGCACCGGGAGCAGCGACGGCGCGGGAGCGGGTGCATGACTGCCGCCATCATGCTCGCCCCACCGGCTCCGCCGCCTCCCCCGAGGCTGCCTCCCAGCCCTTCGCCTCAACCGCCCGTATGGGCGATCCTGCTCGCGGCCACGACACCGGAACTGGTGACGCCGAGCACACCCGGCGGCGTGCTACTGGCACGGAGCGTGCCTCTTGCAACCCGCGAGTTGCCAAAGACCTTGCAGGCAAAAACGCTTGAGCTGCACCGTCGCGCCGAGCAGCTCGAAAACGATGCGATCGAAGCGCAGGCTAGGCTTGGCAGGCTGATCAAGTTGGCGCAGGACCGCTCTCGAGGACCGGGGTCCTCCGAAACCCTCTTCCTGCGCGAATTTTTGAGGCGGGCCCAGGAGGAGGCATCGCGGATCGTGAGCGACGGCGAGCGGCGTACGCAAGAACTGCGCGCCGCGGGCGTGCACGGCCCAACGGTCCCTGCCCTTTGTCAACAGCTCGTTGAGCACTTCGGACTGCATGAGCAGCTCGTTGAATTGATCACTCAAATGGTCCTGGGAGAAGGACCGTGACCCGTCCCGCCCGGCAGGCACCTAGCTGATCGTTCCCGCAAACGGCCGCACCTTGACGCCACATGAAGCCAGGAAACCTTGGTTCGGCGGGGACGGCGGAAGGTCGACGAAACTCAAGATCGAATCGGATCTGAACGGCAGAGGCAAGCCCAGCGCCTCTCCGGACTTCAGCGCAACGTACCCCAAACGCCACGGAAGCCTTATCACCCACGGCGGCCGCGCGGTACCTGCCAGGCAAGCGAGGACGACGTTTTCCAGCGTGACGGCTCGGTCGTGGGCAAGCCCAAGCGGCCCGCGCGGGGCGCCAGTAGCACTCAACACCGCCACAAGCCCATCGCCCAGGTCGTCTTCGTGCACCGTAAAAAGCTTCGAACTTGCGCCCACGAGCGGGACCACTGGCAGCCGGGCCAGCCGCTTCAGCCGGCCCACCATCCCGCCGGCACCGGGACCGTACACGAGCCCCGGTCGCACGACGGCTCCGCCTTTGGACAGTACGACTCGCTCGCAGGCCAGCTTCGCGATTCCGTAATGCTGGCGGGTGCCCTCGTAGGCGGACATCGACGAGACCAACACCGTCCGCACTCCTGCTCCCCCAGCCAGCTCCGCCAAGGCGTTTGTCCCCTCGACATTGACGTTCCAGACATCTTCGCGCCGCGTGAGCGACATGTCCCAAGCGCACAGTACGACGGCGTCCAGCCCCTCGAGCAGGTGCGCGGAAGGCTCCTCCCGCAGGTCATAGTGACGTTGCTCGTCGGGGCCGGCTGAGCGCCCATCTCGGGGTGCAGCAGGAAGGCGCACCAGCTTCACGACTTGCCAGCCTGCGACGGACAAAGAACGCGCCAACACCGAACCGACGTAGCCGTTAGCGCCCGTGACGCCGGCACGGCGGACCGCTCCCACCGTCTAATCCTCGCTCAGGTCAAGCGACTCGCCGGCGATCCGGTGCGCGTTCGCCATCAGAGTCATGACAAACGTCGTCGCCGGGACGGTGGGGAAGACTGCGCCGTCCACCAGGTGGACACGCCGCCACTCGGGCAGCCGTCCGGTCCGGTCCGTCGTAAAACGCGATACCCGGGCGTTGCCCGGTCGGTGCGGGAAGCTGCCGCCGAAGTGGTAACCCATGCCGGGCCGGGCCATCCTCACTTGGGGGAGCACCGGCCATAGGTCCAGCATGTGGGCAGCGCTCAAGAGCTTCCGCAGGACGGGCCCGAGCGCTCCGCTTTCGTCGGCAGGGCCGCTCTCGTAGAATTGAAGAGGTGCCAACCGGCCCGCTGGCGGCGAGGGCACCTTGACCGCCAGTTTGCGTGACGCTGAAGAGGGAAGATAGCCCAGCCCGATCGTGAGACGCGAAAGTAACGCTGTCCTTAGCGAGCAAAACGACTTGAGTTGCAGCAACCCCGGCAAGGCTGCTGCCACCGCGGTGTTGTAGGGGTAAAACTGCACCTGGGCAACCTGGGAGCTATCGAAGGCGCCATCGGGACCGTACCCCACGACAACGTTGAACTGCCCGAGAGTGAAGCCATGCAGCTTGGTCGGGTCCGGCGCCGGCCGCTTCGACAGGGCGGGGAAAATAAACTGAGCAGATTCGACCAACGGCACCTCGTGCCCCACGGCACCAAGGGAGCCGAGCACAAGTCTCGTCGTACCCAATGCTCCGCAGGCGAGGTAGATGCGGTCGGCCGAAAGCTCCACGCTCCGTCCGCTATCTGCCTCGAGTGCCAGCACGTAAGGGACCCCGCCGGTTTCGCGCACGCGGTAGGCAAGCAAGCCGCTCCGATAGTGGACCCTGCCGCGTCGGCGCAGTTCGTCGAATGTCTGCGAGGCGGAGTATATGAGCGAGTGCGGGCAACCGGTCATGCACAACCCGCAGCGCACGCAAGCCCCAGGTCTCATCGCCAGCCTGGAATGCCCGGCTATCACCCCACGGCGGCGGAGCGAAGCCCTGTGGCGGGAATAGTTGCCCATCACCATGACGGTCCGAGGCGCCAGGAGCGGTAAGGGCTGCGGGGCCGCCGCGTATGGGAAGATCTCCGCTAGGTCATCGTGCTCACCTGCGACGGGGACATGGTCGCAAATCGCCCTGTAATGGGGGGCCATCTCCGATGCGCGAACTGGCCAATCCCGAAACGACGAAGAACTGAAGGGCATCATTTGAGCACCCCAGACGTTGCTGAACCCACCGTACGCTCCGGAAACGGCTTTCGGGTTGGCCCTGCCCAGGGCTTCCACCCCCGTCAGCTGGCCGTGGTCGGCGAACGGGAAACTCGAGCCGAAAAGACGTTTCTCAGGTAGCTCGCCTCGAGCAGGGCTCGGTGCGAGGAAGCCAAGGTCCGCTGTGCCGGCTGAAGCAAGTTCCGGCGCAGGCAGCCGGCTTAGCCTGGCCGCCGAAGCCCTGTTGGCGGCCTCGAGCTCGGCGCCGATGTCGACGACTGTAACGTCAACATCGGGCCGTGACGTGAGCGCCAACGCTGCCCCGGCCGCCGCCGCCCCAGAGCCAACTATCAGCGCACGCACTCAGGCCTGCGGGTCAGCGGCCCAATGGTATAAATCGCCGATAGTACCTCCGAAGGTAAAGATCCTTACCTTGCGCCAATGCCCACCGTCAGTCGAACTGAGCGCAAGCTGGAGGTCCGCGTTCGACGAATCTATCCCTGTTGCGTTTTCGAGCAGGAGCCACTGGAATTGGCCGGAAAAGTTTTCCGCTAACTTTTGGAAGTCGCGGTCGCTCGGGATGATCCATTGCTTGGGGTAGTGGGTAAGGAGCGGGCCCTCGGAAGTTTGGGCCGTATCAACCATGATCGACTGCCCTTTGGCCAAGTAGGGAGCCATGTAGTTGTCGAAACGCTCCCATGTCACGATCGGTGGGGCAAACGACGTCCAGGTGGCGTTGCTAAAAGGATGCGAGAGCCCGAAGGCCGCCCGGAACGCAATCGGCTCGCCCTCCACCGGAGCCCTCGCCGGCGTAATGTCGTTGAATGTCCCATTGAGGGCGTTGTACGCCCCGAGGCTTACAAGTACGACTGCTAACGAAGTTCGTGCCACCCGGCCGATGTTGCGCCACGAAGCCACCTCGCGGGCCGCCAACCCGAGTACGACTGTGGAGAAGATCGTGTCGGCAACGAAATAGCGAGGGTCTCCCCACGTGCGCCCGAGCGGTATTAGGAGTGCTATCTCGCCGGGGAACACAGCGGCACCACCGACGATCGTTGCGAGCTCCCAAAATCGCGAGCGTCGCGACCACACCACGATCGCCAGCAGCGGTGCAACGACAAGCAGGGCAGGGACAAATGCCCATGTGTACTTTGCGGCGTAAAGGATCCCCGTGATAAGGGTGCGGTGTTCGGGTAGCCAGGTCGCGCCCGAGGGCGACTTGGCGTTTTGGCTGTAGCCAAGCTCCCAATAGAAAGGGTTGCCCATGATCAACCAGTTGGCCAGGGTCCACAGGAAGAAGACAAAGATGCCTGGGAGAGCGACGACCGACGCCACCCGCACCCGCCGCTTCCAGCCTGGCTCCCGGAACGAGACGAGGGTGGCGACAACCGGTATCAGTGTAAAGCCTTCGTAGCGGATCGCCAGCGTGGCCGCGAGGCCCATGGATATCAGGATCAGGGGGCGTGGGCCCCCCTCTTGGTACCACTCCACGATCCCGAGCAAGAAAACCGACGCTGCCAAGTAGAAGGACCCCTCGCTCATGCCGTTGCCGGCGTAGAAGATGACGATCGGGTTGAGGCAGTAAGTCACCGTAAGTGCTGCTACGAGCACCTCGCTCAGTCCCAGCCGGCGCAACAACTTGACAAGGACGAGCACGGTGGCAGCTCCGCAGGTGGCCGTGCTCAAGATGGCGCCGAGGAAAGCTTGGTTGAGGGGGCTTGTAAACAATATGAAGGGCAGCTCGAGCAGCACCGGACCGGGGGGCCAGAAAAAACCCCAGGCCGCAAGATGGGGATCTCGACTGAAAAGGACTGCTCTCGCGTCCTCGGCGCGCGCCAGCGCGTCCCCAATGGCGTAGTGGACGGAGTAAAACATGAAAACACCCGCCGCGATATATACGCCGAGCGACACGGTCGCAAGCGCCAGCGGCCAGTACCGCCGCAGTAAGGGACTGGCCGTTTTTGCGGGCAAGACGGTGACAGGTGCCTGCGAGATAAGCGCCGAAGCCGGCTCTAGGCGGGCTGGCCTCGGTGGCGCGAGCACTGCGGTCAAGAGGAGGGCCGCGCGGGGGCGTGACTGACGAGGGTCGGTCTGGTCAGCCCGTGCCGGGTTTTTTCCCAATAGTTCGGGGCGAGGAACACCTGTAGCAGAGCCTTGTAAGCCGAGACTGACATCATCACCCAGTACACCGGGGTGAGCAGCGCAGGGAGGAACAGAGAGTCGTCGACCTCGATCGCTTCAAGCGTGTTCATGAAGGTAAAGAGGAAATTGCCCCCGAGCCAAGTCAACAGCCCCAGGAAGTAGAGCGGAGCGGGGTAGAGGGCCATCAGCCATGGTGGTTTGACCACGAACCAAAGGAACGTGAGCATCCAGAAGACCGGGTTGACCACGGCCATGAAGGGCGTGCCGCCAACAAGAAACGCGAACAAAAGGATCTGGCGTGTCCCAAAGGCCTTGCGTGCCGCCCTGAGGTCCCTCATGTGCACCAGGAATGTCTGGAGGTATCCCTTGTACCAGCGCGACCTTTGCTTGGCCCAGTTGACCATGTCGCTGTTCGCTTCTTCCAGCGTCACCGAACCCAGGATCTCGCTCCTGAAACCGGCACGGCTGAGCCGGGCGCCAAGGTCCGCGTCCTCGGTCACGTTGTAAGGGTCCCACGCCCCAAGCTCGAGGAGGATCTCCCTGCGAAAGTGGTTGGACGTACCGCCAAGGGGCACCGGTGCACCGAACTTAGACAAGCCCGGCAGCATCTGGCGGAACCATATGCTGTACTCGACCTCGAACCACCTTGTGACCAGGTTTTGGCGGCTGTTGAAAAAGGCGAGCTGGGCTTGTAGGCAGGCGACCGACGGGGGCCGTATCGCAAACGCGAGGGCGGCTTTGCGCAACTGCAACGGGTCGGGGCGGTCCTCGGCATCAAAAATCGTCACGTAAGCACCCGTAGCTTGAGTAAGGCCATAATTGAGCGCTTTCGGCTTGGTGCGTGGCCCCCTTGGTGGTACCAACACCAGGTCGATGTCGTTGACGGGACCGATCGCCGAACGGCCGGCGCTGAGGGTGGCAAGGTCGTCGCTTTCAACCAGAAGGAGGATCTGGAGACGGGGTAATCGAGAAGACGAAGGTGGCGCACCAGCTCGTCCATCACCTCTGGTTCCCGGAAGACGGGCACCAATACCGTATAGGGCTTGAAGACTTCATCAGGAGCGGCTCCCAGTTCGGCATCGGAAAACTGGACCAGCTCAGTCCCCTTGAGCGACGAGCGGTATAACCACAACCTGACGGCCATCGAACTTGCGTACCCTACGGTGCAGGAGCCGATCAGCACGAGGCCAGTCCAGTGAGGTTCGGCGACGAGGCCCAAGACCAGTACCACCAGCCCCGCGAGCAAGCCGTCCCGCTGCCCAACGGTGAGAGTCGTGCGGGCCGAAAGGCCTGGTCGCGACACCGAAAGACTTTCGGAACTGAATGCAATTCGCTCGGGTTCGCTCTCCCATGTCCGAGACATCGCCGGCATGGCTTCCTCGGCTGGGGCCGCACGGCCGGTTCGCCGAAGGACGAGCCCGACGGCGACGCAAATCGCGCCGGCCACCAAGAGAATGACCGATCTCATATGCCTCCAGCCCAGTCGTAACCACTCATCACGCTTACGGCAATACGATTGCCGGGGCGACCGGTTGCGACGGGACGTTGGTAAAGGCCAGGAAGAACGAGCAGAACGCCAGCTGCGCCCCTATCAGCATACCCCCGACGCCAGTCGCTTCGAGTTCTTCCCTCAAGGCCTGCGCGCCCGCCGCCCCCAAAACGCCGGCTACGACCAACAGAGCTCCCAGCAGGCCGACAAGCATGCTGGCCAGCAGCCCGCGCTCGAGCGTGAAGTCGTCTTCAACGAAGCGGCTCACGGCTGACTCGGGTTCGAAGCCTGACCGGTAAGCCTGCGTCTTGGCAAAGAAGCCAAGCACGAGGAGTTGTAACCCGAGGAGCATGGCCCCGAGGGCCAAAGTGCTGAGGCGCAGCCCGAGGGATGACCGCACTACGCCGACAACGGCTCCTTCACCGGCCGCCCCACCAGCGAGCAGCAGCAGGCCCGGCCACACGAAAACATGCAGTGGCGACAGCAAGAGCAGGAACCGCAAGTGCCTCCATCCGTCGCGAAGCGCATTCAGCTTGGAATGCCCGGTCCGGGGGTGGTAGACGATAGGCACCTCTGCCACCTTGAGGCCCGACCTAGCAGCCTTTACGACGATCTCCGAAGCGAGCTCCATCCCATCGCAGCGGAGGTTGAGCCTCTCCAAGGCCTCCCGCTTGAAAGCGCGGAGCCCACTATGGGCATCACTGGACTCCAGCTTGAAGAGCGCATTGAGCACTCCCGTCAGCACTGGGTTGCCTATGTAACGGTGGGTCCAGCTCATGGCCCCTGGCTCGATCTGGCCGCGGAACCTGGAGCCGAGCACATAGTCCGCACCCTCCCATATTGGCGCGACCAGCGACGCGATCTCGGTGAAGTCGTAGCTGTTGTCGGCGTCACCCATGACGATCACGCCCCCTCTTGCGGCTGCAAAGCCTTTTCGGTAAGCGCTCCCGTACCCGCGCACGGGTTGTTCGACGACCCTGGCGCCCGCACGCGCCGCGGCCAGGGCCGACCCGTCGTTGGAACCGTTGTCCACCACGACGACCTCGCCCCGCAACCCCGCCCGTTTGATCCCCAAGAGCGCCTTTCTCACGCATGTGCCAACGCTCCCCACCTCGTTGAGGCAGGGCATAACCACCGAAATATCGATGCCGTCTTTGCCAACGAAATCGGCGCGGGAAGGATGGTCGGTGTGGGGAAGATCTTTAAGGGCCCGGAGCGTGCTCGGCCGCCCGGCCCGGTGGCTTACACCTATCTTCGTGTTGGTGGGCACGCCGCAAGTATCGTACAGAAATTTTGCGTCAGGGTGGAAATTCGCTAAACGGTCAGTGAACTTTCGGTCACCATATATTGACAAGCGCCGTGAGCAAGGCAACGGCTCCGACGGCCAGCAAGATTATGGCGGCCATCCTCCTGCGGTTATCGTCCAACCAGCTCAACGAACGCACGACCGGCACCGGTCCCAGTGCCGGCACATCGGAAGTGCTGGCCGGTTTTGGGGCAGCAGGCAGCGCCATTACATCAGACCGCTTGAGCGCCGCGGTACCGCCATTTTCGGCCAGGAGCTGGACGATCGCCTCCCGGCTCGACGCCAGCCGCTGGGCCAACGACTCGAGTTCGCGCGCAAGGTCCTCCTGCGTACGCCCCGAGGGCCTCTCTGGTGGGTATTGCCTGTTGACGCTGCTCAACCGAGTGCCTCGGTACTCGAGCTCGTTGTAGCTGCCCTTTGCGCCTTTACGATTTTCCGGGCAAAGGCCGTCAGGAAATCGCGGTTTACGACCAGGCGCTGGTCCAGGGACATGGCTGACGAAGTTACTTGGCCGGTCAGCGGATCCGTTAGCACCGCCCCGGCTCCATCTTGCACGTACAATACCACGCGCTCATAACGCGTCTCACTCGTGTTACCGATCGTGCCTTTGACAGGCCAAACCCAGTACAGCACAGACCAGTCCCCATACTCGCTCGAATCGTAGGACAAAGCTTGACCGGTTATGCCTCCTCCTAGGTCCTCGTCGACCGTCGCCCTTTCTGTCCAACCGTGGAAGCTGTAACAGTCCTGGATGGTGAAGGCGTCAAAACCTGAAAGCCCTGGAGCGTTAATCACGTCGGCCGTGACAGGCACGTCGCTTTTCAACGAGCCGGACGCCCCTCCCGGCAAGTAAACGTAGCGGTACCAAAGCGAGCTCGGGCCGAACTCGGGCTTGCCGTTTTGGAACTGCTCGACGTAATGGGTGGTCCACCCCGGCACCGAGGCGGGGGTTACAAGGAACGAAGCGAGCCTCGGCTCGCCTACCGCGTCCTCGATCAGGTTGTAAGAACGTAATGCGGTGTCACCGGCCCCGATCACTAACGCCGCGACGATCGTCACGACGGCGGCGGCGCCTATCGCTGGGACCGCCAAGGACCTTTGGCCACCACGCAAAGAGCTGCTGGAGGGCTGCGCCGCCGGGTTGGCGGCTTTGCCCTGGTGGGGAGCGTACGTCATCATGCGGAGCCCTGCCATACGGTGACAGGCCGCCCAGACCGCGACCCCTGTGCTGAATGTGACCAAACCGATGAACGGGTGGAAAACATCGAGCGCTATGTCCTCTCCCCACTCCTTGCCGACCCAGAAAATGAACAAGATCCTGCCGAGGTTGACCACCCAGAGCAGCGGCAACCCCGCAAGCAACCAGAGGGATTTGTTGATCAAGGGACCTCGCACCATGGCCGCGAACACCAACCCAGTGAGTAGGAACCCAACTAACCCATCGACACCGGAGCAGGCCGTGACAACCGCGAGCGGGAAGGCTGTGCCGTTGTGAGTGACGTTGAAAATGGCATCGCCCGCACCGGGTTGGGACGCCGCCAGGCCAGTCAAACGGACGAGGCCACGCAGCGCGCTCACAGTGACCTTTGTGTAGTCGCTGAGCACCGAGTTGAGGACCACCGTGTACACCGCGGGGACGGCGAGCAGGAGGTAGAGCACTGAAAGGCGCTGGCGCCAGAGCACACGGACCCCGAAAACGATGGCAATCAGGCCGGCCACAAAGAGTGGCACCGCGAGCAGGTCCACTCGCCACTGCCAAAAGCTCGCCGACATGTGCCGCGGCAACAACATCGTGACTGCGGCGGCGACCAAAAGGAGAGGGATGCCGACTATGTAGTCGAGCTGGCGGTCGTGGATATCGGGTTCGGCTCGGCGAGGCCGCATGTAGGCTGCCCCCAGGGCCAGCGCAAAGAGTGGGACCAACCCCACATATGCGAGAGGGGACTGGACATCCAGCTCTTGCAGAAGCGTAAGGAGCGAGTAATGGTAGGCGACAACCGTGGCCCCAAGCACGAGGCAAAGTTGGACAACCGTCCTGGTCGTCGGGTCGAGCCCGTCCCACCATGCCCGCGAGCGCCGCGTCCGGG
>Ga0335072_10013279_pt1 | contig 11734 bp, 8 predicted proteins | sample Lox_Sample_21_FD_206725 | JGI IMG/M metagenome (GOLD analysis project Ga0335072, IMG submission 206725) | Soil microbial communities from Loxahatchee National Wildlife Refuge, Florida, United States - Lox_Sample_2.1 | ecosystem: Environmental > Terrestrial > Soil > Wetlands | place: USA: Florida...
GCTGGCTCGAGGTCGCTACCGAGCTGGGCGGATAACCGGCGAGCCGGGCGGATAACCCGGCGTCCAGCGGGGCCAGCAGCGTCCTCAGCAGGGCGGACAGCGACGCGCGCTGGCCGCCGTCTAGCCCGGCGAGCAGCGCCTGCTCGCTGTGCAGCAGGTCCTCAAGGGCCGCGTCGACCCGGGCCTGGCCGGCGTCGGTGAGGGTGACAAGGACGCCGCGGCGGTCGCGGGGGTCGGGCTCGCGCCGCACGAGGCCCGCCTCGGCCAGCCGGTCGATGCGGTTGGTCATCGTGCCTGAGGTCACCAGCGTGGCCCGCAGTAGCGCGCCCGGCGTGAGCTGGAACGGCGGCCCGACCCGGCGCAGGGCCGACAGCACGTCGAACTCCCAGGTCTCCAGGCCATGGCTGGAGAACGCGCTGCGCCGGGCGATGTCCAGGTGCCTGGCCAGCCGGGTGACCCGGCTGAGCACATGCATGGGACCTACGTCGAGGTCCGGCCGCTGGGCCTGCCACTGCGCGACCAGATCATCAACCTCGTCAGACTGTCCCATGGGTGACAGCATATCTCTTGACGTCAAGATGCTTGACGAAATAGCATTAGCTTGATATCAAGATACTTGAATGCAAGCTAAATTGAGGGAGGCGGACCGGGCATGTGGGACGCGACACAGTACCTGCGGTACGGCGACGAGCGAGCCAGGCCGTTCCTTGACCTCATTGCCCGGGTCGGTGCGGACGCACCGACCTACGTCGCCGACCTCGGCTGCGGGCCAGGCAACCTGACCGCCCTGCTGGCCCGGCGCTGGCCGGGCGCCACGGTCGTCGGGGTGGACAGCTCGCCCGAGATGATCCAGGCGGCGTCGGCCCGGCCTGAGTCGCCCGCATTCCAGCTCGGTGACGTGCGGGACTGGCGGCCGGCCCAGCGGCCCGACGTGATCACCTGCAACGCCGTACTGCAGTGGGTACCCGACCACCACGACCTGGTCGCGGGCTGGGCGGACATGCTCGCTCCCGACGGCTGGCTGGCCTTCCAGCTACCGGGCAACTTCTCCTCGCCCAGTCATGTGATCGTGAAGGAACTGGCCGCCTCGCCGCGCTGGCGCGCGCTGCTGGCCGACGCGGAGCTTAACCGCCAGGCCGGGGATCCCGGTGACTACGTCGACCTGCTGGCCCGGCCCGGATACACCGTCGACGCCTGGGAGACCACGTACCACCACATCCTGCCGGGCGACAACGCCGTCCTGGAGTGGACGAAGGGAACAACGCTGCGGCCGGTGCTGGCCCTGCTCGACCCCGAGCAGGCCGCGAGCTTCATCGCCGACTACGCCGACCGGCTTCGCGGCGCCTATAAGCAAGGCCCGTTCGGCACGGTCCTGCCGTTCCGCCGCGTATTCACGGTCGCCCATCGCGTCCCCGGTGCAGCCACCCAGCCCGCGAAGCCGGCCCAAGAGCCAGCCTCCGAGCCAGCCCGCTAACGAGTCCGCGAGCCAGCCCTAGCGCCATCTCAGTTAATTCCTATTGATTTTATAGACAACATATGGCATGCTGTCTATCCGTGCAGCCAAGTCACGTGCGTCAACTCCTGTCGCAGGAGGAACTGGCCGCCGAGGTACGGCGGCTCGCCGGCCGTCCGGCGGAGTGGGTGTCCCGGGTCCGGCTGGATCCCGAGGGACGCTGGTACGAGCGCATCCACGTGGACGGCTGTCACGAGATCTGGCTGATCAGCTGGCTGCCGGGGCAGTCGACCGGGTTCCATGACCACGGCCGGGCGAACGGGGCGTTCAGTGTCGTGTGGGGCGCGCTTGACGAGTGCGTCGTCTCGGGAGGCTCGGACGAGCCTCGGCCAGGAACCCTGGCCACGGTCCGGCCGGTGACCCAGGGCCTGGTCCGGTCATTCGGCCCGCATTACGTTCATGATGTGCGCAATTCCTCGAAAGACTCGGTGTCCGTGAGCCTCCACGCCTACTCACCGCCGCTCTCCGAGATGACCCGCTACGACCTGACGCCGGGTGGCCTGGTGGCCGCCGCGACCGAGAGCCAGGACGACTGGTGAGCCCGGTGGCCACCGGGCGCCCGGCCGGAGCGCGCTCGATCGGGGAGATACTGGCGGCGGCGCGGGACCGCCTGGTCCGGCTGACCCCCGCCGAGGCGCTGGCCGCCGTGTCGGCCGGTGCGGTGCTTGTTGATATCCGGCCCGCGTCGCAGCGGGCCGTCGACGGCGAGATCCCCGGATCGTGGATCATCGAGCGCAACCACCTGGAATGGCGGCTCGACCCGGACAGCCCGGCCCGGCTGCCCTGGGTGGCCGGCTATGACCATCAGGTCATCGTGTTCTGCCAGGAGGGCTATACCTCGAGCCTGGCCGCCGCGGCCCTGCTTGACCTCGGCCTGTCCCGGTCCACCGACCTCATCGGCGGCTTCGCGGCCTGGGAGGCGGCGGGCCTGCCCACCGCCCCCGCCGCCGCCCATGCCACCCTGCTCGCCGCGGGCGCGGTCCACGCCGGCTAGCCCGCGGTTAGTCGACGCTGGCCGCGGCCTTGAGGTTGGGGCCAAAGCCACCGAGGCCCGCCCAGGCCAGGTCGATCAGGTTCGCGGCGACCTGCTCAAGCTTGGGCTTGCGCGCATCTAGCCACCACTGACCGGTGAACGCGACCATGCCCACCATCATCTGCGAGTACATCGGGGCCAGCTTCGGGTCCTTGCCGCGGGACTGCAGGAAGTCGGCCATGATGTACTCGACCTGCCCGGCGATGTCCGACAGCAGCGTGCCGTACGTGCCACCGCCGGACCCGGGAGTCGAATCGCGGACCAGGATGCGGAAGCCGTCCGCGTTCTCGTCGATGTAGCGCAGCAGCCCGACCGCGGCCTGCTCGAACTTCTCCCGCGAGTGGCTGCCCTCGAGCAGGCCGGTCGTGGTCGTCAGCAGTCGCTCGACCTCCCGGTCGACGACGACCGCGTACAGCCCTTCCTTACCACCGAAGTGCTCGTACACGACCGGCTTGGAGACGCCCGCCTGAGCGGCGATTTCCTCGATAGAGGTGCCTTCGAACCCCCGCTCGGCGAACAGCTTCCGCCCGATATCAAGCAGTTGCTGTCGGCGCTCCTTCCCGGTCATGCGTTTCTTGGATCTGGAGGGGGATTCAGTCACCGGTTCATCATGGCTGCTACGCGGCCCGCTTGTCAGTACGCCGCGCGGCATTTATCGATTTTTCGTCCTTTGCCGTGCTGACCCGCCTGGTCATAGCCTGCCTGGTCATCGAGCCAAGGACACGGGTCGCGTTCGCGGGGCGCTTGCCCGCCAGTCGCTCCGCGTCCGGCCAGCGCACATCCCAGGCCCAGCCGAGCTTCTCGAAAGCCCAGATGACGCGGGCGCTTGAGTCGATCTGGCCGCGCAGGGCACCATGCCGGGCGCAAGTCGGGTCGGCGTGGTGCAGGTTATGCCAGGACTCGCCGAACGAGAGGATAGCCAGCCAGGCGACGTTCCGTGACTTGTCCCGAGAGGTGAAGTCCTCATTGCCCCAGACATGGCAGACCGAGTTAATGGACCACGTCACATGGTGCAGTAGGCAGATCCGGATAAGGGACGCCCAGAAGAACGCGGTCAGCGCGCCCTGCCAGGACAGCCCCCACAGGCCGCCAATAAGGGCCGGGCCGAGCAGCGATATCGCCACCCAGAGGCCGAACCAGTTATCGGTCTTGCGGATGGCGCGGTCGGCGAGCAGATCGGGGGAGAACTTCTCCTGCGAGGTCTTGTTCGGGTCGAACAGCCAGCCGACGTGCGCGAAGGACAGCCCCTTGACCAGGGCCTTCCAGTCCGTGCCGTAGCGCCACGGCGAGTGCGGGTCGCCCTCCTTGTCGGAGTACTTGTGGTGCCGACGGTGGTCGCTCACCCAGGTGATGACCGGTCCCTCGACCGCCAGGCTGCCCGCGATCGCCATCGCGACCCGCAGCGGCTTGTTGGCCTTGAACGAGCTGTGCGTGAAGTACCGGTGGTACCCCACGGTCACCCCGAGGCCGGAGACCATGTAGAAGACCGCGAAGATAATGACGTCGTGCCAGCCGAGTCCCCAGCCCCAGGCCACCGGGACGGCGGCCAGGACAGCGAGGAACGGTATGACGACGAACGCGGCCAGGACGACTTGCTGCGCCCAGGTGGCCTTATCTTCTTCAACATCCGGCCGCACGGTCGGCCGTACGGGACGGTCTTGCGGTGGGGCGCCAGGAAGCGTGATCGGTGAGTCCATGGAAGCGTCCGGGGTCGTGGCCATGTTGCTCCTTGTCGTCAGGCTGCCAGGGCGGGAGCCTTATACGCTTACGTAACCGTAGCCTACGAGACCGTAGGTTACGCAAGCCTCCCAGGTGAATTTCCGCAAATCGCTAGGTGAAACGTTGGATGCACGCGGAGTAGCGTCTCACTATTTGAGACAGCCGGCGACGGTCATCTAGACCCTGACATGCACGTCAGCGAGGGTGTGGGAGCGATCTTGGGGACGGCTGTGCCGATGTGTTGGGCGGTCGTCTGCCGATAGGTCAGGCGGTCCCCTGCCCCGGCTGGGCGCCCTGAATCGCCCAGCGGCCAACGCCCGCCGTCGTTGCCGCCCGATCCCCGCCCCGCCGGTGTCTGGTCGCACTCTGGTCTCGCGAACCGCTGCGAACCGCGGCGAGTGCCCGTCTCCCGGTAGAGTAGTGCCGCCCATCCAGCGATCCCGGGTCGTCCAATCGGCAGGACATGCGGTTTTGGTCCGTAGAACGAGGGTTCGAATCCTTCCCCGGGAGCCTTTATCTCACTCCATTCGGCCGCCCGAGCCGGCTGCCCGAGTTACCCGCGCCGGCCGCCCGCGCCGACTGCCTGAGTCACCCGCGCCGGCCGTGAGCTAGCGGCGAATCGTCAGCTAGCCGATTTATCTCGAAGAAAACGCTGAGACACATGAGGCACATGAGGCAAACGAGGCTGCTGAGGTGAAGAAACAGCCAAGGATGTAACCGGAGGAACCCTCGATATGGCGCTTCCTGAGGGTGAGTTATGGTTAGTTGAGGCAAAGCAACTTATAGGCGCTCAACTTAGGGAGCTGGGGGCGATCCACTCATGACGGCCTCTTCTGATTCGGTGTCACCTGCGGGGGTGACCGGCAAGCCGGCGCGCGTGCCCGGGCCGAACTACAAGTGGATAGCCCTGTCCAACACCACGCTCGGCGTGCTGATGGCGATGATCAACCAGTCGATCGTGCTGATCTCGCTGCCTGACATCTTCCATGGCATCAACCTGAATCCCCTCGGCCCGGGAAACACCAGCTACCTGCTGTGGATGTTCATGGGCTTCATGGTGGTCGGCGCGGTGCTCGTCACCTCGTTCGGCCGCCTGGGCGACATGTACGGGCGCGTCCGCATGTACAACATGGGGTTCGCGGTCTTCAGCGTCGCGTCGGTGGCGCTGACGCTGACCTACTTCCAGGGCAGCACCGGCGCGCTGTGGCTCATCCTCTGGCGCGTCGTGCAGGGAGTCGGCGGCGCGTTCCTGTTCGCGAACTCGACCGCCATCATCACCGACGCGTTCCCGGCCAACGAGCGCGGCCTGGCCCTCGGCCTGAACTCGATCGCGGCCGTCGCCGGGTCGTTCATCGGCCTCATCCTCGGCGGCCTGCTCGGCCCGGTCAACTGGCACCTGGTCTTCCTGGTCTCCGCGCCGGTCGGCGTGTTCGGCACGCTGTGGGCCTACTTCATGCTGCACGACACCGGCGTCCGCAAGCACGCCCGGATGGACTGGTGGGGCAACGTCCTGTTCGGGGTCGGCCTGGTGGCGATCCTGGTCGGCATCACCTACGGCCTGCAGCCCTACGGCACGAGCGCGATGGGCTGGACCAACCCGTGGGTGCTGGCCGCCATGATCGGCGGCGTGATCTTGCTGGTCGTCTTCGTCCTGGTCGAGATGAAGGTGGCCGAGCCGCTGTTCCGGATCTCGCTGTTCAAGATCCGGGCCTTCGCCTACGGCAACCTGGCCAACCTGCTGCTGGCCATGAGCCGCGGTGGCATGCAGTTCATGCTGATCATCTGGCTACAGGGGATCTGGCTGCCGCTGCACGGTTACAGCTACAGTCAGACCCCGCTGTGGGCGGGCATCTACCTGGTGCCGATGACGCTGGCCGTGCTGGTCTCTGCCCCGCTATCGGGGGTTTTGTCCGACCGGATGGGGGCCAAGGCGTTCACCATCGGTGGCCCGCTGCTGAGCGCGGCCGCCTTCGTCGGGCTGATCGTCTTGCCGGTCAACTTCAACTACTGGCTGTTCGCACTGCTGATCGCGCTCAACGGCTTTGGCGCGGGCCTGTTCTCCGCCCCGAACCGGGCCGAGATGATGAACGCGGTGCCGGCCGACTCGCGCGGCGCGGCGGGCGGCATGATCGCGACGTTCATGAACGCCGCTTCGGTGCTGTCCATCGGCGTCTTCTTCTCGCTGATGGTGACCGGCCTGGCCAGCACCCTGCCGCACAGCATGCTCAGCGGGCTGACCGCGCAGGGCGTCCCGGCCGCCAACGCTAGCGGGATCGCCCACGAGCCGCCGATCGGCGTGCTGTTCGCCTCGTTCCTCGGTTACAACCCGATGCAGCAGGCGCTGGGGCCGGTGCTGGCCCACATGGCACCGGCGCACGCCGCCTACCTGACCGGCCGGCAGTTCTTCCCGATGCTGATCTCCGGGCCGTTCCACGACGGGCTGGGCGTGGCCTTCGGGTTCGCCCTCGGGTGCTGCGTGCTTGGCGCGATCTTCTCGGCGCTGACCGGAAAGCCCAAGCCGCACACGGTCCATGAGTCCCTGGGGTCCGAGCTGGCCGCGGCCGAGCCGGCGGCGGCCGGAGAGCCGAGTGAGCTGGTCATTCCGGACATGGTTCCCGACGGCCAGCCCGCGCAGTCAGCCACCGGGCAGGGCAAGGAGAGCTGACGCGGCCCGCCCTGCGCCCAAAATTGTCCTTGGGTGCAGGGCGGAGCAGCGCGGGTAGGTATCCTGCGAGTTAGGGGTGGGTGAATACATCTGTGCCTTCCCCCTCCGCAGTCCTGGGAATGGTCTCGGGATGCGTTGGCGAGATATCCGAGGAGACCCTTGCGCGTGAGCGAAAGTCGCCCGGCCGCTGTCATCATCCTCGCCGCGGGCGAGGGCAAGCGCATGAAGTCACGTACCCCGAAGGTGCTGCACGCCCTGTGCGGGCGCAGCATGCTCGGGCACGCGCTGGCAGCCGCCCGTGATCTTGACCCCGAACGGCTCGTCGCCGTGGTTGGCCATGCCCGCGACCAGGTGGCACCTGAGGTCGCCCGGCTGGAGCCGCAGGCCGCCATCGTCGTACAGGAACAGCAGCTGGGTACGGGGCACGCGGTTCGCATGGTGACCGAGGCAGCGGGCGTCATCGACGGCGTGGTCGTCGTGACCTACGGGGACATGCCGCTGCTGCGCAGCCAGACGCTGCAAGAGCTGGTTGACGCGCACCGGGCGAACGGGAACGCCGCGACGGTGCTGACCGCGAAGGCGGCCGATCCGCACGGGTACGGGCGGGTTGTCCGTGATGATTCTGGCGCGTTCCTGCGGATCGTGGAGGACGCCGACGCGACCCCCGAGCAGCGGTCCATCCAGGAGATCAACTCCGGCTGCTACGCCTTCGAGGGCGCCCTGCTGGCCGACGCGATTAAGCGGGTGGCCACCAACAACGCCCAGAGCCAGGAGTACCTCACCGACGTGCTGGACATCCTGCGCGGCGAGGGACACCCGATCGGCAGCGTGGTGGCCGCCGACGCCGGCGAGATCCAGGGGGTCAACGACCGGGTCCAGCTGGCCACCGCGCGCCGCGAGCTGAACGACCGGCTGCTGCGCGGCCACATGCTCAACGGGGTGACCGTGGTTGATCCGGCCACCACCTGGGTCGACGTCACCGTCACGATCGGCCAGGATGCCGAGATCCGCCCCAACACGCAGCTGATCGGCGACACCAGCATCGGGGAGGGTGCGCTCGTCGGCCCGAACTGCCTTCTTGAGGATACCCGGGTCGGGGCGGAGGCCGAGCTGCTCAACGTGGTCAGCCGCCGGGCGAGTATCGGTGCGAAGGCGACCCTGGGACCCAACGTCTACCTCCGCCCGGAGACCGTCATCGGGGACGGCGCCCACGTCGGCTGCCACGTGGAGGTGAAGAAGTCGACCGTCGGACCGGGGGCCAAGGTGCCGCACCTGACCTACGTTGGCGACGCGACCATCGGCGCCGGGGCCAACATCGGCGCGGGGACGATCTTCGCCAACTATGACGGGCAGCGCAAGTGGCCCACCGCCGTCGGGGAGAATGCCTTCGTCGGCAGCAACACGGTGCTGATCGCCCCGGTCACCGTTCATGATGGCGCCTACACGGCGGCCGGGTCGGCGATCTGCGAGGATGTGGAGGCCGGAGACCTGGGAATCGCGCGGGGACGGCAGCACAACTCCGATGGGTGGGTGCTGCGCAATCGCGACGGAGCACCGTCGGCCGCCACGGCCCGGCGGGCCCGTTCTGGTGCGCTCGCCAAGGGAGACATCCCTGAGCCACCCGCATAAGAGGAACACCGAGGAGAGTGACTCAAGTGTCCGGCCAGACGGCACCCAGCCAGAAGAAGCTCATGCTGCTCGGAGGGCGCGCGTACCCCCAGCTCCTCGAGGAGGTCGCCTACTGCATGGGCATCGAGCCAACCCCAGCGCGACTGTATGACTTCGCGAACGGGGAGATCATGGTGCGATTCCTGGAGTCGGTGCGGGGCTGCGACGCCTTCGTCCTGCAGAGCCATACGGCGCCCATCAACCAGTGGATCATGGAGCACCTGATCATGGTGGACGCGCTCAAGCGCGCGTCGGCCAAGCGGATCACGGTCGTCCTGCCGTTCTTTGGCTACGCGCGGCAGGACAAGAAGAGCGCGGGCCGTGAGCCCATCTCGGCCCGGCTGGTCGCCGACCTCTTCGCGACCGCGGGCGCTGACCGGCTGATGGCCGTCGACCTGCACACCGCCCAGATCCAGGGGTTCTTCGACGGCCCGGTTGATCACCTGTTCGCGTTGCCGATCCTGGCCGACTACCTGGCGGCCAAGCTGGACGTGGACAACGTGACCGTCGTCGCGCCGGACGCGGGCCGGGTCAGGACCTGTGAGCGGTGGACCGACCGGCTCGGCACTCCGCTGGCAATCATCCACAAGCGCCGCGATCCTGACGTCGCCAATCAGGTCAAGGTGTTCGAGGTCGTCGGACAGGTCCGCGGCCGTACCTGCATCCTGGTAGACGACATGATCGACACCGGCGGGACGATCACCAAGGCCGCCGGGGCGCTGTTCGAGCAGGGCGCCGAGAAGGTCATCGTCGCGGCCACGCACGGCGTGCTGTCAGGCCCGGCGGTCGACGACCTGAAGAACTCCAGGATCAGCGAGGTCGTCATCACCAACACGCTGCCGATCCCGCAAGAGAAGCAGTTCGACAAGCTCACGGTGCTCTCGATCGCACCGCTGCTGGCCCGCGCGATCAACGAGGTCTTCAGCGACGGCTCGGTCACCAGCTTGTTCGACGGACAGAGCTAAACGGGCCCCGTCCCGCTGTTCCCCGGATCAGCGGGACGGGGCCCTGCAGCCACCGGTTCGCCCACCCGCTCCCGATGACCAGCTCATCAGCTGGATCCTCCCGGACGGTGCCCCCGCCCCTACCGTCCGGCCGGATCCAAGGCCTGATCCGGCGATACCCACCCGCGGCCGCCCCGTCCGCGGTCGCGGGTGGGCCTCTCGCCTTCACTGACCCAAGCCACAGCTTGCCAGAGGCCGATTGAGCGGCGATTGAGCCGGAGCGAGGCCCCGGTCCCGCACCGACTTAATCGTCTCTGACCAGGCCTTTCGCTCCTTGACTTTGAACCTTTGGGTACGAGAAGGACACATCATGCCAATCAGGATTTACGGCGCGTCCACGTCGTGGTTAAGTTGGGTTGCTAACGATTGCCACGCCTGGAGGAAGCCCCGTCCCGATGCGCTTTCGCATCCTTGGTCCACTGGAGGTCTGGACCGACGGCGAATGGCAGCCGATCAGCGCCGAGAAGTGGCGCCTGCTGCTCGCGTGCCTGCTCTTGCGGGCCAACCAGATCGTCTCGACGGAAGTCCTCGTCGACGAGTTGTGGGGCGATGGCCCGCCAGCCCGGGCCAAGAACCTCATCAGCATCTACGTGCTGCGGCTGCGCCGGCTGCTCGGGGACAGCGACGGCCGGCTGCTCGCCTACCGCTCGCCGGGCTACATCCTCAGTCCGGCCGAGGGTGACCTGGACGCGACCCGGTTCGACTCGCTGGTCACCGATGGGCGTCGGGCGCTCGACGATGGCGACCCGGTGCGGGCCGCGGCCCTGCTTTCCGCCGGGCTTAGCCTGTGGCGCGGGCCGTTCCTGGCCGATGTCCCGCCGACCCCCCTGATGTCCTCCCATTCAGAACGGGCGACCGAGCATCGTCTAGCCGCCACCGAGCTGTGGGCACAGGCCGCCGTGGCCAGCGACCGGCACGACGAGGTCATCACGGAACTGCGCGGTCTCGTCGGCCAGTACCCGCTGCGTGAGGGACTGTGGCTGGTTCTCATGCGGGCCCTGGAGGGGGCCGGGCGGCGGGCCGAGGCGCTGGAGGCCTACGGTCAGGCCCGGGCGGCGATCTCCGATGAGCTGGGCGTGGATCCGGGTGCGGACCTGCGGCGCCAGTACAGCGGACTGCTGGCCGCCGACGCCGAGGAAGGCGAGGACGGCCAGGCCATCCCGCAGGGGGAACTGCCCGGCACGATCTCCATGGGCAGCTACGCCGAGGCGGCCGTGGCCTCGCCGGAGAACATCGCGGCGGCGGCCGGGGCGGCGGCGCCCCTTGACCCGGCCATGCCGCGGCCCACGCAGCTACCCGCCGACATCGGTGACTTCACCGGCCGCGAGCTGCAGGTGGGGCACCTGTGCGACATGCTGACCAACGGTGCCGCCGCGGCCAGCCCGGGGGCGGTCCCGATCGCGTTCGTGGCCGGCGCCGGCGGCCTGGGCAAGACGACGCTGGCCATCCACGCCGCGCACCAGGTCAGGGACCACTTCCCCGATGGGCAGCTGTACGTCGACCTGCTTGGCGCTACCGCCCAGCCCGCCCGTCCCGGTGACGTCCTGGCCCGGTTCCTGCGTGACCTGGGCGTGGATGGCGACAAGGTCCCGGCCGGGGACGAGGAGCGCGCGGCCCTGTACAGGACCCGGCTGACCGGGCGGCGGGTGCTGATTGTGCTCGACAACGCCCGGGACGCCGCCCAGGTCAGGCCGCTGCTGCCGGGCAGCGCGTCGTGCGCGGTGCTGGTGACGACCCGCAACCGGACGGCCGACCTGGCCAGCACCCGGTATGTCGACCTGAACGTGCTCGATGACGACGAGGCGCTCTCGCTGTTCGCCCGGATCCTCGGTGACGAGCGCGCGCTGGCCGAGCCGGAGGCGACCGCGCAGGTGGTAGAGGCGTGTGCGGGCCTGCCCCTCGCGATCAGGATCTGCGCGGCCCGGTTGGCGGCCCGCAGCCGCTGGCCGATCGCGACCATGGCCCGCCGTCTGCAAGACCAGCGCCGCCGCCTCGACGAGCTCAAGGTTGGCGACCTCGCCGTCCGGGCCAGCTTCCAGGTCAGCTACGAGAGCCTGCAGCCGTCAGCCGGCCAGTTCGCGACCAAGGTCCACCCGGCTCGGGTGTTCCGGCTGCTCGGGCTGTGGCAGGGG
>Ga0335072_10013280_pt1 | contig 11733 bp, 9 predicted proteins | sample Lox_Sample_21_FD_206725 | JGI IMG/M metagenome (GOLD analysis project Ga0335072, IMG submission 206725) | Soil microbial communities from Loxahatchee National Wildlife Refuge, Florida, United States - Lox_Sample_2.1 | ecosystem: Environmental > Terrestrial > Soil > Wetlands | place: USA: Florida...
CATCGCGAGGCATTGAACGACGAGAGAGAACCGCAACGCCCCGAAACGGGACATGACCGCCCGTGGTGAACTCACAGCGCGAAAGAATACCAGTATGTGCCGCAGCGCGCGCTGCGGCTCGCGCCGCCGCACCCGCCTCGCGGATAATGCCGCCATGACACAGGCCCCCGGGAGCATCCGCATGCACACCGGCCATCGCACCCCGCGGCGGCCGCGTGCGGCGCCGCCGCTGCTGCTGGCGCTGGCAGTGCTGGCCGCGGCACGCGCGCCGGCGCAGTCGCCCGAAGCGAGCGACTGGGGCTATTACGGCGGCGACATGTTCGGCCAGCGCTTCTCGAGCCTCGATCAGATCAACCGCGGCAACGTCGCGCGCCTCACCGTGGCCTGGACCTACCACACCGGCGAGCTCGGCGCCGGCTATGCCCAGGCGCGGCGCCTCACCTTCGAGGCGACGCCGGTGCTCGCCTTCGGCAAGCTCTATCTCGAGACCGGTACCAACATCGTGATCGCGCTCGACCCCGAAACGGGCCGCGAGCAGTGGCGCTTCGACCCGCGCGTCGATCGCACGGTGCGCTACGCGGAAAGCAGCGCGCGCGGCGTGAGCGTCTGGGCGAGCACCGACCCGCGCTGGAGCGGACCGTGCGCACGGCGGGTGTTCACCGGCACGCTCGATGCGCGGCTGCTGGCGCTCGATGCCGACACCGGCCGGCCGTGCGCCGATTTCGGCGCCGGCGGCCAGGTGGACCTGACGCAGGGCGTGCGCATCCGCGACCGGCCCGATTATCTCGTGACCTCGCCACCGGCGATCTATGCCAACGTGGTGGTCGTCGGCTCCTCCATCGGCGACAACCGCGCCACGGACGTCGAGCGCGGCGTGATTCGCGGCTTCGATGCCGTGAGCGGGGCGCTGCTGTGGTCCTTCGATCCGCTGCCGGACTCGCCGGCACATCCGGCGGCGGCGGAGTGGAATCCCGCGCAGGCCGCGGCCACCGGCGCCGGCAATGCCTGGGGCGTCATCACGGTCGACGAGGAGCACGCACTGGTGCTGGCGCCCACGGGCTCGGCGAGCCCCGACTTCTACGGCGGTATGCGCCTCGGCAGCAACCGCTTCGCCGACTCGCTGCTGGCGCTCGATGCGCGCACCGGCAAGCTCGTCTGGCATCGGCAGCTCGTCCATCACGACCTGTGGGACTACGATCTCGCGGCCCAGCCGACGCTCGGCGATCTCGACGTACAGGGCGTACCGGTGCCGGCGGTCATCGAGGCGACCAAGACCGGCATGTTGTACGTCTTCGACCGCACCAACGGCACGCCGCTCTTTCCGCTCGCCGAGCGCGCGGTACCCAGGAGCCTGGTGCCGGGCGAGCAGACCGCGCCGACGCAGCCGTTTTCCTCGCTTCCTGCGCTCGTGCCGCAGCGCCGCGTCGACCCCGACGATGCCTGGGGCATCACCTTCTGGGACCGCGGCAAGTGTCGCGAGAAAATCGCGGCGCTGCGTAACGAAGGCATCTTCACGCCCCCCGATCCGCGCGGCACGCTCGAGTTCCCCGGCTACATCGGCGGCGTCAACTGGGGCGGCGTCGCGTTCGACGAGCAGCGCGGGCGCGTGATCGCCGCGGTCAACGACGTCGCCATGGTGGTGACGCTGATTCCGCCGGCGCAGCTCGACAGCGAGCAGCAGGGGCACGCGTACCCGCACGCCGAGTACGGGCGCCAGGCCGGCACGCCCTGGGCCGTGCGGCGCGAGCCGCTGCTCTCGCCGTGGGGGCTGCCGTGCACGGCGCCTCCCTGGGGGACGCTGGTGGACGTCGATCTGCGCCGCAACCGCATCGTCTGGCAGGTGCCGCTCGGGTCGAACGCGGGTTTCGTGCCCTGGCCCCTGGTGCGCGACTTCGGCATGCCGAACATGGGCGGACCCATCGCCACCGCGGGCGACCTGGTGTTCGTCGGCGCCGCGCTCGATGGCTACCTGCGTGCCTTCGACATCGAGACCGGGCGCGAGCTGTGGAAGTACCGGCTGCCCGCGGGCGGCCAGGCGACGCCCATGACCTACCGCGCGGGCAGCGCCGAGCGGCAGTACGTCGTGATCAGCGCCGGCGGCCACGGTCCGCTCGGCACGACGCGCGGCGACACCGTGATCGCCTTCGCCCTGCCCCCCGGTGCGGCGGCGCCGCGCGCCCCGACGACGCATTAGCGGAGAGGACCGGCATGCTGTTTCTGATACTGCCCTACATCGTCCAGGCGCTGCTCATCGTCCACGTCATCAAGACCGGACGGAATTTCCTGTGGATCTGGGTGCTGATCCTGCTGCCGTTCGGACTCGGTGCCGTGGTGTACGTCGGGGCGGAGATCCTCCCCGATCTCTTCCGCAGCCGCACGGCGCGCCGCACCGCGCGCGGCTTCAAGCGCGCCATGGACCCGGGGGCGGACCTGCGCCGCTACGAGAACGAGGCGCAGGTCACCGGCAACGTCGCCAGCCGCCAGCGCTATGCCGAGGAGCTGGTGCGCCACCAGCGCTACGGCGAGGCGATCGCCCAGTACCGCCAGGCCCTCACCGGCCTCTTCGAGCACGACCCGAACCTCATGCTCGGGCTCGCGCAGGCGCAGTTCGCCCAGGGAGACGCGCGCGGCGCGCGCACCACGCTCGATGAGTTGATCGCGCAGAACCCGGGCTTCCGCTCGCCCGACGGGCACCTGCTGTACGCCCGGGCGCTCGAGGCGGAAGGCAACGCCTCGAAGGCGCTCGAGGAATACCGGACGCTCGCCCCCGCCTACCCGGGCGCCGAAGCCTCGGTCCGTTATGCACAGCTGCTCAAGGCCCAGGGCGAGGTCGCCGAGTCGCAGCGCGTGGCACGCGAGCTGCTCGAGCGTGCGCGCATCGCGCCGGGGCACTACCGCCGCGCGCAGCGCGAGTGGCTGGACGCAGCGCGGCGCCTGACCTAGCGCCGTTGCATGGCCGAGAGATCCGTGCCCTTCACTTGCCGGTCAGAGTGCTCCGCGACGTAGTGTGTCCTTTGGAGTCCGCAATCAACCCATCCGCGCCGATCTTCCAGTCATCGTATCCCCGCATCTGAACCCGATTACCAGTGCCGCCAGACCCGTTGCTCGTCCCGATGAAGGTCCAGTGGTACCGCACCCGTTCGCCCTCTGTCGAGATGCCCCGGAACTCCATGACCAGGTCGGGGTAGCCGGCCATCAGGCTGGCCGCCGCTGCATCGATTGCCTTACGACCGACTGCAGATGCCCCATTGTCGATTGCGAGGGAGCCTGACTCGGAATAGAACGCCGCAACTCTTGCCGGATCATGACTACACCACGCGGCTGTGTAGCGCGTTGCAAAATCAACACGTGGATCGTGTGCTGTCAGATCGACGAGCAGGAATGCAATGATGCCGAGCATGAGCATCGTCCCGCCGACCATGAGCCAGGGGCCTGGCGAGCTTCGCTTCGCCCAGCGCACCCCGCCGACCGTGAAAACGAGCAGGCTCGCAACGAGCAAGATCAGCGCGATCGATCGAAGTGGATCGTGCATCGGTGCATCTCTCAATGCATTGGTCAGTGAAAACGCTAACCTGCGGACGCGGGTCCAGAGGTCTTGTCCCTATCTGGCTGTATGCTGCGCCGCAGGGATTCGGTCTCCGCGCGGTCGCATAGACATCGGCAGGCGCCCCGTCAGCTTGATGATATGCGGTTCACAGATCGGCAGGATTGCAGCAGCGGACTCGATGCTCGATGAGCGGCCGGGACTCAGGGGACGAATACCCGCCAATTCGAGTCATGTCGACCTCAAAGATACAATGCCCCAACGCAGTCATTCGGGGGAGGTCATTGTTTTCGCTCAGCGACGGAACAGTTTTGCTTCGGCCTCATCGCTCGAAGACTGCGATGCGATGTACGCAGCGGTCACGGAATCAATTCCGGAGATAAGCCCTTGGTTGCCATGGTGCCATGCCGCCTATTCTCGCGACGAGACTGCAGGTTTCATCAAGGTTGCAGGCGCGGCCTGGGATGACGGTAGCCACTATCCATTCGCAATACTTGCTGCGACGGATGGCGCTTTTCTCGGTGGTATCGCCATCAACCACATCGCCAGGCCCAACCGCTTCGCAAATGTGGGTTACTGGGTCCGCACTTCGCGCACGAGGCAGGGGATCGCGTCTGCGGCAGTGCGGCTCGTTTCCCGCTATGCGTTTGACACATTGGGCCTCACCAGACTTGAGATTGCCTGCATTCCGACGAACACCTCCAGTCGCCGTGTCGCTGAGAAGGTCGGGGCAAAGTTCGAGGCCGTGGCGCGCAACAGACTTGTGATGCACGGGGCCGCATACGCGGCGGCGCTCTATAGCTTGTTGCCGGAGGACATGGCGAAGAATCCTTGAGGAGGTTCGTCAGCACCTGGTATGCCCGACAGCAGACCGTCGGAGAACCGCATGCCACCTGTTCAAGGGCGCATAAGATGAGGTTCGAAGAGGGATCCGAAGGGCGGCGGGACACGACCGACGTGTCCCGCCGCTGCCGTTCTCGGGTGGTTGTGCAAGCCGAGCGTCGGGGCTCTATTGATAGACATCGATGGTGGGCGGCGGAATGGACGCACTTTCCACATACGAGAACAGCCAGCGATCATGGATCTTTCTGGCTCGAGCGCTCTCGGGCTGACCCGGAAGACCGATGGTGATGTTGGAAACTTTCAGGTCGCCATTGTTGGCGTCCAGGTAAATGCACTGCCAGTAGATCTCGGCGTTGTCGCTATCCCGCAGCGTGATGGCCTCCGTAAAAATCGGGGTCAGCGAGACCCAGTCACGACCCAATACAAACGAGCCGGCGTGATTAGCAAAGAAATCGCACAGGGTCAGCGCTCCGGGAGCGCAGCTCGCTTCGCCTGGCGTGCCTTTGCCGCTGTACATGACACCCCCGCTGACGAGCACGCCATCGTCCGTCCAGAGAGCGAGCACCTCCGTGAGGTGTTGCGCCTTGGTGGCTGCGTCGACTCCGGCGTGCGACACCGCCTGGTGGAATGCGACGTGCAACTCCTTGAGCTCGTAGAGATCCTTGTAGTACGAACGATGCTCGTCCCCGAGCACTGCGGTTGAACCCATGATTGCGGTCATGGCGGCCAGGACCGTTGTAACGTGATGGAACCTGCGCATGATCTTTCCCGCGCTGGGAGCGGGACCGGCCGCAGCCGGGATTCCAGCCCATCGCAATTGCGTATTCGCCTTCATCTTGATTCTCCGTTGGGTGGTCGAATGCTCACGGAAGCGCCGTACGCCAAACTCCGGACCGACCTCGCGTTCCCATTAAGTCAGATCGGGTGCGGACCGGGTTCTGCGATGCTGCAGCGCCTCTTACCCGGGGCATCTAGGCACCTTGTGGGCATGAGGTCTTGGAAAAACTCTTAAATTTCCTGCCCAAAATCTGCCCGGAGGTAGAATGCGGGCCTCCAGGCGGGGATGCACGATGGCCAGCAATCCGCGGGCCGCATACGAATTCGGTCAATTCACCCTGGTCCCGTCGCAGAAGCGATTGCTCAGTGGTCGGGGAGCGCTCGCGCTCGCCCCGAAGGTGTTCGACACCCTCGTACTGCTGGTGGAGAACCAGGGCCGGCTGATTCCCAAGGAGGAATTTTTCAAGGCGCTGTGGCCCAACAGCGTCGTGGAGGAACAGGCTCTCGCCCACAACATCTCCCAGCTGCGCAAGGCGCTGCGAGACCCTGCCGAAGACCCCAGGTTCATCGAGACAGTACCCAAGCGCGGGTACCGGTTTATCGCGCCGGTGCGCGCAACAGGCGAGCCGCCCGCGGTTGCTGGCCCATCCGCCTCAAGCGGCGCGGTGCCGTCAGCCATGCGGCCCGTGCGGTGGTCGCGCCGCACGATCCTGGCGGTGCTGATGGCGGTGCTCGTCCTGGCTGCGGGCACGAGCGGGTATCTGTACTTTCCGCGCTCCGGGCGGGCAGCTGCCGGAGCCGTCCCCGCGATCCGCTCGCTCGCGGTGCTGCCGCTCGCGAACCTCTCAGGCGACAAAGAACAGGAATATTTTGCCGCCGGAATGACCGATGCCTTGACCACCGATCTCGCCCAGATCGGCGGCCTGCGCGTCATCTCGGAAACCTCAGCGAGGCAGTTCCAGGGCTCGAGGAAAAGCCTGCCGCAGATTGGCCGCGACTTGCAGGTTGATGCGGTCCTGGAAGGTGCGGTCACACGCAGTGAAAACCGCGTCCGTGTCACTGCGCAGTTGATCGAAGCCGCCAGTGACCACCATCTGTGGGCCAGGACCTACGAACGCGACCTGAAGGATGTCCTGGCGTTGCAGGATGCAATCGCTGAGGACGTCGCCGAGCAGATTCGCGTCACACTGACCCCCAGGGAGCGCAGTCTGCTGACTCAGCGGCACAGCGTTGACCCTGAAGCGTATGACGACTATCTGAAGGGCGTGTACTGGGGAAACCAGTACACACCGGAAGGTTACGAAAAGGCTTGCGCCTACTTCCGCAAAGCCATTACTCAGGATCCCAGTTACGCGCTTCCCTATACCGGAGTCGCGGAGTGCTTTCCGGGTCAGCCCGACAAAGCCAGGGCGGCCATCGTCAAAGCCCTGGCGCTTGATCCTTCACTCGCGGAAGCCCACGTGACGCTCGCCGTAATAAAGTTCAGTATCGATTGGGACTGGTCCGGCGCCGAAGCGGAGTGGAAGCAAGCCATTGCCATCAGTCCCAACCTTGCGTCCGCGCATCACGACTATTCGCAATACTTAACGGCCATGGGGCGGCTCGAAGAAGCTGTAAGCGAGGCTGAACGCGCCCGGGATCTTGACCCGTACGCGGCTTTTACTGACGTCCAGCTGGGAGAAGCGCTTTACCACGCACGCCGGTACGACGATGCGCTGCGCGTAAACCAGCGAGGTTCGGAAATGCATCCCGAAGTTCCGGCTTTCTACTGGAACTCAGCTGACGTATACGAGCAGAAGAAGATGTTTGCCGAAGCATTCGCCGCGCGTCAGAAGGGGCTGACTATGCTGAAAGATCCGCGGGTCATCGCGTACGGCGAGGCATACCAACGCGCGGGCTACAAAGGCTACCTGCTGGCGCAGGCGCAATTCGAGCAGACGCACAACCGACTCTATGCGGCGCACTGTTATGCGCTGGCCGGCGATGGACCACGGGCCATTGACGCCTGGGAGGCAGCGTATAAGGACCACACCGTGGGGGTACTGTTCATCCGTACGGCCCCCGAAGCGGACTCCCTTCGTTCATCGCCGCGTTTCCGCGACCTGGTCCGCCGCATCGGATTCCCGCGGTCATCTGGCGACCAGAACTAACCCCACCCTTGACGAATCGATACGCCTCGATGGCAATGTCGACCCATGATGGGGTTCTCGCCTTCAACACCATCCATTGACGCATCTGAAGTCTCATGAAAGCAGCATTGCTCCTCGGTCACGGCGGCTTGGATCAGCTCGCCTATCGTGAGGATGTTCCGGCGCCCACGCCCGCTGCCGGCGAGGTTCTGGTGCGCGTCGCGGCGGCGGCGGTCAACAACACCGATATCAACCTGCGCACGGGATGGTACTCACGCACGGTCAGCGGGGCTTCGGCAGCCAGCGACCGCCCGGACATGATCCCCCAGGATGGCGGGTGGGCTGGCGATGCGTTGAGCTTCCCGCGCATTCAGGGCGCGGATGCGTGTGGCTATATCGTGGAGATCGGCGCTGGAGTCGATGCGAGGCGGATTAACGAACGAGTGCTCATCGATCCGATCATTCGCTCGCCCGGCGGAGGCGTCAGGTATTTCGGTTCGGACACCCCGGGCGCCTTCGCCGAATTCGTGGCAGTACCCGCGGCAAACGCCGTCGCCATCCGCAGCGACCTGCGAGACGAGGATTTGGCCTCGTTCCCCTGTTCTTATCTCGCGGCCGAGAACATGCTGACGCGGGCTGGCGTTACGCGCGGCGAGGCCATCCTGGTGACAGGGTCCTCCGGCGGCGTGGGATCCGCAGCTGTTCAGCTTGCGCGCCGGCGCGGCGCCAGCGTGCATGCGGTGGCCGCTCCATCCAAGACCGAGGCGCTTCTCTCGCTTGGTGCGACCCGGGTCGTGTCGCGGGACGCGGACCTGATCGCGGAACTCGGGCGCGAGTCGATGGATGCGGTAATCGATGTCGTGGGCGGAGTGCACTTCGCACAGCTGCTCGCTACCTTGAGGCGCACCGGACGCTACGCCTGCGCGGGAGCCATCGCCGGACCCCTGGTCGAACTCGACCTGCGCACACTCTATCTCAAGGACCTGCAACTCCTCGGCTGCACGATTCCCGCCCCGGACATCCTCACATCGTTGATTGGCTACATTGAAAGGCAAGAGATCCGGCCGCTCGTGAGCGCGATCTATCCGCTGCGCGACATCGCGGCCGCTCAAACGGCGTTCCTGTCGAAGCAGCACGTGGGGAAGATCGTACTGGTCCCTTAATACTCCTAAGCACCCTTGCCGAGCGGGATCTGCTGCGTGATGCAGTGGATGTTGCCGCCGCCCAGGAGGATCTCGCGCGCCGGCACGCCGACCACGCGCCGCCCCGGAAAGAGCCGTTTGAGGATCGTGGCGGCGCGGCGGTCGGTGCGTGCATCGAGCAGCGGCATGACGATGCCGCGGTTGGCGATGTAGAAGTTGACGTAGCTGCCGGCGAGGCGCTCGCCGGCGCGCCGCGGCCGGGTGCCCTCGCAGCGCACCACCCCGGCGGCCTCCGCGGCCGTCATCCTGAGCGGCCCCGGCATCGGCACACGCACGACCTCGAGCTTGCGGCCGCGCGCATCGCACGCGTCGTTGAGCCGCTGCCAGGCGTCCTGCGAGCTGCGGTACTGCGGGTCGCGGCGGTTGTCGGTCCAGGTGAGGCATACGGCCCCGGGGCGCACGAAGCAGGCCAGGTTGTCGATATGGCCGCCGGTCTCGTCGTTGTAGACGCCCTTGCCGAGCCAGATGAGCTGCGTGACGCCGAGATAGTCGCGCAGCAGCGCCTCGATCTCGCGGCGCTTCAGGCGCGGGTTGCGGTTGGCATTGAGCACGCACTCCTCGGTGAGGAGCGCGGTGCCCTCGCCGTCGACGTGCAGCGCGCCGCCCTCCATGACGAGCGGCGCGCGATAGCGCTCGAGGCGCTCGATCTCGAGCACCTTGGCTGCAACCTGCTCATCCTGATCCCAGGGAAAGTACAGGCCGTCGCTGAGCCCGCCCCAGGCGTTGAAATGCCAGTCGACGCCGCGCACCGCGCCCTCGGGCCCCGTCACGCAGGTCGGTCCCACGTCGCGCATCCAGGCGTCGTCGTGCGCCATCTCGACCAGGCGCACCGCCGGCGGCAGCAGCGCGCGCGCCGCGCGATAGTGCGCCGTCGACACGCCGACGGTCACCGGCTCGAAGCGCGCGATGGCGCCCGCCACCTGCGCGAAGGCGAGCTGCGCGGGACGCGCGGCGTCGCGCCAGTTGTCGGGGCGCTCGGGCCACAGCAGCCAGCAGCCGGCGTGCGCTGCGAACTCCGCCGGCATCGCAAAGCCGTCCGCGGCGGGCGTGCTGCCGAGCGTGCGCGTCATTGCCGCAGGCGGCTGTTGCGGAACCCGTAGAACGCGTAGATCGACATGCCGAGGATGGTCCACACCAACAGGCGCCACCAGGTGCCGTTCGACAGCGTCAGCGTCAAACCCAGGCACACCAGCGTGCCAGTCGTGCAGGTGACGGGTGCCCACGGCACCCGGAACGGCCGGTGTACGTCGGGCCGGGTACGGCGCAGCACCAGCACGCCGAGGCACACGACCGCGAAGGCGAGCAGGATGCCGATGGAGACCAGATCCGCGAGCACATCGAGCGGGAACACGGCGGCGATCGCCGCGGCGCCGACCCCGGTGATCACCGTCGATACGTGCGGCGTCTTGAAGCGCGGGTGGCAGCGGCTCATCGAGGCCGGCAGCAGCCCGTCGTCGGCCATCGACAGGAGAATGCGCGGCTGCCCGAGGAGCGACGTCAGGATCACGGACGTCATGCCGCAGATGATGCCGATTTTCAACGGCCAGCCGAGCCAGGCGAGCTGCGGGTGGGCATCGAGTGCCACCGCCACCGGCGCGGCGACGTTCAGGTGCTGGTAGTTCACCATGCCGGTGAGCACCGTCGACATCGCCACGTACAGCACCGCCGAGATCGCCAGCGCGCCGAGGATCCCGAGCGGCACGTCGCGCTGCGGGTTGCGCGCCTCGAGCGCCATGGTGGAGGCCGTGTCGAAGCCGACATAGGAGAAGAAGATGATGCCGGCACCCTGCAATACCCCGCTCCAGCCGAAGTGACCGAAGGTGCCGGCATTGGGCGGTATGTAGGGGTGGAAGTTGCCGGTGTCGACGTACTTCAGTCCCGCGATCACGACGATCGCGATGATCGCGACCTTCAGCGTCACCATGAAGGTGTTGGCGCGCGCCGACTGGCTCACGCCGATGTAGAGCACCACCGTGCAGAGGGCGACGATGAGCACCGCGGGCAGGTTGATGAGGGCGCCGGTCGGGATCAGGTGGTCGTGGGCGTCCACTCCGAGAGGCGCGTTCACCAGAGCGTCCGGCAGGTGGATGTGCCAGTCGTTGAGGAGGCTCACCACGTACGCCGACCAGCTCACCGCCACCGTGGAGGCGGAGATCGCGTACTCGAGCAACAGGTTCCAGCCGATGAACCAGGCGAGTCCTTCGCCGAGCGTCGTGTAGGTATAGCGGTAGGCGCTGCCCGGCACGGGCAGGAACGCCGCGAACTCCGAATAGCACAGCGCCGCGAGCATGCTGCCGAAGGCGGCGATCAGCAGCGCCAGCGTGATCGCAGGTCCGGTCTGGTTGGCGGCGACCTGGCCGGTGAGGACGAAGATGCCGGTGCCGATGGTGGCGCCGAGCCCGATGGCGGTCAGCGCCCAGGGGCCCAGCACCTGCTTGAGGCGGCTCTTTTCGGCCGCGTCCACCGGGTCGATGGGCCGCACCGCGCACATCTGCCGCAGAATCGAGGGCCGCGCGCCCGCGGCGCTACTCTTATTTATAGCGTTCGACATGCTCTCTCCGCGTGACCCCCGGAAGGCGCAGCGCCGCTGAGTCTCTCACACGCCCGCCCCGCACGGCACGCGGTCCTGCCGGAAAAGGGCTGTGCTAGCATTGCGCGCCCGGCAAACCAGGAGGTGCGCCGGGTCATCCTGCGGAGAAAGCCTTATGTCCACCCCGGCAAGCCCCAAGGTCGCTCCTCCCGCGCAGGGGGCGAAGATCGCCATCGCGAACGGCAAGCTCACCGTCCCCGACAACCCGATCCTCCCCTTCATCGAGGGCGACGGCACGGGACCGGACATCTGGCGCGCCAGCGTGCGCGTGCTGGACGCCGCGGTGGCCAGCGCCTACGGCGGCAAGCGCCGCATCCACTGGATGGAGGTCTACGCCGGCGAGAAGGCCAACCGCCTCTTCAACACCTGGCTGCCGGATGAGACGGTGGCGGCGTGCCGCGAGTACCTGGTATCGATCAAGGGCCCGCTCACCACCCCGGTCGGCGGCGGCATCCGCTCGCTCAACGTGGCGCTGCGGCAGATGCTGGACCTGTACGTGTGCCTGCGGCCGGTGCGCTGGTTCAAGGGCGTGCCCTCCCCGGTGAAGCACCCCGAGAAGGTCGACATGGTCATCTTCCGCGAGAACACCGAGGACATCTACGCCGGCATCGAGTTCGAGTCCGGCACCGCCGACAACCAGAAATTCCT
>Ga0335072_10013281_pt1 | contig 11733 bp, 15 predicted proteins | sample Lox_Sample_21_FD_206725 | JGI IMG/M metagenome (GOLD analysis project Ga0335072, IMG submission 206725) | Soil microbial communities from Loxahatchee National Wildlife Refuge, Florida, United States - Lox_Sample_2.1 | ecosystem: Environmental > Terrestrial > Soil > Wetlands | place: USA...
TCTTCTGCCGGGAGGCGCCCTCCACCAGGGCGATCATCCGGTCGAGGAACGTCTCCCCCGGCTTGGACGTGATCTGGACGACGATGCGGTCGGAGAGGACGAGGGTGCCGCCGGTCACCGCGGACCGTTCGCCGCCCGCCTCGCGGATCACCGGGGCGGACTCGCCGGTGATCGCGGACTCGTCGACGACCGCGATGCCCTCGATCACGTCACCGTCGCCCGGGGATTGAGCTTGACGAACGCCTGCACGGTCGCGTGGCGGAGGATCGCGGGCTCGAGCAGGGCCGCGGCCGGGCGGACACGGACCTTCGTGGGCCGTGTCCGCCCGGGCTCGTCCGGCGCGGCGGGCAGTGCTGAGGTGGTCATCGCGGCTCACCCGCCGCCTCGGCCGCCTCGCTGGTATCGGGCGGCTCGTCGGTGAACCCTTCGGGGTCGGTGTCGCGGTCGATGATCCGGCCGAGCACCCGGACCGCGGCGATCGCGAGCACGAAGAACGCCACGAGGATGGCGACGAAGCCCACGTCACTCATGCCGGCGCCGCCTTAGAACCATTCCGGCTTGAACATCGCCACAGCGAGGTAGCCGAAGGCGGCTACGGAGACAGCCAGCAGGATGCAGTCGACGACGGTCATCACGACTCCAGGTCCCTGAGCAGGGGAAACGTTGTGCGCTTTGGAACGCTACTCCGGAGTAGGACCGTCGCCGCCGACCCTAACGAACTCTAAGCGTCTTCCTCGCGACTCTAAGCGACTTCCATTCCTGGCCGGCGGCTGGCGGGCTGGCTAGGCTGGATGGCAGGCGCGGGAACGTGGCGCGGGAGAAGGTGCGTGCCGATGACGCGGTACCGGTGGGTGACGAGGGACCGGGTGGCGGTCGCGGCCGCTGTCGTGGTTCCGCTGGCGGTGGCGGCGATCCTGCTGCCGTGGCGCGGGAGCTGGCCCAACACGAACGTGGCGCTGCTGCTCGTGGTGGCGGTGGTCGCGGTGGCCGCCGCCGGAAGCCGGCTCGCCGGCGCCGTGGCGGCCGTGAGCGCCGCGGCCTGGTTCGATTTCTTCTACACCCTGCCGTACGAGCGGTTCACGATCAGCCATTCGGCCGACGTCACCACGTTCGTGCTGCTGCTGGCGGTGGGCCTCGCGGTGTCCCAGCTGGCCGCCTGGGCGCGGCACCTGAAGGCCGTCACGGTCGCCGACGCGGGATACCTGGCGCGGATCACCGGCAGCGCCGCGCTGAGCCAGACCGCGGCCTCCCCGGACGCGGTCGTCGAGCACGTCAGGAAGGAGCTGGTCGGCCTGCTCGAGCTGCGCGAGTGCCGTTTCGAGTACGGCATGCTGCTCGGCCAGCCGCCGCGGCTGGAACGGGACGGCACGGTGCTGACCCGCTACGGCCATTGGCCCGTCGACGAGTCAGGCCTGCCGGAGCAGGAGATCGAGGTCCGCGCGTTCGGCAACGGGCAGTACCGCGGCCGGTTCATGATGACGCCGCGCCCCGGGTCGCACCCGCCGCTGCAGGCGCGCCTCGTGGCGGTGACGCTCGCCGACCTCGCGGGAGACGCGCTCGCCGCCGCGTCGAGCGCGTCGGCGAGCGCGAGCTGATCCGGCCCGTTAGAGCGCGAGGGGGCCAGGCTCGATCTCGATTTCCGCCCACGCGGTGGTGCCGGCCATGCTCTCGCGCACTCCCGACCTATCGGCCAGCGACTCCACGAGGACGGATCCGAAATCAGATGGGTCGAACTCACCGGCGGTGCGCGGCACCGCCAGCCCGGGCCGGCATCGGTACACCTCGATCCACAGCCGGGTTCGCCCGGCTTCCAGGTCCAGCGTTACCGTGTCGGTGCTCCTGGCGTGCCGTATCGCGTTCGTCACCAGCTCGGACACGAGCAGGGTGGCGGTTTCCTCCACGTGACACAGTTGCCAGGCGGTCAGCACCTCGCGGGCGACCTGCCGCGCCAGCCGTACCGGCTGGCCGGAGGCCGGCAGCGTCAGCTGCACGTGCCGCCGGGCCGCTCCCGTCTTGCCATTGCACGCGTGCGCGTACCTGCCCTTGTCACTCATCCCCCGAATGCCTCAACCTTGTCGTCCGCCGGGCCTACGCGTTCCCGTGCTTGTAACCTCCGAGTATCTCGGTCGCATCTGAAGGTCAGCTTGAGGATTGCTTATGACCTACTGCCTGTTTCCTGACGATCAGCTGTCGGGTGGGTTCCTCCCGTGCCATCCGTCTGAGGGCGGCTAGCAGTGGGTTAGCCGGCGAGGAAACCACACCGGTTTGATATCGCGCATATGCGCACACGCCGCGCCTATCATCGACTTCATGTGGCCGACGGGTTATGTCTCCCGGTGGCGGGCAGCCGGCGATTCCGGCGATGTGCCGATCGGGCCCGCGATGACGACATTGCGTTCCGTGGTCGCTTATCTCGCATCCATGATCCGGTGCACGGGAATCGTGTACATCGTCGTGCAGATCATCCTCTGGCATGCGTTTTATACGGCCGTCGCATGGCGCCTGACGGGCCCCGTCCTCGCCGTGGTCTGGGGGGTGCTCGTCACTGTCTACCTCCGCAGACGCCGGCCCTCTCCCTTTCTGGCCTGCGCGGACTCCGCTGTTTACATAGCGCTGGCGCTTTGCGCGCAGCAATGCGTGCCGCCCGCCGTCCGTGACGACCTGTTCAGCTGGCTGGTCATTGCCATGTCAGGCCAGCTCATCGTCCCGGCCTGGTATGCGCCTGGCGTGGTTTCCGTCGTGCTGACGCTCATTTCACCGCTGGCCTTCTGGGCCGGCGCGGCGCGGCAGCCGGTTACCGACGCAAGGACGCTGGCACAGGCGGCGGCCTTGCTGTTCATCGTCGGGCTCGTGCACGGATATGGCCGACGGGCACTGTACCGCCGCGCCGCCGCGGCGGACGCCGGTCTCGACCGGGCCGACCAAGCCGCGAGGGCGCAGTACGCGATCCTGCGGGCGAGCATCGAACGCCGCGAGCACGAACGCCTGGTGCACGACACGGTCCTGAACACGCTCACGGCCTTGACCCGGACGGGCAGTGTCGATGTGGCCGGGGTGGTGAGCAGGTGCCAGCAAGACGTGGACTTGATAGCCGGCGCCCTCGCCGACCCCGATGAGCTGGCGGCGGATAGGGGGCGTCCGGCCGGCGACTTGCTGAGCGAAGTGCGGGCGGTCGCCGACCATATGCGTGTCCGGGGGCTGGACGTCCACGTCGAGACCGATGACAGGGGCGAGGCCGGGAAGACTGTCCCCCCGCAGGTTGTCATGGCGATCTCGAACGCCGCGCGCGAGGCCCTGTCGAACGTGGCGGCGCACGCGGGGACCGGGGAGGCATGGGTGAGCGCCTGCCTGACCGCACCGGACGGGGATGCCGACGTCCCATGCCGCCTGCGGGTGACTGTGCGCGATAGGGGCATCGGGTTTGACCCGGCCCGCGTCGACCGGACCCGGCTCGGCCTCCAGCGATCCATCGCGGAGCGCACCGCCGAGTGCGGCGGACAGGCGCGGATATGGTCGCAGCCGGGGCAGGGCACCGTGGTGTCGCTCTCCTGGCCGGATCCGGCCGGGGAGGCGCTGGCTGATCGCGGGCTCGCTCCTGAGGACCTGTCATGGTGAGCCAGCCCGGGCACCACCACCGGGTGGCGCGCGATACCGCTGAGGCGGGGCTGATACGCCTGATCGCGGCCCTCGCGGTGATCCTGCCGTCGGTCGCGCTGGTCCAGACGCTGGCCGACTCCCGTGATTACAGTCAGCCTGCCGCGGCGATCGTGGTCTGGCTCGCGGTCCTCGCCGCCGGTGCCTGGCTGGTGCCACGGCTGCGGAGGGGCGGTCTCGCCGCGCGCGAAACCGCGGCGGCCATCCTGATCGCGGTCGGGGCCGTGGCCGCGACCGGGGCGGTACACCAGACGCACGGTGCTCCCGGCGGGATTGACCTTGCCATCCTGGGTACGGCCTGGCTCCTTATCGTGATTGTCGTGAGCCATTCGGCCCGGGTGTGGGTCCCGGTGGCGCTGCTCATTTTCGCCGTGCAGGCTGTCCTGCTCATCCGCGACGGAGGGCTGAACCCGCTGAGCCTGTCCCGGCTCGCGGCGGCCGGCTACATCATCGCGACCGTCCTGATCGCGTTCGCCGCCTTGCGGCAGACCTTGGGCGTGCACGTCGGCATGGCCGCGCGGCAGGCATCGCTGGCGAGCAGGTCGGCCGCCGAACAAGCCGCGGCGGCGGCGATGCAGCAAGAGCGGCAGAGCACGCTCGCCGTGCTCGAGAAGGAGGCGCTTCCGCTGTTGCGCGGTGTCGCTGACGGGACGCTGGATCCCGCGGCGAGCAGCGTTAAGGAGAGGTGCGCCCGGCACGCGGCGGCCCTCAGGCATTCCCTCACCGGCGGTGTGCCGGGCGGCGGCGAGCTGACGGCCGCGCTCGAGCCGGCACTGGCCGCCGCGGCCGCGCGCGAGCTGCCGGTGACCGTCCAGCTGATCGGCGATCCGGGAACTCCCCCGCCGCCGGTCGCGCGCGCGGCCCTGGCGACGGTGGATACCGTGCTCGGGGCGCTTCCGCCGGATCAGGTCACGCTCACCGTGCTCGCTTCCGGTGATGACGTCGAGATCTACCTGACCTTCGGCGCGCCGCTGCGGGCCACGCCCGACCTGACCCAATTCGGGCTGAATCTGCCGGCGGCGGTGCGCTGGCACGCCGCACTGAGCGCGACGGCGACCGACGGCGGCTATCTCGAGGTCAGCTGGCGGAAGGACGGTGCCGCTTGACCGGCGTCATCGACATCGCGGCCGTGGATGACCATCCGATCGTCCTCGATAGCGTCGCCGGCTGGGTCACCGCGGACGAAGGCGACATCCGGGTCGTCGCTACCGTCGAGACCGTGGACGCCCTGCTCGCCGGGCCCGGGCGCCGCGCGGATGTCGTACTGCTGGACCTTGACCTTGGCGATGGCACTGCCGTGGCTGACAACGTGGCCGCCATCCTCGCCGCGGGTCCGGCGGTCCTGGTCCTCTCGGCGTCCGACCGGCCGGAAGCCGTCCGGGCGGCGATGCACGCCGGGGCGCGCGGGTACACGCTGAAGAATGAGCGGGCACCGCAGATACGGTCAGCGATCAGGGAAGTCGCCGCTGGGCGAGACTGGATCTCCCCCGGCCTCGCCCACATTTTCGCCACTGATGACGCCCCTGAAAGGCCGTCCCTCAGTCATCAGGAAAGGCGCGCCCTGGAACTCTACGCGACCGGGCTGCCGATGAAATCCGTGGCCAGGAAGATGGCCATCGGCGAGGAGACCGTCAAGCAATATCTGGGGCGGGTGCGGCAGAAGTACGCGCTTGCCGGACGCGCTGCACCGACCAAATTGGAGTTGTACTATCGAGCCGTCGAGGACGGACATCTCCCACCTCCCTCTGTGTAGCCTGACTACCCCCCCGTCGGGCTTGGAGTAAGGGAAACGTCCGTCCTCGGCCTCTCTCGCTAGTAAACGTATTGGCAGCCAGCGGCCGTGTCATGACCCCTATTACGGGGTCATGACATGTGAGAATTCCCGAATTACTCCGGGCCGTCTTCCGTGATGAGGACGGCGCGCACGCGCTCGAGGCTCTGGCGGCGCCGGAGTTCCAGCCCGCCGTCTTCCGCGTAGCGCCGGGACGGGGAGAGCGACGCCGCGCCGGCGCACCACTGAGACAGCAGCGACAGGGACCGGTCGTCGCCGCGCTCGAGGGCCACGAGCAGCGTTGCCTCCTGCCGCGGGTGGCTCGGCCAGTCCACGTGCAGCAGTACGAGCGGCGGCTCATCGGGCTGCGCGATGACGGAGCGCAGGTGAAGCTCCGGCCAGTCCAAGGCGGAGACGGGCCGCGGCACCGCGGTCTTCTCGGCGAGCGCCTGCGCGTCCAGGTTGCCCACGTGCACGAGCCGGGCCGTCCAGACGAGCCCGGCCACGATGAACACGAGGACACCGCTGATCGCGACCGCGAGGATCACACTCTGACGATAAACCCGCGCGTGATCCGGGTCACTAACCTTCCGGAGCGCGGTGTCATCCGAAGTTAGCGGTGGGTTCGCAGTGTCACGCCCGTAGCGGTGACGACGACCAGGAGCAGGACGCCGGATACGTAGACCACCGCGGCGAGGCTCGGGGTGAGGAGCAGCCAGCCGAGGCCGGACGCGGCGAGCGTGACAGTCAGCAGGAGCGCCAGCGGCGTGAGCCACCGGGGCAGCGCCGCCGATGTCACCGACACCACCGCCAGGGCGACGGCCATCGCCGCGAGCACGAGCATCTTCGCGCCGTCGACGCGGTTGAGCGCGTGAAAGAGGGCCCCAGCGGTCGCGGCCCGCCCGGCGGCGACGGGGCCGAATACCAGCCAGGCGCCCATGACAAGTTCGGCCCACGACATCACCGCCGCGGCCAGCCCGAAGCCAGCCACGGCCAGCCCGGCCCGCCGGGCCCCGTGCCCGCGGGTGGCCCGGCCCACCAGGAGCACCACGACGGCCAGGGCGACGGCGGCGATCCCTTCGGCGAGCACGAACATGGCCATCGCTGACCAGTCATGACCGGCGAACGCGGCCACGACCTGGCTGCCGGATGCGTCCACCCTCGGATTGGGCGGGAGGACCGCCTGGCTGGCGATCCAGGCCACGCTGTAGCTGATGCCGGCGACCGCCGCGGGGTTTCTGGCGGTCCGGTTCCAGACGCCGGTCCTGCCCTCAGTGGTGACCTGACTGGTCATCGGTGTGCCCTTCCGCCGTTCGGTCGCCCCTGGGTGGTCCTGGCAGTACGAGCGTGCCCGGTGCGGGCCGCCGCGGCCAGTGGCTGGTGCACCGTGATCCGCAAGAAAACAGACGTTGCCCGGGCGGGGCCGCGGGCAGCAGAATCGGGCCATGACACATCGGCGTCACCGCGTTGCCTGCGTGCTCTCCGACGGAATGTCCTCGATCGGCGTGGCGATCGCGAACGACGTCTTCGGGGCGCCGTGGGAACCGGCACTCGGCACCCCCTGGTACCGCTACCAGGTCTGCACCGCGGATCCCTCGCCTATCCGGATCGGGCCGCTGCGGGTCGAGGTCGACGACGGCGTCAGCGCGCTCTCCCGGGCGGACACCATCGTCATACCCGGGCGCGGGAGCCGCCCGACCGCTCCCGCGCTGCTGGCTGCCCTCAGCCGCGCGGGCGAGCGAGGCGCGCGGCTGGTGTCGTTCTGCACTGGCGCCTACCTGCTGGCCGAGGCGGGCCTGCTGGACGGCCGGCCCGCCACCACGCTGTGGACGCACGCCGAGCGGTTCCGTACCCGGTTCCCGCTGGTCCAGCTGAATCCCAGCGTCCTTTACATCGATGACGGTACCGTGCTGACCTCGGCGGGCAACTCAGCCGCCGCCGACCTCGCGCTGCACATCGTGCGCAGCGACCACGGCGCGGAGATCGCCAACAGAGTCGCCCGCCAGATGATCGCGCCCCCGCACCGGCGCGGCGGTCAGGCGCAGTACGTCGAGGTCCCGCTCGGCAACCGCGCAGGCACGGGAAACCAGCTCGCCGCGACCCTGGACTGGGCGATGCAGCGACTCAACCAGCCCCTGCCGGTCAAGACGCTGGCCGCCCACTCCGCGCTCAGTCCCCGCCACTTCACCAGGCAGTTCCGTCAGGTGACCGGCACCACCCCGCATAAGTGGCTGCTCACCCAGCGGCTCGCCCTGGCCCAGCGGCTGCTCGAGACAACCAGCCTGCCCATCGACCAGGTCGCCGACGGCGCCGGGTTCGGTACCCCGGCCGCCATGCGACTGCAGTTCCAGCAGGAGCTGGACACCAGCCCCGCGGCGTACCGGCAGACCTTCCGCCCATCGCGGGCTGGCTGACAAGCGGCATCGCGAGGTACTGATGAGGCTGCTGCTCAGCTCCTGGTTTCTGACCCCCGGCAGCTGTCCGCCGGCGCTGCCCAGCACTCTTCGCACCGGCCGGGCAGGCATCGTCTTGAACGCGCTCGACGGGTACGGCCGGTCACGCGCTCGCGATCATGCCCGCGAGAACCGCACTCTTGAGACCTTCGGCTACTCCTGCGAAGAACTCGATCTCCGCGACTACTTCTCCGCTCCGCGGGAACTCCCCCAGCGCGTGGCCGGCCTTGACCTCGTCTGGGCTCTGGGAGGCAACGCGTTCGTCCTGGCCCGCGCGATGACCCAGGCCGGATTCGGCGATGCCCTCCACCAGCAGCGGCACCGGCCCGAGTTCACCTACGGCGGCTACTCAGCGGGCGCCTGCGTCGCCGGACCGGACCTCCAGGGCATCGACCTCATGGATGACCCAGCCGTCGTGCCCGACGGGTATCCGCCAGCCACGGAACCGGAGTGCCTCCGCCTGGTGCCTTACCGGATCGTTCCCCACTGGCGATCCGAACACCCCGAGGCGGAAGGCGCGGAGCGGGCCGCCGCCTATCTGGCCGAGAACGGGCTACCGCACCGGTGTCTGCGGGACGGCGAGGCGGTGAGCGTGCAAGCAGTCAGTCGCCCAATGTGAGGGGCTCACCGGGGGCCAGGACCCGGACCTGGGTGTCAGGCGCCTGGCGGGCGACGGCGCGCTGGAAGCGCTCGGGCGTCCCGTCGTGATGCCTCCTTGGCCTGGACGGCAAACGTTAAGCTAATGATCATTAGCTAACAGCCATTAGCTTAACAGGCCTCAGTGAGAGGAGGACGATGACCGGGGTAGCGGCAGGCGGGGCAGCGCCGCCTTCCCCGCGGCGGAGGAACCGCCGCGGGGAGGGCGGCCGGCTGCGGGCGGAGCTGATCGAGGCGGCCGCCCGGCTCCTGGAGTCGTCCGGTGATGCTCGCGTCCTGACGCTCACGGCCGTCGCCCGCGAGGCCGGGATCGCCCCGCCCTCCGTCTACCGGCATTTCACCGGCCTTGGCCAGCTGGTGGAGGCGGTTGTCGCCGACCGTTTCCAGCGCCTTGACGTCGCGCTGCTCAGGGCGATGACCGGGGCCCCGGACCCCGCCGATTCGCTGCGGGCTTGCTGTGCCGCCTACTGCCGCTTCGGACTGGACCATCCGGGCCACTACCAGGTCCTGTTCAGCGCCAACCTGGCGCTCAGCCCGGACCGGCCAGGCGACCGGCCTGGCGAGCGGGTCTTCGGGCGCCTGGTGACCGCGATCCAAGCCTGCGTCGACGCCGGCCGCGCGCGCCACGAGGACGCCTCGATGATGGCGGTGAACGTCTGGGTGGCCCTGCACGGCATCGTGTCCCTCCGGACGAGCCGGCCGCACCATCCGTGGCCCCCGGTCGACACGCTCGTGAACGCGGCCCTCACGGGCCAGGTCGGACTGGCTCCGGCGCGGGGCTGATCGCTGGCCGCTGGCTAGTCGCGGCGGGCCGCAGTCGCGGTGCCAGGGCCAGCGTGACCGCGACGGATATGGCCGCCATCACGGTGATCCCGGCCGCCGGGGAGGTCCAGCCCGCGATGGCGCCTGCCAGCGCCGCGCCCACGCCTTGCATCGCCAGCATGCAGGACGAGTGCAGCCCCAGCGCGTGACCGCTCAGTCGGTTCGGCGTCAGGTCCATCAGCCGCTGCTGCAGCATCAGGGTGGCCGAGTAGCCGACGGAAGCGACCGCGCAGGCCCCGCAGGCCAGCGCCAGCGACGGATGCAGGATGAATACCAGGTACGGGCAGGCGAGCAGCAGCCGCATCCACGGCCCGAGACGGTCGCGCCAGCGCCGCGAGACGAACCGCCCGGCCAGCGTGTCGCCGGCCAGCATCCCCACCGCCGTGCAGGCGAACAGGATGCCCGCGTGGCGCGGCGAGTACGAGACGAACAGGGACTCGCAGCCGACGACCAGACCGTTCGGCACGCACAGCGCCAGGTAGACGTAGCGGCGGGGCACCGGGGCCAGCAGCAGCCGGTTGTTCCGCCACGTCTGCGCGACCGACGGCCGGCCCGCGACGCGCGCCGCACGCCGGGGCAGGCCGAGGTAGGCGACACAGCCTGACAGGACGTACAGCGCGGCGCCCGCGAGCAGCGTGCCGCGGGGCGACATGACGGTCACCAGCAGCCCGCCGGCGGCGTAGCCGACGATCTGCATGAGCCCCACCGACATGTTCACGACGGACCGGCCAAGCATGTACCCGCCGGGGGGAAGGATCTCGTTCAGCAGCCCGTACTGCACGCCGCCGCCGAGCGCGGACAGCACCCCGAGCGCGAGGCTGACCGCGAAGATCGCGCCCACGCCGATGCCGGGCAGCGCCTGCGCGAAGCTGCCGGCCGCGAAGATCAGCGACAGCCAGGCGAGGGCAGCCCGGGGCGGGATCCGGTCGGCCGCCGACAGCAGCAGGGACGCCCCGGCGAGCTGGGCCAGGGACGGGCCGAACATGACCAGCGCGGACAGCAGGGGCGATCCCGTCGCGGAGTACACCAGCGTTCCCAGGGCCAGGCCGGTGACCGTCGACGCCGCGGTCCTGGCCGACGAGGCGACGAACAGCGAGGTGAACCCCGGGACCCGGAACAGTTCGCGGTAGGTCTGCACGAGGCCCAAGCTTCCCGCCGGCGGCGGCGCGGCCGGTAAAGTTTCGCATGGAGGCGAAACGAGAGGACGGCGGCGGTCGTGGGATGGTGGCAGGTCAGTGCCGACACCCTGGCCGGAAGCCGGTTCGTCATCTCACCGCTCGCCGAGACCACCGCTAGCCTGCTCGCGCTCGAACGCGGCACGGCAACGCATCCGGGCGAGCGCCAGTGGCTCGATGCCCACCGCGCCGCTTACCTCCGCTACGCGGAGGAGCACCCGGCCATCCCCGCGCTCATGCGGGTCACGGCGCGCTACCGGTGGATCTCGTCGCTCATCACAGTGCCGCCAGCCGCCGACGGCGAGTCCTCCTTCACCGACGAGCTACGGGACATCACGGACCTGTCGCCCGCCAAGGTCGCGGCCGACCTGGCAGAGGTCGGCCTCACGATGGAAGGGGACGCGCGGGACCTAGCGCGAAAAGCCGCCAGCCTGCTCGAATGGGTGTGGGTGAACACCGTCCTCCCGTACTGGCCCGTGCGCCGCCGGATCATCGAGGCGGACATCGCGGCGCGCACGACCCGGCTCGGGCAGGGCGGCTGGACGCAGGCACTGGATGGCATGCGCCCCGGCATGCGCTGGCTGGGCGACGGCCGCCTCCAGATCAACGCGCTCGACCGGCCACCGCGCGAGATCTCCGGCGGCGCCCGGCTCTTGCTGGTCCCGGTCACCCTGAGCACCGCCGGCTGGGTCGCCTGGGACGAGCCGCACCGGTACGTTCTGACGTATCCGTGCTCGGGCGCGCTCGCGGAGCACGGCCGGACCGCCACACCGCAGACGCTGGACAGGTTGCTGGGCGCGGCCCGCGCGGCCATCCTCACGCAGCTCGCCACCCCCACGACCACCACGCAGCTGGTCGCGCTCACCGGGCAGCGTCTCGGCTCCGTCGGCCGTCACCTGCGGATCCTGTGGGAAGCAGGGCTGCTGGAACGCCACCGCGTCGGACGATCCGTGCTGTACCACCGGTCTCCCGCCGGAGACCTCCTCGTCCGGATTCAGCACGAAGCTTGAGGCTGCCGGGCTGGGAACTGGCCGTCTGCCGGTGGCGGATGCTGAGCTTTATTCTGAACGGCCCGTGGTTCCTGTCCGGGCCGGGACTGGTTTGGCTTTCCGGGGCTGGCTGTGCCCGGGGCTGCTATGCGGGGCTTGTGGCCGGTGGCCGGCTGCGCCCGCTGATTGCGCGGGGACGCCCTCAGCGCTGG
>Ga0335072_10013282_pt1 | contig 11730 bp, 5 predicted proteins | sample Lox_Sample_21_FD_206725 | JGI IMG/M metagenome (GOLD analysis project Ga0335072, IMG submission 206725) | Soil microbial communities from Loxahatchee National Wildlife Refuge, Florida, United States - Lox_Sample_2.1 | ecosystem: Environmental > Terrestrial > Soil > Wetlands | place: USA: Florida...
TACCGCAAGGCGATTCAGGCCGCCCCGCAGTTGTGGTCGGCGCATTCGGCGCTGGGCATTGAATTGATGCGGCTCGGCCAGGAAGATGAACCGCGCAGGGAACTGGAGCTGAGTTACAACAACGGCTATCGCGACGCCGCCACCGTTAACAGCCTGCGCCTGCTTGACAGTTACAAAAACTTCGAGACTTTCCGCGACGGTACGACCATTCTCAAGTTGAATAAGTCGGAGGCTGATGTACTGCTCCCCTACATGCAACCGGAGCTGCACACCATTCTGGCGACTTACGAGAAGAAATACCACATGAAGTTGCCCGGCCCGGTGCAGGTCGAGGTCTATCCGAACCACGAAGACTTTGCCGTGCGCACCATGGGCATGCCCGGCCTCGGCGCGCTGGGTGTGACCTTCGGTGAAGTCGTCGCGATGGACAGCCCCTCGGCGCGCAGGCCCGGGGACTTCAACTGGGGCTCGACGCTTTGGCACGAGATGAGCCACGTCTTCATCCTCACGGCCACCAATCATCGCGTGCCGCGCTGGTTCACCGAGGGCCTTGCCGTGCATGAGGAAGGCGCGCATTCGCCGGAGTGGAAGGTCGGGGCTACGCCTGACGTGCTGGTCGCCATTCGCGACAAAAAGTTGCTGCCTGTCACGCAACTCGATCGCGGTTTTGTCTATCCTCAGTATCCCTCGCAGGTGATTGTCTCTTACTTCCAGGCCGGCAGCATCTGCGACTTTATAACGGAAAAATGGGGCGAGGAAAAGCTGCTCGACATGGTCCATTCCTACGCAAAACTGCAGACCACAACGCAGGTGGTCGAGCAGGATCTTGGGCTCGCTCCCGAGCAATTCGACAAGCAATATCTGGCCTGGATCAATGGAAGGTATGGCGCCGAGGCCGCGCAATTCGACCAATGGCGCGAAAGGCTGAAGGCCCTTGTCGCGGCGGCTGAACAGAAGCAGTACGACACTGTGCTCGCGCAAGGGCCGGCAATTCAGGCAATGTATCCCGAGTACGTGGATGACGCGAATGTGTACGAGATACTCGCCGATGCGGATCGCGCGAAGGGTGACGCCAAGGCCGAAGCTGCGGAACTGACCGCATATGAACACGAGGGCGGCCAGCAGCCCGATCTCTTGAAGAGCCTGGCCGCCCTCGAAGAATCCGCCGGGCAACCGGCTGAGGCCATAGCGACACTGGAGCGGCTGAATTACATTTATCCGGTCAAGGATGAGGATCTGCACCGGCGGCTTGGCGATCTGCTGTATGCGCAAAAGCGGTATCCGGACGCGATCCGCGAATACACCGTGCTGGTCGCATCGAACCCTGTAGACAAGGCAGGCGCGGAGTTCGATCTGGCGCAGGCCTATTTTGCCGCCGGACAGAAAGACAAGGCCGAGGACAGCGTATTGGCCGCGCTCGAAACCGCGCCCGGCTACCGGCCTGCACAAAGGCTGCTACTCGAGTTGCAAGCGCCGCCCGCAAAGACCAATTGAAGGGAAAGGAAATCGATGGTTTCATTCGCCGGATTGAATCACGACGCGTCGCTGCTCCAGCAGCGCATCGAGCGCTTCCACGCGGTGCGCGAGGGAATCCTCAAGCAGGTGCGCGAAGTGATCGTTGGCCAGCAGGAGGTGCTGGACCAGATCCTGATTGCGCTTTTTGTGGGCGGCCATTGCCTGATGACCGGCATGCCCGGCACGGCGAAAACGCTGATGGTGCGAACCGTGGCCGATGCGCTCGGCCTGCGGTTCCGGCGCATCCAGTTCACACCCGATCTGATGCCATCCGACATCACCGGCACGGACATCATTGAGGAGGACCTGGCCACCGGTCATCGCAAATGGACCTTCGTCGAAGGACCGATCTTCGGCAACATCCTGCTGGCCGACGAGATCAATCGCACACCACCCAAGACGCAGTCGGCGCTGCTTGAAGCCATGCAGGAGCACTCGTGCACGGTGCGCGGCAACCATTACAAGCTTCCTGCGCCGTTCTTTGTGCTGGCCACGCAAAACCCCATCGAGCTTGAGGGGACGTATCCGCTGCCGGAGGCACAGTTGGACCGCTTCCTGTTCAACGCCATTCTGGGCGATTTGAGCGCCGAGGACGAGCTCAAGGTGATCGACCGCACGACCGCGACACGCGTGGCCAGCGTCGAGGCTGTCACCTCGGCCGAGGAGTTGCTTGATTTCCAGCAGCTTGTGCGCGTGGTGCCCATCGCGGAAACGCTCTCGCGTTATGTGATCGCCCTGGTTCGCGCCACGCGGCCGAAGAGCGAGGACACACCGGAGTTCGTGAAGAAATATGTGAACTACGGAGCCAGCGTGCGTGCCGCGCAGTTTATTGTGCTGGCAGCGAAGACGCGCGCGCTTTCGAACAAGCGGTATCACGTGATCTACGACGACATAACCTCCGTGATGGCGCCGGTGCTTCGCCATCGCATCCTGCTTAACTTCCATGCCGAGTCCGACCGCATCGACACGGACGAAATCATCAATCGGCTCGTGGCGCAGGTGCCGCGGCCCAAGGAAAACTGATGCAGCGGTTTCTCGATCCCCAGGTGCTGGCCGGCATTTCGTCGCTCGATCTGCTGGCAAAGACGGTAGTGGACGGCTTTGTCGCCGGCCTGCACCGCTCGCCCGACTTTGGGTTCAGCCAGGAGTTCGCCGAGTACCGCGCCTATACGCCCGGCGACGATCTGCGCCATGTGGATTGGAACCTGTTCGCACGCACCGAGCGCTGCTATCTCAAGCGCTATCGTGGCGAAACCAACAGCCAGCTTACGATCCTTCTCGACGCCAGCAACTCCATGCAGTACACCTCCGGGCCGCCCATCAAGATGGATTACGCGCGTTTCATCGCGGCATCGCTGTTTTATCTGGCCATCCGCAATCAGCGTGACGCAGCGGGTCTCATCGTGTTCGACGACCAGGTGCGTGAGTATATCCGGCCATCCACGCGCCAGGGCCAGCTTGCGCGGCTCTTTGCGGGTCTCGAGCGTGCCGAGCCGCGCGCGCGAACGGACTACGCCAAACCGCTGCGTCATTTCCAGGATTTTCTGCATCGGCGTGGCATTGCCATTGTGATCTCAGACTTCTACGAGGAACCCGAGACCATCGTCGGCGCCATTGCCCCGCTGCGCTTCCGCGGCCACGAGGTCATTCTGTTTCATATCCTCGACCCGCAGGAGATGCGGCCGGTCATGAAGACATCCGCGATCCTCGTCGATCTCGAAACCGACCAGAAGATCGAAGTCGTCCCCGAATATACCAAGACCACATACCGCACGAAGGTGGATGCGCACATTGAAGAGCTTCGTTCGCGGACGCGGGCGGCGGGGATGGATTATCAACTGCTCGTCACCAATCAACCTCTCGATTCGGCGCTGCGCGAATACCTTACGCTGCGGCAGGCAGGTAACTGATGGGCTTTCTGGCGCCATGGTTCCTCGGCGGTCTTGTCGCGCTCGGCGTGCCGGTCTTCGTGCATCTGTTGCGGCGGCACATCACCACGCCGCGGCCGGTGAGCTCGCTGATGTTCTTTGAGCGGGGCACACAAAGCTCCACGCGGCACCGGCGCCTGAAGTATCTGCTCCTTTTTGCACTGCGCTTTGCATTGGTACTGCTGGTTGTGCTGGCGTTTGCGAACCCGTTTGTGCGGCGCGCCAATGCGGATGCAAATGGCCGTCTGCTTCTGATTGTTCTGGACAATTCATTCAGCATGAGAGCCGGGACGCGCTTCGCGGATGCGAAACGCGAGGCGCTGGCAGTGCTGGCGGAGAAGCCGCACGCAGAGAAGGCCGAGGTGATGGCTTTTGGCGGACAGATAGCGGTGTTAACGCAACAGATTGCCGACGATGCGCAGTTGCACGCCGCTCTCGAGAGCATTCAGCCGGGCGACGGCCGCGCCAACTTCGGCGAACTGGGCCGCGTCATCCGCGCACTCGCCGAGACCGTGCGCAACCCCATCGATCTTCACCTCTTCAGCGATATGCAGCGGACGGCCATGTCGGCCAACTTTGCCGACATGGTGCTGCCGGGCAACGTAAGGCTTGTGCTGCATCCGGTGGCCCAAGGCGCCGTGCCGCCAAACTGGACCGTCGCCAGCGTCGAAGCGCCGGCTGAGTTATCCGATCCGAAAGATCCCAAGCGCTCGCGCGTGCAGGCCGTCATCGAGGGCTTTAACGCGCCCGCGGCTACGAAGACAGTTTCTCTCGTCGTCAACGGGAAGGTCATCTCCACAAAAAAGGTTGACGTGCCGGCAAACGGCGGGGCGAGCGTTCTGTTTGCACCGCTCGATGTGGGATATGGCTTCAATCGCTGCGAGGTGCGCATCGAGGGAGGCGACGCTTTTCCCGCCGACGATGCCAGCGTCTTCTCGGTGCGGCGGTCCGATCCCGAACGTGTGCTGTTCGTCCATGCCGCGCGAGACGCGCGTTCTCCGCTATACTTCGGGGACGCGCTGGCTGCTGCTGAGCAGTCGTCGTTCGTACTGCAATCGGTGGCCGCGGAGCAGGCAACCGATCTCGATCCCACGAAGTTCGCTTTTGTTGTGTTGTCGGACACCGCGGCGCTGCCCTCGATCTTCGAGCATGCGCTGGCACAGTATGTCGCGCGAGGCGGCAGTGCGCTCATTGCGCTCGGCGCAGATGTGTCGCATCGCACGCAGATTCCCTTGTGGGGCGGCGAAGTAACAGACACGCACGATTACGCGCGCACCGGCGATGCGGCCACGGTGGGCCAGGTGGACTTCAGCCATCCCGCGCTCGAACAGGCGCAGCCAGGGCGCGACAACGGTGGCTGGGCCGAGGTGAAGGTCTTTTATGCTGCGGTGGTGAACCCCGGACAGGCGCGCGTGGCGGCCCGGCTCAGCGACGGCACGCCGCTCCTGCTCGACAGGCAGCTCGGCGAGGGCCATCTGCTGCTGCTCACATCGGGTCTTGAGAACCTGACCAACGATCTGCCCCTGCACCCGGTCTTTGTTGCGTTCGTAGACCACACCGCGCAGTATCTTTCGGGCAAGGCGCGGCTGAGCGGATCGAAGCTTGTCGATTCGTTCGTGCAGCTGCGCGCTTCCGCCGAACCGGTGGGCGCCATAACCGGCGTCGAGGTCATCGATCCGGACGGGCGCCGGCCGCTTTCGCTCAGCGAGGCGCGGACCGCACAAACATTCCGGCTGCAGCGCGCCGGCTTTTATCAGATTCATTTCGCGAACGGACAGGACGCGGTGATCGGCGTCAACCCCGACCGGCGCGAATCCGATCTCCAACCGCTGCCTGAGGACGTACAACAACTCTGGAGCGGAAATTCGAATGGTCAAAATCAGCCGGCGCCGGTCTCGGCGCCCGCCGACGTGAAATATCGTCCCGTAAGTCTCTGGTGGTGGGTTATGCTGCTTGCATTGGTAGCCGCGGTCGCCGAGACAGCGCTCGCCAGCGGCTACATGGGCACACAGCGGGAGGAAATATGAGTCACTCCAGCGAGCTCAATTCCTACATCGTGCGGCTGCGGCACAGGCTGCGGCTGGGAGCGTGGCTGCGCGGCGCGGCCATCTTCACCGGCACGGCGCTCGGGATCACCGTTGCGCTGGTGCTGGTGCTCAACAGGTTTGCCTTCCCCGCGCACGGCGTCACGGTGGCACGATTGGCGATCTTCATCGCACTCGCTTGCGCTGCGGCCTTCGGCATCGCCTTGCCGGTCGTGCGGCTCACGCGCGCCCGCGCGGTGCGCCGCGCGGAGGCCGCGAATCCGGACCTCCAACTGGGGCTCACCACGTTCGAAGAGCGCGTTGACCGGGGCGAAGACCCGTTTCTTGAGCTCCTTGCCGCCGACACTCTTGCGAAAACAGAGGATGCTGCACCCTCATCCCTGGTTCCCGAGAATCGTCTCTTTGCCCTCGGCGGTGCGGGGCTCGCCTGCCTGGCCGTGCTCGTGTGGATGATCGCCGCCGGTCCGGGCTACCTGGGCTACGGCGCATCGCTCCTGTGGACGGGGCCGAAAAAGAACGCCGCTCCGCTTTATGCCATCACCGTCAAGCCCGGCAACATAACCGTTCGCCGCAATAGCGATGAGTTGATTACCGCGCGCGTGACCGGCATGCAGCCCGACAAGGCGCAGCTCTTCGCGCATTTTCAAAGTGCGGCAGGCTGGGAGCCGGTGGCCATGCAGGCCGCGCCCGACGCGGGCGGCGGAGCCACTTATCAATTTGTTCTCGCGGGGCTGCCGGAGAATGTCGAGTACTATGTTGCCGCCGGACCGCTCGTGTCTCCGCACTACAAGGTCCGCGTTGTCGATCTACCGTCCGTAAAACAGATCAGCGTTACGTATCACTATCCCTCGTGGACCGGAATGAAGCCGGTCACCGAAGAACATTCCGGCGATCTGCGCGCGATTGAAGGCACAGACGCCGCCATCGAAATCCAGATGGACCATCCATTGAAAGACGGCCGGCTCACGCTCGACACCGGTCAGACCATTCAGCTCACCGCCGCGCCCGGCAACGTCTACAAGGGATCCATCCATATGGAAAAGGATGGCGCCTATCACGTAGCCGCCCTCGATGAGGGCCAGCCGGTGCGCCTCTCCGAGGACTACTTCATCGCCACCGACAAGGCGCTGCCTCCGGAGATCTCGATCGACCGCCCCGCCGGCGATTATCGCGCCAGTCCGATTGAAGAGGTCACGGTTGGCGTCAAGGCCGCCGATCAGTTCGGCCTCAAAGATATGCACCTGCACTACTCCGTAAACGGAGGATCCGACCGCGACGTGAGCCTCCTCAAGTCCCCCGGCGCGAAGAACGCCGACGGCTCGTACACGCTGTCACTCGAAGACTTCAAGCTCGTGCCCGGCGATCTGGTAAGCATTTATGCAACTGCCCGCGATGGGCACAGCGAGGCGCGCACCGACATCAGTTTCATCCAGGTCGATCCCTTCGAGCGCGAATTCTCGCAGTCGCAGCAGATGGGCGGCGGAGGTGGAGGAGGTGGCGGCAGCGACAACCAGACCGAAATCTCCAAGCGCGAGAAAGAACTGATCGCCGCCACCTGGAAACAGCAGAACGACAAGACCGCTACGCCGAAGGACGCCGCCGCGCAGGGCCAGTTCCTCTCCGATGCGCAGCAGAAACTGCGCGACCAGGTGATGGCGCTCTCGGTTCGCATGCAGAGCCGCGACATCTCCGATGCCAACCAGGTCTTTACCGACTTTGACAAGGACATGCAGGCTGCCGCCGCGGCCATGGCGCCTTCCGCGGACAAGCTGAAAGGCATGCAGTGGAAGGATGCGCTTCCACTGGAGCAGAAGGCGCTGCAGGCGTTGTTGCGCGCCGAGGCCACCTTCCGGCAGATTCAGGTCGCCTTCGGCCAGCGTGGCGGGGGCGGCGGCAACGCGGGCCGCGATCTGGCCAGCCTCTTCGACCTCGAATTGGACACCGAAAAGAATCAGTACGAGACTGCGCAAACTGCTTCTCCAGCGGAGCAGCACGAAAAGGATGTAGAGGACGCGCTTGAAAAGCTGGATGCGCTGGCAAAACGGCAGGAAGACCTGGCCAATCAGCAGCGCAATCCGCAGCAGAGCTTCCAGGAACGCTGGCAGCAGGAGATGCTGCGTCGCGAGGCCGAACAACTGCAGCGGCAAATGGAACAGATGGCGCAAAATGGCCAGCAAAACGCAAGCGGTTCGTCCTCAGGGCAGCAGAGTTCTTCGTCGCAAAGCGGTTCGCAGGGCCAAAGCGGATCACAAAGCCAGAGCGGTTCGCCGTCGTCGCAGCAGCAGGCCCGTGGACAATCTTCCGGATCGTCGTCCGGGCAATCGGGCGAGCAATCGGGAGGACAGGCCGGTGGACAATCAGGCGACCAGCGCATTCAACAGGCGCTGAGCCGATTGCAGCAGGCAACAGGCGAGATGCGGCGCGACGGCACGCCCGAACAGAACGCGGAAGCTGCGCGGCAGGCGGCGGAGCGCTTGCGTGAGGCGACCAGTCTCCTGGCCGGCTCCCAGCAGCAGCTCGCCAGAGGCGACGTGGACTCACTGGCGCGCGAGGCTGGCCGGCTCACGCAGGAGGAACGCACCCAGGCCGCCCGCATCAACAAATTTGCCGGCCAGCAGAGTGACTCCAGCGCATCGGATGCCAACGCCGGTTCGCCCGATCTCGACAGCCTGATGGCGCGGCTGCACGAGCGCGACCAGTTGGCGCAGGAGCGGCAGCAACTCTCCGACGATCTGTCAAAGCTTCAGTCGAACCTTCGCCAGGCAGCCCGCGACATCGCACCCAATCAGCCGGGCGTAGCCGGCAAGCTGCGCGATGCGCTCACGGAGATGGATGAGTCCGATCTTGGCAACCACGTGCAGAGAACGGCGGACTGGCTGCGCAGCGGCATCAATCCAAATTCGAACGGCACCGAGAGCGAGATTGCGCAGGGGCTCGACAAGCTGAGCCAGCAGCTTCAGGATGCGCAGCGGGCAATCGACCAAAGCAAGCCGGGCCAGCAGCCTGGCGCAGCGCAAGACGCCGCAGGGCAGGGCGACGAAACCGCGGCCCTCGACCAGGTGGAGCGGCTGCGGAGCCAACTTGAGGCAATGGAGCGGGCACAGGGCGGTAGCGGGCGGAACGGCCAGAATCAGGCCGGGAACAATCAGAGCGGTCAAAACGGAGCGCGCGGTTCGCAGCGAGCCGGCAATGGCAGCCAGCCAGGCGGCTTCAGCCCGCAGCAGCTTTCACGCAACGGTCAGCAGAGCGGTCAGGAGGGCGGACAGACAGGCGGGCAAGCCGGCGGCGCCTTGGGTCAGTTCGGTGACAATCGGGGCGGTCCGCGCGGAGGCGGTCCGCGCAATGGCGACGTCGGCGGTCCGGTGGGCGACACGCGCTACGGGCGCGGCGCCGACGGCACAGTTTGGGGCAACATCAACACCGGCAACAACCGCTACGGCCCGGCCCGTCAGCAGCCGGCGCCCACTGACGCTTCCGGCAATCCTGCCGATACCGAGCGCACCTACCGGCAGAGCATGAACGACCTGAACCAGCTCCGGCAGATGGTCCAGGGCGATCCCGATACCTCCAAAGAGGTCGCGGAGCTGACGCGTCAGATGCAGCACCTTGATCCCAGCCGGTTTCCCGGCAATCCGGCCATGGTCGAGCAGATGCATCGCGAGGTGCTCAACTCGGTCAACCGGCTGGAACTCCAGTTACAACGGGACGGCATCTCGTCCGAAGCGCGCACCGGCAAGCCATACGCCATTCCCGCCGGCTATCAGGACTCGGTGGCCGAGTATTACCGGCGGCTGAGCAAGAATCCGTAGGTTCCGCCTGCGATTGGATTCGAGCTATGCTGGCGCAATGCGTTCATCCGTGTCCTTCGGCCAGGGATCTCGAAGGAGCGAGCACAGCCCCAGGTCGTTCCCATAGCGCTCCACCTCGACCTCCGCCATGTGGACGGGGTTCGCCATTCCCCGAAACGCCGGCACCGCGTCGGAGCCCATGATCTGCGGCGATACAAACAGATGCACACGGTCCACCAGGCCGCCGGCCAGCAGGGCCGTGTTCAGCCGCGTGCCGGTCTCGGTCAACAGCGTCAGGATTCCCTCTTCGCCGAGCCTGTCAAGCACCTTGCCGAGCGGCACCCGGCCCACTTCCGCGGGCAGCACCTCGACGCGCACACCGCGGCTCGTGAGCTCGCGGATGCGCGCGTCGTCCTTCGATACGGTGTAGATCACGACGTCATTCCGGGCGCTGGCTACCATCTTAGAATCCAGCGGCATGCGCAGCGCGGAGTCGAGCACGATCCGCAGCAGCGGCCGCCTCCGCCGCAGTCCGCTGCGGTCGGTGAGCATGGGGTCGTCGGCCAGCACGGTGTCCACGCCCACCATGGCTGCATCGGCCTGCCAGCGCAGCGGCTGCACGGCGGCCCGGGCAGCCTCGCTGGTGATCCAATAGGGCTCGTGCGCCTGGTGCTGCCCGGCAGGCGGAGCGATGCGCCCGTCGAGCGACATGGCCACCTTCATCAGCACAAAGGGCCGCTTGTACTGGCTCCAGCGGGCAAAGCCTTCGTTGAGCCGGCGCGCCTCAGCCTGGCATACACCGGTCTCCGTCCGAAGCCCCGCTGCGCGCAACGCTTCCATTCCGTGGCCGGCCACGGCCGGGTTGGGATCGATGGTCGCCGCCACCACGCGGGAAAGCCCTGCGGCAATCAGCGCCTCGGTGCACGGCGGCGTGCGGCCCGTGTGGTTGCAGGGCTCCAGGGTCACATAAGCCGTGCCGCCGCGCAGCCGCTCTCCGGCGTGCTGTTTGGCCTCCTTCAGCGCATCCACCTCGGCGTGGTCCAGCAGATCGTACTCGTGCCAGCCCTCGCCTGCCACCTGTCCGGCGCGGTCCAGAATCACGCAGCCCACATTCGGATTGGGCGAACTCACGGCGATGCTGCGGCGCGCCAACTCCAGCGCGCGCTGCATCCAGTAGGCGTCCTGATTGGAGATTTCGTTTTTAGCGTTCATTTGCTTACGCGCCGCTGTCGTCAATTCTCATCAAGTTCCGCAACGGCGGCCCCGCTTCGATCGCGAGGCGGACGGCGCAACGGCGCCGTATGATAAGCATAAGGATCTTCCGGTTCAGGCTTTCCGCCGAAGATCCGTTTGAACTGCGCGAGCCATCTTTGCAACACTCTATTCGGGGTCTTTTTAGACCTCATGTTCTCCCCCTCGACCGTTTTCGGCGCGGAGCAAGTGCGCGAACGGTCCTGGCAGCATTCTCGCCTATCCCAACAGCGAATCGACGAACTCCGCAGCCGAAAACTCGAGCAAATCCCCCATCTGCTCGCCCACGCCCGCGAAGCGCACCGGCAGATTCAGCTCCCGCGCGATGGCCACCGCGATGCCGCCCTTCGCCGTACCGTCCAGCTTGGTGAGCACGATGCCCGTAACCCCCGCCGACTGCGTAAACAGCCGCGCCTGTTGCAGTCCGTTCTGCCCCGTGGTCGCGTCCATCACCAGCAGAACCTCGTGGGGCGCGCCGGGAGCCAGCCGCGCCGCCGTGCGCCGCATCTTTTCCAGCTCGTCCATCAGGCCGGTTTTGGTGTGCAGGCGGCCGGCCGTATCCACATACACGTCCTCAATGCCGCGCGCTTTGGCCGCCGCAATCGCGTCGTACAGCACCGCCGCCGGATCGCCGCCCTGGCGCGTCTTGACGATCTCCACGCCCGACCGCGAGGCCCAGACCTCAAGCTGCTCGATCGCCGCCGCGCGAAATGTATCCGCCGCGCAAAGAAGCACCGACCGTCCCTGCGCCCGGCTCAACGCCGCCAGCTTGCCGCTGCTCGTGGTTTTGCCCGTGCCGTTCACGCCCACCAGAAACGTGATCTTCGGCGGCGCATCGGGGCGGGGAATCGGGCGCTGCGGAGCCTCAAGAATGGCCCGCAACTGCTCCTTGAGCAGGTCGCGCAACTCCTCGCCTCCCGCAATGGCTTTGCGGCGGGCACGCTCCCGTAGCGCATCCAGAACCGAGGTGGTGGTCTGCACCCCAAGATCGCTCGTAAGCAGCGCCGTTTCAAGCTCTTCGAGGGCCTGCTCGTCCACCGTCCGCGTCAGCGCGGCGATGCCTTCGATCCGCGCCGACAGCGACTCGCGAGTCCGCGAGACGGCCTGCCGCATCCGATCGAAGAAGCCTGTCTTCCGCGGTTCCACGGGGGCGTCTTGCTGGCCGGCGCCCCCGTGGGCCGCGGATTCCGGAGCGTCCTTATT
>Ga0335072_10013283_pt1 | contig 11729 bp, 3 predicted proteins | sample Lox_Sample_21_FD_206725 | JGI IMG/M metagenome (GOLD analysis project Ga0335072, IMG submission 206725) | Soil microbial communities from Loxahatchee National Wildlife Refuge, Florida, United States - Lox_Sample_2.1 | ecosystem: Environmental > Terrestrial > Soil > Wetlands | place: USA: Florida...
CCGGGTCTTCGAGGTAGGACTGGAACTGGTCCCAGTCTTCCCTGGTCTGGCCCGTGCCGAAGGTGTTCCAATTGCCGGCGATTTTCCGGCCGGTGGCATCGAACCAGGTGACGTTCTCGTAGTCGCCGAGGACCGGAAAGCGAGCCGGATAGATGGCCTCCAGCTGCTCTTCGGTGATGCCGAGCCAGGCCGCGACCAGGGCGTCGATCTCGACCAGGGCGGCACGGCGCTCGTACTCGGTGCGGAGCGGGGTGGCCCCCTGCCAGGTTGGGGTTACGTTACTGAGAGAGCCGAGACATGGCCAGGCAACGGCCCAGTCCTCATCCCGCCAGGTGTCGTTGTACAGCTCGGCCCACAGATCAGCGTAGGCAGAAGTGAGGCAGTTGAGGCGGAGGGCGCGGAGCACGAGTGGAGCGGCCAGAGGGTGATTCGATGACGGAGCTGGCATTTGTCGCACGTCGGACACGCGAAAGTCGGCGCGGCCTGTAATCCGCAACAGATAATCCATCGGCAACGCCGCCCAAAAGCCCGCAACCAACACAGTCTCAGTGAGTGTGGGCATCGTGAGTGAATTAACAGCGTCGACGTGCGCCGGGCCTGGAGGAATAATAGCAGAGAATAGACTCCGGTCAGTATTATCAGCGATCATGCGACGCCACATGACGCGGTAAAACTCGGTATATCGACGCGTCTTGCCAGGTTCACGCCCGTCCACCCAGCGGTCCTGCGCTCTTTGGTATGTCTCGACGTCAGTGGCGCGGGCGTACTCCGAACGCGGGATTGCATCGACTGGCAGGCCCACGAGAGATGGAGGCCGTCCCTTGACCCCAGTTTCTGGCGGCTGCTTAAAGAACGGCGTGGCGACTGTGATCTGAGCCCCTTTGAGAATGACTTCTGACCATTCGCTCGGACTGCAAAGCTCCCAGCGGATCAAGCCATCCCTGACTGCAGTAGTTTCGCTGTACCCACTGCTGACCAGCGGATCGTACGAACCGAGACGCTCGCCGACCCGACCCAAAGCTGCTATAGCATTCTGTTCGTATGTAGAGAGAGGGTTTAGCAGCTTCGTGTACTCGACGGGCCGATCCTCATTACCAGAGAGGCGCCGCCAACTGGCGAGCATCCCGCGGTCGACCCAGATGACACGAGCCGGGTGGGGCCGCGCGTCCCAATCGCTGTTGTATCTGATGCCGGGCGGCCCAGCTTCGTCATCCCAATCCTGAGGCACCTCTCCCGTCTCGACGAGGGCCAGCGACCGAGGCAGCTCGTCCGCGCTCAGAAGCCACGATAGATGGGCAAAACCGATTTCCTGAGGCCTAGCGTAAATGTGCATGCCGAAGTGCGTGTGCCGGTCCACTGGGGGAGGGAAGAAGCGATTTCCCGGGTTGGTAAAGTCGCCGTGCACACGAAGCCGCGCGTATACGGCAGCGCGCAGCAACTTCTCGCGGTCTCCAACGAAATGAGTATCCGGATGCAGGAGCCCAATGGAGCCGTTCCGGCCGATGTTGCGCCAAGTTCTGATCATAAACGCGCGGTATAGGTCGGGCTGTGTACCCACCAAAAGGTCGTACGTCGCAGCGCTGCTAAAGAAGGTGCTGATCCCGGTCCGCTCAGTCAGTTCAAGCAGGAAGAATTCCCGCACGGCTGGGACAGCGAGGAGTCCAGACTTACGTCGTTTGTGATCCGAAACATCGGACTTCTCTACGAGCTCGAACCAGGGTTCGTACTCCGCTAGTACAGGATTTTCTTCCCATCGTGGGCGGACCCACGGAGGATTGCCTACCTGGAGGTCGAATCCACCCCGGGCGAAGATGCTGGCGAAGCGGAGCTCCCAGTGGAAGAAGCCTTGGTCGGCGGCGATCTTTTCTACCATGTCTAGCCAGGGGAAGCGTTCGCCTAGGCGGTGGACGGGGTCCATATTCATGTAAAACTCGGACTCCAGGTGGTCCTCGTACTCCTCCATCTCGGAGAGGGACGTGAAGTTGCTGGCGAGCGAGTCTGCTGCTACGTCCTGGCGGCCTAGTAGAGCTTCGGCGAAATCTAGCCAGGCTTCCAGGCTCGACAGGGGGACGGGGCGCTGGTAGTCGATGCCGGCGGGCTTGGGGCGGGGCTTTCTTGGGGCCGCTTCTGCGAGGGTGAGCTGCTTCGGGAGGTCGCCGAAGAGGGAGTCCATCTCCCAGGTCTTGGGGAAGTTCGGGTCCGGGTCTACCGCGGCCGGCTCTGGTTCTGGTTCTGGGGTAATAGCGGGAGACGTGCTCTCGTACACCTCGGCCGAGCCATCGAGCAGGTCAGCCTTGTCGAGGGGCCAGAACCAGAGGGCGCACCAGGCGTCCATGACCGTCTTGAGGCGCCAGTACGGGGTGCCAGGGGTCGTCAGGTCGAGGACGATCTCGTCACGGGGGATCGCCTCTTCCGCGTGCGGGAGGTTCTCGGCGCGCCAGACGTCGATGGGGCGGCTGATCTCGCGCTCGGAGATCCGCAGCCGTTCGATGACGAGGGACCACAAGTATTCGGCGCGCACCGACAGGTCCTGCAGGCGCTGGACCTGGGTGAGCTTGTGGGCCTTGGTCTTCTTGTCGGACGGGGGCTTTCGCAGCTGCTTGCGCCAGACCGCCAGCTGCTTCGCCTGGTCGGGGGCGAGTTCCTTGGCTTCCTTCTCCCCCGCAACCGCGCCCCAGCCTGCGGCCGGGAGCAGGAAGTGGTGGACGTGGCCAGCGGGGATCTGCCCCGCCGAAAACGGCTGTTCGGCCGGCGCGCTTGTCAGCCACTCCCCCTTGGCGAGAGCGTGCGCCGGGTACAGCCGCCTGCCCGCGCCGATCAGCGAGTTGCCGCGGACCAAGTGCAGGCCGAACCACGGCGCCTGCAACCCTCGGTGCATGACGTTGAGCCAGATCGAGACCTCGGCCAGCTCGACGGCGGTCTCATTGAGGTCGACGCCGTAGCAGTTGTGCAGCGCGATGTACGCCTTGACCCGTTGCAGGGCGAGGGCGCGTTCCTCGGGCTCGAGGCGATCGCCGGTCTCCTCCTCGCGGAGCCTCAGGTAGAGCGCGGCGACCTGGTCGATGGCCTCGTTGAGGAAGGCGCCGGAGCCGAGCGCGGGCTCGCACACCCGCCAGCGGAGCACCTCAGCCGCGGTGACCGGGCGGCCCTCCTCCTTGACTCGCTGCTCAAGGGCGAGCTGGACAGTGACAGAGGTGAGCGACTGAGGCGTGTAATACGAGGCGCTCGTCTGCCGGTCCCGGCCGGCCAGCCGGTAGACGAACGAGCCGGGCCGGTACCTGACGCGCTCCCCGGTCTGGAAGCCGTTCTCGTCCTTGACCTTGACGAATACGTCGTCGTCGTAGTCGGGGACCTTCGAGGCCGGGATCATCCAGGAGCCGCCGGACGGGTCGCCGTTCTTCGCGACCTCGTATAGCACCTCGTCGGCGATGAATCCGGTGTAGGACATCAGCCCCTCGTAGACCGCGCCGAGCTGGCTGATGCCGAGCTGGGCGTAGGAGATGAACCCGCCGCGGGCGGACTTGCTGCCCTTGGACAGCATGAGCCGGCGGAGCACCCTGTACAGGGCCCCGTCGCGCAGCCGGGTGTCGTGCCTGGGCGCGGAAGGGTCGTCCTCGTCGTAGCCGGGCTGCACGACCGCGCCGATGAGCTTCGTGCGCTGCGGGTCGAACAGATCCGCCTTGAGCGCCTCGAAGCGGATGCCCTCTCCTTCGGAGAGCGTGGACAGATCCTCGATGCGGTTGCCCGCGCCGCGCGAACGATGGCCGTCGTTGACCATTCGGAACAGCACGGCGAGGGACTCGTGCAGGTGGAAGCTGCTCCTAGCGTCCTCACCGCCCAGGCGGCGGGCGACGAGGTCCCCGAGGCGGGCTACGGAATAGCCAGCCGCGTAGTCCTCGTCATCGACGGGGAGGATGCCAAGCTCAGGCCGTGCCTCGGCGTAGAGCAGAAACAGGATCCGGTACAGGTAGCGGAGCGACTGCCGGCCGAGGTCTTTCGCCAGAGTCCCGTCGTCGATGTCGCCCGGCCGGATGCCCTGCTCGCTGAGGCGGTCGAGGACCTCGTTGGCGATGATCTGGACGGACTCGCGGAGACCCTCCCGCAGTTCGCTCGACACGCCGACGGCATGCTGGCGGGACCCGGCCACGAACGCGGCCAGCGGCTCCTCGCCGCCTTCGGCGGGCGGCTGCAGGGCGTCCGCGCTGAACAGGCCGGCGATCAGCTCGAGCTCGGCCGCGTCGGCGCGTTCCAGCGCGGCATCGAGAGAGACGGCCAGATATCGGCCCTCGCCCCAGGTCAGCCGGTCGGCAAGAACGATCACCCCGCCGTGCAGCAGCAGCACGTACCGGGGCGGGTCATCGGCCGCGAACAGCCACCGAGCGAGCTTCGCGCCGGTATCGATGCGCTCCCGGTGGCCGATCTCCACCGACTCAAGCAGTCGGCCCGGGCCGCGGGCGTCGAACGCGGCGTCGGTGTCGGCCGCCCAGTCGCAGTCCACTGCGACGACGTTCTGCCCGGCATAGGCGACGCGGACCTGGTAGGTCTCGTCCGCGCGGGTCACGTCCAGGTCCCTGGGCTCGGCTGGGTAGCCGAGGGCGCGGAGCAACGGTCCGTTCGACTCGATGATCTGCTTTTTTCTCGGCTCTTCGATTTTTCGCGGCTCGTCCGCTTCGGCAAAGTCCCCGGAGTCGCCTTGGTCCTTGAGCACGAGGCGCGCTTCGAAGTACTCGCGTCGCAGGCCGCGCAATCCCCTGACCGGGGTCGGCTGACCCGCCTTCTCCCGGTCGGCCCAGCGGGTTCGCAGGCTGCCCTGCTTCTTCAGCTCGCGAGGCAGCACCTCGGCTAGGTAATGTGGGGAGAGGTAGTCGCCTCGGTTGGTTATCGAGTCGTAGCTCATCGCTCTTCCTCCCCTGTCGGGCGGACCCCGGGACTCAGCACGGCGAGGACGCGGAGCAGCGGCGCACCCGCCGTGCGGAGCGATTCGGTCAGGTGGGTCAGCTCCTCTGCCGTCGCCCGCACTTCTTCTTTTCTCCTGGTCCGGGGCTGCGCGGCGCGCCCGAACAGGGAGTCCTGCTGCCATGTCTGCAGACGGGCCTGGTACTCCTCGATCGGCCCGTTGACGCGTCCGTCGTACTCGACGCGGCGCGCCTCCAGGTGCTCGCGGGCGGCAGCGACAGCCACCGACACCAGGTCCTGCAGCGGGCCGAGATCGCCGAACTGGGCGGTGTTCACCATACGGGGGCCGACGCCCGCCCGGTCCAGCGCGCTAGTCATGTCGCCGACGACCGGTTCGTCGGGGAGCCCGGTGACGGCCATCCACTCCACAACCGTGGGCTGGCCGAGCGCGTTCGAGTACACGCCCTGGACCAGGAACGTCGGCTCACTGACGTTGGCGATCAGGACCGGCGCCTGCTGGCGGGGGACGCGGAGCAGCACCTTGTCCGTGAGCCAGTCGATCATCGGGTGGAGGTCGGACAGGAACGCGATCTGCGGCCAGAGCGAGTCTTTGCCCTTCCGCGCCTTGTCGAGACTGTCCTGCGCCAGCGGACGGCTGAAGGTAACCCGCATCCGCTCGGCGATGTCGTGCTTGCGCAGGTAGGACGGCGGCAGCACGGACATCCGCTGCATGAGGTCGTCGGTTGGCTTGAAGGCGAGCAGGCCGCCCTCCTCGTCGACCTTCAGCTCCGACACCGCAGAGCTGAGAGCGGCCCGGGTGAACTGCTCGGTCGACTCGAACAGCCTCGGCACGACGGCACGGGCGGGCCTGCCGCTCTCCGGCTGGTCGCCGACCCCGCCCAGCAGGTCGGCCAGGAAATCGGCGTTGGGATCAGCCCCGACGGCGTCGTCAACGGACTCGTCCACGGTCTTGCCATTGAGGAGGTCCCTGACGAGGCGGTCCTCTTCCTTCTTGGCGGTGAACTGGCGGGTGACGCCCTCGGCGGTGCCGAGCTGGCTGTGCGCGGTCGCCTCGCGGAAGAGCAGCTTCTCGGCCACGGTGGTGTCGTCCTTGGCCCCTTCGAGCGCAGAGGTAAGGATCAGCGCGGCGAACTGCGGCTGGTGGAGCTGCCCGTAGCGGTCGATCCGGCCGTTGCGCTGTTCGATCCTAATCAGCGACCACGGCAGGTCGTAGTGGATCAGGTGGTGGCACTGCCGATGCATGTTGACGCCTTCGGAGGCCAGGTCTCCGGTGAGCAGTACCCGGACCGGCGAGTCGCTCAGCGCGAACCGCTCGATGACCTCCTGCTGCTGGGTGTCGGATAGCGCCCCGTGCATGAGGTCGACCTGGCCCGGCTGGGTGAGGCCGAGCTTGGCCGGCAGCGTGCTCTTGAGCCAGTCCAGGGTGGGTACGCTCTCGGAGAAGATCACTGCCCTGATCGCGCTGTGGGGGCCGACGCCGATGTCCTTCAGATGCTCGACGAGTCGGCCGAGCTTGGCGGAGTCATCGTCGTGGACGTGATCGGCGAGCGTCGCGAGTTGAGAGAGGGCGGCGCGCTCCGCTCCGTCATTGCTGTTGGCGGCGCGCTTGCGGGCGGTCTTCGCCAACGCCTTGTGGCTGGACAAGAACGCCTTCAGCAGGGTGTAAGGGAACAGCCTGCGGTCGCCGCCTGATCCGGGCGCGGTGCCGTCCTCCGTGAGCCAGACGGTGGTGAGCTCCTTGAAGACCGCTTCCTCGGCAACCGACGCCGGGCACCGGAGCGATTGCGAGGGGCCGCGCTCGGGCCACTTCCCGCCGATCTCGTTGGTTACCTCCGGGCTGATCTTGGTGCGCCGTATGTAGAGGTGCTCGATGTCCTTAGCGTTGTAGCGCGCGTCGTCGGCGATCGCGGCCGGGTCGAGCATCTCGATCAGCTCGGCGAACGACCTGGCGTCGCCGTTGTGCGGGGTCGCGCTGGCCAGCAGCAGTGCGTCCGTCCGCTTGGCCAGCCGCTTGGCGAGGCGGTTGCGGAGGTTCCGCTCGCCGATCAGGTTGTGCGACTCGTCGATGACGACCGCGTCCCAGTGCATGCTGTCCAGGTGCTGGCCGTAACGCCCTTCGTTCTTCAGCGTGTCGATCGAGATGATGATCCGCTTGTAGTACGTGAACGGATTGCGGCCCGCGGGGATCTCCCGCTGGATGCGCTCGATGCCGAGGCTGTCGAGTCGTATCAGCGGGATCGCGAACCGTGTCCAAAGCTCAAGCTGGAACTGCTCGAGCACCTGCTGTGGGGTGACGACCAGGATGCGGTCGCCGCGTCCTCTTCTGATCAGCTCGGCGAGGGTGAGACCGATCTCGAGGGTCTTGCCGAGTCCGACCACGTCCGCCAAAAGGATGCGCGGCCTAAGGTTCTTCAGCGCCAGCTCAGCTGGGCGCTGCTGGTAGGCGAGCTCGTCGAGGAGGAAGCTATCGGCGAGGGCGAGGCCGCGTTCCGACTGCGGGAACGGGGTGCGCCGCAGCGTCGCCTCCAGGTACAGCCGGGACATTTCGAAGCTGGGGGTGTCGTCCTTGACCAGCCGCGTCTCCTCAGGGTCGAGCAGAACCGGCTGCGGGTCCTCCAGCTTGGTGAAGAAGACGGCCGATTCCTCACGGACGAACTCCGACACGCCGACGGCCGTGATCTTGTAGCCGTCGGAGTCGGTGGGCGTGCAGCTGCGCACGAGCCATTCGGTATCCCTGACGACGATCCGCGCCCCCGGCGGGAACGGCGTTTGCGCCTGCATCAGAACCTCGCATCTCGGCTGTAGTCGCGACGCAGCGTGTCAGCGACCCGCTGGACGAGTTGGATTGGCACCTGCGGATCATCCGGCAGCCGCCTCGGCCGCGTCCGCGGCGGCTCCGGAGGCGGCGGGTCATCGCCGCGCTCGATGTAGGTCCGCCGCGCCAACTGCCGCTGCGCCTCCCCTGGGTCCGTCACCCCGTGCTCGGCGAGCGCCTTAGTGAGCGCGGCCGTCACCTCGTCGAGGGGCGGCCGGGCGGCCGGCGCATGCGCGAGCATGGCGCCGACCGGTTCGGCGAGGATGTCCGGCAGGCCGGACAGGTCGGGAGCGGTGGTCGGGTCCGCGATTGCGAGCAGCGTAGCCGCGAGCACCGGCCGTTGGTACGGGAAGTGCCCGGTCACGGCGAACAGCATCACCACGCCGAGCGAGTAGACATCCACAGCCGGGGTCAGTGCCCGCTCTGACCTCGCCTGCTCCGGCGACATGCACATCGGCGTGCCGATGACGTCGGACGTGCGGGTGATGTCACCCAGCGCCTGCGCCTGCGTCAGGGCAGCCAGGCCGAAGTCGATCACCCGGGGCCCGTCCACGCCGAGCAGGATGTTGGACGGCTTGAGATCGCGATGCAGAACGCCCGCCTGGTGGATCGAGGCAAGCGCCTCCGCGAGACCGAGCCCGAGCGCTGCGCCCAGCTCGGCCGGGAGAGGCGCGCGCTCGAAAATGTACTCGGCGAGGGTCAGGCCGCGGACGTACTCGACAGCGAACCAGGGGGGCTCTTGTCCGGGGTCCGAGGTCTTGACGAGGTTGGCGACCCGTGGCCCCTGGACCGTCTGGATCGCGAGGATCTCGCGATCGAAGCGGTCCAGCGCACCGGCCTTCTCGATGACGTCCTCACGGATCATCTTGACCGCGACCTGCTCGCCGTCCGGCCTGACGCCGTAGTACACCGTCCCCATTCCGCCCTGGCCGAGGCGACCGCGCAACGTGATGTCGCCGAGCTCGGTCGGGTCGGCTGGCTTGAGGGGTTCCACGCACACCTGCCTTATTGGCGGAACGCGGTCCGCTGATGACTGTGGGGTACAGCGTAGTGAATCGGGCAACCCACCGTCTTACATCACTCCGGGGTGGCTTCATCCCCCGGGGTGGGGGAATCGTCCGGTTCAACATCATCTCCCTCATCACCCGCATGCGCCGGAGCCTCGTCGCCAAAGGGCAGCGCGTACTCGTGCGCCAGCTCGGCCAGGTGCAGCACGAGGGGGAACTTGAGCGCGTCCCGGTAGTCATCGACAATGCGCTGCTGGTGGACGTAGGTCGCCCAGGCTTCCGGGTCGTCGTCGGCAAGGTGACCGATAACCGCGATCTCAAGCAGCGTAGGGTTCCAGGCATTCCGGGTCCAATTGGTCACGGGCTTGCCGGACTTGACGTTGAGATGCGGGGTCAGCTTTGTGTCGTCCCGCATCGCGTCCTGGGCCGTGCTGGCCTTTCCGGTGGTGGCGTAGAACAGCCGGTTGTCATCGCCGGCCCTCGGATCCCGCCATAGTCCGGTCGCAATTCCGGCGATCTCGTCACCATCGGGCGCCCACCATTGCGGGGTTTCGTTACGGTCGTCGTCGCGGACGCGGATCAGCCGCAGCTGCTTGCCGTAGAGCTCGATCGCCTGCACCGGTCCGTTGCCCAGTTGAATTTTGTCGGCGACGAGACGGTTGTTGCTTAGCCACTCCCAGCTGCGACGCATGTTCTGCGCGTAGGCCAGCACAACGGTAGGCTCACCGCGCAGGCCGTAGAGCACCTGCCGGATGAAATGGGCCGTTGCCGTCTTCTGCTGCTCGGCGCTCTTCAGATCCGCCCCCCTGACCTGTCCGGTGAGGCCCTTGAGCAGATCCGGATAGGGCACCCACCCCGGCGTTCCTGGCGTGCGTCCCATGACACAGGCCTGATCCGGCCTGATCAACACCGCGACCGGCGTGAACTGGGCGCTCCTTGACGCTTCTCCGGTGTTTCGCCGGACGATCCAGAACGCCAGCTGATTGAGTCGATCGGGGATGGCGGCGTCTCCCAGGCTGTGCTTGGGGACGAAGGTCATCCCAGTCTGCCGCAGGCCATCGGCCCATGCCGCAGCGGCGCGGTGCTCCAGCTTGCCTTCCTTGTCGTCGGCTACCGCGTCCTCGACGCTGGGCTTGGACGCCCCCTCCGTTTCCGGGGTGATGAACTGGCTGACCTGGCCTGCGTCCGCGCAGCCGAGACGGATCGCCCCCTTCGGGTCGGTCCGTGACCGAAATGCCTGCTTGCCCTCCAGCTCCACGAACACGACCTGCGACGGGTCGGGCAGCGCCTTGAGGAACTCGCATACCGCCGACCGTCGATCTTCTACCGCGTGATCATGGCCCCGGCCGCGCCGGGGCTCCCCTGCCTCCGTTGCCAGCGGACCCCCGAGGGCGCCAAGCGGCACCGCGTGAATGCGCAGCTCCATCTCGGGGGTACGCCAGATCGAGACGCGCGGCGAGGTGCCGCTAACGCGGTATGGGTGCAACCCGAGGTGACGCTCGGCCGCGGTGATCAGCTCATCTCGAACCGCGTCCGTCTGGAAGAGCACGTAGCAGGTCAGCGTCTGGTCGGCGTCGAGTGCCAGCGCAAGCCGCTCGCGGCGGAGCCGGGCGTTGTCAGCTTTGACCGCCGCCCTGCGCTCAATGATCTTCGCGACCTCGGCGGGGTCTGGGTTCTTATACGGATCGGCCTTCGGCTTGGGGATCGACGGTGGCTTCTTCAGCGTGTGGTCCGGCGTGGTTTTCCGTTCGGTCCTCGCGAGGTCACCAACGGGCCGGAACTGAGGTTGCAGAGCCGTCGCCGCCCACTGGGTGAGCCGCTGCCGCTCGCTAGGCATGAGCCCGACCTTCACGCCGTGATAGCCCATCATCGTGTGATGCGTGACCGCGGCGGCCACGCCGACCTGGCCTCCGATCCACGCCTCCGCTTCCTCACCGAGGGATTCTGGCGCTGGGAAGTCGCGGACACGCACCTGCGAGAGGATGCTGCCTGGTCCGTCAACCGCCCACGCCAGCTTGCCTTCCTTGCCGCTCCACCCGATCTTGGCGGCGGCGAACGTGGGGGTCTGCTCCGTACCGGCCAGCCACGGTCCATCGCTCAGCAAGTAAGTCGTGACGCTACGGCCCGGCGGCTTAAATAGCCGTCCGCGCACCCAGCGGCGAATGCCCGTGGTGAGGTGAATCCTGGGCGCCGGGGAGAAGGGAACGGTCTGCATCGTGATCTTGATGACGGCGGAGAAGTGCCAAGGCCGCCCATCCTCGCCCTTCTTCGCCCTCGGCCGGTACTCCGATGGCGGCCAGGAGATCAGCTCGGCACCCTGCTCGGTCGCCGCCCGTCGGAAGGTGACCTCTGCGCCACCGTACTCGTAGGGCGGGAGCTGCTCGATCCGAGCCGCCAGGACGTCAGGCAGCAGCCGGTACAGGTGCGTCTCAGGGTCCGCCGTCCCGCCGACAGTCAGCGTTTGCTCAGCGAGGTCAACGGAGACGAGGTCCCAGGACAGCGACTTGACGTCCAGTTTGCCGTACGCCTCCCGGAGCTGCGGGAACGCCTCCATCGATGGCTGCATCGTCTTCAGCCAGCTCAGGATGAGAGTCCCGACGACGCTGACCGGATACTCACTGTCGGTGTACAGCCACGGCTTGCTGTCGTCGAGCGCAGCCCACTCAGCGACTGAAACCAGGTCCGGGGCGACAGCGCGGAAGGCTGCGTTCAGCCGACTGATCGGGACCTGCCGGTAGTTGTCCGGGTTTCGCCGACCGTGCTGGCAGAGGTCGAGGATCGGCTGCCGCCAGTCGCGGGGGAAGGCGAGTGCCCGGTACAGGCCGATGAACGGCGCCGTGCCCGGGTCCAGCATGTAAGCGGCCGGCCGGATCGCGTTGTATGCCATCTTTGCTTCCTTCCGCGCGTCAGCCGAGGTCGGCCAGCGCCTGGTACAGGGGTTCGTAGAGATACCTGACGAGTGACTGATCGACTTGGCCGACATCAGAGTC
>Ga0335072_10013284_pt1 | contig 11729 bp, 12 predicted proteins | sample Lox_Sample_21_FD_206725 | JGI IMG/M metagenome (GOLD analysis project Ga0335072, IMG submission 206725) | Soil microbial communities from Loxahatchee National Wildlife Refuge, Florida, United States - Lox_Sample_2.1 | ecosystem: Environmental > Terrestrial > Soil > Wetlands | place: USA...
GCGACACGAGGGTAAGCGTCGAGGGATCGAGCTGGTAGCTCCCCGGACCAACCAACGAACTTGGAAACGCACAGACGACGCTGTCGTCGGGACCCCAGATGACGACCAGGTTCGGCGGTCCGCACGGCGTTTGCTGGAGTCCGTAGTCGGCAAGGACCTGCGCACCCGGACTATTCGGTTCGACTTCGTATGATTGATAGACATTGTTGTTCGCATCCACGATCGAGCCGAACAGTATCGCCGTCGAAAGCTCGGCAAAAGCCCAGGGCCCCCAGAAGCCGCCGCCCCAGTAGATCGGCGCGGGCACCCAGGTGACGCCGTGATTCCAATTCCACGGACGATTTGGCGTATGCGGGTTGTGGACGATGGGCCCATGAAATCCGCGGGCGACCGGCTGCGGCACGCGCACCGGACGCTGGACGGGTTGCTGCCGCACTTGCGGCTGCGGCCGCGCCTGCGGCGGCTGCACCGCCGGTCGCTGTTGTTGTACGGGCGCACGCGGCGCTATGTCGTGACTGAAGTTGAAGCCGCCCGTATTTGCCGGCGGAGCCACACGCGCTTGCGGCTGCGGACGGCTAACGGGTGCAGGACGAGAAACGGAACGCTCGCGTTGCGCGAAAGCGACGCTGGGCAGGGCAGCGAGGAGAAGTACGGCGACGACGCGCTTCACTTGACGTCGTCCAATCTGCCGGTCGCGCTGACGTACGTGCCGTACGAAGTGTGCAGAAAGACGACGACTCCATGCGGCGCAACAACTTCGCTCGAATGCAAGAGGTGATGCGGTTCGCTCGTGAGATTCACGTAAAAGACGCCATGCGTGATCGTGAGCTGATGCGTGCGGTCTGGCTTGTGCAAGAACACCTGATACGGCAGACAACGCTGCAGCTCGTGTGGAAACGAGCAAGCCGCGCTCACGATCTGCAACCGGTCTTTTCGATCGGGGCTGCGTAGCCAAAGCGTCGTGCCTCGGAGCGTGGCATGGACGTTGCGATAGACTTGGGTCGTTCCGTCGCTCTGCTGAACGCGAATGAGCGCTTCAGCCGCCCCTGTCGCGGGAAGAGCAGTGGCCGCACCGAGCGCGCATGCGAGGAAAAAGAGAAGGCGTCTCATGACAGACGCCTTCGGCAAAGGTAGTCGCGTTCCGTGTCGCTAGGCAAGTATGAGCTCGGCCCGGGTGTCGACTTGGTCGGCGCTCTTCCCAGATTTGAGGTCCGCGAAAGCGCGGACGACGACGACCGGGACGGTGCTCTTCCGCACCACGCCCTCGGCGACGCTGCCTAGGGCGAGGCGACGCAGACCGCGCCGTCCGTGCGTCCCGATCGCAATGAGGTCGGCATGCGCCGTCTTTCCTTTCTCAACGATCTTGTCGGCGGGATCGCCGAAGACGACATCTTTTTCGACGTTTGTAACGCCGGCGACGGCGGCACGGTATGCGGCATCACCGACCAGCCGATTGGCTTCGGTCTCCCATTCATCGTGAATGGCTGAGATGTACGTGCCGTAGCGTGCGGCGTATTCGTACAGCGATTCGCTGTCGACGACGTTCTCAAGGATAAGCCGGCCGGATGCGGCCGACGCCAATTCGGTTGCGAATGCGGCAGCAGCATCTCCCGGTTCCGAGTCGTCAACCGCGACGACGATCGTGGGAGATTCGAAACTTCCAACCTCAGAATCCGCGTGCACGACGAAGACCGGAACGGTTGCCATGCGCAAGACACCGTCCGCCGTACTTCCCAGCATCAAGTGCGGCAGGCCGCCGAGGCCGCGAGTTCCCATCACGATCGCATCGGCTTTCTTTTGCATCGCGAACGAGATGATGGTGTTCGCAGCATGGCCGTCGAGCTTATACCCGGTGGCATCCAAGCCTTCGCTCTTCACGCGTTTGACGGCCGCGCCGAGGACTTCTTTGGCTCCCTCGTCGAGCACTTGGAACATGCCGGCTAAGTCGGCGCCGAAGCCGACACAGCTTTCGGCCGCAATCGAAACATAGTCGACGGCGTTGCACAGAATGATTTCGGCATGGTGCCGGCGCGCGAGACGAATCGCGAGGTCTATTGCCTTTTCGGCGGCTTTGGAGCCATCAGTCGGCACCAGGATGCGTTGCAGGACGTTGCTCATGGCTGGATCATAGAAAATCAATTCTCGCTCGTTGAGAAGAACCGGAGAACGCCGCCGGTCAATTTATGATTCTCACCCTCAATATCGGTTCATCAACGGTAAAATTCGCCTTGTTCCGGAGCGGACCCGACGCCCCGAGGGAAGCTGACGCCGTCCGTCGAGGTACGATCGTCCGGAGCGGCGAGCCGCTTCGTCCCATCTTCGACGCGATGTGTTCGCAGCTCAGCGAGTTCGAAATCAAAGCGGTAGGACACCGAATCGTGTTCGGCGGCGAACGGCATATCGTTCCGGAACGCGTGACTCCCAAGTTGCTCGCGGATCTCGAAGGTTTCATTCCGCTCATGCCGTTGCATCTACCGAGCGAGATTGCGTTCGTACGCGAAGCCTCGGACGTCTTTCGAAACGTTCCGCAAGTAGCATGTTTCGACACGGCGTTTCATGTAGATATGCCGGCGATTGCAAAACGGATTCCGATTCCGCGAACGCTTTGGCAAGAAGGCGTGCAACGCTATGGCTACCACGGACTATCGTACGAGTTCATCGTGTATACGCTGGGCGCGGACGTCGCGGGTCGAACGATCATCGCGCACCTCGGAAACGGCTCCAGCCTAGCGGCCGTCCGGGACGGAAAGCCGATCGAAACGACGATGGGCTTGAGCGCGCTGGGCGGCCTGATGATGGGAACAAGGCCCGGTGATCTTGATCCCGGCGTTATCCTCTATCTGATGAGCCAAGGTTTTGACGCGGAGCGCATTCGAATGCTACTCGACGAGCAGTCCGGATTGCTGGGCGTATCCGGGACGACGAGCGACGTCGAGAAGCTGCTCGCCACGCGTTCGAGCGACGCACGTGCCGCTGAAGCCCTTGACCTCTTCGTGTACACCGCGCGCAAGCACGTCGGCGCGCTCGGCGCGGTACTTGGCGGAATCGACCGCCTGATCTTCACCGGCGGGATCGGGGAACACGCGCCCTTGATCTGTGCTGAGGTCGCTGAGGGCCTCGTTGCACCTGGTGCAACGCGCGTAATCGCAACCGACGAGAATGTGATGATCGCGCGACACACGCACAACGTGCTCATGCCGGCATGATACGACCCAGGGGCGCGCTTCGAGTCTTTCTTTCACGTTGCCGCAGCGGCGCGGCGTGGTGCGCAAGCAAAATAGGGCCGGGAGTCATAACGGGAGCGTCCGACGACGATCCCTCGGGAATTGCGACGTACGCAATCGCCGGCGCGACGGCCGGTTACAGCATGCTCTGGCTTGCGCTCATTACGACGCCGATGATGATCGTCGTTCAGCAGACGTGCGCGCGAATAGCGTTGGTCAGCGGCAAGGGGCTCGTTCAAGCCATGGCAACCGTCACGCCCGTCTGGCTCGTGCGAACGCTCATCCTGCTCGTCGTCGGCGCGAATACCTTGAACGTTGCGGCGGACATTGCAGGCATGTCGTCCTCGGCCGAGCTCGTTACGCGCCTGCCGGCAGGCGCATGGGCGATCGGTTTCGGCGTGCTCCTGATCGGCGTCGAAGTTTTTGCTTCCTATCGCCTGTTCGCATCGGTCGTAAAATGGCTTTGCCTGGCGCTGTTGACGTATGTTGCGACCGCTTTCGTCGTGCATGCGGATTGGGGCGCTGCCATCTATCACACATTCGTGCCGGAGATTCACCTTGAACGCTTGTGGCTCGCAACGCTCGTCGGATTTCTCGGCACGACGATCACGCCGTATCTCTTCGTCTGGCAAGCCAGTCTCGAGATCGAGGAGCGAATCGCGACGACGCACAAGGCGACAGCAGAACCGGCGCAAGTCACGCGCGATGTTCGAGCCTCCGACGCGGATGTGACGTCCGGCATGGTCTACTCGAACGTCGTCTCATGGTTCATCGTGTTGACGACTGCGGCGACGCTGCACGTGCATGGCGTGTCCATTGCGACGGTTCGCGATGCGGCCGAAGCATTGCGCCCGCTTGCAGGAGCCAATGCAGAGCTGCTGTTTGCGCTCGGAGTTCTCGGTGCCGGATTACTCGCAGTACCAGTCATGGCTGGGTCGTCGGCGTACGGCATAGCTGAGGCTTTCGGATGGCGCGAGGGTCTCGGAGCAGCTCCGCGAAGCGCGCCGGCGTTCTACGCCGTGATCACGTTCGGCATCATCTTGGGCGTGCTCGCGGACCTCTTGCATCTCGACGCCGTTTGGGCGCTCTTTTGGTCGGCCGTCGTCAACGGGTTCGTGGCGGTACCGATCCTAATTGCGATCGCGATTGCCTCCAACCGCCGAAAGCTCATGGGCGAATGGCGTTCGGGATGGCGTTCGAACTTCTGGCTGATTGCCACGATCGTCCTTATGGCGCTTGCAGCCGTCGGTCTAGTCGCGACTGCTTAGACTTTCGTGGCTTCGGCTGCGACGAGGATTGTTTCGACTTCCTCAGTTATCTCTTCGCGTCGAAGCCGGCGCAATCGGCGCCGCAGATCGCCAAGACGCTCATCGAGCCTGCCCTGCGCCGCAGTAATGTGCTGCAGACGAGCTCGATTTTCCGCGAGTAGCGACGTTGCGAACGCATCATGGATTTTTGCATCGACATAATAGTCGGTAAAGTGACGTACGAAAACGGCAGGTGCGAGAAGGAGTGAGGGCGCGGGCGCCGATTTCTCGCTCCTTGGCCACACGAAAGGAAGGATGGGCGCTGCTGCTGGTCCGTCAGAATCGTTCGAGAGAACGGAAACGGCCAGCGCATCTGCATCGACGCTTTGCCACGCCGCGACTCGATGGACGACATCGAGAAGCACGGAGTCGAGCTCTTCCGCCGTCAGCGCACCGGGAAGGACCGCCAGCGGCTTGCGCGAGCCGTCTAATTTGTCGGCCAGCGCCTGACCTACGACGATGTAATCGACGTCGGGAGTAGCCGTAAGGACTGCTTCCCATCGAGCAAGTACGCGCGCGTTAAAATCGCCGCAAAAGCCGCGTTCCGAACCCAGCACGACATATAACCGCTTCGAGTCTTTTGCCGGGACAGCCGACGGCTGATAGGCGGCAGCGAGCTGCGCAGCCTTATCGAGCGCTTCGAGCAGCAGCCGGCCGTGTTCTTGAGCGTGCGTGAGTTTCCCGATCTCGAGGAGCGCGACGTTGCGCATCGCGTCGAGAACATCGTGCAAATCGGTGAACACCCGGATCTGCTGCTGAACCTTACGGTGGCTGCTCATGCGTCCAGGTCTGCAGCGCAGCCTTCCACTCGCTGCGCGCTGAATCCAGCGTTAGGGTGGATCCGGCGAAGCGTTGCTCCACATTTGCGAGCAGGGCATCGACGCCTATTTGCGGCACGCCGTCAAACATGCCCTCATTGAACGCGATCATCCAGCCCAGCTGATAACGGATCGAATGTGGGCTCAGCCGGCCTTGGCGCAGGATGGCGCGCAACCGGCGCCCACGCTCGATTTTAGCCGCGGTTGATGCTTCGAGTCGCGTGCCGAGACGCGAAAAGCGCTCGAGCTCCAAGAATTGCAGGTAATCAAGACGTATCCGCCCAGCCTCAGCGCGAACCGAGGCGGCTTGCGCGCGGCCGCCGACGCGCGAAACGGATTTCGTCACGTCGATTGCAGGGAGCGAGCCCGCCGCGAACAGATCGGCGTTGAAATATGTCTGTCCGTCGGTTATCGAGATGAGGTTCGTCGGAACATAGTCGGCGATTTCGCCTTCTTCCGTCTCAATGATCGGCAGCGCCGTCAGGGATCCACCGCCGAGAGAGGGTAAGAGGACCGTCGCGCGTTCGAGCAGCCGCGAGTGCAGAAAGAAGATGTCGCCTGGGTACGCCTCGCGGCCCGGCGGCCGGCGCAGCAACAACGACAGCGTTCGATATGCTTGCGCATGGCGCGTGAGGTCATCGTACACGACGAGCGTGTGGCGCCCGCTGTGCATCCAATGTTCCGCGATTGCGCACCCCGCATACGGTGCGATATACTGCAAGCTCGCCGGCGCGTTCGCTTCGGCGACGACCACGACGGAGTGGCGGAGCGCGTCGCTACGCCGAAGCGTATCGATGACATTGAGGACGTCCGAGCGCCGCCGTCCGATCAAGACGTAGACGCACAAGACGTCCTTATCGCGTTGATTGACGACAGCGTCGATCGCGAGCGACGTCTTTCCGGTTCCATGATCGCCGATCAAAAGTTGACGCTGTCCACGACCGATCGGCAGCATGGTGTCGACGATGGTGCTGCCCGTATACAGAGGATCGTGCACGAAGTCACGCTCGGCGATCGACGGCGCACGCACGTCGATGGCGCGCATCTCGTTCAGCATCGGCGCTTCGTCGCCATCGAGCGGGCGGCAGAGAGGATCGACGACGCGCCCGAGCAGCGCATCGCCCACGGATACTGCCAGCGAGGCCTCGTCGAGGCGCACGGTCGTGCCTGCTTGAATGTGACTTTGCGAATCGAGCACGATTGCTCCGACGTTCTCGTCCGCCAGCGTGAAGAGCATGCCGCGGCTCTGCGTACCGTCGTCGAAGGCGACGAGCTGATTCAGTGCCGAGGAGGGAAGGCCCGAAATCCACGCGATCCCGTCGCCCACCGATAGGACTTCGCCGCGCTCGCTGATTCGTGTATGGAATGCGTAGCTCTCGAGCTTATTCGACAGCATCGTTCTCCGCCTGGGCAAACCAGCGCAGTTCGGCACCAATGTTGCCCTCGACGACGGCGTTTCCTAAATCGATGCGAATGCCGGATAGCAGGCCTTCGTCTTCTTTGAATAGGGGGGAGCTTTGCACGTCGAGGATTTCGTGCAGCGCCGCCTGCAGCGCATCGCGCTCCTTTTGAGTTACGGGAAAGCGCGTCGAAATCATCACCGGTTTGCCGTTGAGCCCGCGTGCCAAACCAGAGCGGTCGTCCATCGACAGGGCGCGCAAGTCGCCGATCGTCGCATCGATTATCCGGTGCTCGAGCTCGGCGGATGCGAAGCGGGAGAGCAGACGGGCACAGAACTTTGCCGCATCGGCGCTGGCGCGTCGCCACAAACGCTGCCGTTCTTCATGCTCCTCGGCGACACGTGCCGCCCGGGCGCGCTGCGCGTCAATCTCGAGCGTCGCGTGGAGCTCATTTTCCTTCTGGATTCGTTCCGTGGCGAGGGAGGCCTCGAACGCCTCGAGCAGTTTGGCCTTCTCTTTTTGCCAGTCGGCGAGGCGGCTTTCGTAGTGCCGTGCCAATTCGTCGGCTTTCGTTTGGGTGTCCGAGGCCCGTTTGAGCTCGTCGGTTATATGGCGTTCGCGGGCCGCTATAGTCCGTGTCACCGGCTGGTAGAGAAAACGCGTGAGCAGCCAGATCAAAATCAGAAAATTGATCGACTCGACGAAGAACGTACTCCAACTGAAGCCGAGCATCGACCGCTAGCGTCCGCCGAGATACGTGATGAGTGGATTGCGGAACAGCACGATCAGGACGACGACCAAGACGTAGATGGCGAGCGACTCGATCATTGCAAGACCGATGAAAAGCGTACGCGTGATCGCGTTCTCTGCTTCCGGCTGCCGGGCGATCGCATCAAGCGCCTGCGCGACCGATCGTCCCATGGCGAGTGCCGGCATGGCGACTCCGATTGCGACTGCAACGACTGCGGCGGCAGTCGAAACGACGACGAACAACGTGTTTTGCATCAAGTAGCTTCCTTTTCGAAGTGACGGCGTTGCATCTCGATACCGCCGGCGACGTAGACGAGTGCGAGCATTCCGAAGATATAGGCCTGAATCAAGGCCTCGACGATATGGAGAAGCAGCAGCGGTATCGGGACGAGAAAGCCGGCGATCCCCACGACGATGAGTGCCGCCATCTCCAGGCTCATCATGTTTCCGAACAGACGCACTGCCAGCGTTATCGTGCGCGAGATCTCGCTGATGATCTCGAACGGCAGCATGATTGGGTTGGGTGAGATGTAGTGCGCGAGATACCGGCGCAGGCCGACGCTGCGCACCCCTGTCCAATGGACGAAGAAGAAGGTCAAGACGGCAAGCGCTGCGGTCGCGGAGAGATCAGCCGTCGGCGAGTTGACGCCGGGGACGATGCCGCTCAAATTTGCGGCAACGATGAAGATCCACAGCGTCGCAACGAATGGGAAAACGAGCAAGCGCTCGCGAGGAAGCACGTCGCCTATTGCGCGCTCCATCGTCATGACGACCGCCTCCGCGACCGTTTGCGCGGTGCCTGGATTCTCACGCATACGGCGGGTCAACGCAATCGCCGTTCCGACGAGAACGGCCATGATGATCCAGGAGGTGACGATGGTGGCGCTCAGTCCCATGTTTGCCGAATGAAGACCGCGACGTTTGTTGCGCCGACCAGAACGCCGATGACGATCAACGAGACCGTCCACGAAAAGGAGAAGACACTCGTGTGTTCATCGAGCCAGCGGCCGAGATATGCACCCGCGACGATCGGCAACGTAAGCATGATCCCGACGGAGCCGAGGTAGACCGTACGTGCAAGCAGGCTCGTGCGACCCCGCCGCGAGCGTGCCTCGAGATCGATCTGACGTTCGATCGTCCGGTGCAGTTCTTTTCGCTCCATGTGTTGGGGTCGAGCGTAGAACTGCGGCCAGAATATCCGGTGAAGGGGGCTTCACAGGACCTTCTCATTTCCTGCCTCAGCAACGGGGCCGACCGTGCTACAACAGAGACTGTGAACGGGCAGAAGGACGCCAAAATCGGGTCGATCGTCTCTCTAAGTGCCGATGTCGTCGAGGTCGTCTGCGAGACGATGCCCCCGCTGCGGCGCGCCTTGCGGACCGAAGCAGGCGTAATCTTGGAAGTGCATCAGCACGTCAACGACACTCGCTTGCGAGCGATAGCTCTCGACCGCACTTCGGGTTTACGTCGCGGCATGAAGGTCTACGATACGGGCGACGCGCTGCGCATACCGGTCACTGAAAACGTGCTCGGCCGCGCGGTCGATCTCTTCGGGCGTCCCCTCGACGGAAAGCCGCCGCTCGTAGCGACCGAATCCAGATCCATTTTCGCACCGGCAATTCCGCTCAACGAAGCGCAGCCGTCGAGCCAAATCCTGGAGACGGGCATCAAGGTGATCGACCTGCTTGCACCGTTCGCGCGCGGCGGCAAGACGGGTCTTTTCGGAGGCGCGGGCGTCGGTAAAACCGTGCTGATGAACGAATTCATGAACGCGGTCGTGAGCTTGCATGCGGGCATTTCGGTCTTTGCGGGCGTTGGCGAGCGGATTCGCGAGGGCCACGAGTTGTGGGAAGAAATGACCAAATCCGGATTGATGTCGACGAGCGCGCTCGTCTACGGACAAATGGACGAGCCTCCCGGCGTCCGTTTTCGCGTTGCAATGACCGCGTTGACGTACGCGGAGTATTTGCGAGACACGCTCCACAAAGAGGTGCTCTTTTTGGTCGACAACATGTTTCGCTTCGTGCAAGCCGGCAGCGAAATTTCCGGATTGTTGGGCCGCATGCCGGCGACGGTCGGTTATCAGCCGACGCTCATGGGGGAGGTAGCGGAGATCGAGGAGCGCATCCTTTCCTCGCGAGCGGGCGCCATTACGTCCGTCCAAACAGTGTACGTCCCCGCTGACGATCTCACCGACCCCGCCGTGGAAGCGCTCTTACAGCATCTCGATACAGTCGTAATTCTGTCGCGGGCTCAAGCTGCCGACGGAATCTACCCTGCAGTCGATGCGCTGCAATCGTCCAGCCGTCTGCTCGACGCCGCAATCGTCGGCGAGCGGCACTATGGAATCGCTAAAGCCGTGCGCGAGCATCTCGCGCGCTACCGCGAGCTCCGCGATATCATCGCGATGCTTGGACTCGAAGAACTTGGTGAGAGGGATCGCCACATGGTGCAGCGCGCCCGCAAACTGCAGCGTTACCTCTCGCAGCCGTTCAACGTTACGGCACATCTTACGGGAATATCCGGAGCGACCGTGCGTCTCGAGGATACGCTTCGCGATTGTGAGGACTTTCTCGCCGGAAAGTTCGATTCGGTTTCCGAGTCGGACTGTTACATGCGCGGCACGATGCCGCGATGAGCGATTTTCGTCTGGAGCTCGTTTCCGAGGAAGGTCACGAGTCGATCGATCGCATCGTTAGCTTCGTCGGCGCCGACGAAAGCGGCAGCTTCGGCATCTTGGCGAACCACGAGCCGCTTATTACGATTCTTTCGTGGGGGCTCTGCCATTTGGAAACCGCGGATGGCGCGACTCAGCACATCGGGATGCCGGGTGGCGTGCTTTCGTTTGACGGAGGCGTGCTGCGCATTGCGACGCCACGATACGTACGAGCGGCGGAATCGGAAATCGTACTCAAGCAGCTCGACGATCGCATGAAAACGGAAGAGGAGGACCGCCGGCATCTGCGCGAGGTCCTCCACAACCTGGATCGCGAGTTTCTGCGGCGCCTCGCGCAGCCGCTCTAAAACGTGATCAGCGGTTTGAGCACGCCGTCGAGCTTTCTATCCATCACGTCGAATGCGCGCTCCATCTGATCAAAGGAGAACGTGTGCGTCGTCATCTTGGTCGGATCGACGAGCTTCCGTTGCAGGATGCGAAGAAGACGCTCCATCCGTAAGCTGCCTCCGGGGCAAAGTCCCGTGCGAATCGTTTTGTCCGCCATGCCGACGCCCCCAATCCACGCGTGGAATCTCGACGAAGTCGCCTTCACCGTGATAGCCGACGTTCGAGATCGTTCCTCCGGGTTTTGTAACGGAAACGCACTGTTGGAAACTCTTATCGGAGCCAAGCGCTTCGATCGCAGTATCGACCCCCATGCCGTGTGTGATCTCGAGGATGCGCTTGACCGGATCCTCAGCCCGAAAATCAACGACGACGTTAGCACCATAGTCGCGCGCAAGATGCGCGCGCTTTGAATCGGTCTCGACCGCGATGATCAAGCCGGCGCCGCGTAGCCGCGCTCCGGCAGTTGCCATCAACCCGACGGGGCCTTGCGCAAAGACGGCGACCGTTCCGCCGATCGGAATCGCACCGTGTTCAGCCGCCATGAATCCTGTCGACAGCATGTCACAGCAATAGACGGCTTCTTCGGGTGTGATGCCGTCGGGGATGATCGCCATGTTGGCGTCAGCTTCGTTAACGTGAAAATATTCGGCGAAGACGCCGTCCTTCACGTTTGCGAACTTCCAACCCGCGAGCGCTCCGCCGGATTGCGACGGATAGCCGTTCTGCGCTTCTTCGGAGCCCCAATCCGGCGTGATGGCGCCGACGACGACAGAATCGCCAGGCTTGAAGCGGCTCACTTGCGAGCCGACTTCGTGGACGATGCCGACGGCTTCGTGGCCAAGAGTTAGCGCTTCGCGTGGTCCGATTGCGCCTCGCACCGTGTGCGAGTCGGAGGTGCAGATGAGCGCATGGGTGGTCTTGATGACGGCGCCTGTCGGTCCCGGTGTCGGGACCCGCTTCTCCATAAAGCCGGTTTTGCCGATGCCTTGCATGACGAATGCGCGCATTGTGGCAGGCGCAGCGATCGGTTTTTCGACGAGGGTGGAGCTCACAAATATTTCTCCTGTTTGAATCTATGGTTTGTTCTCGAGTGACGAGATCAGCGCAGCCATGAAGCGCGCGGCATCGCCGCCGGTCACGACGCGATGATCGAATGTGACCGACAG
>Ga0335072_10013285_pt1 | contig 11729 bp, 11 predicted proteins | sample Lox_Sample_21_FD_206725 | JGI IMG/M metagenome (GOLD analysis project Ga0335072, IMG submission 206725) | Soil microbial communities from Loxahatchee National Wildlife Refuge, Florida, United States - Lox_Sample_2.1 | ecosystem: Environmental > Terrestrial > Soil > Wetlands | place: USA...
ATCGTGAATTCGTCGCAGCGACCTGAACCTGTCTCTGCTCCCGACTCTACTCGGCGATCCAGGCGTACTGCTTTTCGCTGAGGGGAACCACCGAAAGGCGTCCCTGCCGCACCAGCAGTGAATCGGCAAAGATGCTGTTCGCCTTGATTTCGGCCAGCGTTCGCGGGGTCTTTGTCTTCTTCACGAATTTGATGCGCACCTGCGGATTCTTCGCGTCGGTGGCATCGACTGACACCACCTTTGCCAGGCCTACGGTCCGCTTTTCATCGCCGGTGTGGTAGATGACCAGCATCTCGCCGCGCTGCATGCCCGCAAGATTCCGCACCGCCACCGGATTCGAGACACCATCCCACAGAGTCTCGCCCTCGCGCTGGAGATCGTCGATCGAATAGGTCCCCGGCTCAGTCTTCAAAAGGTAGGGCATGATTCCTCGCTTCCTGGGTATCGGATTGTTGCTCGGCTTCGGGCCGGGAATCGCTCGGGTCCCTGTTGCCGTTCCTCATCTCGAGTTCAGCCGGCTCGATCAGCACCGATTCTGTCACAACCTCATGGACGACGATCTCCGGATCCGGCGGTTTCGCATTCGGCGAGAGCGGGGGAGCCGCACCGCGTGCCGCAAGGTAAGCCTGCGAGTTGAGCAGCGGCCGCTCCAGAGCCCGCACCCAGTCGGTCAGTTCATCGCCCGCGCGTCCTGCGGCTTCGGCGCGCGCGAATTCGTTCCGCACGGTCTGCATTTTGGCATCGAGATTGTCGAGGTAGTGCAGCAGGAGCGCCTCGGCCGTCATCGGCAGCTTCGGCGACCCGTACTCGTATTCGCCGTGATGGCTCAGCACCAGGTGCTCGACCAGCAGCCGCTTCGCGAGGGGGAAATTCGGGATTCCCGCAACCTTCTGCTCGATCATTCCGATCCCGATGGTGATGTGTCCGAGCAACTGCCCTTCCATCGTGTAGTCGAAGCTGGTGCCCCAGCGCAGCTCGCGCAGCTTTCCGATGTCGTGCAGCACGACGCCGGTCATCAGCAGATCGCGATTGACTTCCTGATAGTGCCGGCAGGCAAGATCGCACATCGCCATCAGCGACAGGATGTGCTCCAGCAAGCCTCCGATCCAGGCGTGATGCAGGCCTTTCGCTGCCGGAGCCTCTTTCAGCTGATGCGCAATCTCCTCATCGTTCAGGAACGCCTCGAGCAGCGATTTCAGGTCCGGATCGTGAAAGCTCGCTACCCAGCCCAGGAGCTCTGACCACATTTCGCCAATGTCCCGCTGCGACTGGGGGACAAAGTCGTTGAGTTCGTACTCGCCCGGGGTTGCGCGACGGATCTTGTCGACCTTAATCTGCAGCCGCTCGTTGAAGCGGCAGATCTCGCCGCGTACTTTGACGACGTCGCCAGGCTCGAAGGGGCCGGCTTCGTCGATCTCCCACATGCGCCCGTCGATCTGCCCTGTGCGATCCGCAAAGGTCAGCGCGAAATAGCGGCCGCCTTCACGATTGGTGCGCACCTGCTTCGTCGCGGCCGCGAAGAACCCGGTGATCTGCTGATTCTCCCGGCTCGCCAGATCGGCCACCATGATGTCTTTCATCTGTGATCCCGGCAGCGCCGTGCGGCGCGGAAATGAAGAGTCCCTGGGGGCCGCTGTTTAGGGCTGCGGCTGCGCCGGGGGCGGCGTTGAAGGCGGAGGCGTGTTCGGCTGTGCTGCCGGCGCCGAACCCGTTCCACCCGACGTCTCCTGCCGCTGCTGTCCGCTCTTGTCCTGATCGCCTATCCGCCGCTTCGGCCCCGCCTTCGCCGGATTCGGCTTCTTCACCTTCGTTGTGTCCCCGTTCAGACCGTGGGCCTGCTGCTGTTGCTTCTGCTCGGCCTGCTCCGGCGCGGTAAACGTGGGAGGCACGAACTTCTGCTTCTTCCTCGCCGCTTTGTCCTGCGCCTGTTTCAGTTTGGTTTCCTTCATCCGGTCCGAAAAGCGGGTCTTCTTCGTCTTCTCGGTATCCGCGCCGGTGTTGATCACATCGCCGGCAGCATTGGTCATGACCCTGTCGTTTGGCGATCCGTTCTCCGCAACCTGTTGTGCCGGGGCGTTCACCGAAGGCGCAGCCGCTCCCGCGTCCACTTCTCTGGTGGGCCCGGCGGGCAGCGTCTCTCGCGGCGCCTGACCAAAGCGAATCTTCTCTCTCTTGCCGGGCTTCTCGGTTTTCGATTCTGCCACCTGCGCTGGCGCGCCCTTTTGCGAATTCACCTGATCCAGGGTGGGCACTCCTGCCGGCGGAGCAGCGTTATTGACGGCGGTCTCTTTTTGACCGCGGCGCGGGACCTGCCGGAAGCGCGCCCGCTCCGGATGCTTCTTCTTCTTCGGCTGCGGGGGCTGGTACGCACCCTCGATAAACTTGATCTCGTTCGGCGTCGCGCCGGAGTCCGAATACGGCGCCCTTACCTGGATGGCCGCCTCGTCGCGCAATCTTGCGAGGTAGGAGCGCAGCGCCGGCTCCATTTTCTGCATGCCGACTTTTTCCTGGATGTCGTTCTGCACCTGATCCAGCGGCATGGTGCCGCCCTTTTCGTGGTCCGTGACTTCGAGGATCAGCCAGCCCTGGCGGGTGCGGATGGGGGTCGTGTACTGCCCGGGCTGCAGATTGAAGGTGGCGTCTTCCATCACTTTGGGCAGATCGCCGCGCTTGTAATCACCCAGCCGACCACCCTCGGCCGCGGTGGGGCCGGTAGAATCCGCCTTCGCGACGGTTGCGAAATCGGCTCCCGACTTGAGGCGGTCTTCAACCACGTTGGCCTTCTTCTCGGCGTCGGCCACCTGAGCTGCGTCGTCCGGGTTGGGGGTGGCAATCAGAACTTCGCTCAGCTTCACCTGCTCGGGGCGCTGGAAATCCTGCAGGTGCGCGTTGTAGTAGTCCCTGATCTCGGATGGAGATATATCGATGCGCCGGCCAACTTCCTGGCTGATTACGTCAGACTGGACCACGCCCTCGCGGATCTGTTCCTTCAGGTCCTCGAACGAGACGCCCTGCGCTTCGGCGGCCTTCTGCAGATCTTCCATCGTGTCCATGTGGTACTGCTTGCGCATGTCGTCGAGGCGCTTGACCACCTCGTTATCGCCGGTGATGCCGAGTTCCTTGCCCTTGGACAGCAGAAGCTGCTTGTCGATGAGACCGCGCAGCAGATCGCGCCGCTGCTGCATCAACTGCTGCTGCGGCCAGCCCTGCTGTTGTGCTTCCTGATCCAGTTCGTGCGCGGCCCGATCGTAGTCGGACTTGCTGATCACCTGATCGTTGACCATGGCGACGATCTCTTCCACGACGTTTCCCTGGTAGGGGGATGGCGTACGCTGCGTGTCGACGAAGCTGGAGCCGCGGCTCTGCGCGAGGGTGGGGAGGACGGTGCCGAACGTCAGCAGGAGGCCCGCGCTGGCGGCCAGCGTGGCAGGAGACCGGAAAACTCGATGCATCATAGGGATCAACGTCTCTGCGCCAAGCTCCGATCCGCCGCGACCAACCGCTTGCCGCTTGTTTTAGTGTTCGACTTCTCGTTGCGGGCGCTTGAAGTCAATTGTACAGCCCGGGTTGCGGGGAGAGATCGCGCGGACGCGGCTCTGGCTTTACGACGAATCTCTGCCGAGAACGTCAACGCAAGGCCGGTCGGTTGCCGACACCGACTGCGTGTGCGGTGTTCACTTACAGACTGCTGCGAGCTGGGCCTGATAGTCCTTTTTGGTCGGCAGCGGCAGATGCTTCTCCAGCATCGCTCCTTCGAGCGTGTCCGGCCCGGGCACCAGCTTTGGATCGACGTCGTATTTATAGAAAGGATCCTTTTCCGCATCCTCCAGCTTTACAAACGTGAATCCGTGCATCTGATAGAGCTTCAGCAGGCGGGGCAGCATGCGCGCGTCGAACGCGCCGATGTGCATGAGCAGGACATACGGAATCTCCTTCTGATACAGCTGCTCCGACATTGCCTTCCGGAAACCGATGTCCTCGGCCGCCGCATTCAGGTAGCTCTTTTCGAGCCAGCGGATTGCTTTTCTGTCTCCCTTCTCACTGCAGCGCGCGTAGGGCTCGTTCCACTCATAGTCCGCAAAGCTCGCCGTCACGCCTGCGATCCGATATCCATGCTCGGCGAGGTATACGCGGAACCCCATCTTCTTCGGCGCCGTGTCGCCTTCAGCCAGAAATGGGAACCGGAACCACTTCCAGTCCGCACCTGGCATTTGCTGCTGCAGCAGCTGCTCATTTTTCTGTGAATCGTCTTCGAACTGCTGGACGGAGTGCTGGTTCAGATTCATGTGGGACCACGTGTGATTGCCGAGCGGATTCCCTGCCGCGCGCCAGGCTGTCAGGACTGCTGCGGTCTCAGGGTGGTCCTGCACCTGAACCCCGTTTACGAACCCATAGACCGGTGGCAGGTGTGCCCTTTTCAGTGCTCGGATCACTTTGTTCGCGACGTCGATGCGCGTCTCACCAGGCGGCAGCGGCCCGTGAGCGGGCAGATCGTCAAACGTAAAGGCAATTTGCTGTGCCCCGGTGCTCATCGCAGCGCCCAGCCCCACCGCCAGCACCCCTGCCCGGACCCACCCCACCCTCGAGACCCAGCGCGCACACACGTTCATCCGCCCCCCACCGAATAGGAAGTATATCGGCCTGCTTTTCGTCAGATGTGCATCTCGCCGATTTCGTCAGCTGTGGAAACACGCTTCACGGCTCTTCTTTGCCGAGCGCCGACGGCTTCCCTGGTGTGGTGTTTCCGAAATCTCCTTATCGCTCACAAACAGAAAAGCAGGTCCCTCGCTCGCCTGCCCCATCTTCGATGGGGCCCCAAAGCGCTCGCTTCGGGATGACAGGTAAAGGAAATTTGGAAAAATGGCACTAGCTCCGCTCTCGCGCCATCGGCATGCTTCTCAGCCGTTCTCCCGTCGCCGCAAAAATCGCGTTCCCCACCGCCGGGGCCACCGCCACGATTCCCGTCTCGCCTGCGCCCGCCGACTGCAGATCCTTGCGGTCGAGGAGAATCACCTCGATCTGTGGGGTGTCTTTGAACCGCGGCACACGATATTCGGCGAAATGCCCGTTCGTGACGTTTCCATTCGCGAATTCGATCTGCTCGAACAGCGCGCCGCCCAGCGCCTGCACCATCGCCCCCATCACCTGGTTGCGCAGCCCGTCGGGATTCACTACCGCGCCCGATTCCCAGGCCTGCACGATGCGCCGCACATGAATTTTTTTGTCTGCGTCGATCTCTACTTCCGCGCACGCCGCGGTGTATCCGCCCTTCTCCGTTCCGCCGGCGATCCCGAATCCACGCGTTGCTGTCGATTTCTCTTTTCCCCAACCAAATTTTTCCCCGGCGGTTACAAATACTGCCTTCAGCCGCGGATCGTCGAGGTTCTTCAGCCGAAATTCCAGGGGATCCATGCTCAGCGCGTGCGCCAACTCGTCCATCGCCGTTTCGCGGGCAAAGTGGTTCGCGGTGGCTGCCAGTCCGCGATACGAGCCCTGGGCCAGCGGCGCGTCCTGCCACTCGTGATAGCGCGTGACCGGGTTCGCAACCTTATAGGGAGTGCCGACACCCGACGGGCCCGAGTTGTAGTTGTGATGCTCCCAGGCCACCAGCGTGCCGTCCTTTTGCGCGCCCGCATGAATTTCCATCACGCCGGCGGGACGGAAGTACGCCCACGTGAACTCTTCCGCGCGCGTCCAGATCAGCTTGACCGGCTTGCCGGCGGCTTTTGCCAGCCGCGCCGCCTCCACCGCACACTCGCCCGTGTGCTTGCCACCGTATCCGCTGCCCATGTCGGGCATCAGGACACGAACCTGCCCGGGAGCCAGCCGGAACGCTTTCGCCAGATCGTCCTTCACGCCAAACGGACGCTGTGTTCCTGTCCAGACCGTCAGCTTGCCATCTGTCCATTCGGCCACTGCCGCCCGCGGTTCCAGTGGAGCATGCGCGATGTAGGCTACCGTGTACGTCTCCTCCAGCCTGATCTCGGCGTTTTGGAGGGCAGCCGCAATCTCGGACAGGCCATTGTCGCCTGCGCCCTTCTTCAGTTCTGCAAACAGCTCCGCGTTCGAAATCTGCGGGGGCACCTTCCACTGCGCATTGATCTTCAGCACTGCCTGTTCCGCCGACCAGAAATCGTCTGCCACAACCCCGATGAAATCGCCGTCCCGCAAGACCTGGACACCTGGCATTTTCTCCGCTGCGCTTGTATCGGCTGACACCAGGGTCGCGTGATAGCCCTGCGGCCGCACGACTTTTCCGAACAGCATTCCCGGGCGAACCACGTCGGAGGGATACGTATGCGTGCCGGTTACAAATTGCCGCCCGTTGACTTTGGGCTCCGGCGTGCCCGCGATCTTCCACACCGTCGCCGAGGCCAGAACGGGATCGCCGCCCAGGGTTCGGGTGAGCTTCTCGCCCCGTGTGATTTCTCCATACCCGAGCGATTCGCTGGTCGCCGGATTCCTCACCCTGCCGTCGGCGGCTACCAGCGTCGCCGGATCGGCTTTCCATCGCTCCGCGGCAGCCTCCAGCAGCATTTCGCGCGCATTCATCGCCATCGTCCGCAACTGCGGGCCCATGGTTGGGGTGGACCGGCTGCCGAAGGTCCCCGCATCCCACGGCACCAGGTCGGTATCGCCCATCACCATCGCAATCGAGGTGAACGGAGCTCTCAATTCTTCTGCTACCTGCTGTGCCAGGGAGGTCCGGATGTTCTGCCCGATCTCCACCTTGCCCGTGTAAACCGTCACCCGGCCATCGGCGTCGATGTGGATCCAGGCGCTGACTTCCTGCGGCAGTGGGTGACCGCCAAAGCCACGGCCCGATTCCTGCGCCAGCGGTCCGGCTGCGCTCGAACTCATGGTCACCAGCAGGCCGCCCGCGCACAGGCGCAGGAACTCCCTCCGATCGAGGTCGAAGATGCGTATCCTGTCTCGCACCTCGTGCAGTTCCGCTTCCAGCGTCAGCTTATCGACGCGCATAGGCGGCCTCCTTCTTCTCTTCGCTGTGGGACGAGGCGCGCCGCACCGCCGCCACAATCCGCGGATACGTTCCACATCGGCACATATTGCCATCCATCGCTTCGACGATCTCATCCTCGGAAGGGTGTGGTTTTTCGTGGAGCAGCGCGGTGGCGGCCAGCACCATGCCCGATGTGCAGTAGCCGCACTGGAACGCACCCTCCTCCAGGAACGCCTCCTGGACAGGCGTCAACTGTCCATTGTGTTCCAGTCCCTCGATGGTCGTGATCCTGGCGTCGGCTGCAGCCGCTGCAGGTGTCAGGCAGGATCGGGTCGGACGCCCATCGAGCAGGACGGTGCACGCGCCGCACTGACCCTCGCCGCATCCGTACTTTGTGCCGGTGAGGCCGAGCTTGTTGCGGAGCACCCACAGCAGCGGCTCGCCCTCACCGGCCCGCACCGGCCGCAATGTGCCGTTTACATTCAGCTTCAAATCAGGCATGGGTGCACCTCAACGCCAGCAGGATACTCCGGCCAGGGGACCCTTTGTCATTCATGGTCGCTAACCGCTCATTTGGTTGGGCGCCCTATAGCGGACCGCTTGCACCACCTGCTCCCAGGGAACTTCCCTAACCGTTTCTGCGTATCGGTGTCTAAGCCCGTGTGGCCCGATACCGTTCCTGAGGAGAACTCTGTATGCAGACCGTCGAACGCGTCATCATCAAAGCCAGTCCGACCGCTATCTGGCAGGTTCTTGCCGATGTGGAGCGCTGGCCGACCTGGACGCCTACCGTTCTCAGCGTCGAACCGGTCACGCGCGAGGGCTTTAAAGTCGGGGCCAAATATCGCGTCACGCAGCCCAAACTGCGGCCCGGCGTCTACGAAGTCACCGAACGGATTCCCCACGAAGCGTTTACGTGGGTGCAGAAATCGGCCGGCGCTACGATGATTGCCGAGCACCGCCTCACCGCCTTCGATGGGAACGGAACCGAAGTCGAGCTGGCCTTCGCGACCAAGGGGCTGCTCGGCGCAATTGCCGGCAGCATGTATTCCAAACTTATTGCTGAATACGTGAAGACTGAGGCCAAGAGCCTGAAGCAGCACTGCGAGATGCTTGCCGCGAAGACGGCCTGAGTTGGCACCGCGAGGGAAACGAGCATGGAAGACTTCCTCATCTGCGCACTCGCGGAGCTATTTTCGGATGCAATTTTCGAAATTGCAGCAGAGTTGGTCTTCGGAACCGGCATTAGACTGGGCGTAAGCAGCGCAAAACAATTCCCGCCTTAGCCACTGAGGGATTCCTTCCCCTCAGCGATGACGTTTCTTCGCCGCGTGCCCTGTCCTCGCGTGTTTTGCCGGAACTGATTCATTAGCGGCCCCCGCACTCGCGTTGAATTCCATCGGCACTCGGCGCGCCACGTGATCCGCGATCCAGTGCGCGTCCCACCATTCCTTCGGATCGATCTGCACGCCATCGAGCAGCATGCTGAAGTGGATGTGATCGCCGGCCGCCATCCCGGTCATGCCGCTCTGCCCCATCACATCGCCCTTCTTCACCATGTCGCCTTCGTGCACCGTGATGTTGCTCATGTGCCCGTAGAGGGTCATCAACCCATAGCCGTGATCGAGCACAATACAGTTGCCGTAGATGCCCAGCGGCGCTGCGTAGACCACGCGCCCGTCGTTGGCCGCCTGCACACCTACATGCTCGGTCACCGCGAGGTCGTAGCCGAGGTGAACCTGCTGATCGATCTTTTGCCCGTGGTAGAAGTAGCTGCGCACATCGGCGAAGGTCGACTCATTCTGCGAGTGGGGCTGGCGCTGGAAGACCTGCGTCCACAGGAAGTGATCCGCTGTCTTTGAGCGCAGGTCGAACAGGGTTTGGTTATTCGCCTTGCGCATTTCGTTGTTGATCTTCACAAATCGCGCCACCGGATCGCCCGAACCATTCGGATCCAGCTCGTTCACCACCTTGTTGAGGAACGCATCGCTCACCTGCAGATCGTGATTGGTGTAGTGTGGCTGCTCCTTCTTCGGGAACTGATAGACCATTGTCCCGGTGGCCTCATTGCCCGGCCCGTTCGACGCGTAAACCAGCGGCACTGTATCCGGCGTCATGTTCCAGGCAAAAGCAAAGAGCGAAAACAATCCAGGCTTGCCGCCCGGCATGGGCCACGCGCGAAATGTCTCATCCTTCACGCGCACGCCGGCATCGGTATAGCTCCCGGTCACGCTGAACGTCACCAGGTCCGCCATTCCCAGATACAAATAGTGCTGATCCGAATCCACCGCCACGCTCGGCGGCCGCGTCACCACATTGACATCCGCCTGCCAGCGTCCGGTCCGGCGCAGCAGATCGTTCGAGACCGCCTCCACTACCAGCGTCGCCTTGCCGTCCTTGAGTTGCGGAACCGCCTGCACGCCGGCGGTGAACTTCCAGTCGGTGTCTTTATATTGGTTGGGGTCGCCGGCCTGCACCACCAGATAATTCGCGCCATTCTGCTCGACCCACGCCCGCAGCGAGCGGAGCCCGCGCTTGTCCTTCACGTGCACGGTCACGGGCGTCGCCTGGCCCACCGCACTGACCGATTGCGACGAACTCATCACCGGCGTCGCCGTTCGCGCCAGCACCACGACCACAACCACCACGATCAAAGCAGCCAGAAAACCCAGAAATTTGTTCACGCCTTCATTTTCGCGCACCACGCCTGTGCGTTTCCCTCGCCTGTTCGCCTCAGACGTAACCGAGGTGATTCGGTCTCGGTCGATCCCGCGCAGGGACGCGTCTTCCCGTATGCTCATTGCCATGCCGAGCCGCCCCTCCGCCTTCGTCGTGTTTGCCGCGCTGCTTTTTTCCCTCGTGCCTTCCGCCTTCGCGCAGAATCCCGCGGCCGACGCGATTGTGTATCCCTCGCCGGCCGGCAAGCAGGCTGAAACCGACGAGTACACCCGGTACGAACTGCTCGCTCCGGAAACCGCCAGCTTCAGGATCCATTACGAAGTCACGGCTATTACCGAGGGGGCCAAAGTCTTCTACAACCCGATCCGCAAGGGCAGTGTCGCCAGCGATGAGGCGGTCTATGACGCCATGACCGGCCAGGCTCTGCACTTTGAAGTCGTCAGCGGCGCGGATGCCGCCAAAGATCCTCTTCTGCCCGATGCCGACCCTGCGACCGACTACATCAAGGTCACTCTCGCTCGTCCCGTTCCGCACGCTGGGCAGGCGCGCATCCTCATTGTGAAAACCTATAAGGACGCGAAGAGCTACCACACTGACGGCGACGCCATCGTCTTCGATCGCCCGCTCGGCATCCCTCGGGACCAGGTTGTGCTGCCGCCCGGTTATGAAGTCACCGGGCTCAGCGTCCCATCGCAGATTCTCAGCGAGCCCGATGGCCGCATCGCCATCAGCTTTCTTCATGCCGGTTCCGGTGAAGCGCCGTTAGTTCTGCGCGCCGCGAAAGATGCGCAAACCGGGCCCGCGGCCGCACCGGCTGCACCGACGGACGCCCGCAGCTGGGAGTCACCCTTCCAGGGCGAAACCGAGCGCGCACGCCTCTCCCAACGCGCCTCACAGAATCGCGACATCGTCTACTTTCTGCAGCAGCCGGAGACGCACTCCTTCAGCCTCTATCACGACTACACAGAGTCGCGTCCGGGGATCAACGGCTACGCCAACGTTGTCCGCACGGGCAGCACTGCCAGCCATCCTTCGGCGTACGTGCCTGACACGGGCGAGCAGCTGGCTGCCAAAGAAATGACGGGCGCGCAGATGACCGCCTCCGGCATCAACACGGGCGAGAACGTCGATCCCAAAGACAGCGTGGTCGTGATTCCCTTCCCGGCCATCCAGCAGGGTCAGTCGCTGCGGCTGCGCATTTCGGAAACCTACACGGCTCCGGTGAGCTATCGCCTCGACGGCGACACTCTTGTTTTCGATCGCAGTCTCGGCCGCGCTCGCAATGCTGTCGTGCTTCCATCCGGCTGGTACGTCACGGCCAGCGCCGCGCCCGCCACCATCAGCCAGATGCCCGACGGGCGCATCCGGCTTACTTATTGGGACGATCGCCCCGAGCCGGTTGACGTTCTCATCAAAGCGAAGCGGCGCGCGACTTCACACTGAGGCGATCTCTCGACTCGGCGTGGCGGCTGCACGCCAATATTGGGCACGGGGCGAGTCCCTGGTCACTCGGGATTGGGTGGAGACGAGTCGGACTTTTACCTTACCGCCGAGATCCTTCCACCCAGGCTTCCAGCAGTTGCACAATCATCGACCAACCGTTGTTGCGCTGGCGCATGTCCTCACTCACCAGGCCGGAGTGCGTTACGCGCGCCCGGGTGATCCCGTCTTTTTCTTCCAGATCCCAGCGCACCACGCTCTCCGGATAATCCTCGCCTTCGCGGTTCCACGTGAACTCCAGCAGCCAGGGCGGCTCAACTTTCCGATATGCGCCATACACTTTGTGCGGCCCGCCGGATCCACATGACCCTTCCACCACCATCCACCACGCTCCACCTGGCCGCACATCGCACTCTGCTGCCAGGGTGCGGACCTTCCCCTCCACCGCCCACCAGCGCACCAGTTCCTCGGGCCGGGTGAGGGCGGCAAAGACCCGCTCCGCCGGCGCCACAATGGTGATCTCCTGTACCAGCGCATCGCCTGCTATGGTTGCCGTCGTCATCGTCCCTCCTCCAGGTATCTCTTCAGGCTGTCGAGCGACGCACTCCAGAACGCCTCATAGTCCTGCAGCCAGGAATTGATTTCCCGC
>Ga0335072_10013287_pt1 | contig 11729 bp, 12 predicted proteins | sample Lox_Sample_21_FD_206725 | JGI IMG/M metagenome (GOLD analysis project Ga0335072, IMG submission 206725) | Soil microbial communities from Loxahatchee National Wildlife Refuge, Florida, United States - Lox_Sample_2.1 | ecosystem: Environmental > Terrestrial > Soil > Wetlands | place: USA...
CGGATTGCCCGCAAAGTCTCTCTCGTTCCGAGTGTTTCGCGATGTGGACGTGCTCGCCGAGTTTGCTCAGGGCCGCATGCCAGTCGATGCGCGGGCCTTTGGAGAAACGGTCGACTGGCCGCACCCCAAGACCGCCAGCGTCGAGCTCAGACCTAACGACGTATTCGCTTCCTCGGGTGCCGGCGGGGGCGGTTACGGCGACCCTCTCGACCGCGATCCGGAGCTTGTCGCTCACGATGTCGTGGAGGGCTATGTGTCCGCCGAACTTGCCGCAGAGCTCTACGGCGTGATGTTCAGCGCAAGCCGAGTCGATCCCGGAGCCACCGAAGAGCTCCGCGCCGCGATCCGCGGCAGGCGGCTCGGACGAGGACCACTAGAGGCTCCGGCCCCAGCGCCTTCACCCGATGGCAGCCGGCGCCTGTCAGAGAATGTGACCCTGTCCGGCGATGGTGACGCCACATGCTCTCGCTGCGCCACAGTTCTCGCCCGCGGCGGCCAGGGCTTCAGGAGCGGCACGACGGTCACGCGGTTCGACATGTCGGCGTGCGGCTTGGTTTGGGTGGACCCGTCGACGTACATCGACGCCGACATCGTCCTCCGGGGATTTTGCTGTCCGGTATGCGGCACGTTGCTGGATGCCGAGCTGGCACGAGACGGTGATCCCGTTGACACGGACCGGTGTCTGTTCTGACACGACGTGGTGGCGGACCCGTACTGCTGTGATCGGAATGAAGCTCTGGATTCTCCAGGCCCGAGCGACGGGCTCATCCACGCCCCGAGCGTGCTCTGCCTCGTATGAGGCTACGGACCTCGATGAGTATCGTGGCGTCGCCGAGGCCTTTGACTTCGTATCGGTATCGCTGGGCCGACCCGTCTGCCTGTTGACCGTAGCTACGAGCGAGGGCTCGCGGGTATTCGTGGTGCCGGCGCATCTCGAGGCCTCAGCTGCGGCGCTGACACACAGCAAGAGCAGGACGGTGGTCCGCTGCCGTGGTCGTACGCCCACACCGGTGATAGCGGCGCTTGCCGAGGCGCCCGAGGTGGCCCAGTTCGATGCTGAGGACGACGATGCGGTTTGATCAGGAGAATCTGGCCCAGCGGATCTGTTTTGGCACCGGCGAAGCGGCCCAGCTGGTCCACAGAGAGGTTGCGCGTCTAGGCGAGAGGGTCCTGCTGGTCGCGAGCGGGGCCGAGAGCGCCATCGCGCAACCCCTCGCGGAAAGCATCCCCGTCGTCGCGACCTTCTCCGATGTCATGATGCACGTGCCGCTCCAGAGCGCCCAACGCGCGCGTGATGCGGCCGCGCGTCACGCCGCGGACGTGATCGTCAGCGTCGGCGGGGGGTCGACGACCGGAACCGCCAAGTCAGTCGCGCTGACGAGCGGCATGCCCATAGTGTGCGTTCCGACGACGTACGCAGGGTCTGAGGCAACCAACGTCTGGGGAATCACCGATGAGGCAAAAAAAGAGACCGGGACGGATCCGCGCGTCCTGCCCCGGTCAATCATCTACGACGCGGAGCTCTCCCGAACGCTGCCGGTCGACTTCAGCATCGCGTCAGGTCTAAACGCGCTGGCCCACTGCGTTGACTCGATATGGGCGCCTCGCGCCAATCCGATCAATCGAACGTTTGCGCTGGAAGGGATCCGTGCGCTGTGCCGCGGCCTGCCCCAGGTCAAGGCAGACCCCGACGCCATAAAGGGACGCGAGCAGATGCTCCTTGCGGCGTATCTCTCCGCGACGGCTTTTGCGGCCGCTGGCTCGGGCCTGCATCACAAGCTCTGCCACGTGCTTGGGGGAACCTGTGGCCTGCCGCACGCAGAGACGCATTCGGTGATGCTGCCGTACGTCCTCGCGTTCAATGGCGGCACTGGCGGCATCGCCATGGGCGACCTGGCGAACGCGTTTGGTGCGCAGACGGCCGATGTTGGCCTGCAGGACCTGCGGACTCGCGTGGGCGCTCCGACACGGCTCCGCGACTACGGGCTCACGGCCGACCAAGTCACGCGAGCGGCGCGCGAGGTAATGACCGTGCTGCCAGATGGGAATCCTCGGCCGGTTGCTATCGCGGACATCGAGGCGATCCTCGAAGCTGCGCGGGTGGGTGCCGATCCGCAGACCGTCGTCAGAGGGCTGAGCTGATCACCGAGTTGTCGATGTCACCGCCGGATGGACCGACCATCCCCGAGGCGCAACAGATGCGTGAGCAGGAGCTGATCGACCGGGTCGTCAGTTCATTCGATGGTGCTGAGGACCCCCGACTGAGGCATCTGCTCCAGGCATCGGTGCGACACGTCCACGCCCTACTGCGCGAGGTGCGAATCACCGAGGAGGAGTGGGCGACAGCGATCGACTTTCTCACCGCCGTCGGGCACAAGACGGACGCATGGCGCCAAGAGTTCGTGCTCCTGTCAGACGTCCTTGGATTGTCGATGCAGATGATCAGCATCAACAACGAGGCGTACGCCAACGCCACCGAGGCCACGGTTCTTGGACCTTTCTTCATCGAGGACTCGCCAGAGATATCCCTGGGTGAAGACATCGCGGGCGGCGCCCCGGGCGAGCCGTGCTGGGTCGAGGGCAAGGTGACCGACACCTGCGGCCACGCGGTCGCTGGAGCCCTGCTCGAGGTGTGGGAAGCCGATGAGGATGGGTATTACGACGTGCAATATCCAGACGCCGCCACGGCAGGCCGGGGACGGCTGCGAGCAGGTCCTGATGGCGCGTTTCGGTTCTGGGGGCTGACGCCCACGCCGTACCCGATTCCGAGCGATGGACCGGTTGGCCAGCTGCTGGAGGCAGCTGGTCGGACACCGATGCGCGCCTCTCACCTTCACTTCCGCGTCAGCGCGCCGAACTACAGGACGCTGGTCACGCACATCTTCGTCGCTGGCGACAGCTTCCTTGCCGGCGATTCGGTCTTTGGAGTGAAACCGTCGCTGATCAAGGAATTCGTCCGCCAGCCAGAAGGAACCCGCACCCCGGATGGACGCGAGCTTGAGGGCAGATCCTGGTCTCGGGTTCAGTTCGACATCGTCTTGGCGCCTGCCGGGCGTGGCGCGGCGGCCTGAGGCGCGGAGGTGGTTTCTTCGTCGTCCGACGATGCGACGCGAGCCGGACAGTCTGCCCGGGCCGGCGCGCCTTCCGACTGCGGGCGAGTGCAGTCAGCTGCTGCGTGACGGGTGGCGGTCGCCGCCGGAGGTGGCTGGTGTCCTACGGTGGCGGGGTCCGGGTTCCCCAGGCGGTGTGGTTGACCCAGTCAGCTTGGGCGGCCCGGGTTGAGAGTGCGTGCTCGACCACGCGAAGGATTAGTCCGAACTCGGAGTGGTCGATGCCGACGATCAGCAGGCAGCCGGCGTGCGATCTGCTGGCGGCTGCCCATTCGGTGGTGATCCGGGCGAAGTCGGCGACGTTGAAGGTGACCATGATCCGTCGCTCCTGGGTGGCGAGCGCGAGCAGTTGTTCGTCGTCTGAGCCGTCGAGTTCGCGTTCCTCGTCGGCGGCGCGGACATCGTGTCGGTCGCGGAGCGCGGTTGCGATGCGGCGTGCGGAGACGTGCGCGTCGAGGAACAGCCTCACGGTCGGCTAGTCGCCGACGGCGATCGTGTCGATCGTCGGGTACTGGCGCTGGAGCTCGGCGAGCGGTCGCTCGTTCTCGGCGATCGTGGCGTCGACCTCGTTGGGGAACTCGGTGTAGTAGGCGAGCGCGAGCCGGATCTGTGGTTCGGTCAGGTCGGTCGCGGACGCCATCTCGCTTGGCGTGTCATAGGAGCGTGAGGCGGCGGCGATCTCCCAGACGTCGAGCGCGGTGCCGATGATCCAGGGTCGGCGGTTCCAGTCGTTGCCGCGGAACGCGATCCCGGGAAAGCGGCGGGTTCTGAGCGCCTCCTCAGTGAGGGCTTCCACGACCGCGCCTTTGGTTCGGCGCGTGCGTCTTGCCTCCTCGCTGACGAGCCGGTCGGTGACCTCCGAGAGGCGCATGCTGAACGGGGCCGCCTTCGCCACGTCGCCGAGGCTATCACAGAAATTACGCTGTAAGCGCGGTCAGAACAAGACGCCAGTCGGCAGCGATTCGCCGGCGCGGGCAGTGCCGGTACGGCGTGGAGGCCCCGTCCGTCACACAGAAAAACGAGGTGTTGTGAAAATTGTGCGAAGTCTCCGAAGCGAGACCGCGCGAGCAGGCCGAGATCGCCCTAAAAGGCCTGCTCATCGGGAAAGTGGGCGATGCTGGGCTCGAACCAGCGACCTCCGCCTTGTCGAGACGGCGCTCTCCCAGCTGAGCTAATCGCCCGGGATGAGCTAAATGTACCTGGGGTCGGGGGTCGGGGTAGACTCGCCGGCGAGATGAGGTGGAGGGTCGCGGCGCTGATCGCGCTCTTCGGGGTCGCGGTGACTCCCGGGGTAACGGACGCTGTCCAGCCCCGCGCCGCGAGCACGAGCATGGTGCATGTCTCGGTGCGCCCGGGGACGGGCTCGCCGGCGACCCACTTCGTGATCAGCTTCACGGCCGTGCAGGCGACGGGCGCGGTCGGCGGCGGGAACATCTACCGGGTCACGGCGAGCACGTCTGGGCGCGGCAGGTGCGTGTCGAGCACCTCCGCGGTGGCGCCACCGACACTCACCGGCGCCACCGTCCGCGTGACGCTGGCGCCGACCGCGCGCCGGCATTGGTGCGTCGGGAGGTTCGGCGGCCAGGTGTGGAGCGTTCTTCACCCGCCGTGTCCGCTGGGCAAGGCATGCCCGGCGATCGTTCCGCTGCCGCGGATGGTCGGGACTTTCTCGTTCCGCGTCCGGCGTGGCTGACAGCCCGCTCCCTACTAGCATCCGTCCGCGAATGGACCTCGAGCTTCCCGACGGCACCACACTGACGCTTCCCGAAGACGCCACCGGGGCCGACGCCGCCGCGGCGATCGGGTCCGGGCTGGCGCGGGCGGCGCTCGCGGTCAAGGTCGACGGCGAACTCCGGGACCTGTCGCGTCCGCTCCCGAACACCGACGGCCAGGGGCCGGCGAAGCTCGAGATCCTGACCGACCGCAGCGGGGAGGAGGCGCTCAGCCTGATCCGCCACGACGCCGCGCATGTGCTGGCCGCGGCGGTGATGGACCTGTATCCGGGCGTGAAGATCTCGATCGGGCCGCCGATCGAGAACGGCTTCTACTACGACTTCGACTTTCCAGAGGGGATCAGCCTGTCAGAGGCGGACTTCGAGCCGATCGAGGCGAAGATGCGCGAGCACATCGCGGCCGACGAGCCGTTCGTGCGCGAGGACGTCCCGGCGAGCGCGGCGCTCGACCGCTTCCTCCGTGAAGCCCAGGATTACAAGGTCGAGCTGATCGAGGACCTGATCGAGAAGGATGGCGTGCCGACGGTGTCGCTGTACACCAACGGACCGTTCACCGACCTGTGCCGGGGGCCGCACGCCCCGTCCACCAAACGGATCAAGGCGTTCAAGCTCCAGTCGGTCGCCGGCGCGTACTGGCGCGGGGATTCGAACAAGCCGATGCTCACGCGGATCTACGGGACCGCGTTCTTCTCCCAGAAGGACCTCGACGACTTCCTCGAGCGCCTCGAGCAGGCCCGCGCGCGCGACCATCGCAAGCTCGGTCCGCAACTCGGGCTGTTCAACTTCTCCGACGTCGCGCCCGGGATGGCGTTCTGGTTCCCCGCCGGCACCCACGTGTTCAACTCGCTCGTCGCGCTCAGCCGCGAGATGGGCGCCCCGCGCGGCTACACCGAGGTCAAGACCCCGCAGCTTTACGACAGTTCGTTGTGGAAGACCTCGGGGCACTGGGACAAGTTCCGGGAGCACATGTTCATCACCGAGTCGGCCGACACCCCGATGGGGCTCAAGCCGATGAACTGCCCGGGTCACTGCCAGCTGTACGCGATGCAGCCGCACTCCTACCGGGACCTGCCGCTCCGGTACTCCGAGCCCGGACTGCTCCACCGCAACGAGCTGAGCGGCGCGCTCCACGGGCTGCTGCGTACGCGCAACTTCGCCCAGGACGACGGGCACATCTTCTGCGCGGAGGATCAGGTCCAGGACGAACTCGAGGCGTGCCTGGACTTCGCGTTCGACACCTACAGGATCTTCGGCTTCGACGTCCGCCTCGAGCTGTCGACCCGCCCCGACGAGCGCCTCGGCTCCGACGAAGTGTGGGACCGCGCCGAGGGTCACCTGATCCAGGTGCTCGACCGCAAGGGGCTCGCTTACGACCTGAACCCCGGCGACGGCTCGTTCTACGGGCCGAAGATCGACCTGCACATGACCGATTCGCTCGGGCGCTCGTGGCAGATCGGAACCGTGCAGCTCGACTACAACATGCCGGCGCGGTTCGGGCTCAGCTATACGGGCGCCGACAACGTCGAGCACCACCCGGCGATGATCCACCGGGCGCTGATGGGGTCCTATGAGCGGTTCATCGCGATCCTGATCGAGCACTACGGCGGCGAGCTGCCGGTCTGGCTGACTCCGGTGCAGGCGATCGTCCTCCCGATCTCCGACAAGCACCTCGACTACGCCCGGGCGGTCCGCGACGACGTCCAAGGCGGCGGGGTCAGGGTCGAGCTCGACGAGCGGACCGAATCGGTGGGGCGCAAGATTCGTGATGCCGAGCTGCGCAAGATTCCGTACATGCTGGTTGTTGGGGACCGCGAGCAGGAGGCCCAGCAGGTCTCAGTCCGCGAGCATCGGCACGGCGACGAAGGTTCAGCGTCGGTTAAGGACTTCGTACAACGGGTGCAGGAAGCCGTCCAAAGGGGCTTGACGCCATAGAACCGCCGCTATACTTGACCTTGTTGATCCATGCGCGACACCTCATAGGGCCCGTCACCGCTTGACGTTCCCCTCCTATCGCAGCTAGTGCCGGTCCCTCGTAAGTTCGACCGGCGCCCGCCCGAGCGGGACACGACTCGGATCAATGATCGGATTCGCGTGCCCGAGGTCCGACTGATCGGCGACGACGGTAAGCAGATCGGGATCGTCAAGACCGCCGAGGCACTGGCGTATGCGCAGGATCGCGATCTCGACCTGGTCGAGGTCGCTCCCGAGGCGCGCCCGCCCGTGTGCCGGGTGCTCGACTACTCCAAGTACAAGTACGAGCAGGCCCAGAAGCAGAAGGCCGCCCGCCGGCACCAGCAGCAGATCACGATCCGCGAGATCAAGTTCCGCCCGAAGATCGCCCAGAACGACTACGACACGAAGAAGGGCCATGTGTCGCGGTTCCTCAAGAACAAGGACAAGGTCAAGATCACGATCATGTTCCGCGGGCGCGAGGTCACGCACCCCGAGCGCGGCACCGCGCTGCTCGACCGCCTCGCCGGCGAGCTGTCGGAGCTCGCGGTCGTGGAGCAGTCGCCGGTGCAGGACGGGCGCAACATGACGATGCTGCTCGCGCCGTCGAAGGCCGTGCTTGCGGGTGCCGGCGAGAAGGACGGCAAGCACGAGAAGCCGGCCGACGACCACGAGCCCAGGGCCGAGACCGAGCCGGCCGAATCCCCCGACGGGGAGCAGGCTCCCGCGGATGGGGAGCAGGCTGCCGCGGATGGGGAGCAGGCTGCCGCGGACGTGGAGCAGCCGGCCGCGGACGTGGAGCAGCCGGCCGCGGACGTGGAGCAGCCGGCCGCGAATGGGGAGCAGCCGGCGGCGGCCGCAGAGCGGTCTACAGCGGACGCTCAACCCGAGCCCGAGCCCGTGCAGGCCAAGAGCTCGACCGCCGCCTGACGCCGCACTCAACCGCGCCACCCGCCGCGCGTCTGTCACAAAAGGCGCCGTTCAGACAATAACTAAGCATGGAGGGAGCCGACCCTCGCACGGACGGCGAGCTGCTCGTCGCCACGGCGTACGAGCCGGAGGCGTTCGCGACGTTCTACCGGCGTCACGTCCGCGGCGTGCTCGCGTTCTTCCGCCGCCGCGCCGGCAGCGCCGAGCTCGCGCTCGACCTCACCGCGGAGACGTTCGCGGCCGCGCTCGAGGGCTCGTCGCGATACGAGCTCCGGCCCGAGCCGGCGCGCAACTGGCTCTACGGCATCGCCTGGAACAAGCTTCACGAGGCCCAGCGGCGGGGGCACGCCGACGACAGCGTCCGGCGCGCGCTCGGGATGGCGCCGATCGTGCTCACCGACGAGGGGATCGAGCGGATCGAGGCGCTGGCCGGCGCGCCCGGCCTCGAGCTGCTCGACGGCCTGCCCGCCGAGCAGCGGGACGCGGTACGGGCACGGGTGATCGAGGGGAGAGGCTACGACGAGATCGCGGCGGATCTGCGCTGCTCGCCGAGCCTCGTGCGCAAGCGGGTCAGCCGTGGCCTCGCGAGGATACGTTCGGACTTGGAGACGCCCCGTGGTGCATGACGACCCGATCACGGCGCTCGAGCGGGAGCTGGTGCACGCCGCCCGACGGCTGGGTGCCGGGGAGGACACGTTAAGCCTCCCCGGCGCACGCCGTGCCGCGTCCGGCAGGCGGCCGCGGTCGCACGGCACGGTCGCGATTCTGGTGTCGACCGCGGCCGCGGTCGCGGTCGTGATCGGGGCCGTGGTCGCGCTCGGCGGCCACGTGCGGCCCGCAGGGCCCGTACCGACCCCGTCACCGGCGGCAACCACCGCAAACCCCCGGCAGCTGGTCGACATCCTCGGCGTCCTGCGGCGTCCGCAGACCGCGGCCGACGACCCGGCCGCGCTCGTGTCCCGGTACTCGCGGAGCTTGGCGTTCGTGGGGACGCCGGACGTGGCGCTGATGCGATACGCCACCACCACTCCCTGGGGCGAGCGGCTCTACGTGGTGCCGTTGAACCCGCCGACCGCGCGTGAGCTCGCCCGGTTCGCGCAGCGAGATCCTGGGGCGGCATCAAGCCGGCTGCTTCAGTACGTTCGGGGGCGTCCGGAGACGCTCATGGTGTTCAGTGCCAATGGCGCCGGGGGAGCCGGCGACGCCGCGTCGATCGAGCAGGGCCAGGGGATCGGGACCGAAGGCGCCGGCCGGTCGTTCGCCGGTGGGTCGACGGCCACCCGGATCACCCTCGTCGTGCCCGACGGCGTGGCGAAGGTGCGGTTTGTGTTCCCCCGGCAACCCTCCCCCGGACAACCCGGCGCGCCGATCTATGCGCACAGCCTCAGCGTGCTCGCGCCCGTGCACGACAACATCGTCGCGGTGCAGGTCGACCGCGAGGTCATGGCGGCGAGGTTCCCGATGATCTGGTACGGGCCGGGCGGCCAAGTCGTCAAGCAGATCGGCGACGTCGCGGCGGCCAACACGGTGGTTCCTCCGCCCAAACCGGGCCCGGAGACGGCGCTGTCGCGCGCCGCCGAGAAGAGCCCCTCGACGCCGAACCGGGTGTGGGTGACCCCAGGCGTCGGCGGCCCGCACACGGTCTTCACGCTCCATTTCAAGGTGCTGCTCAACGACGCCGACTACCGCTACCAGCTGACCGGGACCAGATGCGCGGCGATCACCGCGAACGGCGGCGACGGAGGCGGAACGAACGACCTGCGGGGCCGCACCTGGAGCGACGTGGTCGATGCCGTCGCCCGCCAGACGTGGTGCCCGGGCACCTACCACCTGAGCGCCGCCGTCATGGACCGGGGCCGCTACGGCGAGCTGAAGCATCGGGCGAGCCCGTTCGGGACCGCCACGTTCACGGTCAAACCGTGATGGTCTGCTTTACTAGCGCGAGGTTCGATGCCGAAGATGAAGACGCATTCCGGCGCCAAGAAGCGCTTCAAGCTGACCGCCACCGGCAAGGTGCGCGGCCGCCGGGCGTTCTCGACCCACATCCTCGAGAAGAAGACGCCGAAGCGTAAGCGGCGGCAGGCGAAGCCGTCTTGGATCAGCCCGCACGATGAACCGCGGGTGAAGACGCTGCTCGGCGCCAAGCGGAGGGAGCGCGGATGACCCGCGTCAAGCGTTCGGTACACGCGCGCAAGAAGCGTCGCTCGACGCTGGCGCTGACCAAGGGCTTCCGGGGCGACGCCAGCCGCCACTACCGGGTGGCCAAGGAGGCGCTGCTCAAGGCCGACCAGTACCGCTACCGCGACCGTCGCAACCGCAAGCGCGACTTCCGGCGCCTGTGGATCACCCGCATCAACGCCGCCGCGCGGCAGAACGACATGTCCTACTCGCAGTTCATGCACGGCCTGCAGCTCGCCGGCGTGGAGCTCGACCGCAAGATCCTCGCGGACATCGCCGTACGCGACGCCGACACCTTCCGACGCTTTGCCGACCGCGCCCGCGAGGCGCTGGCGGCCGGCTGACGAACGCCGACCACACCAGCACCGCCAACCGGGCGCCGCTCCTCCAGGACGGCGCCTTTTTTGATGATCACAAGCCCCCACAACCAGAAGCTCAAGGAGATACGGAAGCTGCGCCAGCGGCGCCGGTGGCGCGAGCGGGCTGGGCAGTTCGTGGCGGAGGGTGAGGATCTACTGGTCTCGGCGGACGCGAACGGCTGGGTTGCCATCGAGCGATATGTGGCGGCCGGCAGCGGTCTTTCCGGAGTGGAAGTCGATCCGGCGGTGTTGGCGAGCGCTTCCGGACTCAGCTCGGGGACGCGGGCGCTGGCGGTGTACGAGGAGCGGTGGGCGCCGGCGCCGGTCGGGCCGCTGTGCGTGTACCTCCACGGCGTCCACGATCCGGGGAACGTCGGGGCGGTGCTGCGAAGCGCTCAGGCGTTCGGCGCGTCGTGCGTCGCCCTCGGCCCGGGGACGGCGGACCCGTACAGCCCCAAGGCGGTCCGCGCGAGCATGGGCGCGATCTTCGCGCTCCAGCTCTCGCGGGCCGAGCCGGGTGATCTCCCCGGCGAGAAGATCGCTCTCGTCCCGGGCGCCGGGCAGCCACTGCACGAATGGCGCTCAGGGTGCGGATATGCCACCTCCAGCGCCATCGGCTGCTCGATCCTGGTCGGGTCGGAGCGTGACGGACTGCCCGAAGAGGTCGTCGCGCAAGCGGATCGAGTCGCGCACATCCCGATCGCCACCGACTCACTCAACGCGGCGATGGCCGCGACCATCGCTTTGTACGAATTGAGCCGTAGGATGGCGCCGGAATGACCGACCGAATCGCGCACATCCGAACGGAGGCCGAACACGCGATCGCCGCGGCGACCGACACGGCCGCGCTGGAAGACGTCCGGATCCACTACCTGGGACGGAAGGCGGAGCTGCCGAACCTGCTGCGCAACGTCGCCGAGCTTCCCGCCGCCGAACGTGCCGCCACCGGCAAGGCCGCCAACGAGGCGCGCAGGGCGCTCGAGGCCGCGATCGAGCAGCGCGCCGACCAGCTCGCCGCACAGGAACTCGAGCAGCGCCTCGAGCGCGACCGCGTCGACATCACGCTGCCGGCGGATCCGCTGCCGGAGCTCGGGCGCCTGCATCTGATCACCCAGACCCGTCGCGAGATCGAGGACGTGTTCATCGGCCTCGGCTTCAACGTCGAGGAAGGACCCGAGGTCGAGACCGTCTACTACAACTTCGACGCGCTCAACTTCGACTCGACGCATCCCTCGCGGCTGATGTCGGACACGTTCTACGTCGAGCCGGCGCGAGACATCTTCGATCCGCAAGCGGTGCTGCTGCGCGTGCACACCTCGCCGATGCAGGTCCGCGCGATGGAGCGCCAGCCGCCACCGCTGTACATCATCGTCCCGGGCCGCACATATCGCCCCGACAACGACGCCACCCACACGCCCCAGTTCCACCAGATCGAGGGACTCGCGGTCGACACCGACATCACGCTCGGT
>Ga0335072_10013288_pt1 | contig 11729 bp, 9 predicted proteins | sample Lox_Sample_21_FD_206725 | JGI IMG/M metagenome (GOLD analysis project Ga0335072, IMG submission 206725) | Soil microbial communities from Loxahatchee National Wildlife Refuge, Florida, United States - Lox_Sample_2.1 | ecosystem: Environmental > Terrestrial > Soil > Wetlands | place: USA: Florida...
CGTCGGCCAGGGCGTGGTGGACCTTGCCGATCAGTGCGAATCGGTGGTCGGCCATGCCTTCGGCAAAGTGGAACTCCCACAATGGGTGGCGGCGGTCCAGCGGGGTGCCGGCAATCTCGCCGATGACCTGGTCGAGTTCGCGGCGACCACCGGGTGCGGGCACCCGTACGCGCCGCAGGTGGCAGGTGGTAGTCGAGGTCGTCGTCGCAGTTTTCCAGCCACATCGGGTGATGCAGTCGCCAGGGGATGTCGATCAGCTTGTAGCGCAACGGATCCAGCAGATGCAGCCGCCTCAGCAGCGTGTCGCGGAACAGTTCGAAGGTGAACTCGCCGTTGTAGTCTGCGGCGTCGACGACAGCGATCTTCAGCGTGTGGGTGTGCAGGTTGGGCGCCTCGCTGTACAGCAGCATCGAATCCATGCCGTTGAGCCGCTTCACCCGATCATTATTGCCGCGGCCCGATTGCCGTGGCGAACTTTCACTTGGGCGGCGCCGCTGGGACACCGGCCATCGGATGTGCATCGCCGTCGTCACGTGGATCGAGCGCACCTGTCATCGCCGCTCTACCAGGCCACACTCGGACGGTTGACCCCGATCACATTCGAAGCAATCATGACCACACCGGCCACTCGGGCCGTCACCGACACTGTCACCTATCGGTGCAGCAGACCGGGCTATGCGGCGCCAATCAGTTTGGGGGCTAGCGGTGAGTCAGGAGTTCTTTGCCTACAAGGTTCCGGAGGCGTGCTTAAGCCAAATGGAGGCCGTCCATGCCAGCGGGCGCGAGGTCGTCTCGGTCGCCTTCGCGCCTGAGGTGCCGGGTTGGGTGGTGATCCCCAGCAGCGGACCCGCGACCGGTGGATCGCTGTCGGCTGATTTCCAGCAGGCTTTGACGTCGTCTCAGAGCGGCGGCGCAGATGTCAGGTGCGTCGCGTTCACCCCGCAGTACGGGTGGTTCATGACCAACAGCGACGGCGCCCTCTCGCAGCACGGGCTCCCTTCGGGTTTCGCCCAGACGCTGACCGCTGCCGACGGCCCGGCAGCGGTCACCTGTGTCGCCTTCACCGCCCAGGGCGGTTGGGTGGTCGTCAACCAGAAGGGCCAGTGCTTCACCTCCTCGAACGGTGTACCCAGTGGACTCCTCAATGCTGTGCCCAAGCTGACGGCTGGCGTGCGCTGGGTCGCGTTCACTCCCGGAAGCGGTTGGGTGGTGATCGGGAACAACGGCGCCTGGTATGGAGGCGACGGCGTCGCGCCGCAGGCCTGGATGTACCTCAGCTATTACTCCTCGTTGCTGGGCCCGCTTACCTTCGCCGCCTTTACACCGTTCGACGGCTGGACTGTCGCCGCCGCAGCCACCAACAACCGGGTCTTGCTGCCGATCGAGAATCCGCAGGGCACCCTTGACCCGCTCACGGCGTTCGAGTCCCTTCAAAGCCGCCTCAACACCACCACAGTGGGATGGGCAGCCATGATCGGAAGCCCACAAAACGCCACGTCGTTCGCGCACGGCTACGCACGAACCGCCGCCAACGCCCCCGCGCAACCGTTCTTGCCGTCGACCAAATGGCAGACGGCCAGCACCAGCAAGGTACTCACGGCGCTCACCACGATCGTGCTGGTGGACAAGTTGCCCAACCAACGGGGCAACGCGCTGAACATCCAGATCGGCAACTACCTTCCGCAAGGCTGGACAGTGGCCACCGGGGTCCCCGAAATCACCTTCGGCCAGCTGCTCTCCCACACCAGCGGCATCCCCGATTATGGGGGTGGGAGAACCTACGACCAACTACGCCAGTACTTCCAGACGGTCAAGCTCAACCCCAACCCCGGGATGCTGTATACCAACATCAGCTACGGGCTGCTGCGTCTGCTGATTCCGGCCCTTGCCGGCTTCAATTACCCGGTGAACGCTTCGCCAGACCCCAACGAATTGTTCTCCACCAAATACGTTGAGCTGGTTAACCAATACGTGTTCGCGCCGGTCGGGGTGACCGGGATGGCCTGCGAACCGCCGGCGGGCTCAGACACCTACGCGCTGGCCTATAAATACCCGGGATCGAGTCCTGGATACGACTGGAGTGAACAGGACGGCCAGCCGTTGTATCTGCTTTCCGGCCCCGGCGGGTGGTGGGTCTCGTTGGACGACATGCAGCAGGTGATGACCAGCCTCAGCCAGGTCGATGGGCGCATTTTGACCCAAGCGCAGTGGTACCAAATGCTCAACATCGTCAACGACGCCGTAACGCCATACCCCAACGGCTGGGACCAAATTGAAGGAACGGTCCCGCCGTACTGGATCATGAAAGACGGCGGAGTTTCCACCCCTGACCCGCCCTCAAACATGACCACGGTGTTCGCGATCTACGGGACCAAAACCTGGGGCGTTGCCGTCGCCAACTCCGACATCTGCGGCCCCAACACCGAGCGTGGCTGGGCGGGCTGCAACCAATGCGGCTGCATGTGGTGCACGTCGGTCGGTGGCGGAGCGTGTCCGGGCGGCTCTGGTGGCGGGCACAACTCGACCAACGAATGGGATTACCTACTCCCGGTCAACATCGGCCCGCCGTGGTCCCAACCGCACTGGCGGCGCTGCCCCAGCTGCGAATCCCTTTGGTACGCCGGCAGTAACGAGGCGGGACGCTGCGCCGGCACCGGCGCGGGCCACCTGCAGGCGGGCGACTGCTACATCAACACCGTCCGCGCGGGCACCAGCTACCCAACAGATCAAGACACTGGCTGGCGCCGATGCAGCAAATGCCTGGTCCTTTACGATCCCGGCTGGGCCGGCACCCCACATTGCGCAGCCGGCGGTACCCACGCGCGGGCCGGGAGCGACGCCTACTGGGTGCAATCAGTGCCCATCATCGCAACCCTGCTCAATACGGCATTCACGGCAGGCACGAGCACCTAATCCGGCCCGTCCCGGCCCCCCGCCCGCCGCCCGGCCAACGCGTTGGTTGACAATCGAATCCAGATCACTACTTCCAAAGTCCGTGTCAAAGGAGACCCACTCATGGCTGAAGCCGTCATCGTCGAGGCTGTACGTTCGCCCATCGGCAAGCGCAACGGAGGACTGTCCGGCGTGCACCCCGCCGACCTGTCCGCGCAGGTCCTCAACGGATTGGTCACCAAGGCCGGCATCGACCCCGAGATCGTCGACGACGTCATCTGGGGCTGCGTCATGCAGGCCGGTGAGCAGGCCCTCGATATCGGCCGCACCGCGCTGCTTGCCGCGGGCTGGCCCGAGACCGTGCCCGGCGTGACCGTCGACCGTCAGTGTGGTTCCAGCCAGCAGTCGGTGCACTTCGCCGCGGCCGGCGTGGTTGCCGGTCACTACGACGTCGTCGTCGCCGGCGGCGTGGAGTCGATGTCGCGGACGCCGATGGGCGCGTCGCTGGCCAACGGCGGGCGGCCCTACCCGGAGAGCTTCATCTCGCGGTACGACGGCCAGATCCCCAACCAGGGCATCGGCGCCGAGATGATCGCCGAGCAGTGGGGCTTCTCCCGCCTCGACCTCGACCAGTTCTCCCTGGACTCACACGAAAAGGCTGCCGCCGCACAGGATTCCGGTGCGTTTGAGGACCAGATCGTCGGCATCAAGGACCAAGACGGCAACGTGGTGCTGAAGGACGAGGGCATCCGCCGCGGCACCCCGATGGAGAAGATGGCGTCGCTGAAGCCGGCGTTCAAGGAGGACGGCGTGATCCACGCCGGCAACTCCTCGCAGATCTCCGACGGCTCGGCCGCGCTGCTGTTCATGTCCGCCGAGAGGGCCAAGGAACTGGGCATGAAGCCGATCGCCAAGGTGCACACCGCGACGCTGGCCGGAGCCGACCCGGTGATCATGCTGACCGCGCCGATCCCGGCGACCCAGAAAGTGCTCAAGCGCTCCGGGCTGAGCATCGGCGACATCGGCGCCTACGAGGTGAACGAGGCGTTCGCGCCGGTGCCGCTGGCTTGGCTCAAAGACATCGGCGCCGACGAGACGAAGCTCAACCCCAACGGTGGCGCGATCGCGCTCGGCCACCCGCTCGGCGGCTCCGGCGCGCGGATCATGACCACGCTGCTGTACCACATGCGGGACAAGGGAATTCGCTACGGCCTGCAGACCATGTGCGAGGGCGGCGGTCAGGCCAACGCGACCATTCTGGAACTGCTGTGACCGACGCGGGCCAGCCCGGCGCATTCGTCGAGCACCACGGCAATGTCATGGTGATCACGATCAACCGGCCGGAGGCCCGCAACGCGGTCAACGCGGCCGTCAGCATCGGCGTCGGGGATGCGCTGGAAGATGCGCAGAACGACCCCGAGGTGCGGGCGGTGGTGATCACCGGCGCCGGCGACAAATCCTTTTGTGCCGGGGCCGACCTCAAGGCCATCGCGCGCAAGGAGAACCTGTATCACCCCGACCATTTCGAGTGGGGCTTCGCCGGTTACGTGCACCACTTCATCGACAAGCCCACCATCGCCGCGGTCAACGGCACCGCGCTTGGCGGGGGTACCGAGCTGGCGCTGGCCAGCGATCTGGTGGTGGCCGATGAACGCGCCCAATTCGGGTTGCCCGAGGTCAAACGCGGGCTGATCGCCGCGGCCGGCGGCGTCTTCCGGATCATGGACCAGCTGCCGCGCAAAGTGGCGATGGAACTCTTAATGACCGGTGAGCCGCTGACCGCGTCCGACGCCTGGGAATGGGGCCTGATCAACCAGGTGGTCAAGGAAGGTTCCGTGCTGGACGCGGCGCTCGCGTTGGCGGCGCGGGTGACGGTGAACGCGCCGCTGTCGGTGCAGGCCAGCAAGCGCATCGCCTACGGGGTGGACGACGGCGTCATCGTCGGCGACGAAGCGGGCTGGGACCGCACGATGACCGAGATGCGGACCCTGATCAGGTCCGAGGACGCCCGGGAGGGGCCGCTGGCGTTCGCCGAGAAGCGGCAGCCGGTCTGGAAGGCGCGCTAACTCGCCAGGATGTTGACGACGAACCGGAACATGCCGGGCAGCAGCGTGCATGCCGGCACGATGCCGCGTCGTGTCGCGCGTGGCGCGCTGGCCAGCACCAGGCCGCGGGTGAGCCAACGGTAGTTGCGGGTGACCCGGTGCCACGCGGCCTCATACGACTCCGGTGCGTCGTCGACGATCGCGCGGACGGCGGCGGCGGCCTGTTTGACGGCGAGGCTGATGCCTTCGCCGGTCAGCGCGTCCTCGTATCCGGCTGAGTCACCGACCAACAACACGCGTCCCGCGACCCGCCGCGAGACCACCTGACGCAGCGACCCGCAGCCGCGTGCCTGGCCGTGGCCGGCGCCCCGCAGGTGGCGAGCCAGACGTGGGAACCACGCGAGATCGGGTCGCCCACGAGACAGAATCGCCACCCCGACCAGGTCCGGTTCGACCGGCGTCACGAACGCCTCGCCCCACCGGGACCAGTACACCTCGACGAACTCCGACCATGGCGGCACCCGGTAATGCCAGCGCACACCGTAGCGCTTCGGCGTTCCGGCTGTCGCGTCGATTCCCACCGCGCGCCGCACCGGCGAATGCAGCCCGTCGGCCGCCACCAACCATTTCGCGCGCACGCCGGCGGCCGTCACTCCGTGTGCGTCCTGCTCGACGGCCGTCACTCCGTGTGCGTCCTGCTCGACGGCCGTCACCCGCGTCCGGATCCAGTCCGTGTCTTGCTCTTTGGCCCGCGCCGCCAGGGCCGCATGCAACGTGGTGCGTCGCACGCCGCGCCCCGGTCCGGTGCGAAACCGCGCCTCGGCCCGGCGGTGTTCACTCACATACGCGATTCCCTGAAACGGCAGGCCGGCCGGATCCACGCCGAGCGACGTCAATTCGGCCAGGCCGCCGGGCATCAGTCCCTCGCCGCAGGCTTTGTCGATCGGGCTGTCGCGCGGCTCGGCCACGATCACCGAAAGTCCTTGGCTGCGTGCATGCAACGCCGTCGCGAGGCCCGCCGGGCCGCCGCCGACGATCAGCAGGTCTGTGTCGTAGTCCGTCATGTGTATCCCAACGCTGAATTCTCCGTCCGGATGCGCACGGTCAGCAGGATCGCATTGGCGACGGTGAAACTCGCGGCCGTCAGCCATGCGGTGTGGACCAGCGGCAAGGCGACCCCCTCGGCCACCACTGCAACATAGTTCGGGTGATGCAGCCACCGGTAGGGGCCGCGTTGCACCAACGGAGTCTCCGGCAACACGATCACCCGGGTGTTCCAGCGTCGGCCCAGCGACGTGATGCACCACCAGCGCAGCCCCTGGCTCAGCACGACCACTGCCAGCATCGGCCAGCCGAGCCATGGGATGAACGGCCGGTGCAGTGCCCATGTCTCGACGACGCAACCGAGCAGCAGCGCGGAGTGGATGCCAACCATCACCGGGTAGTGGGCGCGGCCAACTTCCTTGCCGCCCTGGGCAAATGACCATTGCGCGTTGCGGTTGGATACCACCAGCTCGGCAAGGCGTTCAATCCCGACCGCCAGGATCAGCAGGTAGTACACGGATCTATCCCTACCACTCGAGGAGCACCAGTTCCGAGCAGAAGGCCGGCCCCATCGCGACCATCAGCCCGATCGACCCCGGCGCCGGCGGGTCGGCGATGTTGGCGCGAAGCACGTCGAGCACCGAGACCGAAGACAGGTTGCCGTTGTTGCGCAACGAGTTTCGGGTGTGATCCAGCGCGTCCGCGGGCAGGTCCAGCACATTTTCGACCGCCTCGATCACCCGCGGCCCGCCGGGGTGGCAGACCCACGTGGTGACGTCCTCGGGGGTCAGCCCGTGGTCGGCGAGGAATCCGCGGACATCTTCGCCCAGATATTTCTCGGTCACGGTCGCAACGTCGACCGACAACACGATCCGGAAGCCGTCGCTGCCGATCTTCCAGCCCATCACGTCGTCGGTGTCCGGGTAGATCCGGCTGCGGGTCGCCAGCACCCTGGGTCCCTCGGCAGCGCGGTTGGCGCCCTTGGTGATGACGGCGGCCGCGCCGTCCCCGAAGAGGCTGGTGGCGACCAGATTGGCGACCGAATTGTCGTTGTGCTGGATGGTCAGTGAGCACAGTTCGACAGCCAGCAGCGCTGCCACCTGGTCCGGGAAGGCGCGCAGGTAGTCGTGCATGCGGGCGACTCCGGCCGCGCCCGCCACACAGCCCAGGCCGAACAGCGGGACGCGCTTGACGTCCTGTCGCAGCCCTACCCGGGCGGCCAGCCGTGCCTCCAGCGTCGGCACCGAAAGCCCGGTGACCGTCGTCGAAAAGACGATGTCGACCTCCGACGGCTTCACCTTGGCCTCGTCCAGCGCGGTGAGCAGCGCCTGTTCGGCCAGGTCGAGGGCGACTTCGATGTAGGCGTCGTTCGCCTCGGTGAAGCCGCTGAGCCGGCCGTATCGCGACAGCGGCAAGGCGGTGTGCCGGAAGTCGACGCCGGCGCGCAGCGCGAACCGCCGGAACTCCGGGCCGGCGAAATTGGTCAGCGCCTTGATGGTGTCGTCCTGACTGTTGCGGTGTTGCGGAAACTTGACGGCAACCCCAGCAACGGACGGATTTGCAGTAATAACAGCGGTTGATGATGTGTTTGCGAGCACGGAATCGTCCCGAATGATCCTCCCCATGTAAATATCCACGTTGTCGTCGCCGGATGGGTTCAACGCTGCCGCTGACCTGGCCGCGAGCGTCCGCATGTGCACACCTTTTTCGGCTATGGCCGTACATATGCGCGCGCTCGCGGGGACACGTCGCCATGCGGCGGGCATCCTCACGCAGATAGGTTGGATGCCATGCGCATTCTCGTCACCGGTGCCACCGGCTACATCGGATCGCGCCTGGTCACAGCCTTGCTGGCCAACAATCACCAGGTACTGGCCGCCACTCGCAGCCCGGCCCGGCTCCAGCGGTTGGGCTGGTTTGACGACGTAACACCGGTCGTGCTGGATGCGTCAGATCCCGCGTCGGCGCAGGCCGCCATGCAGGAGGCGGGCCGGGTCGACGTGGTCTATTACCTGGTCCACGGGATCGGCCAGCCCGGCTTCCGGGAAGGCGACAGCGCCGCGGCCGCCAATGTCGCGACCGCGGCGAGGGACGCCGGGGTGCGACGCATCGTGTACCTCGGCGGCTTCGTGCCCGAGGACCCTGAAAACGGAGCGTTGTCCGAGCATCTGTCCAGCCGGGCCGAGGTGGCCGAGGCGCTGAGCGTCGAAGGCGGACCGGAGCTGGTGTGGCTGGGCGCCGCGATGATCATCGGCGCCGGGTCGACGTCGTTCGAGATGCTGCGCTACGTCGGCGACCGGTTCCCGCTGATGCCGATTCCCGGCTGGATGGAGAACCCGATCGACCCGATCTCCATCCGCGATGTGCTGCACTACCTCGTCGCCGCCGCCGACGCCGGCCAGGTACCCGCGGGAGGGTACGACATTCATGGCCCCGACACCACGTCGTACCGGGGTCTGCTCAAGACGTACGCGCGAATCTCCGGCAGGTGGCAAGCGACGCTGCGGGTGCCCCTGGTCGGCACCGCGGTGGCGTCTCGGTTCACGGGTGTTGCGCTGCCGGTCCCCCCGGGGCTGGCCGGAGACCTCGTCGAGTCGCTGGACCATCCGATGCTGGCCTCTGACGCCGATCTGCGAGATCGGGTGCCCGATCCGCCCGGCGGCCTGCTCGGCGTCGACGCTGCCATTGCACTCTCACTGGCGGACCAGTCGAGCCCGCCACGGCCGGTCAACGCCCTGGCAGATCCGCATGATCTCGCCGACACCGATCCGGTGTGGGCCGGCGGTGACGCGTTGCGGATCCGGCGGCTGGCCCGGGCGCTGACCCCGCCCATCGCGCGGCCTGCTTTAGGGTTGGTGAACCTGGTGAACGCCGTGCCCGGCCCGCTGGCCGGAGCGCTTCGCACCGGCCTCGACCTCCTGCTCACCCTGACCCCGAAAGTACGTCCCGCATGAGCCAGACTAGCGTTCCCTACCGGACCAGCTTTTTCGGAGAGCTACGTCGCGCGATCACCAATGTCGCTGTGCCACATCATGAACCGCCCTCGGTGGTGTTGCGCCGGCGCATTGTCGTCGGCATCACGCTGGTGGTCGGCGCGGTGCTGCTGGGGTTTTCGCTGCGGCGGCACCCGGGTGAGGCGAGCTTCTACTGGCTGACGCTGGCGTTGGCCGCGGTGTGGTTCACGGGGTCCTTCGTCTCCGGGCCGCTGCATCTGGGCGGGATCAATTGGCGCGGCCGCAACCAACGTCCGGTCATTACCGGAACGACCATCGGGCTGTTGCTCGGAAGCGTCTTCGTGGTGGGGGGCGTTGTCGCCAAAGAGATTCCGCCGGTAGCCCGCCTGATCACCCATGTGCTGCAATATGCCCATCAGGGAGCGTTTTGGCTGGTCGTGCTCATTACGTTGCTCAACGGCGTCGCCGAGGAAGTGTTCTTCCGAGGCGCGCTCTACACCGCGCTGGGCCGGCACTATCCGGTGCTCATCTCGACCGTCTTGTACGTCATCGCCACGCTGGCCAGCGGGAACGTGATGCTGGGCTTCGCCGGGGTCATTCTGGGAACCGTGTGCGCTTTCGAGCGCCGGGCCAGCGGCGGCGTGCTGGCGCCGATGCTGACCCACTTCGTGTGGGGCCTGATCGTGGTGCTTGCGCTGCCGCCGTTGTTCGGTGTCTGACTACTCGGCGATAGCGCGCGCCAATGCGCGTAACGCGGCTGCGTGCATGGGTCGCAACACAAACCAGTACACGCGGCCGGCGATGCCGCGGGGAAACAGAATCGCCCGCTGCTTGTACCGGCTGCCACCTCGTTCTTGCGGTGTCACGGTGATTTCCAGCCACGCCTGACCGGGTGAGTGCACGTCGGCCTGCAATCGCAGCCTGGTACCCGGCTCGCGCTCCACGATGTTCCAACGCTTCGGTGAGCGGCGACGCCGCGGCCCGAGCGGAAACCAGAACCTGCCGTTCGCGGCTTTCTCGGCCGTTTGCCAGACGTCGTCGGGCTCGGCCGCGGTTACCGCGCTGCGCACGTCGGTGTAGACGATGTCGCCTGCCCAGTCCGGGTCGCTGGGCAGCGGGTCGGCGGGGTCCGACTGCAACGAGACCCAGGTCGGTTCGGCGAGGCCATGCGACGCGCGGTTGAGCGCTAACGACACCGCGGTGTGGTAGCCGGTCAGGCCGTCGGGTGGCGGCGCGATGATCCTGTCGATGTCGAAGTTGCGCATTACCGCATCGCATTCGAGCGACTCGATCAGCGGCCGCGCCAAGCCGGGTGGGATCGGGGTGACCGTTCCCACCCAGAGGCTGGCGATCGTCGGCGTCAGGAACGGCAGCACGATCAAATAGCGCTTACGCAGTCCGGCGACCTCGGCGTACCCGCGCATCATGTCGCCGTAAGTCAAGACGTCGGGGCCGCCGATATCCCACGTCCGCGAGGACGGCACGATCGCCGTCGCCGCCGCGACCAGGTAATACAGCACGTCACTGACCGCGATCGGCTGAATCGTGTTGCGCACCCATTTCGGCGTGGTCATCACGGGCAGTCGCTCGGTGAGGTGCCGGATCATCTCGAACGACGCCGATCCGGACCCGACCACCACTCCGGCCTGCAGCACGACGGTCTCGATGCCGGAGTCGATCAGGGTGTTGCCCACGGCTCGGCGCGACTCCAGGTGTGGCGAGAGCTTGCTGTGCTCTGGATGCAGGCCGCCGAGATAGACGATGCGCCTCACTCCGGTGCGCCGAGCCGCCGTTACGACGTTGCGGGCGGCGCGGGTCTCCTCAGCGCTGAAGTCCTTCGACCCGCCCATCGAGTGGACCAGGTAGTAGACGACGTCGATCCCGTCGAACGCCGCGATCAGCGAATCGACATCGGCCAGGTCGCCTTGGGCCACCTCGGCTCGCGCGCGCCACGGAACGGAAGCCAACTTGGTCGGGTTACGGGCCAGCGCGCGCACCCGGTGACCCTCGTCCAGCAGTCGCGGCACCAGGCGGGCGCCGATGTAGCCGGTGGCTCCGGTGACGAGGTAGGAGATCTGTTCAACCGACACGTCGGTGATTCGGAGCCGACGCGCGTTCGGATGGGTTCAGGCGTCGGTGAAGCTGGGGGCGCGCTTCTCCTGGAATGCCTTGGTGCCCTCTTTGAAGTCGGGCGCCTGCAACAGGCCGGACTGCCCGTCAAATTCACGCTCGAGAGCGGCGTCCAATTCCGTCAACGTGGCCGCGTTGATCGCGTTCTTGGTCTTGGCGAACGCCACCGCGGGGCCTGCGGCCAACCGGGCGATGACCTTGTCCACCTCGGCGTCGAACTCGTCGGCCGGGTAGACGGCGCTCACCAGACCCCACTCCAGCGCCTCGGCCGCCCGCAACCGCTCGGGCAGCAGCGCCATCCGCATCGCCCGGATGCGGCCGATGGAGGCGGCTACCAAGGCCGACGCGCCGCCGTCGGGCATCAGCCCGATCTTCGTGAAGGCAAGCATGAAAAATGCTTTCTCCGAGGCCAATACGACATCGCAGGCCAGGGCAATCGAGACGCCGACGCCGGCCGCCGGGCCCTGCACGACGGCGACCACCGGGCGCGGCAGCGCGGCGATGGCCCGGATCAGCCGGTTGATCTCCAAGATGATCTCGTCCGGTGGGACTCCACCGCCGCCGGACATGTCGTCGGCGCTGATGCCCGCACCGGAGCTGAAGCCGCGACCCGCACCGCCGAGGCGCACCACCTTGACCGCAGGATCGGTGGCCGCGGCTTCCA
>Ga0335072_10013291_pt1 | contig 11728 bp, 19 predicted proteins | sample Lox_Sample_21_FD_206725 | JGI IMG/M metagenome (GOLD analysis project Ga0335072, IMG submission 206725) | Soil microbial communities from Loxahatchee National Wildlife Refuge, Florida, United States - Lox_Sample_2.1 | ecosystem: Environmental > Terrestrial > Soil > Wetlands | place: USA...
ATGGGCCAGCCAGTGAACTAGCTACCTCGTGTCATGGCGCGCGCCTCCGGTTACGGCTGGCTGTGACCAGTGGCGCGGCTGTCACGGTCGGCTGTGCGCAGTGCCAGCCAGCCAGCCAACTAGCCAGCGCTAGTTGAGACGCGCGCATGCGGCTGTGCGCGGCTGTGCGCGCGCGTCTCAGGGGAAGCCAGCCGATCAGCCAGCCGACAGCCGGTCAGCCAGCCAGCGCGCCCGCACAGCCGCGCCTAGGGGCATGTCTGCGGCATTGCCTACCGGGCAGAGGCGCGCTGGCTGGCATGGCGTTTCGAGGCGCGCCATTCCCTACTAGACCGGTTGGTCACGCTTAAAGATCTACACCGTATAAGCACGCCGTATAGCAGCTGTGACCAGCGGAAATGCAAGGTAACAGAGTTAGCTCGTCTAACGATCTATTAGTCCGACATGCCGGGCATTACCGGGCATACAACGTACATGAACAATCGGACTCCGGGGCATGAGTCAGGCACGTTTATAACAGGATGGTAACAGTTAAGGTGTCAATTGGCGCCTAATCCATTCCGCCACTCTGCCCCTAGCCGTTCAATGGAATCTGCATAACTCCATAGCGGCAAGCGAGATCGGCGCCAGGGTCCACCGCGCGGTATGCGGCCACACTCGACACGGCGCGGAAGGTAGCGACAGCGACGGCTAGGCCACCCCTAGAGGGAATGCGCGCTTACAGCGCGACACAGTGCGCCCTAGGTCACCCCTAGCCCGGTAGCGGCTACCTGCCAGGAATGAGCCAGGCACGCTTGCCCGCTTGACCTTTGAGAACTGAACAGTGGTTTAGACCAGCCGCTACGGCGTGCCCGCACATAGGCTCCGCGCTTTGCTGGCTGGTCACCCCTTACCTAATCCCTCATGAGGGGAGGCGCGCGCTTGCGCGCCGTATCCCTCTCACGGCGGGTCACAGCCGCGCTTTGCGTCTGTGGCCGGCCGTGGCCAGCCGCGCGAGGTGCGCGGCTGGTATCAGGAATGGGGGGAGGCGAGCTCCCCTCATTCCGTCCAGAGGGAAGGGAAGCAAGATCATGACTACATCCGTCACGTTCAGCGCCGGCGTTACCCCCGGTACGGCTGACAGCATCCTCTATGTGGAGGCCATGCGGACCGATGACGAGGGGCAGACACGGCGCGCCACGGCTGTGCTGACGGCTGACGAGATTGACTCGCTTCGCCGCTGGCTCTCGCAGCCGCATCAGCCATCGGACTCAATGACGGTCCGCTACTGATATGGCGCGCTGGATTGCGTCGGTCATGTGGGCATCGCTGGCCATGGCTTTCGGGCTGTGGCTAGCGGTGTACGCATACGGCGCGGTATCGGCTATGTACGTCGCGAGATGATCGGAGGTGAGCTGAGTGAAACTCCGGGAAGTTACATGGATGTTTGCCAACTGGAAGCGTTATTGCGTCGCTATCGCCATTGATCCTGATGGCGGAGAGTACGCGGAATGCTTTATCCACATGTCCTACGACTGGAATTAGGGTGCTCACGTTCGCCAGCGCGCCCGGGGATTAGCCCGGGCGCGCTGGAATGTGCGCAGTCTCAGCACAGAGTTAAGAGGGAAGGGGAGAAATGATCATTACGTTTGCGCTGGCTTGGTCGGTCTTGTGCATTGGCTACATGCTGGCGCTGGCTTTCGGCTGGCAGGGAATCAGGATTCACCTTCCGTCGCGGCGCAAGATGCCCGCATGGCTGGCTGACAGCGAACGCGGTTATGTGGATGTGGCGCGCAACTATCCCGGGCTTGGCATTAACTCAGCCCGTGACCAGTCCTACGACCGTTACCGCCATGCGTTCATTACCGCTACGACGGATGCGCTGGCGGCTGATGCGCTGGCGGCCATGCTGGCGGATGTACGGCTAGGCCGCGAATTGTGGCCACCGTACTCACGCGCGGATTGCCGCGCGGTTGCCCGTGGCGACGGTAACAATCACCCGCGATGAGTGCTCACTTTCGCCAGCGTGCCCGGGGTCTGACCCCGGGCACGCTGGAATGTGCGCAGTCACAGAGGTAAATGCCCGCTAACCACGGGCAAGAGGGAAGGGGAAGCAATGAAGGGAACACGGGTCTCACGTGACGTGAGGCACGCGAGGCACGAGGTACGGCGCGCTTTCCAGCCGCATCCCGTGCGGGCTGGATGCCGTATCGCGGCTGGCCGCTGTGCTGGCGCTGTGCGCGTCTGTGCGCGTGCATGCTGGCGCGGGCTTGTTACCTATGGCTGGCTGATCTCAGCTAGCTACGGCGCAAGCTACGGCGACGCCCGGGGCACAGTCTCAGGGTCCGTTACGGTCACTGAGTCTGAGTCTGTGACGGTAAGCCATGGCTAGCGCATGGAAGCGGTACCGCTGGCTGATAGTCGCATTCGGGCTATGGCTGGCAGTTAACGTGGCCTGGCTGGTATTCGCTTACAGCCATTCCTGACATTCGCGCGGCTTCGGGCCGGCCCTGGCTGACCAGGGCCGTGCCCGTGGCCGTGACCGGCCGCTAAACGGGCGGCTGGCGCGCGCCAGCGCGGAATGAAGGGATAGAGCCAATGTCCGCACAGTCACAGTCCGATGCCGTTATCCACGCTACGGCCGATGCAATCATGGCGCCGCCGGCTGTCAATGACGTGAGTCTCGCGTCATTCGCGCTGACTCAGGTCAGCAAGATGACTGCCGACACGGAGTCTCGCGTCATGACTCAGGTCGCCCGGCTTCAGCAGTATTACGAGTCACGCGTGACTCAGGCAGTGCAGGACGCGCAAGAGGCGCGCCAGCGTACCGAAGACACGCGCGCCGTACGGCGCAACCGCAACCGCATCCTGTCACTGCTAGTCGTCCTGGCCATGGAGCTCATCATTCCCACGCTGGCTGTTCGCGGCTGGCTGCCATCGTTCGTGGTCCGTTACGAGGTGCTGGCGATTACCGCGCCCGATCTCGCGCTGACTGCCTACGCATGGCTGAGGAGGTACTGAGCAGTTGCCGGCCCGGGCCGGCTCACCACTACCCGGGAGGCGCGCGCGGCTGTCATGGCCGCGCGCGTCACGATGCCAGCGCTGATGGCTGGCACAGAGGGGAAGGGGAAAACATCATGCAGGCTATACGGCGTACAGCTGCGGCAATGATGCGGCTGGCGCATCGTGGCCGGCGTTACCAGCGCGCCTATGCGGCTGGCTATGCCAGCGGAGTTGCGCGCGTGCGCAATGCGAAGCGCGATGTGCGCGCGGCAATGGAGTTCGGCTCTGACATCGGCTGGCAGGATGACGAGAGTTACTACGCTCACGACACACTGTCGCGGCTGGCGGATAGCGGAGACACGCTGTTTATCCCCGATGCCTACGCGCCTCCGCATGGCAGTAACGCGCACAGTCCGGGTAGTGACTGACGTGCGCGCCTACGTGATCACGGTGTGCTGTGCGGATTCCGGTTACCGGTGGCACTGGCACGTATCGGAATGCCCTAGGTGGCCGGCTGATCAGCCAGCCGCACAGCCGCGCGAGATCAAGCGCATCGGTCCTGTAATGGCACGGTCGGAAGATGACGCGATTGCGCATGCACTCGCGCTACTTCCGTAGGTATTCGGCAGAGGTACCCGGGTTACGGCCCGGGTACCGTGCAATGCCTACGGCAGAGGTACAGCCGTCTAACCAGCGGCTAAGAGGGAAGGGGAAAGGCGATGACTACGTTTGTCATCGGAGGCGCGCTAGGCGCGATGTTCGCGTTCGCACTGTCCTACGTGATAGCGCGCTGGCGCGAGCTCACCAAGCGCGCGCCGCGCATGGCGGAATACCCGGAGTCACTACGGCTTGGCCGGCGCAATCCCGGCTATCGCATGGATTCCCGGGGAATTACCCGCGCCGCAGACGGCGCGCTGATTCTTCCGCCTAGTCATGAGCCGGGCATGCTCCCGAAGGTTGACCGCCCGGGTGAGCGGATTACGGTGGCGCCGGCGGTACGCAACGAGTATCGCTACACGGACGCATACGGCAACCATCACGTCAGCAGTCAGCCAGCGGCAAAGGTACGGCCAGAGGTGCAGGCCAGGGCCGACGTTATCGCTTGGGACTGATGAGCCATGAATGAGACGGCAACCATCTTTATCGGCGCGGACAATGACACAGGGGAGATTGACATCCCCCGGATTGAGAAGATCATCGGGCGTCGCCAGGACGGCGCGACGGTATGGCCGGCTGATGGCTACTGGAAAGGCAGTCACGAAGCCTCGGCCGTGGCCGTGATCAGCGACACGGCCGAGTCAGTGATGGCCACAATCTGTGACCTGAAGTCTGAGCTATCACAAGAGGCCATAGCTTACGAGCTAGGCCCGGCGCTCCACCTCGCTTAAAAGGTGCTGGCCACGCATGGATGCGGCGCGCGGAGGCGCGCTAGCCGGTCCGATTCCGGCTGTGGCTGCCGGGAAGGTGCCTAGACGAGAATGGGATGGCACCCTAGCGCATGCCTAGACGAGAATGGGACGGCATGAGTTTCGCAGAATGGATTGACCGAAGGGATACAGCCGGCGCATGATGGTCATGCACGGCACGGAACACGGAAGGGATCACGGAAATGATCATCATAGGGATCATCGCAATCATCGCGGCTGTGGCTGTCTTCGCCCGTGCCGCTGCCTGCACTAGCCGGCCATGCCAGCCAGTACGGCGGGAGGCAGACTCGCTAGACCAGATCATCAACATTGTCCACATCGCGACCGAGGGGCGCGTGACCGTGCGGCACACTCCGCCGGCGCGCCGCTGGTAAGGGAAAGGGGGAATCCGCTACAGGCACCACAGCCGGCCCGGGGTTCGGGAGAATGAAGTCCGGGAGGTAGAGCGCAATGCACGGTCACGCGCACCGTGTAAACGGCGGGCCGGCCAGAGTCCGGGCACATCGCGAGGTGCGCCCGGAACGGTGGGAGGATTCCAGCTGGGATGATCATGGCGGGAACTGTGCGGGGTAATGCTTCGCGCGGAGTTTCGGCACAGCCGGCCAGGGCCCGGGGCGCGCTTGCGCCGGGGTTGAGCAGTGAACGGGAGAACGCGGGAAAACGGCGCGTCCCGGGCCCCGCATCAAGGGGAAAGGAGGGAACACATGACAGCGATATCGCCGCGCGCGGCGCAAGTCCGCGCGAGGTGCCCGGGATGCGGGCATGCGTTCAGCCAGCCTGACGGCGCGGTAACATCCTGCATCTGCCAGGCCTGCCGGCGGCTGGAGGCGGAGAGATGCCGCGCCGCTGGCGACACCCCGGAGGCTATCGCGCGGCTGTTCCGCGCGGCATTCGAAGGGATCATCGAGAGGTGAGAAGGGGAAGGGTTCCGGGGGAATACCGGAACCCTTCCCAGTGTTATAGGTACCGAACGATACGGAATACGGAAACGGAAAGGATGATCGCAGGTGTGCGAGAATCAGGAATGCTACGGCTGCGCGAAGCGCGCATCGTGGCAGTGCGCGGCAAAGGTGCCGACGCATGTAGTGGTAGACACAGCCGATGGCGCAGTGATCAGCCACGATTTCAGCGGCAGGTCATTCAGCGCTGAGACAGCCGCGCTGTTCGCGGAGGCTGTCAACGCCGCGAATAAGGTGCCGAGTTACAAGGTGTTCGCGCTGACCGAACCGGAGGCGGCATGATGACCACCGTACTGGACATGTGCTACGCATGCGGCGAGCGGCCGGTCACGGCATGGACTAGCGAGACAGCGGGCATGTGCGGGGAATGCCGCGCGGCTGAGCTAGCGCGCCAGGATGAGCGCTGGCTTGATCACGGGCGCGCCCTGGGGCAGTTGCTTCGCGATAGCGCGCCGGCGCCCGTACGGCACTCTCAGCGCCAGCGGAAGGCATGGCGGGATCATGCCGCCGAACTGCCCGGATGGGTAAGCGACGACTCGCCAGTGCTGGCGCTGGCGGAGGCTGGCTGGCAGGCTAGGGCGGCAGCCTGATGATTGTCCTGGCCTGGCTGATGATAGCCGCCGGCGTGGTGATCATCTTCACCGCTGGCCATGGGCGCGGCTGATTTGCCGCCGACCCTCCATACCTGTTAACTTGGCCCATCAAGTTAACAGAAGTTAACAGGTATGGAGGGCAAAGCATGCCATGGGAACGCAAGCTACCGCAAGCGCCGCGAATCAGTCTCGCGGTCACTCAGGAGATGATTGATCATGCCGTGCCCAAGGATTCCGGGCACTGCATGGTTGCCGATGCCGTGCGTGCGGCAGTACCGACAGCCACCTATGTGTCCGTCGATCTTCAGACCATCCGCTTCAGTGATCCGGGCAAAGGACTGAGGTTCACCTACCTCACCCCCCGCACGGTAGCCGAAGCGCTTTGCGCATGGGATGAGGGCACCAAGCCGGAACCGTGGACATTCCAGCTGCGATCCGGGCAGGTGACCCGTTCCGGCAACCGGAGCAGCAAGTACGACAGCAAGCGAAGGGAACAACGGAAGGCCGCAGAGGAAGAAGAAGACGCCAGGCAGAGCGGGGCGGAAGGCCGGGCGAGACTGGTCAGCCGCGAGGGACCGAACAGTACTTCGGGCGTAGTGCCGGACATTGTCGGCGGGACTCCCCCGCCAATGGGTGCCCTAGCGCATGGTCCCGGTATCAAGCGCAACCGGCGCCGGGTATTCGGCCTCCGGGCGCTCGAACTGCAGCCCCCGGGCGAGACGCTACAGCACATCGAGCAGAAGGATCATGGCCGCAGCTAGCGCGAAAAAAGGGGGAAACGGCTCAGGGGAATAACCTGAGCCGTTTTCTTGTTATAGCAGCATGACGAACAACGGAAAGGATCAAGAGGTGCAAGAGGTAAGCGAGAGGATCAGCTACCCGGGCGGACTGCTGGATGGCCTGATCGGATTCGAGCAGGGAACGCTAGACGAGGATGAGGTTATCGACCTGTTCCAGCACCTGGTGGACACTGGCCTGGCCTGGCAGTTGCAGGGATTCTACGGACGCACGGCGAGCGACCTGCTCGACGCTGGCCTGGTGACTCAGCCTGGCTACGGCGAGCGGGAAGACTGCCCCGCCGACTGCCCGTGCCGGGTGGTGAGCGACCTGTGAGCGAGTACAAGATGACCTACAGCGGGCCGCAGATCATCCTGCCGACTGAGGTTGGCGAGGTGGAAGTGACCTTCACGGAGGCAGGGCACTGCCACGTATCGGCGAACGCATCATCCGGGCATGATCCGGGTGACGTGGTCTACCGTGGCCGGCACTGGTACGTGAGCATGCACCTGTATGCGGCTACCGGATGGTCGGAGGATTCCGGCCGGGCCGACAGCGGCGACTACCGCCACCAGTTCACGGAGGCAGGCACGTTCGGCGGGCACGTAGTGCCCCGGACCTACCGCGCCGCTATCGTGGCGGCGATCACCAAGGCGGTAGCGCGCTATGCGCAAGCGCACGGCGAGATACTGGCTGCGGCTGAGCGTAACCACCTTGAGCATGATCTTGAGACAGCGGAGAAGGATGTCAGAGAGATCAGCGCGAAGCTAGCGGCGGCTGAGGCCAAGGCGGAAGGGTTCCGCCAGCGGCTAGGCCGGCTAGCGCGGTGAGGCTAGACTCGAATGGACCGGAATAAAACCCGGTCCATTCTTGTTGTAATGGACATGACACAAGAGAGCAATGAAAGGAACGACATGAGCAGGGCACTGACTGACCAGGAGAGCGCGGTCTTTGAGCGCATCCTGAACGGCGACGGCATCGGCCTGGTTCAGACTGCTTTTGACGGCGAGGATACTGCCGTGATCGCTGAGTTCGTCATGGATGACGAGGGCGACATGGTGGAGGTTCACCCGCTGGCGGTACTGCTGACCGATGCGCTGTTTGACCGGCTGACTCCCCCGGAGGGAGCAACCGAGGTGAACGGCCCGGATGATGGCGGCTTTTTCGATGACGAGGATGAGCACCCCGCCGACTGTGACGGTTCGGTGGAGGCACCTTACGAGGGCTTTGGCGGGCAGCCAGTCACGGGTACGTGCCAGCACCCTAGCCACGGCCAGGAGCATTTCAGCATCGCGGCGCTGATTGAGGGGCTGAGGCGACCCACCTGCGCGGCGACGGCGACCATCGCCGGCCGGGAACGGCACTGCGCGCTGGAAGCCGGGCATGACGGCACGCACGTTGACGGCATTTCCACATGGGTGATGCCGTCATGATCGTCAGCCACGCGGTTTACGACGCGATACAGGCCGTGTTCATCGGCGGCGTGATCGTCGCCTCGCTTGGCTACGGCAAGGCGATGGCCCGCTACCACAACTGGAAGGATGAGCACGGCGAGGCATGGAAGGAATGGAAGCGAGCGCAGAAGCAGTGAGCCACATGAACGGCACGCACCTCCACGAGGGATCGCGGCGCGACTGCCGCGTGTGCGGCTGTACCCGCAAGGGACCGCACCCCGGTCATGAGGGCTGCCCCGGCATCGACTTCCCGATGGAGGTGAGATTTGATGACGGACTATGGAGCGTGGTGCCTGACCAGCGACATCGACGGAAGCCGGCTGGCGGCAGTGACCGATCTGGCCGGCGCGAAGGCTGACTACCAGCGGTATCTGGCAGAGCACCCCGGGAGCGAGAGCGACCTGCTTGTCGAGAACATCGACACCGGGGAGCAGCTTGCCTGGAATCGCTACAGGCGGCAGTGGGACACGCTGTGACCTGCCTGTTTGGCATGAAGTGATATCATGCCATTCAGGGATGCCATTAGGTGTCCGAATGAAACGGAATGAATGAAGGGAGTGAGATATGGGCATCGTCTATGATGCTGCGCGGCTGGGCCTGATGGCGGCCGGGCAGCATAACCGGACGGCAGCCGCACAGCAGGCGGCAGCGCCCGCGCCCGCACAGCGGACAGCTGCGGAGCGCGCGGCTGCGGCTGCGGAGCGGAGGGCTGACGCGGAGGCGCGGAACATGCCGCCCCCGCTCAGCGAGATCGCGCGGTTCATCGCGCGGTACGTGGATGCCCCGCCGCAGTACATCGACGCGATGACGCTGATCGCGGCGCAGTCACATGCGCTGGATGACCTGGTGACCACATGCCGGGTGCTGTTCACCGCTGAACTGCCGCAGTCCGGCAAGACCGAGGCGATGATGCTGCTGGCGACCCTGTGCGAGGATGCGCAGGACGCCGACGTGACCAGCTATGCGCTGACATCAACGATGGCGGCGAACGCGAACAGCGGGATCAACCACGCGCCGACGCTGTACTACGACGACATCAGCAAGCTGTTCGGAGAGGGCGGCACGCGCGGGCTGAGCAACCCGATTTACAAGATACTGGCAAAGGGCTATAAGCGGAGGTCGAAGTCGGCATGGTCCGTGGACCGGAGCCGGCAGGAGTTCAGCATCTACAGCACGTTCCTGATGAGCGGGCTGAAGACGGCTGTGCCGAAGGACATCCGGACGCGATCCGTCGTGTTCTCGATGAGCCCGGGTAAGCCGCGCTCGTACTTCGATGAGCGCACCGCTGCCCCGGAGGCTGACAAGCTGCGGGACGTGCTGCACCGATGGGTGCGCGGGCAGTCGGATGTCATCCGGGCGTTCCGCGCGCGGGGACTGCACCCCAAGCTGGAAGGCCGGCGGCTGGAAATCTGGGAGGGCTGCTTCGCTGCGGCGTACGCGGCCAGCCTTCAGGAAGGCACCCCGGAGTGGCTGAACAGGTGCATGGCAGCCTTCATGGAGCTAGCGCTGGATGAGGCCGACATGCTGCCCCTCACGCCCGCACAGGAGGTTCTGCGCGATCTGGCCTGGGTGGTGGAGCACCGCTTCGCCGGCCAGCGGTTCATCGGCGGGAAGGCGCTGGCTGAGGAACTGCAGCGCTGCGCCGGCGAGGTGCCAGGCGGCGGCGAGCGGTACGAGGAAGTGAGCACGCACGCTGTGTCCTGCATCGTGCGGGACGCACTGCCGTTCCCGAGCAAGCAGGTGCGGCGCCCGGAGTACGACGGCAGTCCCGTTCGCGGGTACTTCGCCGGCGACATCCTGGCCGAGTGGGACAAGATCCGCCCCGGCTTCACGCTCGACGTGGAGATACCGGAGGAAGATGACCCGTTCGCGCTGACCGAGGATGATGACACCGACGCCCAGCCGTACCACAGTGTCACGGGCGAGATGATCTCTCCAGGGCCGCTGACCAGCGGTGTAAGCGGTGTCACGGATGTCACGGGCTTATCCGTCCCCAAACTGTCACCGGACGGTGTACCATCAGCGACATGACCGAATCCGTGCAACGACCGCCATGCTGTACGCCCGGAACGTGGGCGTACAGCATGCGCCACAAGTATGTCCGCAAGGTCCGGGGGCCAGCCAGCGATCACGCCTGCGAGATGTGCGGGCAGCAGGCTGCGCACTGGGCCACGATCCCGCTCGACTACAGCGTGCCTCATTTCCACGCTCCGCTCACCGGGTACCACGCACTGTGTGCCCGGTGCCATCGGGAGTATGACACCTTTATCACGCCCGCCGACGACGCGCCCGAGAGTGCGCCTCCACGGCGCGCGCGGCGCTTCATGGCCGATGTCACGCGCGGCAATCGGCGCTTCATGGCCGATGTCCGCACTGTGCTGATAGCTGAGGGCAAGGCGGCCGGCGAGTTCGTCCCGTCGCTGTGGCTGGCGGCGCGCATTCGCGAGCGACTGCCGGAACGCTACGCTGACCGCACCGAGCATGCCATCACATGCGACCTGCGCTCAGCCATGGCTGACGTTGGATCACGCCAGATCGTGTTCGGCGGCGAGCGCCGGCGCGGCTACCTGGCCGGCGACCTGCTGGCGAGGGCCGAGGAAATGAATGGCTCGATCAATGAGGCGGTTGCCGACGTGCGCTATGCCCTGATCGAGGGCGGCGTACTGCGGGAAAGGGAAGCCGAGTGACATGACAATGGCTGCCGTTGAAATACGGAAGCCGTTGTGATACCATTCGGGTATCAAATCGGAACACGGAAACGGAATCGGAATGAGAACAAGCAAGCACGAACTTGCGCGAATCCACCAGGGCCTGACCCGGGCGGCGTGCGAGGTGCCCTACTATCCCCGCTGGGATGGCTACATCGCCAGCGAGCGGGACGCCAAGCGCGACCCGACCCCGGTACCAGCGGGCCTGTTCGCCCGCCTGGTGCGCTACGCCCGCAGTCTCGGCTACCCGGTGCATGTGCGGCACACGTCGGATGAACTGGGCGCTCTCGGGCACACTCTGGTGGGACGCGGCGGGGTCATTGACATCGCTGCCGACATGAACGAAGCTGCGCGGTGCCGGGTGCTCATCCACGAGATCGGGCATGCCCTGACCCGTGGCTACCTGACTCACATCGGCGGCGACCGCTTCGAGGAAGTCGCGGTAGAGTCATCGTCGGCCATCGTCTGCGGCACGCTGGGCATCAGCAACGGCGTGTTCGCCACGCGGTTCTGCGCCGTGCAGAGCCGGCAGGACCCGTACATGATGGCAGCGGCACAGCCGTTTGCGGTCGAACTGGCTCAGGTGATCCTCAAGGGGATCGGGCACGAGGTGACAGCATGACGGACGTGAGTGCTGGAAACCTGGCCGGTTGAGGCCGGAACTGGCGGCAGCTCCTGACAGGATGGGGGCGGGCAGGCCGGGGACGGCTGCCCGCCCCCTTCATGCCGCCGGAAATAATTTGCCGGGGAAAGCCGTTGTACTGTATAATGCAGGAAAAGGATCACGGAAAGGATTCTGAATGACTACCCCAACAGCTTCGGGCCTGTGCC
>Ga0335072_10013292_pt1 | contig 11728 bp, 9 predicted proteins | sample Lox_Sample_21_FD_206725 | JGI IMG/M metagenome (GOLD analysis project Ga0335072, IMG submission 206725) | Soil microbial communities from Loxahatchee National Wildlife Refuge, Florida, United States - Lox_Sample_2.1 | ecosystem: Environmental > Terrestrial > Soil > Wetlands | place: USA: Florida...
CCCGCCTCACGCGACCAAGGGCGCCACCTCCGCCATGAAGCGCGCCATCTCGTCCTTCACCTGCTGGTGCGGTTTGAGGCCGACATTGAAATAGAGGATCACTTCGTCGAACCCCGCTTCCGCGACCCGGCGGAGCGTCGTGGCGATCCGCTCGGGCGAGCCCAGAAGCACCGCGTTGTCGGTCAGATCCTCGGGCCGCGCCGCTTTCATGCGGTCGACGAGGCTGATGAAATAGTGATAGCTCGGCGGCGCGTTCTTGGGATCGCTGGGGAACGCGGGGATCGCGCATTCCTGGTAATAGCGGATCTGGCGCTCGCGCGCCGCCTGCTCCTGCGCCGCGGTGTCGGCGAAATGGATGAAATAGCTGCACATGAGGCGCTGCGGCTTTTGGCCGTGCGCGGCGCAGGTGGAATGATAAAGCTCCGCCACCTGTTTCAGGCCGCCCCAGGTCATCGCCGCGGCGAAAGGCGCCACGATGAGGCCGCAGCCGAGCCGCGCCGCCAATTCGATCGACGGCTTCGAGAACGAAGCGACATAGGCGGGAAGCGGCCGCTGCACCGGCTTCGGCGTGAGCGAGACATTCTCGAACTGATAATGCTTGCCCTGCCACGAGATCGGCCCGTCCGCGGCCCACAGGCGCCGCACCACCTCCATCCCTTCTTCGAAGATCGACTGGTTGTCCTCGAACGAGACCTTGAAGGGCAGATACTCGCGCCGGTCATAGCCGCGCCCGGCGGCGAAATCGACGCGCCCGCCGGAAAGGAGATCGAGGCTCGCCCATTGCTCGGCGACGCGGATCGGATGATGCAGCGGCAGCACGGTGACCGCCGGCGCGAGCCTTATCCTCTTGGTCCGCGCCGCGACATAGGCAAGCGCGAGGTCGGGACAGGACAGCACGCCCAGCGTGCTGAAATGGTGCTCGCCGATCCAGGCCGAGTGCAGCCCGACCTCGTCGGCATAGATCGCCTCGTCGACGATGTCGGCGATGAAGTCGTTGGGCTTGCGGGTGTTGTTCCGGAAATGATTGTCGCTCAGGGTGAAATAGCCGAACTTCATGGGAGCCTCTGGCCTCCTCTGCCTTGAATGCCACGCGCGGCCAGAACATTATGCCGCCACCTTTGCCAACGCGAGCATGTCATGAAGGCGATCGTCTTTCACGAGTTCGGACCCCCCGACGTCCTCAAATACGAAGACGTCCCGGACCCCGAGCCCCGCTTTGGCGAGGTGCGCATCCGGGTCCATGCCGGCACCGTCAACCGCGTGCTCGACGTCGCGCTCCGCGCCGGCACGCAGCCGCAGCGCAACGCCAAGCCGCCGGTCATCCCGGGGGTCGACAGTGCCGGTGTCGTCGACGCGGTGGGCGAAGGCGTCACGCGGTTCAAGGTCGGCCAGCGCGTCGCCGCCGCCGGCACCATGCCGCTCGAGCCGTGCGCCGAGGACGGCAAAGCCTATGCCGGTCCCGTCGGCATGATGGGCATCCGGCGGCCGGGCGGGTTCGCCGAGCTCGTTTGCGTCCCGGCCTGCGCCGTCGACGTGCTGCCGGACGGGTTGGGATTTCACGAGGCGGCGGTCGCGCTGCGGCATTGCCCGACCGCGTGGAACCTGCTCTGCAACGAGGCGCAGCTCAAGGCGGGCGAGTGGGTCCTGATCATGGGCGCGGGCGGCAATCTCGGCTCGATCGGCATCCAGCTCGCCAAGAACGTGATCGGCGCCAAGGTCATCTGCACTGCGGGATCGGACGCGCGGGTGCGGATGGGACGCGAGCTCGGCGCCGATTTCGCGATCAACTACAAGACCCAGGATCTGCGCGCGGAAGTGCTGAAGATCACCGGTGGCAAGGGCGTCGACGTGCTCTACGACAACATCGCCAACCCCGCGGTGCTGCCCCAGGCCTTCAAGGCGCTTGCCATGAACGGCCGGCTCGTCACCGCCGGCGCCCATGGCGGCCCCAACGTCACGATCGATTTCTTCTACCTCTACGACCATCGCATCACGATCCGCGGCATGCCCGGCCACAAGGCGGAAGACGTGCCGAAATGCTACCGCGCGGTGGCCGACGGCAAGATCAAGGTGCAGATCGCGCATGTCCTGCCGCTGTCGCGCGCGGCCGACGCGCACCGCATGATCGAGGCCGATCCCGGCATGGGCAAGATCGTGCTCGACCCGACAATGGGCTGATGCCGTTCTCGCCGGGCGGCGCACCCGAAACGGCCGAGGCGTCGAGCCTGCGGCTGTTGTGGGAACGCCTCAAAGAGCACCCGCTCGCGCGGGTCGGGCCGGGGCTCATCACCGGCGTCGCCGACGACGATCCGAGCGGGATCGCGACATATTCCCAGGCGGGCGCGCAGTTCGGGCTCAACATGCTCTGGACCATGCCGCTTTGCTTTCCGCTGATGGCGGCGATCCAGCTGATCTGCGCGCGCATCGGCCGGGTGACCGGCAAAGGGCTCGCCGCCAACATCAAGACCGCCTTCCCGCCGATCGTGGTTCAGGCCGTGGTGGTGCTGCTGCTCGTCGCCAACATCCTCAACATCGCGTCCGACCTCGCCGCCATGGGCGAGGTATCGGAGCTCGTCACGGGGCTTGGTCGTCATTGGGCGACGGCGGTCCTGGTGTTCGTGTCGCTGGGGCTGCAGGTGCTCGTCCCTTATCACCGCTATGTCTTCTATCTCAAATGGCTGACCTTCTCGCTCTTGGCCTATGCGGGGGTCATGTTCTGCGTCGACGTGCCCTGGGGCGAGGTGGCGCGCCGGACCGTGTTGCCGCATGTCGGCTTCGACCACGACACCGCGACGATGGTGGTCGGCATCTTCGGCACGACGATCAGCCCTTATCTCTTTTTCTGGCAGGCATCGGAAGAGATCGAGGACATGCAGCGTGGCAAGGAACCGGCGCTCGTCCGCGACGGCGCCGCGGCGAAGCCCGAATTGCGCCGGATCGAGTGGGACACCTGGACCGGCATGTTCTATTCCGATGTCACCGCCTTTCTCATCATCCTGGCGACCGCGGTCACGCTCAACGTCGCCGGCGTCACCACCATCGAGACGGCGTCGCAGGCGGCCGGCGCGCTCAAACCGCTTGCCGGCAATTTCGCCTTCCTGCTCTTCGCGCTCGGGATCTTGGGGGTCGGGCTCATCGGCGTGCCGGTTCTCGCGGGCTCGGCCGCCTATGCGCTGTGCGAGGCGATGGGCTGGCGCTGGGGGCTCGAGCGCAAGGCGACCGATGCGCGGGGATTCTATGGCGTGATCGCGGTGAGCGTGCTCGCAGCGCTCGTCCTGCAATTCAGCCCGCTGAGCCCGATGCGGGCGTTGTTCTGGAGCGCCGTCATCAACGGGCTCGTGGCGGTGCCGCTGATGGCGGTGATCCTGTTGCTGGTGACGAAGCGATCGGTGATGGGCCGCTTCACGGCGAGCCGGCCGGTCGTCGCCTTGGGCTGGCTCGCGACCGCGGTGATGGGGTTCGCCGCGATCTGGATGTTCGTCCCGGGATAGCCCGCCTGAAGCGCGATCCGCTTCTCCCGCAGCGCTTCATCTTTCGTCACCCGCGGGCTTGACCCACGGGTCCATGGATTGCCGGGTCAAGCCCGGCAATGACGCAAGAGGAGGATTACGAGGCGAGCGGATATCGCGCTAATACACGTCCTTCTGGTAGCGTTTCGCCCGCGTCAGGTCGGCGAGCTTCGCCTTGGCCGCGCCGGTGCCCATCCCGCCTTGCCGCGCGATGATCGCGGCGAGCGCGGTGTCGACGTCCTTCGCCATCGCGATGGCGCCGCAGACGAAGAGATGCGCGCCCTCTTGCAGCCAGGCCCACAGCTCGGACGCGCGCTCGCGCATGCGCTGCTGGACATAGATCTTTTCGGACTGGTCGCGCGAGAACGCGACATCGAGATGCGTCAGAAGCCCGTCCTTCTCGTATTCCGTGAGCTCGTCCTCGTAGAGGAAGTCCGACGCCCGCCGCTGATCGCCGAAGAAGAGCCAGTTGCGGCCCTTGGCGCCGATCGCGCGGCGTTCCTGAAGGAAGGCGCGGAACGGCGCCACGCCGGTGCCGGGACCGATCATGATGATGGGCACATCATTGTCCTCGGGCAGGCCGAACCCGTTCGATTTCTGGACATAGACCGGAATCTCGCTGCCCAAGGACGCGCGATCGGCGAGATAGACCGAGGCGACGCCGGTCCGGAGCCGCCCGCGCTTGCGCCACCGCACCGCCGATACGGTGAGGTTGACGGCGTTGGGCTCCTCTTTGGGCGAGGACGCGATCGAGTAGAGCCGCGGCTGCAGCACGGCAAGCGCCGAGACCAGCTCCTGCACCGGCGGCCGCGCAGAGGGGAATTCGAGCAGCAGGTCCAAAAGGTCCGCTTCTTCCGGCCCGGCGCCGGGATAGCCTTCGGCCAGCGCTTGAAGCTGATTTGATTCGCCCGGCTCGGGCGCGCGCGAGGCCAGCACCTCGACCGCCTCGTCGGAGGGCCGCGCGATATCGCACGCGGCCAGCAGCGCGTCCTTCAGGGTCCGCCGCGTGCCGTCGGGGCAATCGACTTCGTCGCTTGGATTGGCGCTCAGCAAGTCGATGATGGCGGCGACCGTCTCGGGACAGTTGGTGGCGTGGACGCCGAGACTGTCGCCCACCGCGTAGGAAAGCCCGGCGTCCGCGATGTCGAACACGACGTGGCGCGTGTCCTTGGCCGAGCCCTCGCCATTGAGACGCACCGCCGCTTCGAGACGGGCAAGCGCGCGTGCCGAGGCGGACGGCTCGGCGGGCGCGGACGCCATCACCGGCACCGCGGGCGCCGCCGGCAGCGGGGCCATCTCCAGAATCTCCTTCAGCGCCCGCGCGGTCGGCTTGCCGCCGGGGATGCAGCGGCTGAGGCTCTTTTCCGTGCCGTTGCCGATCGCCTCGGCATAGGTTTGGCAGAGATAGCCGCATTGGCCGCAATCCTGCTGCGCCATCGCGGCCATGAGCCGGCGTTGCAGCGGCTTTCCGTCGGCGAGCAGCATCCGCTCGTCAAGCGCCAGCGTCATGTCGTGCCAGGGAAACTCTTCGGCCGGCGCCGCCGCGACCGCGGGCGCGGCCTGGGGCGCGCTGCCGAAATAGGCGCCGAGCCAGCCATTGATCCAGGCGCGCTCGGCGCCCGCGAACGGCGCGTTTTCGGGAAGCAGCGGCACGATGTGGCTCATGATCCTAATCCGGGCCTGCGAAAAGGCGCTTCAGCGCGTCGACCGAATGGCGCGCGGAAAAATCGTGGAAGCTTTCCGCACTGTCGCGCCGATGCGCGAGATAGGCGGCGAGGATGCGTTCGAGCCGCGCCGGCAGATCGGCCATCGGCACGTTCGCATCGATCTCGCGCGCCAGCGTGCGCTCGCCGCCGGCGCCGCCGCCCACGACGATCGTATAGCCCTCGACCAGATCCTCGCCGACCTTGATCCCCAAGAGCCCGATATCGCCGACATAATGCTGCGCGCAGGAATTGGGGCATCCGGTCAGGTGGATGTTGATCGGTTGATCGAGCGCCAGGCGCGCGTCGAGATAGTCGGCGATGATCCGCGCCTGGCCCTTCGTGTCGGTCGCGGAAAATTTGCAGCCGGTATTGCCGGTGCAGGCGACGAGCCCGCCGCGGACCGCGCTGACCCTGGTCGCAAGGCCCAGCGCCGCGACCCGCTCTTCGAGCGCGGCCACATGCGCGTCCGGGATGTCGGAGAGGATCAAATTCTGCCACACGGTGAGGCGGATCGTGCCGCTGCCAAGCGCGTCGGCGATGTCGGCAAGGCCGCGCATCTCCTTGACGCCGAGCCGGCCGACCGGCAGCGCGATGCCGGCATAGGAAAACCCGTCCTGCTTTTGCGGATGAATGCCGATATGGCCTTGCTTCTCGACCGGCCCGCGCGGCGTACACGCCGAAACCGGCAGCCGCGCCGGCGCAAACGCCGCTTCCGCCACGACCGCATCCATGAATTTGTCGATGCCCCACGCGTCCAGCACGTATTTGAGCCGCGCGCGCTTGCGGTCGGTGCGGTCGCCCGAGGCGATGAAGACGCGCACGACGGCGACCGCCATCGGCACGCATTGGCCGGGCGTCAGCACCACGCCGGCGTCGCGGGCGAAATCGCCATGCCCCGTGATGCCGCCAAGCTGCATCCGGAAATAGACGCCCGGCTCGATGCCGGCGCCCGCTTCGACACGGACCGCGGTGAAGCCGATATCGTTCGTGTCCTCGAGCACGCCGATGCGGCCGCCGCCGTCGAACGCGATGTTGAATTTTCGCGGCAGCCCATAAAGCTCGCGGTGGTTGAGGATGTAGTGATGGAGCGCGTGCGCCAAGGGCCGCGTGTCGATCAGCTCTTGCGGATCGATGCCGGCCGTGGGGCTGCCGGTGATGTTGCGGATATTGTCGGCGCCCGCGCCGCGCGAGGTGAGGCCCAGATCCTGTAGCGAGGTCAGGACCGCGATCGCGTGGGCGGCGCCGATCTCGCGGATCTGAAGATTGGCGCGCGTCGTCACGTCGGCATAGCCGCCGCCGTGCTGCTCGGCGATCGCCGCGATGCCGCGCAACTGATGCGCCGAGAGGATCCCGTTCGGCATGCGCAGCCGGCACATGAACGCGTCCTGGGCCGGCGCCGCATAGAACAGGCCGAAGAATTTGTGCCGGAAAACATCGAGGCCCTTGGGGAACCGCGCCGCGGCGACGTTGGCGCCGATCGCGTCCCACATGTCGAGCGGATGGCCCTCGCGCTTGGCAAGTTCCTCCGGCACCAGGCTCTTGCCTTGCGCGAGGAACCGGTCCTGCGCCGCGCGGTGGATGTCGAGCGCGGGGTCGGCCGCGCCCGACGCGCCGTTCCCAAGCTTCGCCGCGATGCCGCGCATGAAGCCTTCGAGATAGCGCTGCTGCTCCTCGGTCAGTCCCGGTTCGGCACCCATCACCAGATCCGCGCCCCTTGCCGCGGAACGAAGCAATCCCGATGCCACCAGAGAGGCGCCGGCGTAAATCCGCCGCGGCACAGCGTTTTGCCGCCGCCGCCGCGGCTCGTCCGAGCCCGGTCTGCCCGAATCGCTCGCACTCGACCGCAACGGTGATCGCTTATTGTGCAATGCAGCAGCGGTTTGGCCGCCCGAATCAAGCCGTTAGGCATGGCATGCTTTTTGCGGCCGTCACCACGCCGAAGCTTTGCGAGGTGGGCGATGTATCTTGATACCGTCGATCAGTTTGCCGCGTCGGCGGCGGCGAAGAGCGCGTTCCTGCGCCGCTCGCCTTTGGGCTTCGCGATCAGCGCGATGATGGCGGGCGCCTATGTCGGGCTCGGCATCATCCTCATCTTCAGCATCGGCTCGGACGTCGATCCCGCCTATCGCAGCCTCATCATGGGCGCCTCGTTCGGGATCGCGCTGACGCTCGTGATCTTCGCCGGGTCGGAGCTGTTCACCGGCCATACCATGATCATGTCGCTGGGCGTGCTGAGAGGCCGGGTCGGACTGGGCGAGCTGGCCCAGTGCTGGGCCGCGTCGTGGATCGGAAACCTTGCGGGCTGCGCGGTGCTCGCCGTGCTATTGGTCGCGGGCGGCGGCGGCGCCATGCTCCATTCCAAGAGCAATTTCATCATGACCGCCGCCACCGCGAAGATGACGGCGCCGGCGCTGTCGCTGTTCGCCCGCGCGATCCTGTGCAACTGGCTCGTCTGCCTCGCCATCTGGATGTCCGGGCGGATGCAGAGCGATGCCGCGAAATGCATCGCCATCTTCTGGTGCCTGTTCGGCTTCATCGGCAGCGGCTACGAGCATTCGGTCGCCAACATGACCCTGCTTCTGGTGGCGCTGCTGTTTCCCCACCCCGACACGGTCACCTGGGGCGGGTTCGTCTACAATATGGTGTGGGTGACGCTTGGCAACGCAGTGGCGGGCGCGCTCTTCATGGCGACCGCTTATTGGGCCGCCTCGCGGCCGCAGCCGATTCCGGCCGGCGCCGCCCTCAAGGCGTTGGGCGACGCCGCAGATTAGACACACCGCCGCGCCGGCCGCCCGCTTCGATCCGTCATGAAACCGGGCTAGACTCCGGGCGGGGAACCGTCCGAGGGTGACTTGGCGAGGATCGCGGTCCGTCATCACATCAGAGGGAGACCGGCCGCCGCGACGGGCCTCGCCGGGGCCAGCCTGGCGGCGCTGGGCATCGTCTTCGGCGATATCGGGACGAGCCCGCTTTACACGCTCAAGACCGTGCTCGACCTCGCCGGCGGCAAGCTCGACCGGACCGTGGCGCTGGGGTCGCTGTCGCTCGTCGTCTGGACCCTCACCCTCGTCACCTCGGTCAAGTACGTGTCGCTCGCGATGCGGATCGACAATGACGGCGAGGGCGGCATCCTGGCGCTCATGTCGCTCCTCGGCATCAAGCGGCAGCACCGGCCGCTGATCGTCGCGATGGGATTGTTCGGCGCCGCGCTGATCTATGGCGACGGCGCCATCACGCCGGCGATCTCGGTCCTGTCCGCGCTCGAGGGCCTCACCATCGTCACGTCTTCGGTGACGCCTTACGTGCTGCCGGCCGCGGTCGTGATCCTGGTGGCGCTGTTCCTGGTGCAGCCGCTGGGCACCGCGCGGATCGGGCGCGCGTTCGGGCCGGTGATGACCATGTGGTTCCTGGTGATCGGCATCCTGGGGATCTGGGGCATCGCGCGGCACCCGTCGGTGCTGGTCGCGATCGACCCGCGCTATGCGCTTTCCTACCTGTTCTCGGGCGGCGCCGGCGGTTTCCTCGTGCTGGGCGGCGTGTTCCTGTGCGTCACCGGCGCCGAGGCGCTTTACGCCGACATGGGGCATTTCGGCCCCAAGCCGATCCGCATCGCCTGGTTCTCGCTGGTGTTTCCGAGCCTCCTCCTCAACTACGCGGGTCAGCTTGCCCTGGTGCTGGATGGGGCGCCGGTCTCGGACAACATCTTCTATCGCCTGTGTCCGCCGGCTCTCTTGATGCCGATGGTGGCGCTGGCGGCGGTGGCGACGATCATCGCGAGCCAGTCGATCATCACCGGGGCGTTCTCGATGACGCGTCAGGCGATCCAGCTCGGCTGGCTGCCGCGGCTCCGCATCGTCCAGACGTCGCAAGAGGGATACGGCCAGATCTATGTCGGCGCGGTGAACTGGCTGCTGATGGCCGCGACCTTGGGGCTCACGATCGGCTTCGGCAAGTCCGACAATCTGGCCGCCGCCTATGGCATCGCGGTTTCCGCCACCATGCTTCTCACCTCGGTGCTGCTGTTCATCGCCATGCGCGAGATCTGGGGCTGGAACGTCCTGGCCGCCGGCGCGGCGGCGGGGGCGCTCTGCATCATGGATGGTGCGTTCCTGGCCGCCAATCTGACCAAGTTCGTCGATGGCGGCTATGTGCCCGTGAGCCTTGCCGTGCTCGTCTATGGCGTGATGCTGATCTGGCACCGGGGCGCACGCGAAGTGGTCGAGCGTTTCCGGGACAAGATCATGCCGGTCGACGAGTTCCTGGCGCGGATCGCCGCGGCCGGGATCGCGCGGGTTCCCGGCACGGCGGTGTTCCTGACCCGGACCAGCGCGGGCGTGCCGCCGGTGATGCAGTGGCACGTGAAGCAGAACCGCGCGCTGCACGAGCGCATCTTCGTGCTCAACGTCATCATCGAGAAGGTGCCGTGGGTCGGCGAGCCGACCCAGCGGCTCATGTTTCAAGAGGTCGGGCCCCATTTCTGGCGCGGCGAGGCGCATTTCGGCTTCATGGAGCGGCCCGATGTTCCGGCGCTTCTGCAAGAGGCCCATGCCGGCGGCTGCGGCGTCCATATCGACGATGTCACCTATTATGTCGGGCACGAGACGGTGGTGGCGCGCGAGGACCGCGGCGGCCTGCCGCGATGGATCGAGGCGATCTTCGCCTCGATGGTGCGCAACTCCGCCCATGTCAGCGACTATTTCAAGCTGCCGCGGGAGAGCGTGGTCGAGATGGGCCGCGAGGTCGCGATCTGAGCCGTCGAGCGGCCAGATTGTCCGCCCGCCCGCGATGGAGTATTTTTGCCGCAGCCGCCTTCAGCAAGAGGAGCCGCCTCGATGCTCGTCTGTCTCTCCCCCAATGGTCAAAGCCGCTATGACGGCAAGGATGCGCCGACGCACCTTCTGGTCGCGACCGCGAAAGGCGTCACGCTTTTGGAGCGCGGGCCGCACGACGACTGGCGCACCGTCTCGACGAGCCTCGAGACGACGCACGCCACCACCCTCACGACGCTTCCGGGACGCGCCGGCGTGTTCGCGGGAACCCATGGCGACGGCGTCTTCTTCAGCGCCGACGGACTGGGCGGCTGGGAGCCCCGCAACGAAGGGCTGAGGCTCCTCGACGTCTATTCGCTGACCGCGGTCGCGCGCGATGGCGGCATCACGCTTTACGCCGGCACGCAGCCCGCCGCGCTGTTCCGCAGCCGCGATCTGGGCAAAAGCTGGGAAGAGCTGCCGGCGATCCGCCAGGTCCCGGGCACCGAGCAATGGACCTTCCCGGCGCCGCCGCGCATCGCCCATACCAAGATGCTGGCGATCAACCCGCGCGATCCCAACCACATCCTTGCCGCGATCGAGCAGGGAGCGCTGTTGAAGACGCTCGATGCCGGCGCCTCGTGGCGTGAGCTCGACAGCTATTCACGGGCGGACGACCGCGCCTATCGCGACATCCACAACGTGATGTTCCTGCCGTCGCGACCCGAGACCGTGTTCATGACAACGGGCGTCGGCCTGTATAAAAGCGTCGATGGCGGCGAGACCTGGGACCGCCTGACCGGCGAGGAGTTCCGGCTCGCTTATCCCGACCATATCTGCCTTTCGCCCGACGAGCGCACGCTCTTCATGTCGGGCGCGCGGCTCCATCCCGGCCACTGGATGGGCGAGCATGTCGCCGACACCACGATCGTGCGATCGCGTGACGGCGGCAAGAGCTGGGACATCGAGCCCAAGGGCTTTTCGGTGGTGCCTCGCGCCAATATCGAGGCGATGAGCGTCGCCGCATATCCCGGCGGCTACACGGTGTTCGTGGGCGACACCGAAGGCACGGTGTTCGCAAGCGAGGATGGCGGCGACAATTGGAGCCGCATCACCGATCAGCTCGCCCCCGTCTCCAAGGGCAACCACGCCGACGCGCTGCGCGGCGAGCGCCGCCGCCCGGCGCACGCGACGGCGTAGGTCTAGGCGTCGACGACGGCGATCAGGTCGATCTCGATCAGGAAGCCGGGATCGGAAAGGCGCGTCACGCCGATCATGGTACTGGTCGGCGGCGGCAAATGGTGTTCCGGCCGCTTGGTCGTGGGATCGGCCATGACTTTCTTCAGCGCGTCGACATCGAGCGTGAAGACACGCCGGGTCACGACGTCGTCCCAGGTGGCGCCCGCGGCCTTCAACTGAATGGTCAGCGCCTCGATGATCGCCTCGTATTGCGCCTTGTAGTCGCCGGGCGCCACCGGCTGATACTTGTCGCCGGACGGCGTCTGGCCGGCGATGAAGATGAACTTGCACGGCCCCTTCACCGTGATCACGCGCGTGTAGCTCGGATGCTTGAAGATGCCCGGCGGGTTGATGAACTGCTTTTCCATGTCGATCCCTCCTCTGCCGCATATGCGAGGAGTCGCTGGCTCCTGTCAAACCGTGTAGGCTCGCCCGCAGCGAGGGGAGGTGACAATGCCCCATGCCGCGGCCGAAGGCGGAAGGCTTTATTACGAAGAGACAGGCGAAGGCTATCCCATCGTCTTCG